>Ga0315284_10008743_pt1 | contig 14459 bp, 33 predicted proteins | sample YL17G09_16_MG_FD_203696 | JGI IMG/M metagenome (GOLD analysis project Ga0315284, IMG submission 203696) | Sediment microbial communities from Yellowstone Lake, YNP, Wyoming, USA - YL17G09_16 | ecosystem: Environmental > Aquatic > Freshwater > Lake > Sediment | place: USA: Wyoming | collected... | reverse complement strand
CTCATTATTGCAGTCAGCTCAAAAGAATAAAAGACTTCACGAGGAATTAGGTTTTGAAAAAAGAATTGTTAATTATGTGTATCATAGTAAATCTATTGACATTAAACAGTTTTTAGATTTCCACAATCAGGTTAGAGATGAATGGAAAGAATATAAAGAAAATTTCAAAAAAGAAACAAAATGAAAGCATCAATAATACACTTTGAGGTTTTGGGAAAAGCGGAGATGATTTACTGCTACAAACACGAGTTAACGTCGACACGTGAGCGATTAAACGATCATATCAAACGAATAACACCTACGGCAAGAATTACAAGCGTAGGTAACGGCTTAGACTTGCCCGACGACATTATCCTAAACAACGGACTGAAAAACTGGATTGAAACAAATGAAAAATATTTGAAATGAAAGAAAAAACTAGAGCTACACTATTTTGGCTTTTGCTTGCGGTTGGGTTTGTGTGCCTTTGCGTGAAGTTTAGCAAGCATGAATACGAAGAAATCCATTCTGATTACATTGAAGAAGACGGGAGTGTTTTAAAAATTGAAAGGAAATGAAAGAAGGGTTTCTAAGTTTTTTACCACACGAATTTAATTGTCCATTTTGTAAAAAACAATTCATTGATGAAAATGAATATTATCTTAATCGATGCAACAATAAAAGAAGCGGAACAATTAGAGTTACTTGTGAATGTAAAACGTGTTTTTATTTGAGTATCGATTATACTGGAAAGTTTCATTCTTACATTCAAAAGAAATGATAGTCCAACACGTAAGCGGGAAAATACTAAATGTAATACGTTCAAACAAACTTGTTTCGACTTGCGAGTACGTGAACGAAAAAGACTATATTCATAGTCAATTCATGGGCGTGAAATCAGTAACAAAAATCTGTATTGTTCTAAATTCGAACATTACGCAAATTAAAACAACCGATTGTTCGGAAACAGAACAACTAAAACTAGAATTATGAAAGCAACAGAAAGAATAAAGAACGGTATTCCATTGATAATGGCTTTTAGCGGTGGTGAATCTTCATTTTATGCTTTAAAATTATTGCTTGAAGAGTATTATGATAAACAACCTATTTATATTTTTTTCTGTAATACTGGATTAGAAGATGAAGAAACTTTAATTTTTGTTCAAAAAACAGAAGATTATTTCAGAAGCTTGGGTTATGATATAAAAATTATTTGGCTTGAATACCGACCTAAAAGAAATTATGAAATAGTAAATTTTGAAACAGCTTATAGGTGTTTAGATAAAGATTTTGAAAAAGGTTACTTGGAATGTCCAATGACTTATTATTGTTTTGATTATGATTTGCCTGAGTTCCTGCACAGAACTTGTACACGTGAGTTAAAATTAAGAACAATAAATCGTTATTTAAATGATCTAAATTTAGAAGGTTTAAAATCAGTTAGAGTAGTTGGTATTAGATTTGATGAAATAGGAAAAAGAGGTTTGAACTTAATAGAAAACTATTATCCTCTAGTAAAATATGGAATTACAAAACCTAATATTAATATTTTTTTTAGAGACAATATTGATTTTAGGTTGGAACTACCTTCTTTTTGTGGTAATTGTGGCGCTTGCACTCAGAAAGAATTGTATAAAATTGTATACTTGGCTAGAATAAAACCACACTATTTTAATTGGTGGAAATGGTTTTCAAGTGAAGTATTAAAAAAAGATTTTAAATATTGGGAAAATTACAACGGTGTAGAAGATGTTTTTGAAAAAAGTAAAAAAGAAAATATACGCGTACCTATTGATGAAAGGAATATTTATTCAATCCAATTAAATTTAATAGAAAGCTTAAATGATTTAGAAGTATTTGAAGAAAAAAAAGAATGTTCTGAATCTTGTGAACCTTTTGAATACTCAGAAGATTAAAATTAACTAATTATGAAGCACGAAGAATTTAAACTACATCAAAGCGTGTGCAAGTATTTAAACACTAGATACTGTCACGTGCTTTTCGATTCAGATACTATTGCAAGTGTGAAGTTAACAGAAGCACAAGCGTATCGAAATAAGACAATCCAAAAAGAAGGCTTTAAACGTCCTGATATTGCGATTTATTACCCGACTTATGAATACCACGGCTTATTTATTGAACTTAAAATTAAGTCTCCATTTAAGAAAGACGGAACACTTTACAAAAACGAACATTTAGAAGCGCAACAACGGACAATCGACGACTTAAACAAACGTGGTTACTTCGCTACTTTCACAACTGGATTCGATGAAGCCAAAGAAATAATTGACCTATACATGAATAGTTATTGATTTATTTCGTATATTTGTTGAATAATCGAAGCGTCGGAACTTCGTAAAATATTATTGAAAAGTCATCATGAAAAGGTAATCCGACGCACCTTGATTGATGGCTTTTCGTTTTAATAAGATTATGGAAAAAGTACTATTTGAAAACTCACAATGGAAGGTATTAAGTGACCTTACTATTCTTTGTGAAAAACCATTCTACGAAATCACAAAAGATATGTTAAACGCTTGTGATTGGTTAGCGCACCTAGAAGAAAAGAACTGGGTTAAATTAAACTTATTTCAAGAGGCTTATGAGTTTGTAATTAAAAAAACGAATTAATCATGGCTTTGAAAAGAAAACAAATCTCAAAGAAAACACGTTTTGAGATATTTAAACGTGATTCTTTTAAGTGTCAATACTGTGGTGCTAAACCTCCAAAAGTTCCATTAGAAGTAGACCATATTGTTCCAGTTTCGAAAGGTGGAAAAAATGACGAAATAAATTTGATTACATCTTGTTTTGATTGTAATAGAGGTAAATCGAACAATGAACTAGAAGTCGTTTTAGATACTACTTTATCAAAAGCTGAAAAACTTAAGATAGCACAAGAACAATATCGTGATATAAAAAATCTTTTAAATAAGGAAAAAAAAATTATCAATGAACAAATTGATGAAATAGAAAGTGTTTACAGTTCTATATTTGAAGATTTTTGTTTTTCTGCTAAATTTAGAATTTCAGTAAAGAATTTTATTTTAAAACTATCTTTTGAAGATGTTTTAGAAGCAATAGAAATATCATGTAATAAACCAAAGTTAAACAGTTCAACAACGCTTACATATTTTTGCGGTGTATGTTGGAATAAAATTAAAGAAAATGAATAGTTACGACTTAAGCAGAATGTGGTTTGATTTTTCTTTTAGTAATCCTGACAAGATAAAACCTATTCACACGGCAATATATTTTTTTGCAATTGAGCACTGTAATAGATTAGGTTGGAAAAAGAAATTTGGTTTTCCTACTTCAATGGTATTGGAAGCAACTGGAATAAAATCTTATTCAGCTTATAAAAAACATTTTGATGAAATTGTTGAATTTGGCTTTTTTACTGTACATGAATATTCTAAAAATCAATACTCATCAAACGTAATTGAGTTAAGTTTAAAAGTCAAAGCATTAGGCAAAGCACTAGATAAAGCATTGATAAAGCACTCATCAAAGCAAGTTCAAAGCACTAGTAGTATAGATAAACCATTAACAAATAAACAAAGAAACAATAAACAAGGCATTCCAACAATAAATGAATTTTTAGAATACTTTAAACTTCAAACATTATTTAATTACGATTCTTACTTATATTCTGTAACTGCAAAGTATGAACAATGGGTTTCAGATGGATGGAAAGATGGTAATGATAATGAAATTAAGAATTGGAAAACGAAACTTAAAAACACATTACCACATTTAAAGCCATTACAGTTTAACCAATCTCAAACCCCAATAAAACCAAAATTTAATTTCGGAACAGATGACGAATGATATTATAGAATTGGAAAAAGTTATTTTAGGCTCGCTAATGCTTTCAAATGACTTAGTTTATACTGATGGGTACTTCAAGTTAAATGAGCACGTCTTTAGTGATAAAAACAACAAAGAAGTGTTTAAAGCGATTCAATCAATAGTTGATGAAAATATTCAAGTAGATTTGCTTGTAATAACTCAAAGGCTTCGCGTAATGAAGTCAAAAGTTTCAGCAATGTATTTAGCTGACTTAACTACTAGAATTGGTTCTGTTGCAAATTTCGAGCAACATTGTTATATTTTGTTTCAAACTTACATGAAGCGCGAAGTAGGAGAGATTGCAAGGCAAATGCATTCGATTTCAGTTGATGATTCAGTTGATGCTTTGGACGCTGTATCTGAACTATTGAAAAAAGCAGAAGATTTAGTATCAAATGATATTTTATCGAAAGACGATACTTTAGACACTATTTTAGAAAAAACGAAAGACGAAATACTTTCGCGTGAAGGTAGTGGAGTTGCTGGACTTTCAACTGGAATTCCTGAATTGGATAAATGGACATTAGGTTTTGAATTTGGTGGACTTACAATTATTGGTGGACGTCCTGGAGTTGGTAAAACTACAAGTGCTTTATCAATCTGTAAAAACATATCAATTTTAAATGATACAAAAGTCGCGTTCTTTTCACTTGAAATGAAAGCACCACAAATATTATCAAAGCTAATTTGCTTAACTGGTAATTTAAAAACGTCGAATATTGCACGTGGTAAACTTGACGACAAAGAAAAAGAAACACTTGAAAAATCAGTAAGTAAAATAAAAAAAGGTTCGTTTCAGATTTATGATAATTATTTTACCATTAATCAAATAGTTTCAAAGGCTAGAGCGTTACACATGAAAGGGCAATTAGATTGCGTTTTTATTGATTACTTACAATTGATAGAAGGTGTGCGCGAAAGAAATGGAAACCGTGAACAAGAAATTAGCGGAATTTCGAGACGTTTAAAACGCTTAGCGATGCAGTTAAATATTCCTGTTATTGCTTTATCTCAATTAAAACGAGATGCCGAAGGTAGACCGCCTAAACTTTCAGATTTACGCGAATCAGGTTCACTAGAGCAAGATGCGTCTTTGGTATTGTTTACTTATCGTGACGAATTACCCGACGAAACAGGACAGGTTAATTTAGATGAATGTATTTTAATAAATGCAAAAAATAGAAATGCAAATCCACGAGATATAAAACTATTTTATCGTCACGATACATCACAGGAATGGTGCGACCCATCCGAAGCAAACAATAATTTAATCGAGGAAAAGAAAGACGATTTTTTTCCATCGACAATAAAACAAACAAGTAACAATTTTTAACATGGAAGAGAAAGAGATTTACAAAGAAGCAATAAATCGTTACGGTTATGTTGCTCAAACTGAAATGCTTTTAGAAGAAAGCTTAGAGTTAGCTTTAGCAACTAGAAAATTTTTAAGAGAACCAAAAGATAAAAGGCTTTTTGATTTGGGTTCTGAAATAGCAGATGTTTTAATTATGATTGAACAGTTTAAAATTATTTCACCTGAAATTGAACAAATAATTATTGAACAAAAAGAATTTAAATTGAAACGATTAAAAAAAGGATTGGATAAAACCGCTCACCCCGAATCGCAACCGCCCAACACAAATAAGGAAAACAAAAAGAACTAAATAGTAAATTTGAATAATTAAAATAAAGTATGAGCAATCAATTAGCAATTAAGGACTTCATGTCCAAAAGTAGCGTACAAGCTAAATTTAATGAAATTCTAGGGCAAAAATCAAAGGGTTTTGTTACTAGCGTTTTGCAAGTGGTAAACAATAATAAGTTGTTAGCAAATGCAGACCCTCAAAGTATTATGAACAGCGCAATGATGGGGGCGTGTTTAGATTTACCAATCAATAATAACTTAGGATTTGCGTACATCGTACCATATGGGAACCAAGCGCAGTTTCAATTGGGTTACAAAGGACTCATTCAACTTGCGCAACGTACAGGACAGTACAAATCAATTAACGCGCTTACAGTGTACGAAAATCAATTCATTTCGTATAATCATTTGACGGAAGAACTCGAAGCGGATTTTACAAAAGATGGAGAAGGTCAAATTGTTGGTTTTTGCGCTTACTTCAAAATGGTAAACGGATTCGAGAAAACTGTATTTTGGACTAAATCGAAAGTTGAACAGCATGGTGCAAAGTTTTCTAAAACTTTCAAAAATGCAAACGGTGTTTGGTCTACAAACTATGAAGCAATGGCACAAAAAACAGTTCTTAAAAATGCTTTATCTAAATGGGGTATTCTTTCAATCGAAATGCAGAATGCTATCGTATCAGACCAATCAGTTATCAAGGAATTAAACATTGACGAAGATGGCGTAATTGACATTGAAACGCAATACGTGGATAATTCAGAATCGAAAGAAGTTTTTGAATTGAAAGAATTGAGTGAAGAAGATTTAGACCTTTACATCGAAAACGGTCACACACTCGAACAACTCCAAGAAAAGTACGCACTAACTGATGTGCAAATTCAAAAATTAAGTAGTAACAAATAAAAAGTAAATATGAAAAAATTAGTTTTAATAATTGCATTATTTGCAATAGTAATGCAGTTAACATCTTGTACTGATGCAGATGTTGCAAGTCAAAATATTTCAGAAGATGCTGAAATGTTTAAAGTTTACAGAAGGGTTGTTTTTTACAATGGAATAACAAACGAGTACATACTCCAAATACAAGGTTACTGTTCTGTTGAAACTGAAAATGAAAGGCTTGCCGTTATAGTTAAAACAGACAAAGGTGATTTTGTAAAACATTATTTAGGTTTATCTGATAATGTAACATACTTTTCAGAACAGTTAATTCCTAGTAAAGTTTCAACAAAACAATATAAGGTAATTTTTAAACCTAGTGTTATTGTTCCTGACGTGGATTTAAAATAACCCCACTCATCCCGACTTCAAGCCGTTCGCCACAATTCACAAAGGTTGGACGGCTTTTTTATTAATTTTACAGAAAACAAAGATATGAACGAGAAAGAAAAAGCATTAAAATTAGTTCAAGATATTTACAATTTAGAACCTGAAAACGCTGATAAATATGGTATGGAATGGCAAATGGCTAAAAAATATGCAACTATTTGCGTTGATGAGATATTGAAAGCTTTAGACACTTACAATTCCAATGATTTGTGCAATCTAACAATAGACCAAGCTAAGTCTGATATTGAACAGTATAATAGAGTTAAACAAGAAATCGAAAACCTATGAATAAGTTAGTAATGCGCTCGCACAACTTTGCGGATATAATGGTTAGGCTCGAAGTTGACGAGTTTACTCAGAATGATTCGGATAGAGTTAAGGAGTTAGAAAGTGAACGTGACACGCTTGTAAATAAAAATGGACGTGCTGTTAAATGGACTGAAACAAAGCAAGCCGAAATTGACAAACTTATTTACAAAAAAGATGCTAAACCCGAACTTTCGAAAGGTGCGAAAACAGCAATTCAAACTACATTCTTAGAAAAAGAATTAGGTATTGAAAAAATAAAGCAAATGACACTTGAAATTGAAAAGGGTTTGATTTGTGAAGAAGACGCAATAAAAACAGTTAGCCGTCGAATTGGAAGACCATTAGTTAAAAATATGATTGAAAAAACAGACGATTTCGGAACTGGTGTAATCGACACTAGATTTGGAAACAAATGTATTTTTGATATTAAATGTAGTTATTCATTAGAAACGTTTCCAATGTTTGAAGAAGATAACGGAAAGTTTTTATCTAGTAAATACTTGTGGCAAATGAAACGTTATTTAATGCTTTGGAATATTCCACACGGTTACGTTGCTTACGTCCTTGAAAACCATCCCGAAGAAATAATGTACAGAGCATCAAAAAAGCTATGGAAAGACGAATGTATCAGAAAAGGAATCGTTAAGGATATGCCCGACTGGTTTGTTGATGTTGCTCGTGAAAAGTATAACTACGATAAGCTAAGTGATGAACAAAGAACACGCTTTTTTGAGGTTAAAGTTACAGACGAAGACATTCAAAAAGTAAAAAAACACTACGAACTAGCGAATGAATACTACCAGTCTCTTTTCGAGAAAAATAAGATGTTGAACAGTTTAAAAATTGAAATATGAAAGCAAGTGAACTACGAATAGGCAATTACGTTATTGAAAAAGGTAAAATAAAACCAATTCACTCAGTAAGTAATCATAACGCAAAAGATTATTCAAAAATTGAACCAATCCCGCTAACCGAAGAATGGCTCGTGAAGTTTGGTTTTAAGAAAAATGAAAAGAATCGTTTTATACTAATGGAAGGAGACGTAGACATTTTATTCAATGAAGATTTAAATGGTTGGACTTGTGATGGAATAAATTTTTCAATTAATATGACAGAATACGTCCACAAACTGCAAAACATTTACTTTGCTTTAACTGGCGAAGAACTAACAATCAACCACCCATAATCGATTTTCACCGCTTGCCACAATTTCGACAAACAAAGAAAAGGAAATAGTAATTTTGAAGAAAACAAAGGAATATGAAAATAATTTATTTATTAGAAAACTTAATTTGGAAATCGTTTGAATACGAAAACCTAGAAAACTTAAAAGACGAATTTGAAAAAAGAAACATTTCACTTGGAGACCGTTGCACACTTGGAGATTGTGTAAGTTTAATTACTGGAATTTTCTTAAACGACTCTGGTCACTCAGTAACCTATACGGGAAACTCAACTATTTCAATTGGTTGCCATAATCATACGATTGATTATTGGAAAGAAAATTTTATAGAAATTGGTGAAAATAATAATTACTTAGGAGAACAAATTTCTGAGTATGAGAATTACATCAATATTGTTGAATTATTTGAGAAAGGATTAAAGAAATTAAACAGAACAGCGCAGAGCAACCGTACGAAGCTTACGAAAGGCTTAAAAATGAATTGGAGGAGGTGAATTATTTTTTGCAAGAAATCGGTAAAGCTGGATTTTTTTGCTTTAATAAGAAAAAAGAAGTTAAAATTCCTGATTGTGTAATTTTATCATTAATCGAATCAGCCGAATCAAAGAAGCAACAAATAGAAAACGAACTTAATAAATTGGTAAATGGATAAGAACGAAAAAGCAATGATTTATAGCAAATCATGGGAAGAAATAAACCCTACTCTGGATTTTAATAACATGACACCTGAAGATGTATGTGTTTTAGATTATCTAGCTGGCTACAACCAATGCGAACAGGACAACAACAAACTCAAACAAGAACACGCAGAAATGGTGGAGATGTTGGAATTGTTTATAAGAGAAAATTACTTATCACATCGAGTTGAAGAAATGGCTGAAAAATTACTAAACAAAATCAAAGAAAATGGAAATTAAGAACTGGATTGAAAAATACGTGCCACAACGACTTAGCGGAATGCTAATCGAATCACAAGGTAATCGTAACCTGAACAAGCACGTAGGAACGCTAAAAGAAGCATTGGATAGCATTGACGTAAGTTGTTTGACTGACTCTGAAAAAGAATTGTATGATATGTACTACAAATGCGAAATGTTTAACAAGACTTTGTACAATGTTACTTTCTATTTAAGTCCAACTTTAACAACTGGTCACGATGTAGTTGCTAGTACAGAAGATTTCGACACCGCAATAAGTGAAGCAATCGAATCTTTAAAATCAAAAGGTTATGAAGTTAAGCGTGAAAATTTCGCCTACATAAGCCGTAAATACTTTAATTTCGTGTAACATGAAGAAGCAACGAGTTAAGAGCGTGTACGCAAATTCAACACATTCATTCGCCAACAGAGTTAGTCAAAGGAATCGTTATGTTGTACATATTTCATTTGTAAAAGATACTATAAAAAGACAAAACAATGAGGATGGAGACTAACTGCAGAATAAAGCAAACTTTCACTTTTAAGAAGTTTGAAAATCAAATCAGACTACAAAGCAACTTTAACAAGTGCGTTGTGTTTGGAAATATTGATTTAAGCCTTTACAAGATTCACAGCTACGAATTAGGCACACACCCAGCAAATGGCTCACATCTAACTTTCAACAACTTCGATTTCGTTTCGTTCATTTGCGAAAGTACACACCCGATAACTAAAGTAAATTACACTAAATTTGCTTGCAGTATCAACGATAAAGTAGTAATTGTAAATGCAGTTAAATTATAACGTTTTGTGGTTTTGCGTAGTAGCCCTTGTTATGTGCTGTTAAATTTAGAACGATGGATTTATTTCGAGATTACACCGCAGAGTTGTCAATGATTGATATTAACAACCCTGATTTTAAAAACACATCAAAAGTCCACGATTGGAGAAACTATGTTCCTTATGATTGGCAAAATAACTGGGAACATTTTACAGAACGTGAACGTCAAATTATTGCTGTTATGGCACAAAGTCAAGCCGATAAGGAGGAGTGGGATTAATGGCACATAACGTATCGGGGCTTGTAGCAGTAGGGGATTTATAGCACTACTGTTCATTAAACCACAAAAGCTGATTAGAAGTACACAGCTTAATTAAAGCACTTCTGTCCCTATTGCTATAAACCCTTGTTAGCAGAAGTGGCGGTTAATTTACAAGGGTTCAATTTAAAAACGTAATAAAATGATTTACAAAGGAATTTTAGAAATTGATGAATACGGTTGCTTGAAATGTGGTGATTCGTATTTAGTTGAAGATGTAGAAACAGATTTCAAAAAGGGTGATAATGTTTTTGTTAGATACTATGTAACGGATAAAGAAGTTACAGAAGAAGAAGCAAAAGAAGCATTGATTTTAAAAACAATTGGTGGGAATGTTGATGAATTGGAATTTGTTTTGGATGCATATTCCGAATATACAATTATGGAACTTGAAGAACATTTAATTATAGGTGGTCACGATTTGTTTGATGAGCTACAAGATTGCGAAGGTAAATATCTAACTCTTGTTATCGAAGCGGTATCGTAGCCATTTTTGCTAACTCGACAATTGACGAAGTAAGTGTTAAAAATTTATATTAAAAATAAGAAATGAAACTAACAACAGAACAAAAGATAATAGCTGTAATTCCACTCGCAAACCTTCTAATCGAGTTCTTTGATGATTTGGAAACAGAATGTCCGAAGTTATTCAAACACGAACTTAAAAGAAGCGCAAAACGATTTATTGCAGAAGCTGAAAAGCAAAACGAATTCATTCTATCATTCAATACAGAATACAGCAAAACAGAAGTTTCAACAGCACAGCATGAAATAATGCAACTGCTCAAACAAACGATTGAAAAAATTGAAGTTGAACCGATAATTTAAAATTAAACGAATGGAAAAAGAAGAAAAAACAGAACAGCCGAAACACCCTAACGAACTTATTGGAAGGAAGGTGAAAGGGTTTAGGTTTGAGAGTATTAAAGGTTGTACTTTTACTCCTGAAATGGAATCGTTAATAGATGAATTGGGTAGAATAATATCGTATAGAAATTTAAAATACACTATTAATTTTAAAAAAAATAATTTCAATTGGGAATACCCAGCTGACCAAATCGAACAACACCTACTACCCGAAAATAAAACCAAAAAAGAAAGAATCGAAGAACTAGAGAAAAGGGTCGAGCAGTTGGAGAATAAACGCAATTTAGAAGATTCCAAATCCATGGATATAGAAAAGGATTATTTCCCTAATCTTAGCAAAAAATATCCACTTTGGAATTTTTTTAAAAACGAACATAATTTAACGCTTTTAGATTCGGAGATTGACGATGTTATCCACGAGGTTAATAAATACCAAAATCTAAAACAAGCCCCCGAATTTTGGTACGTAGATATAGTCGAAGAAAAAGACTCGGAACTTTTGCCAACTTTTAATGAGTGGTATTTGAAAATATTAGGCAAAGAAGAATTATATTTTAATTGGAATTTTTTAGGTTATTCAGGTATAAATAAATACTTTGGATATGATTTTGAAGATGAAATAGAGGATTTCCACAACTCCGACAAAATGCAGAAAATAACGCTCAATGAATGGAATAACTGGTTTAATAAATAATAAAAACATGAAATTAGAAAAAACAAAAGGTAAAAAAACTACACACATTATTAGTGCTTGTTTAGGTATTTTAGATAATATGGTTAAATTATTTTCATTAGGTAATTATATCACTAATTTACAGATTGATTACATTGTAAATAGTATTAATAAGAAAAAATGGTAATTACGAAAGCACTTTAATCGGTGCTTTTTTTTTGTTTTGCCATTCATCTTATTTCATAACCGCTCATCACAATTGAATAAAAATAATTCGAATTTTTCCGAATTGATAAAAATAAACCCTATCTTTGAATATAATTAAAAACAAAGGATATGATTTTTCAAGCAGTAACAACAGGATTAGAAATGATGAGTGAGTTATCAAATAACTGTATTTCAATGAATCACGCATCTTCTTATTATCAGTTTCAAAATAAATTAGTTCGTTTCTCTGACCACTTACCTAAAATGTATAATCTTTGCCAAAATGAAGACGTTAATGAAATGTTATTCATATTTGACGATGTTGAGTTAACAGATAATCAATTACACGAATTTGAAAATCAAGTTTATTCTGAATTTCCTAATTTAATAGATTTGCAAATCTATATTATTAGAGATGAAGACGACAAGGATTTCATCAAATCAATGCTTAACAGATTTATCAATTCTTAATCACTTTTTTTGTTTCATTTATTTTTTGTACTTTTGAACACTATGAAAAAACATTTAATTGGAATACCAGTAATTATTCTACTATTCATTATCTACATTGTTGACCGTGGAATTCTTTTGCTTTTTTTTTGGATGGATATTTCATCTATTCGTAACTGGTTGTACAAAGATGAGATTTACGGTTTTAACACAGATAAAATAAAGTTCAGCGTTATTCGTGTTCTTTTCACTTATATCGTTGCTCAAATTGTTTACTTAATATTTTAGTTATGGAATATCATAAATTTATGAATAAAAAAAATCAATTAATAACTGTTGAAGTAAGTTATTTATTGAAATTAAAACTTTGGTTAAGTAGAGTTTTTCAAAATAAAAAATATAATAATGTAGAAAATTATGTTATATCAAAAGCATATTTTCAAGAAAGTAATACTGAAAAATTACAGCCTAAAAAAATATGGAGACAAGATTTAAACGTTTGGGAAACTAAACTTAATTTTTACCTCATTAAATATTACAAAAGGCAAGTATGGAAAAACGGTAGCATAATCACAAATTATTCATTTTTTAAATAATAAGTTATGAGCGCTCCAAAAGGTTCACAATATGCGTTAGGTTACGGAAGGCCCCCTAAGTTCGAGGAAACTGAATCTGAACTAAAACGAATGGATGATTTGATTGGTGAATACTTTATTTATATCCAAGGTGAATCTGAAGAAGTTGATGTAGTCGTAAAAGACAAAGAAGGAAACGAACGCGTTGAGAAAGGCGAGAAATGGATTCGTAAACCTGAGCCACCAACCGTAACAGGATTAACTTTTCATTTGGGGTTTTCTAATAAATCAACTCTTTATGACTACGCAAATAAACCATATTTTTCCAACTTTATAAAAAGGGCTTTAACTTTGATTGAAAAACACCATGAAATGAATGTTGCATTTGGTGATAAATGTACTGGTAATATTTTTGTTCTAAAAAATATGGGTTGGAAAGATACACTTGATATGACTAACAACGGTGGAACATTCGAAGAAAGACCACGTATAGGATTTGAAGATAAAACAGAAAAATAGAAATTATGGGGGAAGGCAAACATGATACTTTTGTGAAAAATGAAATATCAAAATTAAAAGAACAAAGCATTGTTGCTGTAAAGTTGACGAATGGACTTTGGCATATTGGAATTATTCAATCGTTGATTTTAACTGAAAATCATGAACACATTAGGATAATTGATAATGTTTTAGATGAAGTTTATTACATAAATGATATTGAATCAATTATTTTATTAGAACAAAAGAAGATTGATTATGGAAAAAGGTAAAAATATAGTTTTTAAAGATTTAGTAAGCAACATTTGGCTTACTGGATTTGTAGTTGACGATTCAGGTGTAGAAGGTGATATTTCTAAATGTCTTATTAGTATAAATGAATATCCAAATAAAACTAAAAACTCAAACTTACTTGTACTGTTTAATAAGTCTGAAGTAGGTTATTTAAAGTATTTAGATGAAGAAAACAATTGTTTAGGCGACTTGTTAAGGGTTATCGATAAAGATATAAGTAATGAAGATTTTATTGAAAATAGAGATTCTTTTTTTAGTTTGAATTTTAAAGAAAATGAATATTCAGTATTAAAAATAATTATTAGAAGCGTAAAAGATATTAAAAAAACTATTGCTTTATTTAAAATATCAAGAGAAATATCAAAAAACACATCTATTGGATTAAATGAGTCTTGCGAAAATGTTATTTACCTTTATAATCAAAATCTTATTAATTTAAGTGAATATGCAAATTCCACAAAACAATAAAGAACTATTGATTTTAGTGATTAAAGCTACTATTGTAATTTTAGTTGCATCTTTTTTAGTTCCAATACTTATGGATGCGAGAATATTCTTTCACAATTACTATTATCATA
>Ga0315284_10008741_pt1 | contig 14460 bp, 10 predicted proteins | sample YL17G09_16_MG_FD_203696 | JGI IMG/M metagenome (GOLD analysis project Ga0315284, IMG submission 203696) | Sediment microbial communities from Yellowstone Lake, YNP, Wyoming, USA - YL17G09_16 | ecosystem: Environmental > Aquatic > Freshwater > Lake > Sediment | place: USA: Wyoming | collected... | reverse complement strand
AAGCCCAAGCCCGAGCCCGAGCCCGCCCACAACTAAGCTCCCCGGGCACCTAACCCAGCAGCAGTCCGGCGGCTATCGCCAGCGACAGCGAGCTGTGCATAAACACCCCCACGGCCGTGGCTGGCACAGGGTCCCGCGTCACGGTCAGGAGGAGGCGCGCGGCCCAGCCGGGAAACACGACCGCCGGGAGCAGCGCGAAAAACCCTCCCCGGGGGTACAGGCGGGCGAGCAGGAGCAGCGCCACGGCTACATCCGATAGAACATAGGGCAGGAGCACGGCGAGGAGGCGTACCCAGAGGGCGGGCGGCCGCTTCTCCCGGTAGGCCGCCTGGTAGGTGAGGATGACCCCGGCGGAAACCAGGCTCACCGGCAGCGCGCTCAGGAAGGCACCGGGAACCGCCTGACCGAGAAGGACGAAGGCCACCCCGCCGGCGACCAGCGGGGGCACCAGCGCCGTAGCCAGGAAGGCGTAGGGGAAGGGCGAGAACACGTACAGCGCCCCCACTGCCGCGGCCGGCAGCAGGAAGGCCAGGACGCCCGCGCCGACGGTCAACACGAAATACAGGAGCGCGGCCGCGCCGGCCGCCGCCAGGCCCAGCAGCACCCCCGGGATCGCGGCAGGAGGCAGGCGCCGGGGGGACACCACGGGGTTGCCCGGCAGCACCGGGCCGAGGGAGCTGCCCTGGGCCGCCCTTGGTCGGCCACCGGCTGTTGGGCGTCCACCGGCCGGCCGCCTCCCGCGCAGGTGCCTTACGTAGTCGGCGCCGAACAGGTTCATCAGCTCCACCGCGGCCAAGCCGGCCAGGGCGATCAGCAGACGCAGGAGCGCCGGCGTACCCGTCCGGCCGCTTCCTGCCCCGCCCGCGCCGAACGCCCCGGCCCGCCACGCCCAGGCCGCCCCGATCAGCGCCGGGAGGGTCACGGCCCCCAGCAGGCGGCTGCGCAGGAAGGCCAGCGCCCGGCCCAGCCCGCTCACCTCACAGCACCCGATCGAGGATGAAGCCCAGTCCCAGGAATAGCGTGGACAGGGCGAATACCTGCACCGTGAGCAGAATGGCCGGCGCGAAGCGAGGGATGTCGTCGTAGTACCGCCGCGTCAGCAGCAGCGCGCGCGCCGCCAGCGGCACGGGAAGCAGGGCCAGCAGCGCCCAGATAGGAAACAGGCGGGTGAGGACCGCCACAACCACCAGGAGGTAGGACACCCCGTAGTACAGCGGCCCCAGGACCCGCACCGCCTTGCGCCCCAGCAGCGTGCTCAGCGTGGTCTTGCCCACCGCGTGGTCGGCCTCGGCGTCCGGCACGTTGCCGATGTACAGGATCGCGTCGACCCACAGCCCCGCGACGATTCCGGCCAGTGCGGCGCTCCACGAGAGTCGGCCATTGAACAGAAAGTAGGTGCCCAGCACCGGGAACGGGCCGGAACCCAGGAAGCAGATCAGGTCCCCGAAGCCGCGGTACCCGAACTTGACCGGGGGGGCGGTGTAGAAGTACCCGACCGTCAGGCCCACCACGCCCAGCGGCAGGATGCGCCAGTCGACCCGCACCGCCAGGTACAGGCCCACCGCCGCGGTCACCGCGAAGCTGGCCAGGGCGGAGGCCAGGATGGCCCGGGGGGAGAAGAAGTAGGCGGCGAAGCCGTTCACCGAGCCGCTTTCCGCCAGGGGGTTTTCGCACAGCACCTCCGCCCCCTGCTTGTAGACCCTCCCCCGGTCCCGGCGGTCCACCCCGGAACGGTAGTCGAAGTAGTCGTTGGTGAAGTTGGTTCCGATGTTGGCGAACAGCATGCCCACCAGCACCAGCGCCAGCAGGCCGCCCTGGAACGGGGCCCCCGCCTGCCAGGCCGCCACCGCGCCCAGGCAGCAGGGCAGGAGCACCGTGATGGTGTACAAGGCCCGGGAAGCCTTGATCCACAGCCCGACCTTCTTCCAGAATCCTCGCGCCATGCTGCCCACCGTAGCACGCGGAATTGAGGCGGTAAAGACGGGCGTGGTAGGATGCGGCATGCTCGAGGGCTTCCTGAAGCGCAACTGGTTCCTGCTGGGCATGTTGGCCGCCATCGCCCTCGGGTTCCTGGCCCCGGGGGCGGGACGCCTCGTGAACCCCGCCTCCGCCACGCGCATCGCCCTGATCGCGGCCCTGTTCCTGATCGCCGGCTTCACCCTGCCCTCGGAGTCCATCGGGGCGGGCCTGGCCTCCTGGCGGCTGCACCTGTTCATCCACGCTTTCCTTTTTCTGCTGACCCCGGCGCTGTTCTTCCTCACGACGCTGCCCCTGCGCCGGCTGTTCGGGCCGGAGCTCGCGGCCGGCATGCTGGCCCTGGGCGTGCTGCCCACCACCATCTCCAGCTGCGTCGTGTTCACCCAGGTGTCGGGCGGCAACGTAATGGGCACCCTGTTCAACGCCGCGGTCTCCAACCTGCTGGGGGTGTTCCTCTCGCCGCTGCTCCTGTCGCTGGCCCTGCGCGGCTCCGGCCAGAGCCTGCCGGTCGGCGAGCTGCTGGTCATCCTCCGCGACCTGGGCCTGCAGATCCTGGTGCCCCTGGCCGCCGGCCAGCTCCTGCGCCGCCTGCTCAAACCCCTGGCCGACAGGGCCCGTGGGCCGCTGGCCCAGGTGAGCAACGCCCTGCTGCTGGGCGTCATCTTCCTCACCATCGCCTCCAGCGCCGGGGAACCGGAGTTCCTCGAGCACCTGGGGAGGGCGACGTGGCCGTTCGCCTACCTGGCCGCCGTGCACCTGCTGCTGGTGGCTCTGGCCTATGCCGGGGCCCGCGCCTTGCGCTTCCCGCGCGCGAACCTCATTTCCGTGATGTTCGCCGCGCCACAGAAGACCCTCTCGCTGGGGGTGCCCCTGATCTCCGCCTATTTCGCCCGCTCCCCGCAGACCCTGGGGCTGGTCCTGCTGCCCCTCCTGCTGTATCACCCCTGGCAGTTGTTGATCGCCGGTTTGCTGCGCAACGCCTTTCTGGCCGGCCGGGGGGCAGGCCGCCGCCCGGACTCACGGGCGACGAGTGCTCAATCGTAGAGGTGCTCGAGCGGATAGCTGTAATAGCGGTCCGCCTCGCCTGTCGGGAAAAGTTTCTCCAGCCGCACGCCGTCCAGCAGGTGGTAATAGAGGTGCCAGGCGCCGGAGGAGGTGACCCAGCCCGGCCCGAAGGAGCGCAGGTCGATGGACTGGGAAAACCCGCGCAGGGTGAGGTCGTTGCGGTCATGCGTCCAGTCGCTGAAGTAGTCGGGGTGGTAGGATAGAACCAATTCGCGCAAGCCGGCGAAGCGCGGCGGCTTGCCCCGCAGCTCCTCGTGGCGGGAGTGGGACAGCGAACCCAGCAGCCCGTCGCGCCGGTAGACGATCAGGTTGTGGTCGAAGTCCTGCGGAGCCTCCAGCAGCACCAGGAGCGGCTCCCAGCCGTGGTACCACAGCAGGGCGGCGGCGAACACCGCGCCCTCGAAGCAGTGCGCCGTGCGCCGGCGCAGCACTTCCACCGGCCCGTAGGCCGTAGTCCCGTCCGGCTCGAAGTTGTAGGCTACCTCGCGCGACAGGAAGTCCTGGACCTTCTCGGGGGAGTCGAGCTGCTTCACGAGTTCCAGCTCGGAGTCGCCCAGGGCGACTCGGAATTCATTATAGGGAAACAAGCTAATGTCCTGACCGGCAGAGTATAACCTGGAAAACGTGATAATTGCCAGACGATCGGAGGCCGCCTTTACAACGTCTTCGAGCGGTGGCTCGGGTTCGATCCCATGAGAAGCTCGACGATATCTGAGTGGTCGTTCCGCATCGCGAACTGAATCGCGGTACGGCCGTAGTTATCCTCCATTTCCCGATCAGCACCCCAACTCAGCAGGAGCTTGACACCCTGTGTGTCGCCGGTGCCACTGGCATTCATCAGTGCGGTCATGCCAAAGCGGTTGCGGTGGTTCACATCCGCACCGGCAGCGAGCAAGTCGCCAATTATGGCCGGGTTCCCCCCGCTGGCCGCATACATCAGCGCGGTAAGGCCGCATTGATCTTGGACATCCACGTCAGAACAGGTACCCAGAAGAACAAGCGCAATCTCTCGAAAGCCCTTGAAAGCGGCATGCATCAGCGGAGTGTACCCGTGGACGTCCATAAGCTCCACCGTAGTCCCTGCCGTGACTAGCATCTGCACAATATCCAGCCAGCCTTCTCCCACGGCAAAGAACAACGCTGTCCAACCGTACACATCGGAGGCCTGAAGGTCCGCTCCGGCTTCAAGTAACAACTGAACGATCTCACGATGACCGTTGGCGGCGGCGGAAATCAATGCCGTGATTCCCTTTTCGTCACTCACGTTGGGTTCGGCGCCGTGCTCCAGCAAGAAACGGACCACTGCGGCGTGACCCGCTAGAGAGGCGTGCATCAGGGCAGTCCGGCAATACGCATCCCTGAGGTTCACATCCGCACCGGAGTCAAGAGCTCTGCCGAGTTGCTCCAACCTGCCCTCGATCGCCAGCTGCACAATGCTGCTCTCCGCCCCCGCTCTGCAAACGCCCATCGCCGAAAAAAGCATCGTGCAAAAGCATGCCGTCTTAAGGTTCATTAAAGACCTCCTCGTTTCACTGATTTCCAAGCATGCATGATGTGCGCCGCAGAACCGTCACAGGAGGCGTGTCATGAACGCAGCAAGGGTTGATTTCCGGCTTTTTCTTGCTTTTTTTAGCCTGCTTACTATAATCAAGATAGATAATTACGGCCTTTGACCTGCTTGAATCGGGTTTATGCCTGAGGGGCGGGGAAAGCGTGACCCGCGGAGTTGGGATTCAGCGCGTGTCCAAGCTGGCCTTGAAGCTGCTGGGGCCGCCGGTGCTCGAAGCCGACGGTCATCTCGTGGAAATCGGGCGTCGTAAGGCGCTCGCACTTCTCGCCTATCTGACCGCCACGCAGCAGCCCCATAGCCGCGACGCTTTGGCCACGCTGTTTTGGCCGGGGTGCGGCCAGAGCAAGGCGAGAGCGAATCTCCGCACCGCCCTGTCCACCCTTCACCAGGCGCTCGGGGAAGGCCTGCTGGTGACCGAGCAGGAAACAGTGAAGCTGGTCCCCGGGCAGCGGCTCTGGGATGATCTGCGGCAGTTCTACAGCCTGCTGGAGGGCTGTCCTGCCCATACCCGTCCCGCATCCACAGGTTGCCCGGAATGCCTGTCCATGCTGGAGCAGGCTGCGGCCCTGTACCGCAACGACTTCCTATTCGGCTTCAGTCTTCCGGACTGCCGGGATTTCGACGAATGGCAGTTCATGCAGGCCGAGCGGCTGCGGGCAGAGCTGTCGTCGGCGCTGCGCAGCCTGGCAGAGGGCTGCGCAGCGGACGGGCTCCTCGAGCAGGCCATTGGGCATGCTCGGCGCTGGCTGGCGCTGGATCCGCTAGAGGAGGCGGCTCACCGCGAGCTGATGCGGCTATATGTCGCCAACGGCCAGCAGGCCGCTGCGCTGCGGCAGTACCGGGCATGCGTCCGTGTGATGCATGAGGAGCTGGACACGGAGCCGGAGCCGGAGACCGCCGAGCTAGGAAAAGCCATCGAGCGCAAACAGCTGAAATCAAATCGCGACACGAAAGCGAGCCGCGGCACTCAAACAACCGGCGACTCCGACCCCGGAGGAGAACTGCGCCTGGTCACGATCCTGGTGGCCGGCGCCAGCTCGGTAGTGGATCAAGAGTGGGAGGAGCGTCCGGAGGAAACTACCAGCAAAGTCGCGCCCCTGCTGGAGATGATGGAACGGGTGCTCGCCGACCACGGGGCGCTTCTGCAGCACAACCTCGGTGACGACGTTCTGGCTGCCTTTGGAATCCCCGTTTCCCGCGAAGACGACGCTGAGCGGGCCATCCGGGCGGCCTTGACCGTCCAAAGCCTGGCGTCGGAGCTGAACCTGAGCGTGGCCGTGGGTATCGACACGGGAACGGTTTTCGCCACCGGCCAGACGGTCTTAGGAGCAGCAGTCAACCGCGCCTCCAGGCTGAGGTATCAAAACAGCGGAGGGCAGATCCTGGTGACCGGATCAACCCGGCGCCGAACCCGCGGTGTATTCGAATTCGCACCGTGCCCGGTGAACTGGCCGGGACGCGTCCAGGCGGAAACGGTTTACCGGGTCACCGTCCTGAAGCGGGAACCGGAGAAGCCCTACGGAATCGACGGGCTGCACGCCAAACTCATCGGCCGTGACGAGGAGCTGCACCTGCTGCAGTCGGTTGTAGCCAGAACCCTGGAAGGCCAGGGGCAGATAGTCACGCTGGTCGGCGAGGCGGGGGTCGGCAAGTCCCGCCTGGTCCGCGAGTTGCGAGAACAGCCCCTGCCAGGCGACCGAATGCCGGAGATTTGCTGGCTATACGGCCGCTGCCAAGAGTTGGGCGGGACCGCGGGCTACACCCCCTTTTTGGAGATCCTGCGCGGATTCTTCGGACTCTCCCCTCTGGAGTCGATGTCCGCGCGCGCAGGGCGCCTGCAGGCGGGTTTGCAGGAGCTGGCCTTAGCGGGGAATTTGATCTCCGAACAGCTCGAAGAGATCGGTCCTCTATTGGGACACCTGCTGTCGGTTCAGTTCAGGACTTCCTGGGACCAGAGTCTGGCGGTTCTTGGCTCTCGACAAGTCCAGCAGCGAACCTTCCAGGCCCTCAGCATTCTTTTTTCGGCGATCGCCCGAACCCGGCCGACGGCGCTCGTATTGGAAGACCTGCACTGGGCGGACAATCTATCTCTAGATTTGGTGGCCCTGCTCATGGAGACCCTGGCCGTGCAGCCGCTGCTCGTTCTCTGCATTTATCGCCCCGAACTCGGGCACAAATGTTGGAAACTATCCAGCATCGCGGCGCGCCAGTGCCCCGAACGCCACACGGAAATCAGGCTGCGGGAGCTGGACTTGCCGCACAGTCGCAATCTGGTGCAGTCATTGCTGGGCATGCAGGGTCTTCCCATGCCTCTCGAGCGGATGGTCATGCAGCGCGGACGCGGGAACCCATTATTCATCGAGGAAATCCTGCGCACGCTGATCGATGCCGGTGCCGTGGTCCGCGAACAAGGGGGTTGGGGCTGGCACGAGGCGGAACTGCCCGAAACAGTTCCCGAGAATATCTGGGTGCTCACCCAAGGGCGGGTGGATCGCCTGCAACGCGAAGACAAACTAGTGCTGCAGAGCGCAGCGGCGATCGGGGTAGTATTCGGTCTGGCTGTATTGGAGCGGATCAACCCGCCTGGGACAGCCATCGGCAAAGCCCTGCAGGAGCTGGAAAGCGCCGAGCTGGTCTACGAGGAGCGCAGTTTCCCGGAGCAGGAATACGCCTTCCGGCACGCTCTGCTGCAGGAAGCTGTGTACCAGAGCGTCCCCAAGAAACGGCGCGAGGACCTGCACCGGCGCATCGGCACGGCCATGGAGAAACTCTTCGCCGACCGGCTGGAAGAACGATGCGAGCAGATCGCGTTCCATTTCGAGCACGGAGGCCTTCCGGAAAAGGCGGTTGAGTTCCTGCTGCACTCGGGGGACAAAGCGCTGCGGCGCTTCCAGAACGACCAGGCCGTCCTCTATTACCAGCGCGCGCTCGACCTGTTAGCCGCTGCGGGGTTGGCGGAAAGCCGGAAGGAACAGCGACTGCGGGCGCTCACGGGCCTGGGCCGAGCCTTCTTCATCCTGCAGCAAGGTGAAGACATGGAACGCTGCTACAGCCAAGCGCTGGATTTGAGCGCAGCGCTGGGACGCTCGTCCCGTGAGCAGATACCCCTGTATTACGGCTTGGGCCTCTCCCTGACCAACCTGGGTCGGGACGAGGAAGCCGCCAGGATAGCTGCCAAGGGACTGGAGTTGCTAGGGCAGCGGACGGACTCGGAGGAAGCGGTCCAGATGAACCTGGTGCTGGCCTACAGCCACTGCCGGCTGGACTCGGCCAGGTCCAGCCGGATCTCCCTCGGCCTGGCCCGCTTCATCGACCGGCTGGGTTACAAGGAGGAGATCGGGCTGGCCCAGATCTGCATCGCTCAGGGATGCTACGTTTCACGCCAGGGGCAAGAGGCGCGAGAATGGTACGCTCGAACGCGTCGCCAGGCGGAGAGCCACAGCGACCTGGTCACCCTGGCGGAGCTGCATAAGAGCACCGCCTGGTACGCCTTTCTACGCGGCGATCTGCGCGCGGCCATCGCCGACCATGTGGCGTCCGTGGAGGTTTGCCGGCGGCTTGGAGACAATGCCGACATATGCATTTCGTGGCTGCAAATGGGATGGTTCTTTGAATTTCTCGGCGACCTGGAATCGGCCTGGCAATACGACCAGCGGGTCCTCGAACAGGTGGATCAGCTAGAGCGGTTTTTTCTGGTGGAGATCGTCCGGGCCGACCTCGCCAGGAATCTGAGTACCGCTCTGTTCGCAAAAAAGTCCGTCGCAGAAGCCCTGTTCCATCTGAACCAAGCGCTGGAAATCTACTGGAGCAGCGTCGAGGATCTCCAGCACCCATTCACGAAAGCCATCAATATCGCCCTCGTAGCCAAGGCCCTTCTCGCACAAGGGATAAAAATCGAGGCCAAACGGATTCTCTTCCGACTCTTCGAATGTGCACCGCATCGTGTCCCCCAGCATATCTACCAGTCGCGGGTAGGCATGGCTTTAGCCCTGAGTGGATTGGAAGCGGCGCTGGAGGACCCTGCGGCCTTTGCCGATTTCTGCCGCGCGTACCGGGGGAAATTCCCTGAGGTTGAAGAATCGCCCTTCCAGCATTGGTATCTCGAAACGGCAAACCCACGGAACCCGGGCCGGGAGTTGGTACGGGAAGGGTTCGAGGGTCTTCTCTCGGCTGACTGGAGCTGGCTGGACCCCGGCGGGGATGGGTCCTATCGGTTGGCCGCCGGGTTGGAGATACAGGCGGCGAACGGCAGAGATCTGTGGCACCTGAACGTCAGCGCCCCCAGGCTGCTGCGGTCCTTCACGGGGAGCTTCATTGTTCAAGCGGTTTGCGAGCCCGCCCTTGCCGACCGGCCGGTCATGGGCGGTCTGGCGCTGTGGCAGGACGACCGCAACTTCCTTCATCTGGAACTTGGCAGCCTAGGCCGGCACGAGCTCACGTTCAAGGGCTGTCTGGATGGAAAGGACACCCTGCTTGGCCGAGGCAGGCTAATTGCGGAAAAAGTGTTTCTGCGCCTAGAACGTATTGACAACCGGGTGCGGGCGCTGTGCAGCTCAGATGGCCTGGCGTGGTACAGGGTCGGGGAGACGACGGCGCAATTCGCCGCGGAGATCCAGGTCGCGCTGTACGCCTGCGGCTGGATCGACCGCAGCTACTATCACGGTCCATTTCCTCATGGAGCGGCCATCCGCTTCGAATCCTTCACTGCCTGGCAACTGCCGGGCAACCAGAGCGCCACAAGGAGAAAGGCATGAAAACCCTGGTGCTACTGACCGGTTTGCTTCTGTTCGGGGTGACGGAGAATCTGCAGGCGGTCGGAGGGCGGGAAACCACAAGTCCGATAACCATCCATTTTATGACTCAGGAAGCGGAGCTCGCCCCGCGGTTCGTGGAGCGCTTTGAGGCGGCCAACCCCGACATCAAGTTGGTTCGGCTGGAAGATGACTTCACTCGGTTGGTGTCCGAATTGGCAGCCGGTTCGCCGCCGGACCTGGTACGCCTGGGCATGGGCATCGACGTAGCCTACTTCGCGCGGCGTGGCCTGCTATACGACCTGAGCAGTTTTTTCATTAAGAGTAAGCTGATCCGCCCGGAGGACATCGACCTGCTCGGTAATGCCTGCTATCGATACGATGGGAAAGATTTTGGCAAAGGCTCCTGGTATGGCCTCTGCAAGGACTACAGCAATATAGGCTGCATTACCTACAACCGCGACCACTTCAAGGCTGCGGGCCTAACGGACCTCAGCGAGTCCAAGCCGATAGCCTATTTCGACGATTTATTCCATTTGGCGACGAAGCTGACCCGCAAGGACGCCACGGGCCACACCCTGGTCTGGGGTTTGGATTTTCCCGATTTCTGGGTTCCGTTCCTGGTCTCGGACATGGCCACCGCCGAAGGCTTGAATCTTTTCGCCGACGAAGACCGCGGCCGAATGAACGAGGATCCCCGGGTGCGCGTCTTGTGGAAGTACTGGCTGCGCTTCTCGGTTCAAGATATCTCCAGCAACATCCGTAACTTGACTCCTGACTGGCCACCGGTAACGTTCCAGTCTGGCCGACTTGGCATGGTCCAACTCGGCTACTGGTTCGGCGCCCAGCTTCTGGAGAACGAGGGCTATGAAACGAAATATGGCTGGGCGCCCACGCCAGTCCTTAGGTCCGGAGCCCGGCGGTGCACAAACAACCTGGGCGCGACAGGTGTCTTCATCGCCGCCCGGACACGCTACCCGCCTCAGGCCTTCCGGGTTTTCGAATGGTACATGGCCGGAGAAATCGCTGTCGACCGGGCCAAAACCGGTTGGGGCATTCCGCCGCTGCTCTCGCTCCGTAGATATCTGCCGGAGAACAATGCCTTTAACGCCAGCCGAAAGCGTATCGCTTTGGAGGACGCCCGCTTTATGCTGCCGGTGCAATCCAGCCCCTACAGCTGGGGTGGGCTTACCTATGGCGACTGGAATGAAAGCCTGCGATCCCTCGTAGAAGGAGCCATCGATGAAGATGCCTTCCTCGACCGTTGGTTCAAAGAACTCAACGAGTTCTTCAAGCGCGGCAAGGAAGAGCTGGGCGGGTAGATAGCCATGCCGCGGCCGGCGGGCTGGATCGTCCGGGAGCGCAGGCTCTCCTTCTACGTGTTCCTAGCGCCCTGGATCCTCGGCTTTTTCACCTTCTGGATCTTCCCCATGCTCTGGGGTCTGCAAGTGTCCCTCACCAACCGAACCCTGTTCATGGTTAGCCCGGCGTTCGTCGGGCTGCGCAACTACCTGGCGCTGGTCGGCGATCCGATAATCCGCTATAGCTTTCTGGCCACCTTCATTTACTCGCTTAGCTCCACGGCCCTCTCACTCGCCCTGGGTGTGTTTCTGGCCTTGCTGTTGGAGCGTTTTTTGCCTGGCAGGGCCATGTTCCGGACCCTTTTCTACTTTCCCTGCCTCATCCCGGATATTGCTGTGGGCTGGATCTTTCGCGTCTTCCTGGAACGGGACTCCGGGATGTTCAATGCGCTGTTGAGCAGGCTCGGGTTAATCCAGGCCGGCATCGACTGGCTGACCATCATGCCGAGAGGCTCATTGATCGCGCTCTCCGGCTGGCAGGCGGGCTGGGGCATGCTGATTCTGCTCGGCGGTCTTGGCACAATCCCGGAAGAGCTCAACGATGCGGCGCGCATCGATGGCGCTGCCTACCCCCAGCGGCTGCGGCTCATCACCTTACCCCTGCTGACCCCCTTCATCCTGTTTCTGGTAGTGACCGGCTTTATTACTTCCATGCAAGTGTTCCTGCTTCCTTTTATAATGAGCCCTTTCCCTCATATAGGTATTTACTTGTTTGACAAGGGGGTGCCTCGGGAAACCGCATTCGTCATGTCCCGCGCGCTCTTCCTGGCTGTCAGAGATACTCGCTTCGCCTACGGACTCGCACTCATGTGGCTGCTGTTCATGAGCCTCCTGGCCTTTACCGTGATTGTCCTGAGGCTGAGCCGCTTCTGGGTGTTCGCGGAGGCGGAAGAAGCCGTTCTACGGAGCGTGAGCCCTTCCGCCCGCCGGAGGGCAGACCGGAGATGAAGCGCCGGAGTCACTGGAAGTTATGAATCCCGGAAATAATTATGGGGATCTGCACCAGTAAAGGATCTCGATCAAGACCTATTAGACCAACTGTTCCCAGGTTTCGAACACCGCACGGACGTTCTCAGGCTTCCCTCCCGGTCCGAACTCGCAGGCTGCGATGCAGCCGCCCCTGTCCCAGAGGTTTTCATGTGTCTGCCGGACCTCTCGCTCAACATCGGCAACTGTTCCGGTGACCAGGGTGTGCTGTTTATCCACATCCCCCCAGAAGGTGATTCGGCCCTTAAACTGCCTGAGTTTATCAATCCCCATACAGAATACCTGGCAATTGATGGCATCTAGTCCCAGCTCGACGAGATGCGGAAGAATCTCCAGGATGTAGCCATCGCTGTGCATGAAGATTTTCTTGCCGTAGGCATGGGCGATGTCGATGTAGTCGCGGTACAGCGGTTTGAACATCTGCAACCACAACGCCGGATCGATCAGCAGACTGCTCTGGGCACCCCAATCGTCCTGAAAGAGCAGGGCGTCGACCCTGGTGTTGGCCCATGCTTCCAGTAGCCGACAGTGGAAGTCATGAAACCGCCCCAGAACCTCGGACAACCCTGCGGGCCGCAGCGCCAGATCAATGAACGCCTGCTCGGAACCCCGCAGGAATTGGATTCGCTCGAAGATCCTAGGCCAGGCGTTAGCGAAAACGAAACGATCGGTGCTGTCGCAAAACCGATTGATCTTTTCGGCATCCAGCTGAAGGCACTCGACAGGCAGGCGTACGCTTGCCCGATCCGACCAGTCATCGTGCTTGATCAACGCCTCTCGGACTTCGCCGATCACTCCACGTTGTCGATTCTCGAAAATGCAGCCGCACTCATCGTGATAAATTCCGATCTCCCAAGGGTTCCCGTACGGATCAGCGGGTCTGGTCTGAAAACAACCGTAGTTAACCAAGCCTTCGTAGTCGGCGAAAACAAAGTCGTCCGGGAAAGTTTCCCGAATCTCGCGGTACTCATCCGGGTAGCGCATCCAGGCCCAAGGCAGGACAAATAAATATCGCGGAGCTCGTTGTGGATCAGAGAATCTCAGCGCTCGATAGACCAGCTCTCTGGAGGTGCTCGACACCTACCCCTTCAAGCCGCCGGCGAGCAGGCCGGAAATGAACCGCCGCTGCAGCGCGAAAAACAACACGATGATTGGGAGCGTATAGTACAGCAGGCCGGCCATCCCGACGTGGTACAGCAAGCTTTCCTTCTGGTCCACGTAGCCCCGGGCCAGCTTTACCGCTAGCGTTAGCTTCTCTCCCCTTAAGAACAGGGTCGGCTGCAGGAAATCGGCCCAGGACCACTGGAAGGCGAAGATCCCGGCAATGATGACACCGGTCTGCACCAACGGGAACATGATATAGAAAAAAATCTGGAAGCGGTTTGCCCCGTCCAGGCGCGCTGACTCTTCGAAGGATATCGGGATTGTGGAAAAGTACTGCCGGAACAAAAAAATCAGGAACGGGGCTCCCTGCAACCCGAAAAACAGCCACAGCCAGCGTTTGTCCGTCAGCCCGATCTTGGTGATGATCAAATACAGTGGCACGACCGTGACCATGTAGGGAATCATCATGGTGGCCAGCACCAGCAGAAACATTCCCCTGCTTTCCTTGATCTGGAACCGGGAAAAGGCGTAACCCGCGAAGCAGCTGGCCATGATACAGGGCAGGGTATAAAACAGCGAAAGGATCACGGAGTTCAGCAGGAACTTCCCGAAGCGCACCATGGTCCAGGCGGAAATGTAATTCACCCACTGTGCGACCTTTGGAAACACCACAGGGGGAACGACGAACAGCTCTTCGCGGGTCTTCAGCGAAGTGACGACCATGCTCATGAGGGGAAGGAAGAAAACCACGACCAGCAGGATCAGCATAAAAAGTTTCAGCGCTGTGAAGATGGCCTTTTTTCTTCTTTGGGCTAGTGCCATAGCTCACCTCTTCTCCTCGACCTCGGTATACACAACGAAACCGCCCAGGCGGATGAATATTATCGTGATCAGCAGAACGACCACGAACAGCATCCACAGCAGAGACAGACCGTAGGCAAAACGGTTTTTACCGGTGACTTCGAAGAAGCCGCGAGCCATTACGAAGAACGTCTCCCGCGGCGGCGGGCTCACGAAAAGCATCTCCCCGCGCAGCGGGCGGGGGTTCAGGATGAAGGACTGGATGAAGGTCTGCATGGCGTAGATCATGCTGGACACGAACTGGAAAAAGATGAACGGACTCAGCAGGGGCAGGGCGATGTGTCGGAACCGCCGAAAATAGTTGGCACCGTCGATCGTGGACACCTCGTAGAGCTCCGTGGGGATGGTGCTCAAGCCCCCCAGGAAGATGATCAGGCTCCAGCCAGACTGCCAAATGGCCAGGGATACGATCGAGCCCAGGGGGAAGTCCGCCAGCCAGGCGACGGCGGAGGGGATGAGGTGCAGTTTCAGCAACACTACATTAAAAAACCCGGTGTCCCGATCCAGAAAAATCCGGAAGATCCAGCCTACCGCGATCACCGGAATCAAATAGGGGAAATAGAGTATCGTTCGAAACACCCCGCGCCCCGGCACTTCCCGCTCCAGCAGGAGCGCGCCGATCAGGCCCATGATGATGGCCAAACAGGTGTGCAGCAGTGCATACAGGAAGGTGGTTTGAAACGAGAGCAGAATTTCCGCGTCCTTGATCAGCTTGAGGTAGTTGGCCAGGCCGATGAACTTGAGATTGGTCGAAAAGGCCATACGGTTGGTCAGCGAGGTCCAG
>Ga0315284_10008740_pt1 | contig 14460 bp, 17 predicted proteins | sample YL17G09_16_MG_FD_203696 | JGI IMG/M metagenome (GOLD analysis project Ga0315284, IMG submission 203696) | Sediment microbial communities from Yellowstone Lake, YNP, Wyoming, USA - YL17G09_16 | ecosystem: Environmental > Aquatic > Freshwater > Lake > Sediment | place: USA: Wyoming | collected... | reverse complement strand
TTAATCCAGTTCAACTGAGAACCACGATCGATGCGAAAGTAGCCAAACTTTGGAAAATCTCACGGTAACATTCCGCTTTGAGGCAACGATACCCCTATAGTAACATTTTGCTTTGAGGCATCACGGCGGGGATGATATAATCCGCCTGCCTATGGAACCAAGCATTCGCCAGGCCCAACTCGGCCACCAGATCGGCGGTTACACCGTCACTATCCCCGTCTATGATGGGCCGCTCGACCTGCTCTTGCAACTCATCGAGCATGCCGAGTTGAATATTACCGCCGTGGCACTGGCGCAGGTCACCGACCAGTACCTGGCTTACATTCATCAGATGCAAGTTCCGGCGGATGAAATTTCAGCTTTCCTGGTGATAGCCGCCAAGTTGTTGCAGATCAAGTCCGAGGCTTTGTTGCCCAGGCGCCCGGTCCGGGAAGTGGACGAAGAGGACCCCGGCGAGGCGTTGGCCCATCAACTGCGAATTTACAAATGTTTCAAGGAATTGGCCAACTGGCTGAATGACCGGGAAGCGCGTCACCTGCGGACCTATCTGCGGGTCGCACCTCCGCCGAAAGTCGAGAGCCGCTTGGACCTCTCTGACATCACCCTGGCCGACCTGCTGGCCGCTGCCGAAGGTATCTTCGCCGAGGAGGCCGAGAAGCAGGCGCTTGGGACGGTCATCTCGGCGCCGCGCATCACCATCCGCGAGAAGATCGCCCTGATTGCCAAGCGGCTGGGGCAAAGCCATAACGCCACCTTCAGCGGTTTGTTCGGCCAGAAACCGTCCCGTCTGGAGGTGGTCGTCACCTTCCTAGCGCTGCTGGAACTGGTCAAGCGCTACCGCGTCGCCGCCCGACAAGAGGGTTTGTTCAGCGACATCCAGATTGAGAAAATGGAAGAGTGGGGCGAGGAAGATGAACTGGAAATCGAGTTCGAGTAAATGCCCGAAATATCAGAAATCTATGCTAAATTTGGGCATTCGAAAAGGAGAATAAAATGAGTGTAGAAAAAACCGAAATGATTGATTCAGCAGAAGACAAAGAACCCATTTATTTCACTCCAAAACGTGTGAGTCTGGTCTCGGATGTCGCAAGCATATTATCCTGGGTTGTCTTGGTTGGATTTATAAGCGATATCGTCGTACAAGTGATAAGCCTTCAGGCACAATTAAAAACGCAAGGATTAGCTCTCTCAACTTTACTGCACGAATCTTCCTTCTTTGTGTACCTTTTTGTCAACCTGGTAATTCCGCTTTTGACCGGTCTCGGCATTTTCGTTATTCTTCAAGCCGCATCGGTCGGTTTGAATGTGTTGCTTGAAATGGATTACAACTCACGCGAGGCCAAAGATAAAGCAAAAGCTTAATACCAGAACAAAATCATCACATTTTGGGGTTAGTTTCGCAATAATCCCCCCAATCAAAATGTCCATTGCTATACCACGAATGACGCGAGCCAGTTTGCGTCATTCGCCCTTTCCTAGGGATTTCTTTTTTACCTGCCACCAATTCATCAAACCAAGCGCAATTGCTGCGCCACCACCATCAAAGCCCAGAGCGTCTACCCAACTGGGGTGCCGGCCCGGCACGAAGGACTGGTGGAACTCGTCCGTAAGAGCATAAAACACGGCCAGCAGCAAGGCCAGCCACCCGCGGCGGCTATCGAACCGCAGGCCATACCAATACGCCAGTGCCAGCACGCCGTAACCGAGCATGTGTCCGCCTTTTTGGACGAGAGTGTCCCAAAAACCGAAACGGGTCATTTCATTGGATGGGACGGCTGAAAGGCCAAAGATGATCGCCATGATCACGACCGCGGGAAGCCAGCGAAGAAGTATCTTTTTTGTCATAGTGGGGAAGTATAATCGAATAAAATCATCCCCCCAAAAGAGGCCTTTATGAACAAGCTTGATTCCGCCACCGTCGTCCAAATTGGCATCATCGTCAAGGATGCCGAGAAAACCGCCAGCCACTACGCCGAAGTCTTTGGCATTCCCCAGCCCGCCGTCGTCCCGATCGCCGACGATGCCTTTGCCAACACCAACTATCGCGGCCAATCGTCCACGGCCAAAGGAAAGGCCGCTTTCTTTGACCTGGGGCCGGTCCAGATGGAACTGATCGAGCCGGTCGGCGCGCCCAGCACCTGGGAGGAGTTCCTGCGCACCCACGGCGAAGGTATTCATCATATTGCCTTCAAGACCGGGAATCTAACCGACGCCCGAAAATTCCTGGAATCCAGAGGGATGGAAACCATCCAGTCCGGGGCTTGGGATGGCGGCCAGTACGCTTATATCGAAAGCACGAAACAACTCGGGACAATCTTGGAATTACTGCATTTCGACTAAAGACCCGGGCGGACGCTGTCTGCCCTTACGATTTCAAGAATTCGACCAGCCTCCGGTTGAAGACCTCAGCCTGGTCCACCGGGACGGCGTGACCGGCCTGCGGGACGACCACCTGCCGAGCCCCCGGGATGCCGTCCACCAGCAACCGCTGGCGAACAGGAGTTACCGTGGTATCCTGCGCGCCGGTCACAACCAGTGTTGGAACCTTGATCTGTCCCAACCATTTCCGAGAATCGAACAAGCCTAACGAAAGCATGGCTTTACGATAGGCGCGCGGGTCAGCCCGTGAAATCACCTCGACCAGCATCTCCCGCAACGGTGCATAACGCGGCTCCGGAAAGACACGCTGGGCCACGATGCGCGCCTGGGCTCTCAGTCCCAATGTCAGGACGGCAGCCGCCCGGCGTGTAAAATACCACCAGCCACCGAGATTCTCGGGACGCAGGACAGAGAAGGTGCTGGTCAGCACCATTTTTCGAGTCAAATGCGGGAAATCCAGGGCAAACTGCTGAGCCATCACTCCGCCCATCGAAAGCCCCACCACATGCACCGGACCGGTCCCCAATTCTTCCAGCAAATCCGCCATCCGGCCCGCCACGCGGCGGATGCTCCAGCCGTGCCCGTCGTAGGGCGATCCGCCGAAACCGGGCGCGTCGGGGGCAATCGGGCGGAACCCGGCCTCGGTCAACGCGGGCAGTTGCAGGGTCCAGGATGAGCCATCTGCTCCCAGGCCGTGCAACAGAAGAACCGCGGGACGCCCGGATGGGTTTGGGTCAAGAAAATAGAGGGTTGTCATTCTCGATAATGAAAAGCCCCCTGCCAGGCAGAGGGCTGATGCGACCAGGGAATATTATTGCTCGTCTTTCGGCGATTCTGGCTGCTTCTCATCGCCCTTCTGTTCTCCACCTTTCCCCGAAAGGCTATCCCTGAAAGAGCGAATGCCTTTGCCAAGTTCTCCGGCTACCTTGCCAATGCGTCCGGGTCCAAAAAGCAGCACAATGATCACAAGAATGATGAGCAGTTCAGGTAAACCAAAATCGTGTAGGAAACCCATAAATTCATCCTTATCCGTTTGCCGAACAAAATTACTTTACCACATTCCCCATAAAATGACCAGAAGTGCCGTAAAAGAAAGGCTGGGAAAAGAAGCTCTCTTCCCAGCCTGCTGAACAATCGCTTTACTACTTCTTTGCATACTGCTGCGCAGCACACAGTAAATTTCTGAACCTGCTTTTATGGAATTACTCACCAATGACGGGATTTTGGCTCAGATATTTATGCAGTACTCTGTGGCTTTTTATTTCGCCATGGTCGCCGGCACCCAGGTCGAAAAAATGGCCAGGTGTCCCCAGAGGGAAGTGTAAAATGTGACAGCCCAGAGGAGCGCAGTAACCAGCACCACAACAGCACTGAGGGCGCGCAGAACCTTGTTTCCCTTGAACCATTTAAGGAATGGAACTGCAAATACACCACCCAGGCCGGCCAAGACGAAACCGACGCCGGAAAGGATCGGTTCCTTGGTCAGACCAAGGGAGATGATGCGGACGCCAACCACCACGGCATCCACGCCAGCGAAGAAAGCATAGATGGCCACCGGCAACAGGTCCCAGCCCTGGCTAAGGGCTATCCCGGTAGCGAGGAAGACGGCTCCAAACAGAGTAGTGGCTTCCCCAAACGCGATATTGTAGCTCCCGGGCAACGGCCAGGTAAAAGTCAGGGTCAAGCCAAGGAGGATGCCCAGCAAGCCGACAATACCGAACCCAGCAGCATAAGGACGCTGGTCTTTCGCATCCATGCCCGCATAGATATAGTAGGCCAGCAGCGCCGTACCTGCCACCAGGTTGATCATGATCAGGGTAAGATAATCAATAAACATTTTTCGTTCTCCTTTACTGGTTGAATTATTTAGATAATTATAATAAATATACCCCAGTTAGTCGTATTCGTCAATACTTCTCTTGAAATAAAACGGAAGAAGCCCCGGTATCAGGACTTCTTTCTGTGGGCGGAATAGGGCTCGAACCTACGACCTCTGCTATGTCAAAGCAGTGCTCTAACCAACTGAGCTACCCGCCCAATAGCGAGGGCATATTATAACGAGAGTAAGTTGAAAAAGCAATATTTTTGTTCTACGAATTTCGATCTGGATTCTTTTGTGGCCGATCTGGCTCCGGCCAAGGCTCCGCGTGTACCCCATCAATAAATTGGCTCCCCTCTCGGGGAGCCAATTCTCTTATTCTTATAATCAAGCTTTCTTCAGTACCGGCAGGCCATTGGACATTTCGGCCACTTTATAACCCGGTGGCACTGCCTCCAGAACACCTGCTTTCTTCTCTTTGGCAAAGAAGTAGAGTGTTTGGGTTTTGCCGGTCTTCGTCGTAGTCACCTTGGCGTGTAAGAAATAGGTGACACCTCGTTTGTTGGTAAAGCTGAAAGCCATGGAAAACTCCTTTCGTTGAGGGGTGTGCCGATAGTCAGGCGCAAGCGGATCAGATAAACTCATTATACAGCAATCGAGCGGGCGAACAATACCCAATTTGGCCACCAAAAAACCATGTTCCAGGGGCAGTAATGAGAGTCCCGCGTGACCAATCCGACGCCGGCGTAGGCGCTGATCGCTTTGACCCGCCATGAGCCCTACCGCTACTACTCACCAGAACGGATTGCCTATAAGTACCCCGAAGGGGCACAAGTACCTGACCTGGTCATGGGCGCTGGATGAAGAGCAACGGCAGGGCATGACCCACCCGCAGTTTGCGCGCTACTATCTGATGCGGCTGGGGATCGGGAATGAGTTGAAACGTGTGGCCCTGAACCCACAATTTCCGTACAGGCTGGCTTCTGTGGAGGAAGTCCTGGCACTCAGGCCGGAACTCCGACCACCTGAATAGCAAACGTTCCTTTTCCATTTGAAAAAGTAGAACCCCGCTACGAAAGCGGTGGCGCGGGCGGCGAAGCCTTGCCAGGAAAAGAAAAAACATCCTTGGAAAGAAAAAAACCGGCCGCGAAAAGAACGTTTTTTGGGCCGGTTTGCTTGTCAACAGGCGAATTTCAATCACTTTCCTCTTTCCCCCTTGACATTGAGGTTAATCGGTGGGCGGGCATCGTTATTTGACTCTAACTCAAAAACCTTTTCCAGTATTCTACAGAAGGTTTTGCCCATTGTTCGAAAATTAACGACTCCTTCTCCCCTGGAATACCACCTTGATTCCTTTGCCAGTGTCGCTAGAAGCCCAGCAGATCACCTTCCTGGCAGAGCTACACACCGAAAACCGACGCGGATGTAACGCATTATCGGGTAGTAGTAGTCGTGGGAGGCAGTGCGCAGGCTGATACCGCTGCTGTCCCAATCGCCGCCGCGCAGCATCTTATGGACAACAGCAACAGAGTCATTCACCCACTCATCCACGTTGCCGGCCATGTCAAGCGCGCCGTAGGGGCTGGCTCCTGAGGGGTAGCTGCCCACGGCGGAGGTGTCGCCCTCGCAATTATTGAAGTTCGCCAGCGTGCAGTCGGGAGACTGGTCGCCCCACGGGAAGGAGCGTACGGTCACGCCCCGTGCCGCTTTTTCCCACTCAGCCTCACTCGGTAGGCGCTTGCCAGACCAGGCGAAGTAATCCGTGGCCTGGTATCAATCTACAGTGATCACCGGGTAACCGGCGTAGAGCGGGTTGTCGTAGTAAGACGAGCGGGTGTAGGAAGAATTGGACCCCGGCAGCCACGCAGGCCGCGTAGCGGGCGTTGGTCACCTCGTACATGTCGATTTGGAAGGCATCCAGGTACACGGTGTGCAGGGGCAGCTCCCAACATTCATAACCGCCGTTGTGGGCCGGGTCGCAGCCCATCTGGAACTCGCCAGCGGGGACGAGTACCATCTCACCGCCGTGGGGTGGGGTGGTCGGCGTGGTGGTAGGCATGTTGATCGGCGTAGGCGTGAGTGTGTGGGCCGGCGTGGCGGTAGGCGTAATGGTCGGCGTAGGCGTGGGTGTACTGGTCGGCGTGGAGGGCGTGCCACCAGACCTGACCACATAGGGTAGATATACGAAGGCTATGGGAGTGAGAGTCCCTTGCAGCAATGATATACCCACCGACATGGCTGGTGACCGAATACTTGGTAGCAGCAATACAAGTGCAGTGACGAGGCTGCTAAGCAAAACAAGGTAGCGATTCAGTTTCATTTCTCACCTCCTGGATCACTTGGGCAAATGGCGGGCTAACGAATTAAGGTTTGATGCGGCGGGAAGAGGGAAAGTTGAAACAGCGGTAGTCTGCGCCGCCGCATCAAACCGAGTTGAACTAAGCCGCACGCAAGTATAACATCCGTCAATTGATCACATTAGGATCCCGATAGCCATGTTTATGATCCCTTTTCCTGCAGCTCTTTTTCGATTTCACCCAAATGAGTGCGACGATGATCAGCACGATTTAGCTTTACGGTGGTCCCTTTGGTTAAGATGGCTTCTACCATCTCGGGATTCAGGTCTGTGATTACCTGATCAATCTCATTGGCAAGGGTTATTGCCAATTGCGCGGCCTCCCTCGGCTCGATGGCCAGGCACAATCTCCTGGTCACCTCATTGACTACCTCCACATCAATCGGCGATGCACTGATTCCTTCTTTCTTCCACTTTTCAATCAACGTGATCGCCCGCTGATCCCAAAAAGCCAGGTGGGCGAGCAGGGCGGATACAGTCCAGCCGGCTGCCCTGGGAGTGCGCAGGTCCTCGTCAGAAAGTCGTTTCACCAATTTTCTGAGATGGTCATTTTCGCTGGCATTGTCTTGGATAGTCTTTTCGAGGATGGTCATATCTTTCTGCTCGCCTTTCTTCGTGTCTTCTTGCCTTGGAGGTAGCGTTTTCGGCTATTTCACCTCAAGCGTAAAAAATATACCCAACGGTATTGAGTTTGCCCTATTGAATCCGATGATCTTCCAGATGATTGATCAGCTCCATTTTGATCTGGTTGACGATCTTCTCGTTTTGAAAGTCGTTCTCGGACAGATTGGTCACACAGTCCACAAATTTGCGGCGCATTTTCTCGAAAGATTGGATTACGTCGTAATCAGTCAGATTGCGGACTTTTTCCACTGCCCTGGCGTTGAAAGCATCCATATTAGTTTCGGGATATTTGTAGTCGGGATCAGTCCTGAAATTTTCGATGGCTTGTAGACCCACTTCCCACCATGCAACGATGTGGGAAAGCAGGTCTGCCAGCCTTTGATAGCCTTGCTTTTTCAGGAACGCCGCCTGCGCCTCTGGTGAAAGGCCCTGGAATTTGCTGACATAATTCCCCCACTCTTTTGTCAGCACAGCGAGTACGTCTTGTCGGGTGATTCTTTCCATAAAGCCTTACCCGTTGACGAGCATAGCCAGGCAAGTCAGGGAGCAGCCATCCGTGCCGATGGTGGCAGTATCATCGAAGCCGAGTTCTTCGTCTTTCCAGCGAGGGTCGCGCTGGGAAATGTAATTAGGAGTGAAGGACATGAGACACCTCCATTCTTGTCATGAAATTACACGCAGTGCATAAACGTAATAAACACCCAAGGGACACTACAAAATTATTATAGCTCATTATGGGGAGTCAAAATCGGTTGCGTTATACGCTGAGAAACGTTAAGATAGGATCCAAAGAAAGGGAATCCGTGTATGCACGCCAAATTCCCCGTGACCGTCCACTTGTTCTTCTTTCGCGAAAACCGTATCCTGCTCAGCCGCCGTTACCAAACCGGCTACATGGATGGGCACTACAGCGTCCCGGCCGGGCACCTGGATGGGAATGAAACCGTTCGTAGGGCAGCCGTCCGGGAGGCGCAGGAAGAGATCGGGATCCGGATTGACCCGGCAGACATCACCTTCGCGGGGGTATTCCACCGCCACGAGGGCGACGAGCGGGTGGATTTTTTCGTCATGGTGCGGGGTTGGAGCGGGGAGCCGGTCAACGCCGAACCGGAGAAGTGCGACGAACTGCGCTGGACGGATGTCAACGACTTGCCGGAAAATACCATCCCCTACGTCCGACGGGCGATCGGGAACTTCCGGGCGGGGATTCCGTTTGAAGAATTTGGGTGGGGGAATCCGTAATTTACGGCTGCGGGGTTGAGGCAGGATACGTGTAGAGCACCTGGCCCAGATTTTCATCCCAGCGACCAGCGTGGGCTCGGTCGGCCATCTCGGATACTGCTGCTAACGGCACAAGACGTCTTGCCTGTCCCTGACTCGGATATGCATAATCCTCGATTTGCGCCCAGTCGGTGGGCTGGGTATTGGCCGGATTATCCGGGAATTCCAGCCCGGCCTTCGGTATCAAGGACTGGACGTAAGCCCAATCCGGGTTCAAACGCACCCACAGCCTGGCCTCGAAGCGGAAACCCTGATAAGCCTGGTGGACATGCGGCTTATCCTGTGCAACCTGGGCATGGTCATTCCGGGCGAACACCAGCATCACCTTCAGGTCTTGGACGACATTATTGTTCTGCATGACGGCGAAACGGCCCGGACTCTGGCGGAACGACCAAGCTTGGTCGGCCTCTTGAGGCTTTGCCAGGTCGGCGGGCCAGGTATCCAGAAATAATACGCCGTAATCGAGCAAAGCCTGCGTCAGGGCAGTGGAATAATAGCGTTTCCCGAACATGACCGGGATCTGTCCATCGAAGACATAGTCGCCTGTGCTGATACTGCCGCTGCCGTCCAGGTCCAGATAGGGACGGCCTGCCGCTTTGGAGTGGCTGCCGGTGTAGGTTGGGTCCCAGCGCAAATTAGCGAAATTCAGCGTCAGTGCCGTGGCACTGTAACTGGATGGGTAAAGATAAAAGGGATTGTAAACCGGCTGACCGGCCTCGTTGTAATAGCCAATTTCCAGGCAGGAAATGGTATCCACGGTCGGGTTTTCATTGCCAATATAATATTGCAGACCCTGAAACTGGTCGCCGTAAAGCGAGAGAACGTTGACAGCCACAATACCGGCGCCCGCGAAAGCATATAGGCCGAATTCATCGGTCAGCGGCGGGATGGAGGTCATGGCGACGATGTAACGGCCATTACGATCGGCCATGCGGCCGGCGGCAAAACGGATCACGTCTCGCAACACTTTGATGGACTGCTCGCCGCCATAATCGAATTCGCCGTCGCTCCGGACCCCGGTCTCGGGGTCCGTTTTTCCGGGCCACAGGTAACTGACCTGGATCAGCCCCAGCGAAGTGAGATCGGGGTCGGTCATGAAGCCGTCTGCTTCCGTGAAAATGGGCGAGACGACGAGTACCACCCCTGCTCCTTCTACATAACGCTGCGCCTGTGGCGAAGCGACCATCACGGCAATGTTGGTGCCTTCTGATTCTATGTAAGTAGTTTCCACCCGTCCGCTGAAGGTTGCCGCCGGGCAATCCTGTGGACAGGAGGTAGCGTTCTCGATGCTCTCGCAGGTGTCGTTTCCGCAGCGGGAAGCGGGGAGCAGCTCCGGCGTCCCGGTAGAGGCAGCTTGGCTCGGGGAAGAAGATTCGCAGGCAGATAGAAGAATCGTCAGTGTCAGGATCAGGGTCCAGAAACTCCTCATGTTGTCCTCTGCAGGCCATTGTACTGCTTCTTGCCCGAATCCGTAAACTCTGATTGATCACACTGCGCAGCACCCTGTACTGCTTCTTGCCCGAATCCGTAAACTCTGATTGATCACACTGCGCAGCACCCTGTACTGCTTCTTGCCCGAATCCGTAAACTCTGATTGATCACACTGCGCAGCACCCTGTACTGCTTCTTGCCCGAATCCGTAAACTCCGATTGATCACACTGCGCAGCACCCTGTACTGCTTTTTGACAAAATCACAGATTTGGCTATCAGCCTTTGGGAGTTGTCCTATAACGTGGAATGCGGTAAGATTGCATTGCCATGCTCTGGATTGCGATGACACTTGCCCTGCTTGGCGTTGTAACGTCAGCGAGAGCCTGACAGGTGCATCATACCTGCCAGGTTTTTTTACTGCCAAGTAGCACCTTGTTACCACGAGTTTTTATCACAAGGAGAAAGAATGCAGACACCCTGGGAATATCGTTTTGCCAACCGGACGCGACAGATGGGGAGTTCCGTCATTCGCGAACTGCTCAAACTGACCGAGCAGCCAGATATCATTTCGTTCGGAGGTGGGTTGCCGGCACCGGAGGTGTTCCCGGTAAAAAAATTCCAGGAGGCCTGCAATACTGTCCTCAAGACAGAGGCGGCTCTGGCCTTGCAATACAGCACCACAGAGGGCTACCGTCCTTTGCGGGAAATGATCGCCCGGCGCACCGCCCGATACGCGGTTTCTGTCACGCCCGAAAACATCCTGATCACGTCTGGCTCCCAGCAGGCACTGGACTTTATCGGGCGGATTTTTATCAACCAAGGGGACCACATCGTAGTTGAAAATCCCACTTACCTGGGCGCACTCCAGGCCTGGAATGCCTACGGGGCGCAGTATATCCCCGTCCCTTCGGACGAGGACGGTATGATCACCGAGGAATTGGAAAAGGCGCTGCGGATCGGGCCCAAGTTCATCTACATCCTGCCGAACTTCCAGAACCCGAGTGGCGTGACCCTCAGCCTGGAGCGCCGTAGACAGTTGGTCGAATTGGCCGACCGGTATGGGGTCCCGATTGTGGAAGATGACCCTTACGGGCAACTGCGTTTCGAGGGCGATCATCTGCCGTCGGTCGTCTCACTCGATAGCAAATACCGTGGCGACAATGGCTGTTATACCGGAAACGTCATCTATCTGAGCACTTTCTCCAAAATACTCGCTCCAGGCATCCGCCTGGCATGGGTCATCGCACCGGAGCAGGTGATCCGCAAACTGGTGCAGGCCAAGCAGGCTGCCGACCTGAACACTGCCGCGTTCAATCAGTTGGTTGCTTACGAAGTGGGTAGGGATGGTTTTCTGGATGAGCACGCCAAAGTGATCCGCGCCACATACAAAGAGCGCCGCGATGTGATGCTGGAAATGATGGAAGAGATGTTCCCGCCCGGAGTACACTGGACTCGTCCACAGGGTGGCATGTTCCTGTGGGGCGTTTTGCCGGAAACGATGGACGCGGCCGAGGTGCTCAAGATTGCGATCGAACGTAAGGTGGCCTTCGTGCCCGGCGAGTCTTTCCACCCGAATGGCGGCGGGAAGAACACCATGCGGCTCAATTTCTCGTATTCCAACCCGGAGACGATCCGCGCGGGGATCACCCGCCTGGGAACGGTGTTGAAGGAATTGGTGGCGCAAGCGCATGATCGCTAAAGAATTAAAAACTCACTTTACGCAGTTAGCAAAGCAGGGTTGCTCTCTTGCAAAGCAGCATAAGTTGACTGTGTAAAGTGAGATGGTAAATACAAGATGAGCGCGGTCTGAGGAAAAGATGAAGCATTACCAGGATAGCGAACGCCCTCAAAAAGGGCATTCGCTATTACCTATTGGCACCACCATCCTTGAGGAGAAGGAGAAAAGGTGATGATCTATTATTAATTCCCATATTCCTCACCTTAAGTTTGACCTTTTGGAGAATTATTGTGGGGTTAGTTTTAGCCCTTTAACACGTTTTTCAATGGAGATCGAATCTATTTCATACTTGCACCAGCACATTCGCCGGTATAACTCGAATGGCCTACGGTGGATCAAGGAAAACAGCCATCTAGAGTAAAGATTTTGCTCGTATCAGCGATTGACTTCAGAAAGTATTAGGCAAACTTTTTTCTATTTTCCGAATTTTGTTGATACGTCGCAGGTAGCGATCTTCGCCTGGACTATTTCCGATAAAACGGGCATTGAGAAAGGTTTCGGTGATCTCGCTTGCTACTTCTGGGCCAATTACGCGCGCTCCCATACAGAGAACATTCACGTTGTCATGCTCCACGCACTGATGAGCGGAATAGGTATCATGGCACAAACCTGCATAAATGCCATAAATTTTATTTAAAGCGATACATGCGCCTACTCCTGAACCACACAACATGATGCCGCGTTCGGCATCATTTTTTAAAATCGCTTGACCGATTTCCTCAGCATAGTCCGGATAATCTACAGGGTCTGTGTTATCAGTACCCAAGTCAAGCACATCGTGGCCAACTTTGCGCACGATATCGATAATTATCTGTTTCAATTGATACCCTGCATGGTCACAGGCAATGGCGATTTTCATAAGATTCCTCGCGCCTTATTAATCATATTAACCACTGTAAAACCGAACATTCTCAACTGGAAATTTGACTCTCCTGTTTTACTGCCCGGGGTTGGGGATAATCCAATTATCTCCATTGATACTGCCGCCCATCTGATTAACCACAACCCGATCGATGACACTCACGCCTCTGTCGGCCATGGCGGTAAAGGTATCGTATGCCGGAAAGTTGACACGGGTGCGGCCAATCCAGTAGATATCCGAGAAATTATAATAATTGTAAGCTTCCTGTACGCCCTTGTAGCCGTACAGGAAGCCCAACAATCCACCCCAGGTGGATGTGGGGTTATCTGAGTCCATACCCGATAACATGGCGATTTGAACCGTCCGTTTCAAATCGCCTTGGCCAAACATCAGGCTGATCATGCTTAAACCAAAGTTACTGCCCGAGTCCCACCACTGCGTATGAAGATAACCATCGTTGGACTGGGCGATGTAATGATCGTGGAAGGCGTCGCGGGTGACTTCCCAATTATTCTTATCGGGGTTGTTGTTGTATGCATCCAACACCCAATCATAAATCTTGGCAATGTAAGAGTCGCTGGGCGTTCGGGATCGGGCCTGCGCTGCCAGCCAGAATACTTGCTCGTCGTAGGCGGAGCCGTTGCCGTTGGTGTCATGAATGTTAGCAATCGCATACGGTGCCAGAGAATACATAATGATGTAGAATTGAGCCGCATACGCTGCATCGCCGTAGGCTGTGGTCCGCACCGGTAATTGACCCATAGCCAAGGCCACAGTGGGCCGTGCCGGGGCATAGAAGCCAAAGGATTCGGTAGTTAATTGGGCGTCAATCATTTCCCAATTTGGGTTGTTCACCGGCAATGAGGTATCCGGCGGTACCATGCCGTTGTCCACCATCAGCCAGTAGGCGGTTTCATCGGAAACCCATACGTAGGAACCATCAATATGTTCCAACCATTGGTCGCGGATTTGCGGTCCGGTGAGGATTTCAGTTTTGTAGGTATCTAAGGCATGCAGATAGATATATTCAATATCGGTATCGTCATCACTTCCAAAGGGGTCTAAGGCAACATTAAATTTGAAGTTGCGCCTACTCCAATCATTATCCGTATAATAAGGTTCCCAGGTGCGCATGCCTTCGCTTTGTAACCCGGTCCAGTTGGCAATGCTCTCGCTCAACCAGAAAGCGCGCAGCCGGTCTCTGTAATCCGTGCGGTTCACTACCAAGTCGTTTCCCGACAGTGGGGTGGGAGTAAGGGTGGGGGTAAGATCACTGCTGCTGGCCAACGAAGTGCTGATCAGGATTCCCTCCCCGGCAGGTTTTGCAGTGGTAGCGGTAGTTTCTGGGGGAACGGTGGCCTGCTCCATGACTGACGAGCCACACGCTGTAAGGAGTTGGGATGCCACAAGCAGAATGGCCATCAAACTAAATAGCGTTTTCATGTCGTTTTCCTTTCAAAGTTGAATTTGGGTTAGAATTACAACCACCTAGTGGAGTTCACTCTACTAGGCTGTTCGCTCACAAGTCATTCTTGTTCTTTGCCGGACGAGGAATGACTTGTGAGCTTTTTGGTAAGGCAGGGGGATTCGTTTCTTTCATCACCTCCTTTGCATTAGGGTGATAGATGAAAGGGTTACAGCTAGTCCCTTGATAAACCTTGATTGCTTGGTGAGTTATATACCATACGTACCCTGATAGTTTAGGATATCCGTATTCATTTCGGAACTTCCAATCAAGGGTGACGAAAATCGGTTTTTTACATTCACTGAGCAGATGCCTCGTTAGAGAAAAACTTGGAAATCAGTTAAGTGGATAAGGAAATTTAGACACGAAAAAGGGCATAATACCTGAGTTTATCATCCTAGTGTCCCGAACCCAGGCGATTTAGCACAGATTTTACAGCGTCAGGGATCTCTGGTTCAGCCAAAAACTCATTGCCATTGATGGTCACAATACCAGATCTGATCG
>Ga0315284_10008739_pt1 | contig 14461 bp, 22 predicted proteins | sample YL17G09_16_MG_FD_203696 | JGI IMG/M metagenome (GOLD analysis project Ga0315284, IMG submission 203696) | Sediment microbial communities from Yellowstone Lake, YNP, Wyoming, USA - YL17G09_16 | ecosystem: Environmental > Aquatic > Freshwater > Lake > Sediment | place: USA: Wyoming | collected... | reverse complement strand
TTGATTAGTAAAAAAGTATTTAGTAATTTCATCATCAGATGGTTTTTCTACTTCATTTAGGGATTCATCAATAGACATATCATTATCATAAGCTTTAGCTTTGAATGAGTCAAGTTGGTCAAAGAAAGGAGTTCTACGAAGAGTTTTGAAAACGATATTTTCTAGGGAGAATTCTCCACCAGCTTCAAGTCCAGCTTTTCTAAACTGTTTAATTTTATCTTTAAGTTTTTTAGATTTATTGATAACTGATTTAAAGTCTTCATCATTATAATCGGTTCTAATAGATTTAAGTTGTGCTATAAAATCGTTAGCTTTATTGATTACGGCTTTTTTATCTATTTTAAAAGTTTCTTGATTAGGTTTAAGAATCCATTTATTATTAAGGATAGAATAGATAGCAGTAGCGGTAAGTTTCTCATTAGAATTTTGAGCATAGATTTCCACTGGGAAATCGGAAATAGTAATATCGTGTTCTTGATTCCAAAGATTTTTCTTTGCATCGAAGTAATCTTTAATCATATCAGGTGTGCCATCGAATTGTTTAAAATCGAGTACAACATGTAAGTCGATATCAGAGAACTTGGACCAATTAAAATTAGCAAGGCTACCAGTGAATATAATATCTTTAATATGGACATTATCAGGTAATTTAAGTTCATTAAAGAAATCTTTAGCTATAAGATAAAGTTTATTACGAACATTTGATTGAATATTAAAATCGGTCCAGATATCTGGATTAAGGGATTTTTTCAATTTAAAGCTATTAATAACATCGTTAGGAATAGTAATTTCCTTATTAATGTTAGATTCTATTGTATCGGAAATAGCATCAATTTCATCTAATTTTACTTTATTAGATTGGGAATCAGAATGATATGATTCTATTAATATATTTTTTTTAAAAAAGATTTTCATTATAGTTTAATATTCCTATATAAATATTTGCTAATGTAAGAAAAAGTGTTTACCTTTGTATAAAAATAAAATAAATGGAAAAGATAACTAATATAAGTTTAAAACATAACCGAGCTAAGACTATATTGATGGTTAAGGATTTTCTATGTTTAGGGACAAAAGAGGCTGTAGAATATGTAAATAGTGTATTAGAAACTAGGGAGATAATAATAAAGCCACATAATTTTCATTTAAGTTATTTAGAAATCTTCAATGGTGATTATATTGACGAGAGTGAGAAATATGATTATTATAAGATAGAGAAGATGAGTTTAAAGGGGGATATGCATAGGGTATGGTTTAACGAGAATGGTAGTTTAAAGGAGGTAGCGAATGGGAGTAGGGATGAGGATAAATTAAGGGCCATATATAAAGCTGTAATTGATTTCATCAGATGGTATAACGAAAAAGGGGATTAAATTTTTTTCTTAGCTGGTCTTTTATTTATAATTTTCTTTGGTTTTCTTTTACGTTTTTTCTTATATTTGTTTATAGCAAACTTTCTTTTTGCATTTAAATTAATTTTAAGGTTATATGGTTCATCCATTAATAATGTTAAATCAAGTGTCCATTCAAATTTTGACCTCTCATTATTAATTTCATTAACTTCTATCATATGAAGATTAATTTCTTCTTTGGACCATTTATTTACTTTAGCTATGTGTTCTAGGCATATTTGTTCATACCCCATTTTCTTGGCCATACCAAAGTGTTTAACTTTATGGCATAGGACACAAAGAGATACTAGTCCGATTAATTTTTGGATATGGTTAACATCATCGTATTCCCATATTTCATGACATTCCACATCGTGTGCAAAACCTTGTTTAATTCCAGTTTTATTACATATTTCACATTTATGACCAGCTTTATCATAGGATAAGAATCTAATTTTATCCCATTCTTTTGTTTTAACTGTTGAGCGAATATTGGAGAAATGGCATGTTTTTGGGATTGGTTCGATAAATAATTTAGGTGATTTAGATTTTATTGACATAAAAATATTTTTTAAATTCTTTTCTTTTAATTAAATATCCATGTGTTTCTGAGCCAATATCCCCAGCATTTTTGAATACCATGAAATCGTTATTATTAATAAGGTCTAATAATTTATTAGTTTTAATGAACCATAATTCATTTAAATATTTGAAATAAGTAACAAACCAATCTGATTGTGAGGTTAATATACCAGATGGTTTACTTCTGGAAGAGAATTCAATAAATATATTACCAGTATCGAATAAAGGTGCACAAGTGACATCTGTTTTAATTTCATATGTTGTTTCTTTACCATTTGTAAGCATTTTGATATCATATTTATTATCATTATTTGAGTTGATAAATTTACATCCTTTTGATTCTAGGAATGATACAATAATTGATTCACCATCATTACCTAGAATTAAATCTTTTTCGAAATTCAAATTAGCCATATACAAATATACTAAATATTTTCTATAAATCAAGGATATTTATAAATATGAAGATAAGGATAACAGAAAATCAGGCAAAGAGATTAAATTTAATAAAAGAGGATGTAAACCCATTAATTAAATTTGAGGAATATTGTAAGATTAAAGTAAAAGAGATTAATTCATTATATAATAATATGATGATGGTATCTATAGGTAATATTGTTAATAATGAGATAGATACGGGCAAATTAAAAAATAGATTAGATGAGATGGAAAGTGAGATGAATGATATGAATAAGAGGGCATATGATTACATAAATAATTTACCAGATGGTGATTTAGATTTGAGGATAGATAGGGCTACAGATATGGTATCTAATAAATTAACTTCGTTACAGTTGATAGTAATGGATTTAGAAAAACTACAAGAATTGATTGAGGAACATAATTTAACTAATTCATTTTCCGATATCAAACCAATCGATATAACAAATAAAGAAAATACTGCATAATTATTTGGTAGTTTAAAAAAATAGTACTACCTTTGTCATATAAATCTATATAACATGAAAAAATACATATTATTTTTAGGTGTTTTAGTTATAACTTTAGCATCTTGCAAGAAGGAACCGTTAGTATATCCAAGTGACCAATATGGTGCAAAGACAGTAGCTGATTTAAGAGATACTGGTGTTTGCATGTGGGGAAAATTTCTTATTATCGATGCCAAGATATATATAAACAATTCTGAGACTGGGAGTAAGACTGTATTAAATCATTTTGGAGTGAATAAAAGCAGGTCAAGTATGCGATGGGGAGGTAGTGAATTTGATATTGAGACGATTATTAAGGATACAACAACCTTTTCGATATATGCACCTCCAATGATTCCTGGTTATGGGAAGTTTGTATTAAATGGTGATACAACGAAACATTATGCTGTATATCATACTATTGGTTATCAGTCTATTGTTGAAGACCCATTATATAAAGAACAAAACATGGGAGGTTCTGCGAGACCATATTACGGTTTTACGATAGATAAACCTAACAAGATTATAACCATACACATACAAGAAATGGAAGGTAGTATAAATGGATATAATTGTCATTATTGGACCGAATTAACTTTAAAACAAATAGAATTATTTTAGTATTATTTTTTTAGATATTTGGTAATAACGAATTTATTAGTTTCTTCATCTGATGAGAAAATGAAATAAAGTATTTCCATTAATTTATATTTAAGTGAAACTATGTTAGTATAATCGGATAATAAGAATGGTGAACCGTCATCTAATACGATACAGCGTTTAAATCTAGCATTAATTTTAATACGTTTAACTGGATAGTTTCGTTCAAGAAATTTCAACATCATATTTATTTCTATATCATTTAGCATAACTATAAATATCGAAAGAATGGATAAATACACAAACTATATTTATTTAACTATATGTGAGATATCAATAGAGTTATTTGAAACCACAAGCATTTACACCACATATAGGGGTTATTGCATTGGTTTATCAAACTCTATTAATGATGGATTTTTAAGTGTAAGAGAGGGTACTGATTTTACTATATTATTTAACAATATTTCAAAGATATTCGGGATAGATGATTCAGTATCAAAAGATTACGTAATAGAATTTTTTAGTGGTCAAAATTATATCCAATTTGAGAAAATGGTAAGATTAAATGGATATAATTATCCAAATGATGTATTTAAAACAATTCTTTAATTTTAATTTCCCCTTTTTTATATTTAGATTTTTTCAAATCAAGAAATTCTTTAATGGTTATTTTAAGATAATTTTCACTCATACCAGGTATAAATATTTCCCTACAAAGTTTCATTATTTCATTAATAACTAAATTTTCGCTTCTAATTCCACCATTAACATATAGATATATTGTTTGGTGATTATCTGGATATTCATTGGATAAAAAATTATAAATAATTATTGAGTCTGACATTGATTTTTAATATATTTCTTATATATTTATAAGTATAACGAAAAATAAAAACATAGTAAATGGCATTAGAGATAACTGATAGTAATATCGCAGAAATAATAAATAAGAATAAGATAACTGTAGTAGATTTTTGGGCAGAATGGTGTGGACCTTGTAGGATATTAGGGCCAATAATTGATGAGTTATCAAATGAGAATTCGGATATAGCTATAGGTAAACTAAATGTTGATGAAAATTCAACCATATCGGTTAAATATGGTATAAGGGGTATTCCAGCAGTATTATTTTTCAAAGATGGTGAATTGGTTGATAGAGTTGTTGGTGTTAGGGGTAAGTTTGAATTACAAACAATTATTAATAATTTAAAATAAAAATGAATAAAAAAATAAAGATAACTGAAAGTCAATTAGAACGTTTAAAAATTAATATAATTGAAGGGACATCATATTCTGATACAGTAAGGAAGATGAAAGAGGAATTGGATATGAATTATGAAGCAAACAGTAAATTTGTTCGTGAGGGTGGTGAATATTTTGAGAAACCTATGATAAAAGTAAAGGTTGATGAGGAAATGATAACACCAAAAGCTTTATATGAGTATATGAAATACAAATATAAAACTAATGAAGAATTCACTAAACAAGTAATAAGAGATTGGGTTGATGGTAAGATTACCGATGATTATAGATTATCTAAGAATATTTCACATAAATAAGAGATGAATATCAAGGGTAGAATAAAGGCGGTATTAGAGCAAGAATATGGTGAGTTTGATAGTTATTTAGAAAACAAATACGAGACTAGATTAACTGAGAATCTTATTGGTGGTAGCATAAAAGATAAGAAGGCTTGGATTACATATAATCAAGTAATATTAGAATTAAAACATTCCATAAAAGACCAACTAAAGGTCAAAGAATTACAATATAAACTTACTGAAGATATTAACCCAAATGAAGTTTGTATTGATATAATCAAGAAGGTGAAAAACCTAACACCAGAGTTAGAGAGATTATACTATAAGATATTAAATTTTTAAAATACTGACTATCAAGGTATATAAAATAACTCTTAACTATTGGTATAAATGAGTATTCCAAGATATTTATAGATATAATAACAATTAATTTAAAAAGTAGTTATGGTAGTAAATAATTTTTTGTTTAAAACTAGTCAAACTAGAAAAACAGCATTAGATAAAGCTTACAACAAACACATAAAAACGATAATAGATAATTTAGATGAGGAGAATGAAGAAAGATGGGAAACGTACAATGTGATTATGCAAGAGTTTATTAATCAGGGTAAAATTTGTTATCTTGAGGAAATGAAATATAGATTAACGGATGGTGAGGACCCTAACAAAATACTATTAGATATGATAGATATTGAGATGTATAATGTAAATGATTTAATATGGATATTAAAAAAGAGGATAGAGGAATATATGGATGATGATTATCTTAAAAGATTTTACGAATAAAGTTGCAATTATTAGTTTTTATTCGTACCTTTGTACATATAAATAAAAATTAATGGAAGAGACAAACGTAACTGATAGGTTAACATTTTTAGCCAAAACATTTGACATATTCGAATGTGATTCTAACATTGAATCCAAAGATGGTAAATCAAAAGAATTGATGATAGAAGGATATACCGTAAAAGTTATATCATCACCAAAATCTGTAGGGGTAAAGGGTGAGGATTTAACAGGTGTTTTAGGTTATTATTCTACAAAAGAAAGTGAAAATGGTAAAATAATTAAAAAGGTAAGTATTTGTTCTGAAGTTTTTACATCTATGGTTATAGCTGACCCTACGGATAATAAGATGTATTTACAATGGATGTTAACATTATTTAGTAATCTTATTAAGGATGGAGAAATTGAATCCGCAATTCGTTTGGTGGTTGAGGATTTACCGTTAGCTAACACTTATTTAACATTATTTAATGATAATAAGCGTAAGAAAAAGTTTTATGATTTATGTCGTGGTAGTTACACACTTAAGAATGTAGAAGACCCAACTAATATTAATCAATACACTAGTTTAGCTCAATTATTTGATGCGGTAGACCCGTTTATAACTAAAGAACCTAGTGCAGTAGAGAGAACCTTACAAAAATTTGTTGATATAGGACAGGCTATTATACCAGTAAAAGATAGGAAATTTACTGTTTATATACCAAAAACAACTGAAGCTAGTGTAGTCTTTGATAGTTTTGCTAATTGGTGTACTGCTAAGGTTGGAAATGGAATGTTTACTAACTACATAAAAAATAATAAAAAGCCTAATGGTAAAGAGTCAGATATTTATATTATAATTAATAATAAGTTCTTCACAGGTGAAACGAATGAATTATATCAAATACATTTTGAGACTGGACAATTAAAAGATAGAAAAAACGGTCAGAATGTTAGTATATTTGAAAAAGTATTAAGTGAGAGCGAAGGTTTAACTAATTATTTTAAAGAAGAATTAATGGGGATGGCTAAAGAATTTAATGGTGGGGTGGATAATAACAAATATTTAGATTATTTAATTCAATTTGGTTTTGCAGAAAGTTTATTTGAATTATTTGCTGATGAAACACCGACAATAAGATTTATGAAAAGAGAGATACCAAAATTACCAGATATAAGTAGATTTAAGAACCTAGACCAACTTATTATCACAAATGCTAAATTGAGTGTTTTACATCCATCTATTGGGAAATTAATGAAACTTCAGATGTTAGTTCTTGCGGATAATAATTTAAATTCGATACCAAAAGAAATTGGCGAATTAAAAAATTTAAATTTTATTAATTTAAAAGGTAATAAAATAAAAAGTTTCCCACATGAATTAGGGCAACTTGATACGAGTCGTGGAGGGAATTTACTTAGACTTGTAGTGTTACAAGAAGAAATAGGAGAGGAAAATTATCGGAAATTAAAAGAGCTATTACCAAATGCTCAATTTTAAAGATAAAAAGCTCTCAGAAATGGGGGCTTTTTTTTATAATAATAATAAGTTTTAAAAACAAAAAAAAAATGAAATGGAAAAGAAATGATAAGTTAATCGAAGAACCAATAATAGATTACTTAGAAAGAATTTTTGAAGAAGAAATGGCTAAGGGTTTTACCCTAAAGGTTTATGTTGGTACCGACTCACAAAAGTCTGGTAGAGGATATAAATTTGCCACTGTTATTCTTATAACAACAAAAGAGGATTTAATAGGCACAACCGTTGGTCGTGGTGGTATTATAATAGCCGCTACTTATCATCAAGAATTTAAATTAAAAAATAAAGAACTTGTAAATGAGAGAATGGTATTTGAAGTTGGTAAATCAGTTGAGGCAGCTTATGAGATAGCACCATTATTAGATTTATACGATATCCCACTTGAGATACATGCTGATATTAACCCAAATCCAAATTTTGAGTCTAATAAAGCATTACAACAAGCTGTTGGTTATATCTTAGGTATGGGTTATGATTTTAAAGTAAAGCCCGAAAGTTTTTGTGCCACCCATTGCGCTGACAATTTTTGTTAACTATTTATTTTTTGTGAATTGTTTTTATATTTATTATAAAAACAATTCCAATGAATAAATTTTATTTAAAAACAAAATCTGGAGAAAAGATTAATTTCACTTTTGCTAATACTTTATATGATGCACAAGTAAAATTTTCTAAAATTAAGTCATTAGATATAAAGGCTTTATTAGAGATATTTATTATAGAGGAAGAAGTTTTTTCTTATTATTAATTTAGTCTATAAAAATATTTTTATAGAATTTTAACTTTTTATAGATTTTCATATATTTATCTATAAGAAATAATAACTTTTTTAATCCAAAAAATATGTCAAAAGTAACTCCATTAGTAAAAAAAGCAGTAAAAACTGTTAAAATCAAAGAAAATGACCTTGTTGATTTAATTGACAATATAGTAGCTGAAGCACTTGTTGTAAAGAAAAAAGAGTGGATTTCAGAACAAGCAAAAAAAAGTAACTCTATATTAGAAAATAAAGTTGCTGCTTTAGAAGCCACATTAAAAAAATTAACCGAAGGTAAGAAGTAATTCTTTTTAAAAATATTAATAGCTAAGGATATCAAATGATGTTCTTAGCTATTTTATTTATATGTATTTACTATTTCCATATATTAAACTATATTTAGCATATGGAAAAAATAATATTAGACGTAGGTAAAGCCCACCAAAGAGTAATAAGAGAACAGAAAGAAAAGGATGAATTATCTGGATTAATTGAACCTGCTTGGAAGCATATTAATAGAGATATTAGTAACGCTATTGTTAAACCAATAGAAAGAGCATTAGCAAAAAAAATAGTTGAGGAATATGAGTGGCTTGGTTGTATGCCAGCGATAAGTTTATATTATTTTGGGATATTCTACGATGGTATTTGTGCTGGTGTAACAGTTTTCAGTAAAGATTATATAGAAAACCTAGGTCATTGGGATAAATACGGTTATACAGGTAGGATGTTATTATTAAGTAGGGGTGTTTGTGTTCATTGGGCCCATCCACATTCAGGTAGTAAACTTATAATGGAAAGTATAAAACAACTACCAAAACAATATGATGTAATAACTGCAACAATAGACCAAGCAGCTGGGGAGATTGGAACCATATATCAAGCTTGTAATTTTACATATATTGGTAGTATGAGAGAAAGTAATCCAAATGTAAAAAGTAAACCAAAAGATAGATTTGGGGTAAAAATAAATGGTAAGATATATGGAGCTAGGGCTATGAGAAGTAAAGTTGGTTCACAAAAAAAGGAAGATATTTTAAAAGCTTTTCCAGATGCTGAATTTGTTCCTCAATATAATAAACATAGATATTTTTACTTTTTAGGTAGTAAAGGTAATCGTAAATTTTTAAAGAAACAAATAGAACATTTAATCAAGCCATATCCAAAGAGAGGAGTTATTTAAACCCTATATTTTCACGAATAAGACGTTTAATTAATATTTTGGTAGATTCGTTAGTTTCTTTAGATATTTCTTTATTAGCCCAATTTTTAGGTTTAGATTTTGTATAATATTCTTTATCTTCAACTAAGTGGTCAAAAACTATTTCAATTATTTTTTCTTCGTCATATGTATGTTCACTCTCAATTTTTTTACCTAGAGCAATCTGGTGTTCTAATTCTTTTTTTAGACTTTTAGATATACCACGTGTTTCTAAATAACCTTTTTCAGCCCAATAATCATATAAATCATCTATATTTCTTATTTTATCCGCTTTACCACCTTTAAGAACATTTTCTTCATTTACTGATTCACCATTTAATTTATTACTAATATACGCTTTTTCATCTGCCATTCTTTTAGCATTTTCTTTACCATATTTATGAATATTAAATTCTGCAATATATTCATTATCGGAATTATCAATAACACCATAATGTGGGTTTTTAGTTACCCAAGTTAAATCTTCAACACTATATCTTGGTTTATCAATTTTATTTAAATTAATTCCATTTACTGATTCGTTAGCATTAGCATGAAGTGCTGCTAGGTATTTATCGATTGGCCCAGTAGTACAACCTACTTTTGAATTATCCTCTCGTTTATAAACGCATTGTTTATCTCCTACTTTTCTGTGTGTATATGGCATAATTAATAATTTTATTGATAAATTTCTGAGTGTAATTTTCCCCATTTACGTAATATTTCACCAGCTTTACTATTTGCTTCATTTTCAAGGTCACTACCATCAGCACCATCTTTTTCTGGGTCTGTTAATCTTCCTTCTAAATGTTGTAAATGGTGAACTAATTCGTGGCATAAACTCCTAAAAATATCCCCACTGTTTCTGTCTTTAACATAAACCTTAATTAAATCACCTATTCTATAATAGGCATATGTTTTAAGGTCTGGCGTTCTTTCATAAGCCAATTCTATTTTTATATCATCGGTTATACCTAAATAATCTTTAGCAAAATTAACGAAATCAGCAATATCTCTAATATCACCTTCTTTTTTAGTAAGAAGTCTTTCGTTAAGTGATTCTTTTTTTGTTGCATTGTCATGACCACATTCATGGCAAATATATAAATCTTTTTTACTTGATTCAGATTCTTTCCAATGCCAACCACATTTAGTGCATGTAATTGTTTTATCTAAAGCTTCTCTAAGTAGACGTTTAATAACTGGTTTCATATATCTATTCTTCTTTTAAATGTGTTATAATCTAAGTCAGTTATACCATTATAACCCATTTCTTTAAATTTATTGTTTAAATCGTCAAACGACATACCAATTAAAGGGGTTAATAGTTTCTTTACATTATTATTAGATATTGTTTTAATAACAACAACAGGAATATATTTACACCCTAATTCAATACAAGCTAATGCTCTATGTCTACCTTCTTGGCCGCTTTCTCCATCTCTATAATAACCAACAGGAAATTTAGCACCATTAATCATTTCTTCAGCATATTTTTTAGCTCGTTTAATATCAACAACATTACCATCTTTAATTGCATCAGAATATGAAACACCAAACCCTTTGGCTATTGCGTGTATATAGTTTTCTGGTGTTATATATTTAAGTGTATCTATTCTATTTTTTTCCACCATAAAATATATTGGCTTTTCTAAAGCACCGTAAAACCCACCAAGATTGTTCATATCAAAATATTTACAACAATCACAAGACTCAATTTCAGTTTCTTCTTTAAATAAAAACTTACTTTCATTTAATGATTCTCTAAGTAATTGTTTTATAACTGGTTTCATTGTTTCATTTAGTTTTGGGTATCTAATCATTGAATCATTAAATTCAAAATTTTTGTATTGACCTTGATTATGTTTAAACCCAAAAGATTTGTAAAATTGTATTAGTCTATTTTTATTACCACCAAAATCGCTGGATGGTGTAAGCGTAATTATTTGTTTGTTTTTATCAGCATAACCAATTAAATCATTCATTATTTTAGAACCAACACCACTACCTCTAAATTCTTTTTTAACTATAATTCTAGGTAACCTTAAACTATTTTTGTTTTCATAGATATCAAGACCATCCAAATACTCTCCATACTTATTTCTTAAATAATCTTCTATCATAACTATAAATATAAAAAAACCCCGAAAAAATCGGGGCTTTTTTTATTTATTTTTTTGTTTTAGTCTTTTCAGTTTTTAAAACGATATTTTCATTAATATAATTAACCGTTATTGTTTCACCTTCTTTTATTTTACCATTTAAAATATCATCAGCTAATGCATCTTCAATATAGTGACTAATAACCCTCGCTAACGGTCTAGCACCATAAGCTTCATCATAACCTTGTTTACCAAGGAATTCTATAGCTTCTTTACTAATTTTTAATTTATAATTCATTTCACTAATACGTTTTTCAAGATTAGCTATTTCTACATAAATAATTTTATGAATATCTTCTTCAGATAGGCCATTAAAAATTATAGCTTCATCAATACGATTAAGGAATTCTGGTCTGAATTTCTTTTTAAGTGCTTTTTCGATTATTTCACGAGCTCTATTTTCCTCATTAAGCGAAACAGAACCAGTTTCGAAACCCATTGGTTTACCGAATGAATTAATTTCTTTAACACCTATATTTGAAGTAAGAATAATTAAGGCATTTTTGAAATTAACTTTACGACCAAGGCCATCAGTTAACATACCTTCATCTAATAGTTGTAATAAAAGATTAAAAACATCTTCATGAGCTTTTTCTATTTCATCGAAAAGAATAACACAATGTGGTTTTCTTCTAACTTTTTCAGTTAATTGTCCACCTTGGTCATAACCAACATAACCAGGAGGAGGTCCTACCATTCTTGACACAGAATGTTTTTCCATATATTCTGACATATCCATTCTAACTAAAGCATCTGAATCACCAAATATATGTTCAGCCAATAATTTTGCCAATAAAGTTTTTCCAACACCTGTAGGTCCAAGAAAGATAAAAGAACCAACTGGTTTATTTTTATCTTTTATACCTATACGATTACGTTTAATAGCTTTAACAACTTTACTAACAGCAGCATCTTGACCTATCACTTTACCCATAAGTTCTTTATCCATATTGATAAGGCGTTTAGTTTCTTGGGTGGAAATTTTAGTTAATGGGATACCACTCATCATGGAAACAACCTCAGAAATAAGTTCAACACCAACAGTAGTAATTTTTTTATCTAATTTAGAAGTCCAATCTGACATTGCTAAATCTAGTTGTTCTATTATTTTCTTTTCTTCGTCTCTAAGTTTAGCTGCTTCTTCGTAATTTTGTTTAATAACAACTTCTTTTTTCTTTTCGTTTATTAATAATTTTTCATTTTCAAGAGTTTTTATAATTTCTGGTTTTTCAACATTTACATTTGTTGAAGCACCAGCCTCATCTAAAACATCAATAGCTTTATCTGGCATAGCTCTATCCATGATATATCTAGCAGATAGTTTAACACATTCTTCGATTGCATCATCGGTATAAAGAACATTATGATGTTTTTCATATTTCTCCTTAATATTCATTAAAATAATTTTAGTTTCATCAAGAGTTGGTTCTTCAACTAAAACTTGTTGAAAACGTCTAGTTAAGGCACCATCTTTTTCAATATTTTCTCTATATTCGTCAAGTGTTGTTGCACCAATAACTTGTAATTCACCACGGGCTAATGCTGGTTTGAATATATTAGAAGCATCCAAAGAACCAGAAGCATTACCTGCACCTATTATAGTATGTAATTCATCAATGAATAGAACTATATCTGGATTTGCTTTACATTCTTCTAATACAGCTTTCATTCTTTCTTCAAATTGACCACGATATTTTGTACCAGCTACAATAGATGCTAAATCTAGTGTAAATATTCTTTTACCTATAAGTGTTCTTGGAGCATTACCATCTTTTATTAATTGAGCTAAACCTTCAACTATACTAGTTTTACCAACACCTGGTTCACCAATAAGGATTGGGTTATTCTTTTTCCTACGTGACAAAATTTGAGAAACACGTTTAATTTCTTTAGCCCTACCGACTACTGGGTCGATTTCACCTCTTTCAACAGCTTTAGAAATATCCCTACAGAAATTATCTAATACTGGTGTTTTTGATTTAGAATCACCTATTTTTTTCATTTTTCTAAATTGTTCATTTTCGTCATTTTGTTCTTCACCTTCAAAAGAACTATTTTTAATTTCATCTTTACTTTCTTTCATCATTTTTTTAAATTTATTATAGTTTATACCTAATTCTAATAATATTTCGCTTGTTGGGTTTTTAGTTAATAAAATAGCTAACATGATATGAGTTGTATCTATCATAACATCATTTAACTTCTCACATTCTTTATCTAATGATTTAATAATAGTTTTTGTTTCATCAGAAAATGGTAATGTTTTTTTATAAACACTAACAACTCTAGGAGTAGAAACATCTTTTCTTAAATAATCAGATATTCTATCATAAAGGTCTGTTGTGTCAATTTTCAATCTTTTAAGTATTCTAACACATTCATTATCATCATCTAATAAGATTGATAGAACAATATGTTCTGGTTTAACCTTTATATCATCAAAAGATTTAGCCTCTTTCATTGAGTGATTGATTATTATCTTAACTTTTGGGTAAATCTCTCTATTCATCTTTTTAATTATTTACAAAGGTACTATTTATTTTTTAATAATGCAACACTTGATAGTTAAAATAAATATTAGTATATTTGTATAAAAAGTAAATAATGATAGTAAATGATAAAACAGTATTTTCTAAAATAATACTCTTAACTAAAATAGATTCAATAGGGGTAACTAAATTGGAACATTTTGATTCTTCAATAATAATTTCAGGTAATAATTTAATAATATCTAATGAGCAAATAAACCTTAAAGAAAAAGAAGATGATAATGATTTTAATATTGAAACAATAAATAAAGTTTATGACCTTAATACTATAACTGCTTATAAAACATATATAAATAACAATTCAAAAAAATAAAAAAAAAATGATTTTAAAAAAACAAGAAAAAGATAACATAATTAAAGCTATTTATGATTCATCTAATATATTAGCATCAACTTATAATAAAGAAAATATGGATTTAACCCTAATTTTTAAAAAAG
>Ga0315284_10008738_pt1 | contig 14461 bp, 3 predicted proteins | sample YL17G09_16_MG_FD_203696 | JGI IMG/M metagenome (GOLD analysis project Ga0315284, IMG submission 203696) | Sediment microbial communities from Yellowstone Lake, YNP, Wyoming, USA - YL17G09_16 | ecosystem: Environmental > Aquatic > Freshwater > Lake > Sediment | place: USA: Wyoming | collected... | reverse complement strand
TTCTCTCCTCCTCTGCTCCCTCCTGCGCAACGCCTTCCGTTCACGGCAGTGTCTCGTGCTTGAGAACATCGCCCTTCGCCAGCAGCTCGCCGTCCTCTCCCGCCAATTTCGCCGGCCGAGGCTGAGGGCGACTGACCGTCTGTTCTGGTCCTGGCTCTCGCGCCTCTGGTCTGGTTGGCGGAGCCCCCTGGTCATCGTGCAGCCGGAGACAGTGATCCGGTGGCAGCGCAAGGCCTGGCGACGGTACTGGACCTGGAGGAGCAGACAGCATCGGGGTCCGGGAAGGCCGCCTGTCCCCAGTGAGGTGAGGGAGTTGATCCGGCGGCTGGCGAGGGAGAACCCGCGCTGGGGGAGCGTGCGGATTCAAGGTGAGCTCCGAAAGCTGGGCTTGGAGGTCAGCGCCGAATCTGTCCGCTGCTACCGCCGCTCCGCCCTGCGGCGGCCGCCATCCCAGTCCTGGCGCACCTTCCTCCGCAATCATGCACCGCACATCTGGGCCGCCGACTTCTTCACGGTACCGACGGTTACCTTCCACACCCTGTACGTCTTCTTCTTCATTGCCCATCACCGGCGACGGATCGTCCATCTGAACGTCACCGCGCATCCGACCGCCGAGTGGGTCTGGCGCCAGCTGATCGCGGCGACGCCTTGGGGCGAGCAGCCGCGCCACCTCATCCGCGACCGCGACCGCTGTTACGGCGACGCGTTCATCCCGCGGGCAGCCAGGATCGGCATCCGAACCCTGCTCACCCCGGTCCAGGCTCCCAAGGCAAACGCCATTGCCGAAAGGGTGGTAGGTACTCTGCGCAGGGAGTGTCTGGACCACATGATCATTGTGAACGAGCAGCACCTGCGCGGGGTCTTGCGGGAGTACGCAGCCCACTACAACCGCGGCCGCCCTCACCGCTCACTGGCCTTGGAGACTCCAACGGGGCCCCCGGCTCGCGCTGGGCCACCAGAGACCGGCAGGATCGTTGCCCGGCCCGTGCTTGGTGGCCTCCATCACGAGTACGAGTGGGTGGCCGCTTGACTTGCGTAGATACGGATGAGATTCTTGGGCCCCACAGGTTCTGCGGCCTGATGGTAAGCGTCTGGACGGCGAGAACAACAGATGGGAGGGAATGGTGGGTCATCCCCTACCCGGAAGCGAGTGTGTTTCCGGCTGAGGCGTGGCCGGACCTCGATAGGCTGTTCGACTGTTACGTCGATATGGTCTTCGCATTGTGGGAGGCAGACATACATGAACGATACGGAGGGCTAACGTCTAGTCCGGCGTCTGTCGGCTGAGTCTCCCTGCCGGTAAGGCAAGTTACGTAGTACGGTCGGCAAAGCGCCTAGAGGAACCCCCGCCATTTCGGCGGGGGTTCCTGTTTTCAAGCGCGTAATTACGTCCGCCACGTTGCGAGTTTTCAGTCCGACGAGTCCGCGGGCGGGAACGAGGGCGCCGGGGAGAAAGAAATACACTGTCGGCATGCTTATCCGGCCCTTCGAAATCGGGGGTTGGCGCGATTATACGACCACGAGAAGGCTATGGGAAGATGAGCGAAGAATATAGGTTGCAGGAAGCGTTCGGGGTGAATTCACCGCTTCAGGGCGAGCAGTTTTCCCGAAGCCGAGGGGGCGGGAGAGATCCCGCCCCCTGCGATTCTAAGGCGTGGAGCGCTCACCAGCATCTCGGAACAACCGCGGATCGCAGCACGATCATCAGGTCCTCCACGTTCACGCGCCCATCGTCGTTAACATCCGCAGCGGGGTTCCAGCGCGATTGGCCAGGCCGCGTGAACAGCGCCTTGGCCACCAGGACCAGGTCCCGCACGTCAACATCACCATCACGATCGACGTCCCCGCGGCATTCCAGAGGGGGCGTCGGACTGGGAGTAACCGTCGGGGTATCTGTTGGCGATGGAGCATCCGTAGCTGTTGCCGTTGGCGTGTACGTCTCGGTCGGGGTGGGCGTGTAGGTTTCCGTTGGCGTTGGAGTAGGTGTTTCTGTGGGTGTGGGAGTAGGTGTATCGGTCGGCGTTGGAGTTGGAGTATCGGTGGGCGTCGGCGTGGGCGTGGGGGTATCGGTTGGTGTCGGTGTTGCGGTGTCGGTGGGTGTAGGCGTTGCAGTGTCGGTCGGCGTTGGCGTGGGTGTGTCGGTAGGTGTTGGCGTAGCGGTGTCAGTCGGTGTGGGCGTGTAGGTCTCGGTTGGAGTGGGGGTCGGGGTCCAGTCCGCCGAATCACAGGCGTCGCCAATGCCATCCCCATCCGCGTCCGTCTGGTCTGGATTGATGGCGAGAGGGCAATTGTCGATGTTGTTCTCGACGCCGTCTCCGTCGAAGTCCCCCTCCGGGAACTCCGCATCCGGGTCAACAAGACCATCGCATACATCGCCCAGCCAGTCTCCGTCTATGTTCTCCTGGCCAGGATTGGAGTCAAACGGGCAGTTGTCCAGGTTGTCCACAACGCCGTCGCTGTCGGAGTCCTGCACACCACCCGCATCGCAGGCGTCACCAAGCCCGTTGCCGTCTGAGTCCGCTTGGTCAGGGTTGGCATCCAGAGGGCAGTTGTCAACCTCGTCCGCGACGCCATCGCCATCATCATCGTCATCACAAACGTCCCCGAGACCATCGCCATCTGTGTCTGTCTGCTCCACGTTGGACACAGTGGGGCAGTTGTCTTCGGAGTCGAAGATGTCATCGAGATCGCCGTCGGCGCTGGCATCCGGCATATCTACAGCCGCCACCATGAGGTCTTCGCCATCCTCTGGCACGTCGCTTCCATACAGCTCCAGCGTCCAATCGCCGGGCTCAGGATTGAGGATCTCGAAAACCTCATAGGTGTCCCCGACTATGTGCGCAACATCGGGGTCGGTGCTTGAGGCATCTATGCGGCGTCCTGAAGGGGAGATGAGTGTGCTGACGATGGTGGACCCACCCCACTTGACCTTTATCTTCTCGGTTCCCGCGTTCGGCCTCACTCCGATTGTCCGGGCAAGCCTCTGATAGGGGAGAATGCGCATGAACTGGGCGTTGTCGATCAGTCTCTGGCAGTTGCCGAACGCCCGTGAGATGGCACAGCCAACGTATATCTCGAGGCGAAACTTCTCCGTGGTTTCGCCAAGGATTCCTCTGCTTATAACATACCCGCCACCCCACGGATCGCTGTGCGTTGCCGCCCCAACCTCTATGTACTGACCGTACGACTGAGAGGTAACGTTCTCGTCGAGTTTGATATTCAGCCAACTCAGCCCGATATTGCCGGGCACAGCATCTATCGAATACAGAGGCACATAGACTCTGGGGCATGTCTCTCTGTCGATGCACCTGAGGACGGGGCCGCTGCGAGCCATGTCGTCCATTGAATCGAATTCGGAGGCCTTCTTATGGCACTCGCCCGGCCAGAGCTGATTAAACGCCTCAAATAGGTTTTCCTGACCAAGGCCAAGCCCGTTGACAGCGCCGTCGAAAGTGACGATTGAGTTCACCTTGGCTCTCTCAGTTGCACTAAGATCGTTGAGAAACGCGTACAACGCAATGGCAGCGCCCTGGCTATGAGCCATGATGGAAATCTTGACATTCGGGTTGGACGCAATGATATCCCTTATTACTTGTGCCAGCTGAGAAGCCTGTCCGGACGTTGTCCTCGTTGGTGACCCCAGCGTCTTTATCTGGTACTCGTCGTCGATTGTCCAACACGTGTCCGTCTTTAAGTAACTGACCGAGCCCGGATCGAGAGGGTTCGAAAATTGGCAATAGGGGTCGGTGTTGAGGTTCGACCAGTATCCAAAGTATGCGAAGTCAAAGTTCTGGGCCTCGGGCATGCGTGCAGCGGCGGCAATCCACGGTGCATATTCCCAGCCGTTGCAGTGCTCGCTCTGCTCGTTTGATAGGAGACATCGGATCCAAGCAACACGGTCTTCGAAGTATTGCGTTGTATGACAACTGCTCTCGCTGTTTATCCCCTGCACAAACAGGACCACCCGTCGCGGGGGGGACGGAAGAGTTCCCTCGCAGGCGTCGCCCATTCCGTCTCCGTCGCTGTCAGCCTGATCAGGGTTCCAGTCCACGGGACAGTTGTCCTCGGCGTCAGGAATCCCATCGCCATCCTCATCGGGCAGCGGATAGTTGATGTAGAAATGCCCGGTGGACAGTGCGACGATGTGGAGACCTTCCGGCGTGTGGAACATGTGAGGGAAACTCGGGGGCAGCCCGTAGTACGGGCCGCGGGCATATTGGCCGGGACAGAGCGTCGAGGAATCGGTTTCCACGCTCAGTATTGAACGCGACTCGAACTCCGGGGGCTCGTCAACGAAGACATAGGTAAGCTGGCTGGAGGCGGGAGCCGCAACCACTATCTGGTCGGTGCCGATAGAGATAGAGGTATCGGGCGAGACGACCGGAACAGAGTCAATGGTCGCGAAGCTGAACAACCCGTCGAACTTGCCGTCCAAGTCTTGGTCAAGCAGATAGCGCTCTGGTGTGACGCAACCAGGCGCCAAGACCGGTGGCTCTAGAATATGCGCGCGTACAACGTCGATGGCGCTGGGCAGAAGCTGGCCACCGAGCCCTTCATGTGTGTAGCTGGCGCTGAACTCCAGGAACTGCCCGTCAGCATCGACGAACATTGTGCAGTAGCCGCGCCCGGTCTGCCCCGCGGCAATATCACCAACAGGCACAGTCAAGCTTCCTGAACTGCCCCCTCCCAATACCTGGCAGCTCACGACGTGGAAGGCGAGGACCACACCCGAGTTGTTCTGCACGATTACAGGCTGGCCGCTCTCCAGCGTCACAGCGCGCGCCGCTCCCGGCCCCTTGTTCTCGATGGTGAAGCCCATGCGGAACTGCTCGCCATTCAGGACAAGCGAAGGCACGTAATAGTCGATGACAAGGTGAGGCTCAGGCTTCACGTCTATTCTCCGGCTCTCGGACGTTGTCTCGAAGTGCGAACCCCCGAGGTCGTAGCTGATCACGGCGTCGATGAAGTAGCGTTTTCCTGATGTCCCGCCGGCGCCCGCCTTCGGCCCGATGAGCCAGGCGGCAGTTGCCTGCGTCAAGGGCGCAATGGTGCCGCCACTGACTGAGTCGATGCCGCCAAGCTCAGGTGCAAGGATCGTGAATTGGCCCAAGGCATCGTTGCCCACCTCATCGACAATTTGGAGCGCGGCGTTGACATTGGTTGCAGGTCCATCGGTGGAGTTGCCCATCCACAGCGTTGCCTTGAAGGCTTCCCTCTCCAGTGTCAAATCCTGCTGCAACTGCAACTTGACGACGGTCCGCACACAGGAGAAATCGTAGTAGCAGTGCAGCATGTGAGGAGATGGTAGGGGACCTCTGTCGGGGGGAGGAGGAGGAGGTTCTGCACATGGCGTGGTGACACGCATAGTATCTTTGGCTGTTCCGCTCCACGGCTCGTTGTAGGTTCCCGTAACCCAAATATCCACATTTCCGTCGCCAGCGCCCGGCGATACCCAGTAGATGACATCGACGAAGTCGCGTGGTTCCAGAGTCCCTATGTAACCTGCTTTGTCGAACTCGATGGAGACTTCAGGCAAGCCGTTTCCCGTTTGCACTGCCTGTAGTTGAACATCGTAGACGGGGAAGGCGCCAGCGTTAGAGACCTTAAGTACCCGTTCGTGCAGCGTTGTCTCGTCGAAGTCGAAGCAGGCCCACTCTGGTTCGATAACAAGGGTAGGGGCCGGAGACGAGTAGAGCATTACTGGGATAACGCCCTGGGCCTGAAAAGTGGTTTCAAGCCCTGTATCGGGATCAACGGCAATGTAATCGCCGACGAGGTATATTCCTCCGTCCTCACCCTTGGTTGCCTGGCCGCTGGCAGTGTAATTGACGTTCGCTGATTGGCCAGCCTCCAGCGTCCCAATGGTACCGCCGTTTTCAAACGTGAAGTCGGTCAGCGGTGAGCTGTCGATGACCCGGACATTGGTGATCCGGAGACGGCTCGGGTTCCTTACAGTGATCGAATTCGAATACTGGGGGTGGATCCCGAAATCGAATGACAGGTACTTAGGTGTGCCCTCCAGGTAAGGAGTGGGGATGTCTGCGCCGTAGGTAATGTTGAGCGTTATCGCATACTGGTCCTGGATGTCCACTTTCTCGAGTGAGAACTCGATGTCGAGCGGCGTGGCGGCCAAAACGACTTCGACCGTCGAACCCTCGCGCACTACCCCAGTGTAGTCGGCAACGGGGATGTACTTGGGTGCGCTGACGCTGTACACGTAGGTGCCGGTGGCGAGCGCACTGAAGTTGGCCCCGCCATCTACCCCGGTGGAGGTTGATGCCGTGTCGAAGCTGTAGCTCGTTGAGCCGGAGATGAAGTTGATGGTCGGATCATACGCCGTTACCGTAACCTTCGCTCCGGCAATCGGTTCTCCTGATTCGCTCTCTACAATGAACGACAGGTCACCCGTTTCGGCCGCCTGCACTTGTACTTCTACCGGCACGTCAAGTGGAGTCGAGCCCGCCCCCTCCATTGATATGCGAATGTCGTCTCGGTAGCGACCTCGCAATGCGTCCTCCGGCGGGGTCGCGGAGACCCGCAGAACGTGCGACTGCCCCACCTCGATGTCTGGCAGTGTCGCTTGATCAACATCGACCCAAGAGAGGTAAGAGGGCTCACCGACCGTGACGCCGGTAGCGGTCGCACGGCCGACGTTGCGTATTGTCAGGTCAACTGGTGATATAGGCTGTCCTGGGATAGTAGCGGCAGTTGGCACCGCGGGCTCGGCGACCAGAACCGGAATGCTGACGTAGGTGAAGTCGAAGCCGGTCACCACCTCGTCAGCGCCGACACTGACATGGCGGTCGGCCGGTGGGGCGTAGCCAAATAGGGACTGCACGGAGATCGTCCATGTGCTCGGTGCCAGATCGAACTCAAACGAGCCGTCGGCTTCACTTCGAGTCGTCGCATTCCCAGCCGCGCTCGAAGCACTGACCACTACGTCGCCTATCGTGTTCCCCCCATCGTCTCTGATCGTGCCCGAGACGCCGGCAAAGCGGCCCAGCGAGAAGTCGATCCCTGGCACAACGCCGCCCTCATCGGGCACCGGGACGGCCTCCGCTGCGTTCGAATCTGGGGTGCCGCCGGTCGAAGTGTAGTATTCGGCCACGTAGTTCTGGGCCGACGCTCTCAACCGATAGCTGCCTTGAGCGAGTCCCGTGACCGTGTAGGCACCGTTGGCGTCGGTGGTCGTCGAACCGCTCCCACAGCACTCGGTCCTAGTGGCGGAGATGGAGGCTCCCGGTATGGGGTTGCCAAAGTTGTCACGCACAACACCCGAGACGGAGCCCGGCCGCGCCAGCGAGAAGTCGATGCCGGAGGTGATGGTGTCGTTGCCGGTGGCCACCGGCTCGGCGAGGTTGGAGTTGGTGGTGCCGCCGGTCGACGTGTAGTACTCGGTGACGAAGCCGGAACGGGATGCGTGCAGGTGGTAGTCCCCGCTCGATAGGCCGGTGATCGCGTAAACGCCGTTTGCGTCGGTGGAGGCCGAGCCAGAGTCGCAGCACTGCGTCCTGCTGGCGTAGACGGATGCGCCTTGGATCGGGTTACCGGCAGTATCCCTGACGGTGCCGGTGATGACGCCCAGCTTAGTCAGGCTGAAATCGATATTCTGGGCTGCCGTGCTCTCGGAGATGCTTACCGGTTCTGCTGCGGCTTCGTCAGTCGTGCCGCCGGTCGACGTGTAGTATTCGGCCACGTAGTTCTGGGCGGACGCTCTCAACCGATAGCTGCCTTGAGCGACTCCCGTGACCGTGTAGGCACCGTTGGCGTCGGTGGTCGTCGAACCGCTCCCACAGCACTCGGTCCTAGTGGCGGAGATGGAGGCTCCCGGTATGGGGTTGCCAAAGTTGTCACGCACCACGCCGCTTATGGAGCCCGGCCGCGCCAAGCTGAAGTCAATGCCTGACGTGGTCGTGTCGCTGGCGGCGGGCACCGTCTCGGCTAGGTTGGAGTCTGTGGTGCCACCGGTCGAGGTGTAGTACTCGGTGACGAAGCCGGTCCCGGAGGCGTACAAGCGGTAGTCCCCGGTGGTGAGGCCGGTGATGGTGTAAACGCCGTAGGCATCGGTGGAGGCCGAGCCAGAGTCGCAGCACGGCGACCTGCTGGCGTAGACGGATGCGCCTTGGATCGGGTTACCGGCAGTATCCCTAGCGGTACCAGTGATGACGCCCAGCTTAGTCAGGCTGAAATCGATATTCTGGGCTGCCGCGCTTTCAGAGACTCCCACGGGCTCTGCCGCAGCTTGATCCGTCGTGCCCCCCGCAGAGGTGTAGTACTCGCTGACGTAGTCGGAATGCGACGCGCGCACCCGGTGGTCGCCCGGGGCGAGCCCCGTGATGGTGTAAGCGCCGCTGGCATCGGTAGTGGCCGAGCCACTGCCGCAGCACTCCGTCCTGGTGGCGGACACCGAGGCTCCCTGGATGGGGTTACCGGCATTGTCACGCACCATGCCAGAGATGGAGCCCGGCCGCGCCAGACTGAAATCAATGCCCGAGGCGACGGTGTCGTCCGCGACGGGGACGGGTTCGGCGGCGCTGTAGTTGAGGGTGCCGCCTGCGGCGGTGTAGTACTCGGCGACAAAACCATTTGCGGACGCGTAGACCCAGTAGCTGCGACTAGGGAGGGTGATGGAGTAGGAGCCGTCGAAGTCGGAGGTCGCGTAGCCGTGCCAGTTGCCATCCTGAGATTCGGCATAGATCCACGCCCCCGCGATGGTGTTGCCGGACGCGTCCTTGACGGTCCCGCTGATCGCGCCCACACGCGCAAGTCCGAAGTCGATACCGGGGGTATCACTCTCCTCGCCCACCAAGACCGGCGTGGCTACGGACTGATCTTGCACATCATCGTAGTATTCGCCAACATAGCCGTCCGCCCAGGCGCTGACCACGTACCTGCCTGGGGTCAAGCCGATGATGGAGTAGGAACCATCGGCTCCCGTGGAGGCATATCCCCAGGTCCAACTGCCGTCGTAGGGGTCGGCGTAGACTTCAGCACCTTCGATGGGATTGCCGGAAGTGTCACGCACGACGCCCGAGATTGTGCCACGTCGTGCCAGCGTGAAGTCGATGCCGGAGGTCGTCACATTACTCGTTACAGTCACCGGCTCCGCGAGGTCGGGATCAGTCGTCCCGCCGGCGGAGTTGTAATACCCTGTCACGAAGGCAACGTGGCTTGCAAAAACGGTGTGGCTTCCCGCAGGCACTCCGCTGACAACGTATGAGCCATCAGCGGCGCTCGTGGCTGCGCCGTAGCAGCCCCATCCGCAACCTGCAGGGTATCGCGCCTCGATGGTGGCGCCCTCGATTGGGTTGCCATCCCTATCAGTCACGCGACCGCTGATTTCCCCTGCCGGATCCAGTGTGAAATCGATGCCAGGAGTGTCATTCCCCTCAGTTACGGCGACCGGTGCAGCAGCATCGCGATCCTGCGCGCCGTCGAAGTACTCCCAGCCGTATCCCTCCGATTCGGCGTATACCTGGTACTCGCCAGGCGCAAGCTCAGGAATGGCGTAGGAACCATCCGCCTCGGTGTGGGTGCTGTTCTGGGTGCCGTTTTCTCCCAGAGGCGCAGCGTGGACCCATGCTCCCTGTATGGGGTTGCCTTCGTTGTCTCGCACCGTACCTGAGATGGAGCCAAGGTGCGTTAGGCTGAAGTCGATGCCGGGCGTGTCAGCGCCTTCGCTGACCGGCACCGGCGTGGCAGCGGAGGAATCTTGAACATCGTCGTAGTACTCCCAGTCGAAGCCATCAGCGTAAACGCGCACGCGGTAGGTGCCTGGGAGCAAGCCGGTGATCTTGTAGGAGCCATCGGCGGCCGTGTCTGCAGAGTTCGAGGTTACGCCATCGTCATAGGGGTCGGCCCAAACCCTCGCACCCGCGATCGGGCTACCATCGTCGTCGCGAACCGTGCCCGAGATGGAGCCGTGTCGCACCAAGACGAAGTCGACACCGGAGGTAACAGTATCGTAAGCGGCGGGAACCCACCCGTCGGAGAGGTCGGAGAAGAAGCCGTCTGCCTGTGCCCGTACAAGGTACGTCTCGGGCTTCAGATCGGTGATCGCGTAGGATCCGTCGGCCGCGCTGATGTCTCCGAAGCATGACGACCAATAGCACGTCTCAGCGTTGGGATCGTGGATTGTGTAGCGGATCTCCGCTCCCTCGATGGGATTCCCCGATGTATCCCTTACCGTGCCCGCGATGATTCCCCGCCGGGTGAGGCTGAAGTCTATCCATGTGACTTGGCTTCCTTCGCCTAGCCATATCGACGAGCCATAATACTTAGAAACGTATGTAGAGGCGCTCGCTTCGACGAAATACGTGCCGGGCTCAAGGCGCGTGATCGCGTAAGAACCGTCAGCACCTGTGATGTCGCACCTCTGATACGGCATGCCGACTTCAGCACAGACCCACGCGTCTTCGATGGGGTTACCGAAGTTGTCGCGGACTCTGCCGCTGATCGAGGCCAGTCTGCTCCCCAAGCTAAAGTCTATCCCCGAAGCCGTAGTCCCGCCTACCACTGTTACCGATTCGGCGAGGTAGGGCTCGGAGGTGCCGCCCCAGGAAGTGTAGTACTCCTCGTAGAAGCCTGAGGCCTCGGCCCGAAGGGTGTAGCTTCCGGCCTCGAGGCCGGTGATGCTGTAGGTCCCGTCGCTGGCGGGCGAGTACACCATGCAGGCGAAACCGGGGCAGTTCGGTCCTGAGTAGTAGACGAAGGCGCCCTGGATTAGATCGCCGAACTCGTCGCGCACCGTTCCCGAGATGGACCCCAGGAGCTTAGGCGCAAGACTGAAGTCGATGCCGGGGGTCTCGTTCCCCTCAACGACCGTGACGGGTGTGGCGGCATTGTAGTCCTGCACACCGTCGTAGTACTCGGCGACGAAGTCGTACGCAGAAGCGTAAACTCGGTAACTGCCGGGGGCAAGCCCGCTCATGGTGTAGGCGCCGTTGGCATCGGTTGCAGCGTTGCCCCAGTCGCAGCACTCGATTCTGCTGGCGCTGACTAACGCGCCCCCTATTGGGTTGCCCGCGTCGTCGCGCACGACCCCTGAGATGGAACCGGTTCGGGTGAGACTGAAATCGATACCGGCGACGTCACCTCCCTCTGACACCGTCACCAAGGTTGCAGCCGAGTAGTCCACCGCATCGGCGTAGTACTCCGATACATAGCCCTCCTTGCTGGCTTGGACTACGTAACTGTCGGAGGCAAGCCCGGTTATCTTGTAGGTGCCATCAGTTCCTGAGGTGGCAAAGGGCGTGTACTCTGAACCCCCCTGGGCGTACGCGTAAACGGAGGCCTCGGCGACCGGGTTTCCGGAGGTGTCTCGCACTATGCCGGAGATTGTTCCGCCGGCATCCAGCGTGAAATCGACGTGGGGCGAGGTAATGCCCTCTGTCACCGACACAGGCGTTGCGTCGGATGAGTTACGGACGCCGTCGTAGTATTCCGGGATGTAGCCTTCGGCCCGGGCGTACACCTTGTAGTGGCCCGTCGTCAGATCCCGCATGTCATAGATGCCGTCTACACTCGTCGCCGCCGAGCCGAAATCGCAGCAAGGTATCGTGGTCACAGCCACGGGCAACTGGCCGGTCAGGCTGACGTTCAACCGTAGTGAACCGGTCCCGCCGCCAGATCCTCCAGCCTGAACGCGATAAGTGGTGCCCTCAATCGCGGCGAAGGAAATCCTCGATAGCAAACCACTGCCGGAGTCGTCGTCACAGGCAACTAGAGACAGCGCAGGCAAAGAGTCTCCAGTGTAGACCGCCAAGGCAGTGTCGTAGTTGCTGCCTTCTGTGTCGACAACAACAGTGCCGTTGCTTGAAGCAGTAAATGTGGCCCAGATGGTGCGGCCCATACTGGCACAAGGGAGAGGCACCTCAGCCTCAGTGGTGGCCGCGGAGGTCGATGTCATCAGGCTGTGCGGGATGGACGAAAAAACAAAGGGGTCGGCGAATGAGTCGTGCGGCTGAAGCTGCCGCGCGCTGACTTCAGTGTCTGCTATCGCTGCTCCGTTGGTGTCAACCACCAAGCCGGAGATGGATGGTATTGGCGTCGGGAGAGGTGTTGGTGCGGGTGTGTCTGTGGAAACCGGTGCCTCCGCTCCTGCGAGCGCCGGCTGGGCAGCGGGCGTAGCTCCTGTGTCGGAGAACTGCGGCGGTAGTGGCGTGGAGGACGGACTCGGTGTGGGAACAGGTGCGGATGTGGGCGTTGAGGTAGGCCCGACTGTCTCAATGAGCGCAGCGGAGGTCGGGACTGGAGTGTAAGTTGGCGGCGGCGTCGAAGCCCCGACAGGTGAGATCATCTCAGGTGTGGCGCTCGCTTCGGCTTCCGCCCGTACTCCGCCTGGGTAGAAAGGTCCGGTTTCGGGCGCCGTCGCCCAGCAAATGCCCGGGGCCAGGATTGCGGCGGCGAATACGAGCGCTATCAGCGCCATCTTCTTGCGCTGCATCATCTCTCCACCTCCTGTAGAGGGTTCTAACAGCGGGTGCCGAAGTCCTGGCGAGAACGATGGGCGGGGCTTATTCTGTTGCGAGTACGAAGGACTTTATCCTGAAAGCAAGGGTGACCTCGCGATCATTCGCGTTCAGCGGGAATTGACCGAGCGTCAGAGCGGTCTCGCCACCCCGCCTGGTGAGACCGAAGGAAGCCCTACCGAGGGGACTAGAAGTGCTGGGCGGATTATACCACTACTGTCAAGTGCGAATTGACGGGGCAGAGAGTTCACCCCTTGGCGCACATCGCGTGAGGCTAGACTCAAATCGACCCGGCAGCGGGAATGCGCTGGCCATCGACGACGACAGTGGCTTAGCGTAATCTTCAAGCGTGCAATTGGCCCTAGTTAGTCGATAGCTGAGCGACAAACCCTGCCATAGGTTGGCCAGTGTGCGTGTCCCGAAGTCTTGCCCCATCACCTGAATCCCTTTCAGGAGCTATTGACTGCTCATCACTGCCCGTGCTGCAGGCTCGTCCCCAGTGTCCAAGACGAGCTGTGGGAGCCAAGAATCTCATCCGAATCTGACTGGATGAACAGAGATGGCGTCCGTGCGAGCCTCACTTGGCGGGCCCAGGAAGTCCATCGGCACGGATCACAGCCATACGGATCGAATTCTTGGGCCCTACAGCTGGGTTGAAAGCACCGCTTCCGGCGGACCCCTGCTCGATAAGGGGCGCGATTCCCTGCGCGTCCGGGGGCGCGGCGGACGGCCTGCTTGACGCCGGAGAGGGTGAGCGGGCCTTTGGGGCCGACCCAGAGTTCCGGACCGTCGCCGACGCCGGTGAGCGCGGCGCGCACGTGCGGCGAGACCGGTACCTGGCGCATTCCACACTTTCCGGAAACGGTGAAGGCGGCGGTTCCGACGTCCGGGCGGCGAAGGCCGGCGAGCTCGCCGACGCGGAGGCCGGTGTCCAGGAGGACCAGGAGGAGGGCGCGATCGCGGCGGGGGAGCTCGAGCTGGAGGAGCTGGTCGACGTGGTCCTCGGAGAGGGTGCGGGGTAGCAGTTGGCGCCGGCGCGGCGGCGCGAGCTGCTGGGTGGCGTTGGCGACGCCGAGCCTTTTCTCCGCCCAGGCGTAGAACGTTCTCCAGGCGCGAAAAACGGCGTGCCGGCTCTCCGGCGAGAGGTGGAGGCCAGCGAGGACGTTTTCGAGGGCCTCCGGCCGTGCTGGCAGCCTCTGAGAGGCGTTTCTGAGGGGAGCGAGGGCCCAGGCGTAGGTCTCCAGGGTCTTGGGCGCGAGGGCTCGGGCCTTGCAGGAGGCGATGTAGGCGTTTACCGCCGCTTCGGTTGTAACGGTTCGTTTGCGCATGACGGGCCGTGGCGGGGAGCTCAGCGCCTTTCCTGCTGGGCGACCAGCCATCGGAGGAAACCGGCCGGGTTCCGGATGGAGCGCGGGTCGCCGGCGTCCAGGTCCGCGATGGCTTCTTTGATGGCCGGCACGCCGAACTGGGCGACGAAGGCGCGGGCGCCTACGAAGGCGAACTCCTCGCGGAGGAAGGCGGCCATTGTTCGCTCCGCGGGCGTGAGATGGCGCGTGTAGGGCGCGTGCTCGTGCCGGCGTCCCCCCTCCCCGCCCCTTTGTTGAGAGAGAGAGGATGCTGACTCACTCTCAACAACAAGATCGGCTTCTTCCGCGCGCGGGTGAAGCGGGCGGGGCGGGTCGAGGGCGGGACGTGGGTCGAGGTGGTAGGGCTGGCTGGAGGTACGGCGGGATCGTTCAGCAGGCATTTCGGCCCCCCTTTCGTGATGTCAGCGTTGGCGGGATCGTAGGGGGCCGTTGTCGCTTACGTCAAGGGGGAATGGGAAGAGGCCCGGGCCGCATCGTGGTCGCTGACACCTCGAAGGGGCCGAAGGGCCTCCGGCGCGCGAGCCTCTCCCCGCATTCTATCAGGACCGGACCGGCGACGGTAGGCGGTCCGTGGAGCGGGGGACGGGATTCGAACCCGCGACATCCTGCTTGGAAGGCAGGAGC
>Ga0315284_10008737_pt1 | contig 14461 bp, 10 predicted proteins | sample YL17G09_16_MG_FD_203696 | JGI IMG/M metagenome (GOLD analysis project Ga0315284, IMG submission 203696) | Sediment microbial communities from Yellowstone Lake, YNP, Wyoming, USA - YL17G09_16 | ecosystem: Environmental > Aquatic > Freshwater > Lake > Sediment | place: USA: Wyoming | collected... | reverse complement strand
ACCCAATACCTGGAATACTTACAAGGATCTCAATATTCCCTTTGTCCGGTGTTATATTTTTGAGAATTCTATCCTCATATTGAGCGATTTGACAATCATGTTGGCTGATACATTCGATAGATTGGCGGATTACGAAGAGATCGTTTTCGCTGATTTCACCACAAATTGTTCGTTTAATCTCGTCTTTCTTTTTTAAAATTCTCGAATTATGAATCATTTTCAGAGTTTGATCGATTGGTTTCCCTTCAATCAAACCGTTGATAATGATCATCCCGGATTTGCCAAAGATATCAGATAGAACATCTGATAAACGAATGCCATTTCTCACTAAGATTTTGTGGATTCTGTTTTTATGATTGGTTCGCTCTTCGATTAACTTTCTATAGGTTCTCGTGAGCTCTCTCAATTCCCGAATATTCCTTGGAGGAATGTATGATGCTTTGAACATTCCATTCAGGGCGATTTCCCCGATCCAGACGGAATCAAGAGTATCGGTCTTTCTTCCAGGGACATATTTTATGAAGAGTGGATTGACCACGTGGACATCCACATGTGGTTCAAGTACTGAATATACCGGAATCCAATAGACTCCAGTAGCCTCCATCAACACCCGTTCACAATGATTGGTTACTATCCATTCCTTTAATGACAAGAGACCATCGAAGCTCGTTGAGAATTGGTGTGTCTCGAATGAGCCGTTTGACTTGAGAATCGCCCCGGAAATTGACGATTTATGAACATCCAGGCCACAAGATATATTCACGCGTGAATACAAGGTTCTTTCACCTCTACGAGGTTTGATAGTTATAGGCAGAGTGGCACAATGAGGACAATCTGGTATCCGTGCTCTGAGCACACTCATCTATTCGTGACCACGACCAAGCTCTGTAACAGGTTCTGGACCTAAGCCGAAATTGGTCTTATCTGCCTATAACTGATCAATTGTTTCGGGGATCTGGAAATGAGGATTCCGTAACACTCGTTTTTCATACTCATCTATGAGCCAAAGGCTCATAGCGCGCTCTGTAGAACTGCTCAATTACAAGCTAAACGCTCACAGAGGTTTCACCCCCGCCGCTATGGCTCCCCCCAAATACGATAAACCCCGAAAAGGTAATACGTCATTATCGCTTAGCGCCGGGGTGGAATTTGGGGACAGGCTCTTGTCCCCTCCTTCATCGTACCAGTGCTTTGTATTTCATATCTTAGCAAAAGGAATTCTCCAGTGTCTCCACTCTCTTATTTCAAAGCGGCAATGCTCTGATAATTAATTGAATTTTCGAAAAGATCAAGGTCCGCCTTTTCACCGTTAGTAATTGTTACGGTGACCATGTAACGATCATTCAGGCCTACCCAGCTATCATAACCAGAAATCCTTTGATTACAATCTCATTAACCAGAAACTGATATTTTCTTGCTGACAGGCATTCATTGAACTTTCTCTCAGTTCAGAAAATGTCGTTTCAACCGGATTCCTACCAGGGAGTGGGTTCAGGCGAAAGATCCGGTAAATAATCTACGGCTATAGCAATTGATGTATGAAAATCCCCTAAGCCTGATACGCAAAAAACAACAATGCGAGGGATGCGATTCGAACGCATGAACCTCTACAGGAATGGATCTTAAGTCCATCGGAGTTGGCCGGGCTTTCCTACCCTCGCACGAGCAATGTATACTGAAATTGCGGTCTGATCTCATAAATCCGGCAGCATTGGCCGGGTAGTGTGATCCTAACGCTCTGAATTATTAACCGTACAACTAAAAAAAAAGATTGTTTCTTGTATCATGGAGGGGACAGAGCCTGTCCCCCATACCGCCCCTTCGCTGAGAGCGATAATGACAGAGTAACGGTGAAGCATGATAGTGGTGAGGGCGAATATCCTGTGACCGTTTAAGATTTACTTGAGCATTCTCCTGAGATGAGTTTTAAGTTATCTGTCCCTATCCCAGATCCGGTAATCGTAATAACTCCCTCAAAAGAAACGTTCAATTACATCGCAGGGGTATAGATTGTGGACAATCAGAGGATAATGAGTTACCAATGAGCACGCTGAAACTTTCTGGCTGGGTCGAAGTTGACGGGCACCGGCTCACGTCACTGGATATCGAAACAATCCTTAAAGACCGCCCGGAAGAGATCCTCCGGTTCGGAGGTGAATTCTTCCTTGCCGGTCACGGCTGCCGGGCCCGGGACCATTATGGGATCATTCCGGGCAACTGCCCGAAAGGGACCCTCATCTGCGATGGCGTGGCTAAAGGCAGCATCAATCCGCATGTTCCGGATATGCCGCTTGAAGAGGCTATTATCACCGCCGTAAACCTGCGCAGCGACCAGGGAGTGACCGCACTCTCGGGTGGGGTGGACTCGACACTTGTCGCACAGTTAGCCCGTCGCGAGTGCGTTGCTGTGGGTCTTGCAGACTCTCATGACCTCCAGCAGGCACGCCATGCTGCTGATGTGCTGGGACTTTCCCTGACCTGTGTCACGATTACCCCAAAGGAGATCACATCTGCCCTCCCCATCGTTGTTGGTGCAATCCCCACCAAAGATCCGGTCAATACGAGCATCGCGCTGACCCAGTACTTTGTAGCCCGCTTTGCCGTAGAGCAGGGATACCAGCGTATCCTGACCGGGCAGGGTGCAGACGAGCTCTTTGGCGGGTACTTCCGGTATCTCGAAACACCCACGCTCGCTGAGGATCTTGAACGGGATTTCATCGGGCTCGAACAGCAGGCCGACCGCGACCAGTCTGTAGCAGCACTCCATGGCACGTACCTTTCCATGCCCTATATGGATGTGCGGGTAGTGCGCGCTGCATGCGCGATCCCTGCTCAGGAAAAGGTGCAGGGGGGGTGCCGGAAGGTCCCCCTCAGGATGGTAGCAGAACGCCACATTCCACCTGAATTTGCCTGGTACGAGAAGAAAGCCATGCAGTACGGGAGCGGTGTCTGGAAGGTCCTGCAGAAGCTTGCCCGAAAAAATGGTTATAAAGTGTCCCTGCAAGATTACATAGACCATATCAGCAGGTTGGAACATGGCCACTGAACAGGAAGTCAACCATATCGCAGAACTTGCCGACGTCGGCATCAATACCGGGGACCTGGCCCCCTTTACTCACCAGTTCAATGCAATCCTAGAATATTTTGACGTGCTGGACCGGGTTTCGGGAGATACCGCGGTCACCTGTGACCGGTACAATGTGATGCGGGAAGACCTCGTTGAACCCTCCCTCCCGCAGGAAGAGGTGCTGCGGAACGCTGCGGCACAGGAAGACGGATTTATCAAGGCGCCCCGGGTGATGTAGTGGCGGGGAACGCGATCACGTTTGAGCCGGATGACCGGTATAATGCCTTCCTCACAACCTGCAGAAAGGCCTCGCACGGTCCGGGCAAGCTCGCCGGTATTGCTGTAGCCGTGAAAGATAATATCTCCACCCGGGGCATCGAGACCACCTGTGCCTCAAAAATTCTCAAAGGCTACATCCCCCCCTACGATGCGCATGTTGTTGAGCTCCTCAGGCAATCAGGAGCGGCCATTGTGGGAAAGACCAACATGGACGAGTTCGGGATGGGGACCACGACCGAGAATTCAGCCTTCGGCCCGACGCTGAACCCCTGCGATATTAGCCGTGTAGCGGGTGGCTCATCGGGCGGCAGTGCCGCCGCAATCGCCGGCGGTATGGTACGGATGGCGCTTGGCACTGATACCGGCGGGTCCATCCGCTGTCCTGCGGCATTCTGCGGTATCGTCGGCCTGAAACCCACGTATGGTAGGGTCTCGCGTTACGGGCTGATCGCGTATGCCAACTCGCTCGAACAGATCGGACCCATGGGGCGGACCGTTACCGATGTCTCGACCCTTATGGGTGTTATTGCAGGGTATGACCGCCGCGACTCGACCTCTCATAACAAACCGTACACCCACACCCCCCGGGCTGGTATTAAAGGTCTGAAGATTGGCATCCCGCAGGAATATTTCGGTGCCGGAGTTGACCCGGAGGTGGCCACCGTGGTCAACAAGGCCATCGGCCGGCTTGAAGAACTCGGGGCGACTACGGTCCCCTGCAGCGTCCCCTCGATGGAGTACGCCCTTGCCGCATATTATGTCACCTGCACCTGCGAGGCAAGCTCCAATCTTGCACGGTTCGATGGCGTGCGGTACGGTCATGCAGTTGATATGAAGATGTCGTGGCACGATGCCTTCAGAGAGGTACGACGGGCCGGGTTCGGCACGGAAGTACGGCGCCGCATCATGCTCGGGACCTATGCCCTCTCCTCGGGTTATTACGGGAAGTATTATGCCAAGGCCCAGATCGCCCGCGAGAACGTGAAAAAGGATTTTACCCGCATCTTTGCAGATGTGGACGTGATTGCCGGACCAACGATGCCCACGATTGCCTTTAAGCTCGGGGAGAAGAGCGATCCGCTCTCCATGTACCTCTCGGATATCCTCACGGTCCCAGTTAACCTGGCCGGTATCCCCGCCATATCCGTGCCCTGCGGGAAGGTTGAAGGTATGCCGGTTGGACTCCAGATCATGGGCAAGCCATGGGAAGATGAACGTGTGATCGATATCGCTTATACCTTCGAGCAGGCGGTGACCTGAGATGACTGAAGGCCAGGTCATTGTCGGGCTTGAGGTGCACTGCCAGCTCGATACGAAGAGCAAACTCTTCTGCGGGTGCTCCACCGATTACCGCAGTGATGCCCCCAACACGCATGTCTGTCCGGTCTGTCTCGGGCTGCCCGGTGCCATGCCGATGCTCAACAAACGCTCGATAGAATATGCGATGCGGGTGGCTAAAGCGCTGAACTGTCACGTGCTCCCCGAATCGGAGTTCTCGCGGAAGAACTACTTCTATCCTGACCTTGACAAGGCCTACCAGATCACCCAGTACGACAAACCGTTAGCAGTTGGCGGGGACCTCGAGATAGAGAGCGATGAAGGAGGGGAGAAACGGATCCGGATCACCCGCATCCATGTCGAAGAGGACCCCGGCCGGCTCGTACACATGGGCAACACTGAGCGGGGCAAGTACTCGCTGGTAGATTACAACAGGGCCGGCATCCCGCTGATCGAGATTGTGAGTGAGCCGGATATGCGTTCTCCCAAAGAGGCACGGAAATTTTTGAACAAGCTCCGGGCCACGCTGGAGTATCTCAGCGTCTTTGATTCCGAGAAGGAAGGATCCCTGCGGGTTGATGCCAATATCTCTATTAAGGGCAGTGAACGCGTGGAAGTCAAGAATATCTCTTCGTACAAAGGCGTGGAAAAAGCCCTCCTGTTCGAGATCACGCGCCAGAAGAACCTACTCCGCCGCGGGCAGAAGGTCGACCGCGAGACCCGGCATTATCTTGAGGCACGGGGCGTCACTCAGTCGTCCCGTTCCAAGGAGCAGGAGCACGACTACCGGTATTTCCCCGAACCTGACCTGCGCCCCCTGCACGTGCAGTCATGGGTGGAGGGGATTGTCCTTCCCGAACTACCGGATGCCCGGCGGGAGCGGTTCATCACCCAGTACGGGTGTTCCCTGAACCATGCCCGCACCCTGACCGGCGAACTCCGGCTGGCAAACTTTTTTGAAACGGTTGTTGCAGCAGACCCACAAGGGCTCGCCACGCTGGCAGATACGTGGACTGCTGATACTCTCATCGGTGAGCTGAATTACCGGGATATGAGTATTGACGCGGTGGATGCCGCCGGGTTTACGGAACTATTAACCCTCTTAAAAGCAGGCACCATTACCGACAAGAGCGGGATTGAGGTATTACGGGTCATTCTCGACCACTGCCTCAATAAGCAGTCCTGCGAGACACCCTCTGCGATTGTTGACCGTCTTCAGGTGAGAAAAGTCTCACGTACCAATGTACAACCCGGTGCTGAATGTACCGATGTCGACCCCCTGCGTACATCAATAGCAGAAGTGATTACCGAACAACCTGCTGCCGTTGATGACTACAGAAACGGAAAGAAAGGGGCATTCAATTTCCTCATCGGCCAGCTCATGAAGAAGACGAGGGGATGTGCAGATCCCGGTGAATTAAACCGCCTGCTCACTGAAGAACTAACCAAGAAGGAGGTATAAGAGCCGTGCACCTGATTGTCGCGGAAAAGAACATATCGGCACGCCGTATTGCAGAGATCCTGAGCGATGGAAAGAAGCTCACCGATCATAAAGATGCGGGGGTTTCCACGTACAGTTTCAGCAACATCACCACGGTCGGGCTGCGGGGCCATGTGGTCGAGATTGACTTTGAGCCCGGGTACAAGAACTGGCGCAGTGAAGAGTCTACGCCGCGAAGCCTGATCGATGCAAAGACCATCAAGATCCCCACCGAGAAAAAGATCGTCGCTCTCCTCCAGAAACTTTCAAGGCGTGCTGACCGGGTTACGATCGCCACGGATTATGATACCGAGGGAGAACTGATCGGAAAAGAGGCGTTTGAGCTGATCCGGGCGGTCAACCCCAAGGTCACCATAGACCGTGCCCGGTTCTCCGCGATCACCCCGCAGGAATTAAAACACGCCTTCTCCCATACCACGGAACTCGATTTTGCGCTGGCGGCAGCCGGGGAGGCCCGGCAGTCCATCGACCTGATGTGGGGTGCAGCGCTCACCCGCTTTATCTCGCTCGCGGCCCGCAGGGGGGGCGCAAACATCCTCTCGGTGGGGCGGGTGCAGACCCCGACGCTGGGCATGATCGTGGACCGGGAAAAAGAGATCGAGGCATTTGTCCCGGAAAAATACTGGCAGCTCTCGCTTGTGTCGGAAAAGTCCGGCTCACCTTTTGAAGCCCGTCACACGCACGGGCGATTCCATGAAAAACCCCCCGCAGAGCTCGCCCGCGACCGCACAAAAGCCCCCCTTGTTGTTACTGATGTCAGATTTGGGGAAAAACAGGACCGGGCACCCTCACCCTTTGATACAACAACGTATATCGTGGCTGCAGCCCGGCTCGGGTTCTCGGCAGCGAATGCGATGCGGATTGCAGAAGACCTGTACATGAACGGGTTCATTTCCTACCCGAGAACCGACAACACCGTCTATCCTCCTTCGCTGGACTTTGAGGGGATCTTAAAGACCATCCGCGCCTCCCCGTTTAAAAAAGACGTGGAGTGGGTGATGGCAAACCGCCGGGCTGTCCCGACCCGGGGTAAAAAATCCTCTACCGACCACCCGCCTATCCACCCGACCGGTGCTGCAACCCGCGAGCTGCTGGGCGATGACATATTCCGGATCTACGAGCTCGTGCTGCGCCGCTTCCTTGCCACCCTTGCACCGGATGCCCGCTGGAAGACCTTGAAAGTCCTGTTCGATGGCGGCGGCGAGGAGTATACCGCTACGGGAGGGCAGCTCATCGAAGCCGGCTGGCATACCGTCTACCCGTTCAGCGAGGCGCAGGAAACGATCCTGCCCCCGTTTATCATGGGTGAACACCTCCCGGTCAGGAAGGTCACTCTCGAAGAGAAGGAGACACAGCCTCCTGCACGGTATTCCCAGAGCAAACTGATCCAGCGGATGGAGGAACTGGGTCTTGGCACCAAGAGCACCCGCCATGAAGTGATCGCAAAACTCGTTTCCCGAAAATACGTTGAAGGTAACCCCCTTCGCCCGACCCTTGTCGGGAGAGTGGTTACGGAATCGCTGGAACAGCATGCCGACATGATCACAAAACCCGACATGACCCAGACGATCGAAGCCCATATGCAGCAGATCAAGGAGAGTACACGGACGCGGGAGGACGTGATCAAGGAATCCCGCCAGATGCTGCACCAGGCGTTCGACCAGCTGGAGGCAAACGAGGCCGTTATCGGTGATGATATCCGGAACAGGACAGCAGAAGAGATGAACCTGGGTGCCTGCCCGGTCTGCAAAGGTACCTTAGCGATAAAACACCTGCGGGGCAACACGCAGTTCATCGGCTGCTCCAGGTATCCCGGGTGCACGTTCAACATCGGTCTTCCCATGGCCCAATGGGGTTTTGCGGTGCGTACCGATGAAGTGTGTTACAAACACCACCTCAACTTTGTCCGCCTCGTGAGGAAAGGGGCCCGTCCCTGGGATATCGGCTGCCCGCTCTGCCACCACATCTCCTCAAACGCAGAATCCCTTGCCGAGATCCCGTCCATAAACGAGACCCTTGCAAAAAAACTCCTGGCACAGCATATCTACACCGTTGCGGAACTGGCACGCAGTACCCCGGCGACTCTTGCACAGCACCTTGATCTGTCCCCGGAAACTGCACAAAACCTTATCAGCGATGCAGGATCCATGCTCGGAAAACTCCGCCGTCGGTCGGAATGCCGGAAATTCATGCGGGACCACCTGATCCCAAGGAAAGGGCGCAGCTATGCAAAGATCTTAACCGCATTAAAAACTGCCGGGATCACCGAACTTTCCGGCCTTGCCCATGCGGATATCGCGATGCTGAAGGCAGCTGGTATCGGTGAGGAAGAAGCGGGGCAAGTCCTTGCTGAGGCAAAAGCCGTCTACTACGGGCAGGTGCTCAAAGAGATCGGGATCCCCGCTGTCAGCCTGAAAAAGTACGTAGCTGCAGGCATTACGAGCCCGGAAGCATTCTGTGACCAGCCGCCCGGGTCTTTGAGCAAACTCACCGGTATGTCCCCGGCCACGGTCCAGCGACATGTCGGACTGGTTTGCACCTACCTGAAGAAACCGGTACCGAAAAAATTCTCAAAACAGCAGATCGAACGGGGCAGGAAGGAACTTTTAGCCGTCAAAGGCATCGATATGGCGATGATTGAAAAACTGTCCCGGGCAGGCATTATCAATGCCACCTATCTCCTGGAGGCCGAGTCAGCGAAGCTCGCTGCAGAAACCGGGATTATGGCACATGTCATCCAGGACTTCCAGAAAGCAATCCAGAAAAAGCGGGATATTGCCGTCATCCAGATTTAGGAAAACGACTCATTTTTTTTACAGGGTACACCGTTAATGGTGAATTATGCACTGTTTCATCGATACCAGGGGCTGGTCGATCTGCTCAGGGAATTGCACCCTGTATCGCACTTTTAACACGAGTATCACCCATTTTCTCCCAGCACCTGCTGCCATTCGATAGTACCTACCGGGTTTAATTTAACCAGCCAGATAGCAGATCCCCCATGATTAGGACCAACATCACCGGTATTGTCAGAATCAGTGATACCGGTAAGAATATATTCCCCCCCAGCAGTTTGCTGGATGCTTCGCCCGGATTCAACACTATTTCCTCCCAGCACCTTCTGCCACTGGATATCTCCTGCCTGGTATAATTTAACCACCCAGATATCAGATCCCCCATGATTCGGGCCGACATCGCCGGTATTATCAGAATCAGTCATGCCGGTAAGAATATATCCCCCATCCGTTGTTGGATAAATGCTTCGCCCGGATTCAACGCCATTTCCTCCCAGCACCTTCTGCCACTGGATATCACCTGCCGGGTTGAGTTTAACCACCCAGATATCAGATCCCCCATGATTCGGGCCGACATCGCCGGTATTATCAGAATCAGTCATGCCGGTAAGAATAAATCCCCCATCCGTTGTTTGCCGGATACTGAAACTTTCCTCACGATCACTACCTCCGAGCACCTGCTGCCATAGGATAGTACCTGCCGGGTTTAATTTAACCACCCAGATATCAAATCCCCCATGATTAGGACCAACATCGCCGGTATTGTCAGAATCAGTGATACCGGTAAGAATATATTCCCCCCCAGCAGTTTGCTGGATGCTTCGCCCGGATTCAATGCCATCTCCTCCGAGCACCTTCTGCCACTGGATATCACCTGCCGGGTTCAATTTCACCACCCAGATATCAGATCCCCCATGATTAGGACCAACATCGCCGGTATTATCAGAATCAGTGATACCGGTAAGAATATATCCCCCATCCGTTGTTGGATAAATGCTTCGCCCGGATTCAAAGGCATTTCCTCCCAGCACCTTCTGCCATTGGATACCCCCTGACTGGTATAATTTAACCACCCAGATATCAGATCCTCCATGATTTGGACCAACATCACCGGTATTATCAGAATCAGTGATACCGGTAAGAATATATCCCCCATCCATTGTTTGCCGGATGCTGAAACTTTCCTCATGATCACTGCCTCCCAGCACCTGCTGCCATTGGATAGTACCCAACGGGTTGAGTTTTACCACCCACATGTCTTCTGAACCATGGCCGGGACTGACTTCTGCGTTTATACCCCCGCTGACAATGTACCCGCTATCGTAAGTCTGTTGAAGGCTTCTGTCCCACCCGGATTCTTCGTTTCCACTTCTTCCTGAACCACTATCTCCGTCTGATTTTATTTCCCCCGCTCCTGGAGGATTTTTCAGACATTGCAGTACCTTTTGGTCATTTTGCATTCGTGATGTGTCCAATTGGTCACATCTGCTGGATGTGACTGGTTGCGTTTCAAATCCTGCAGGCGCATATCCACAATAAACCAGTTCCCCACATAAGGTATCGGTATCTGAAACGGGAATCGTGGACTGGACAAGAGTTGCTGGTACTTGTACCGTTGGCGTTGTTGGTTTTTCCATTGTCGGGGTTATCGCAGGTGGTGTTGAAGCAGTGTTTGTGCATCCCCCAACCAGAACAAATCCGATGCCACATAAAATGAGGATGAGGAGGCGGAGTTTCATACAGGAAAATACTATTTTGATATGATTAATGTTCCCAAAAAAGGGCGCTGTAGAAACAGACATGAATCGATTTATCCTCCCTGACCGGCACCGGAGGATACATCCACCGATCCACCGATCCACCGCAGGGATACCGTCCTTTAATTGTCTTGTTCTCCAATCTTTTGAGAACGTGTTCATCGAGCATATCATCTATTCCGCTGCGCTCGCGGTCATCGTAGGCATGATATTTTCCCGCTCTATCGGCAGGGACCCGTCGTTGATCATTATTGCCATTGCGTTTGTACCGGATATTGATTTTGACCTTGAGATAATCCAAAAATGGGCTTGGCTTGACTCTCCCTGTAGAATTCATCATGGTGATTTACACAATGTCCTGTTTTTAGTGGTGTTTTCTCTCCTGCTTGCCGGAGTACTCCGCTATTTCGGTATCAGGTTTATTGACGGGCTGATCTGTTCAGCAATTGGCATCGCCGTACATTTTTTTGAGGACATCCTTGTTTTGAACCCGGCATACGCATTTTTGTGGCCATACTCAACGAAAATATTCGGACTTGGGATTATGGATAAAACTCGCAATCTTTTCGGGATTGCTAACAGCACCGTGCTGCTTGCAGGCATTATTCTTCTTGCCGGTGCGGTGCTATTACGAACGCTTATTGAGGGAACTGATTGGTGGAGAGTGTTTTTACGAGGGGGGAGGGAGGACATCTCGTGAATAATTCATACGAGGTAAGAATAAGATGAAATTATTTTATCATCGTTAATAAAATCATTCATGGGAATAATTTTTTAACATCTTCATTAACTCCTTGTAGTTCTGTTTCTGAGGTATAGGAAATTCAGCACTATTCGTCATACTATTGTCTGAAAAACATCATCTTCGATAATTCTTATCAGAGAATTTCAAATATTCCCCGGATATTCCCTGCTCCATCCATTGCTGATGATCAAGGTACCAGCGAATTGTAGATCGGATCCCCTCCTCAAAGGTGACGAATGGTTTCCATCCCAGTTCCTGCTGAATTTTTGAAGAATCGATTGCATACCGGCTATCATGACCCGGTCGATCCTTTTCGAACTGAATTAATGAATTATTTATCTCCTGGTCACCAGTCTCTTCCCGAAGGATGCCAATGATGAGTGTAACAATATCACTATTATACCGCTCATTATTGCCACCGATATTATAGACTTCGCCCAGTCTCCCAGACTCAAGTACACGATCGATTGCCCGACAATGGTCGTCAATATAGAGCCAGTCCCTCACTTGTTTGCCGTCCCCATACACAGGAAGAGGTTGGTGGTGCAAACAATGGTCGATCATAAGAGGTATCAATTTTTCCGGAAACTGGTAAGGTCCGTAATTATTAGAACACTTGGTAATGAGGACCGGCATCCCATAGGTATCATGATACGCCTTTGCGAGAAGATCCGCAGAAGCCTTGCTGTCTGAATAGGGGCTGTGGGGGTCAAGCGGCGTAGTCTCAGTAAAATATCCATCAGCACCGAGGGATCCATAGACCTCGTCAGTCAAGACCTCTAAGAACTTTTTTTCCGGTAACCACTCACTCCCCTCTTTCCACGACCTTCTTGCTGTATCAAGGAGGTTTGCCATACCAAGGATATTACTGCGAAGGAAAACCTGGGGGTCGTGAATTGAGCGGTCAAAATGTGACTCTGCGGCATAATTGACTACACGGTCAACAGAATCTCTCTCAAAGATATCCTGGACAATATTAGAATCACAGATATCTCCTTTTACAAATGTGAACCTCTTTTTCTGGCCTGCAGGAATATTTTCCAGGTTCTCTAAATTCCCTGCAGGTGAGACTGTCAAGCCCGATTATTTCACCAGAAGTATGGCGGGAAAGCCCGTAGTACACAAAATTGCTCCCGATGAATCCCGCGACACCGGTAACCAGCAATCTCATGCTAGTACTCCTATCTCCCTCATGTACCTGGATGTAGCATCCTGCCATGAGGGAAGTTTATACCCAAGGGTTTCAGGAGTACCGAAATTGTCCAGAACCGAATATGCGGGTCGGTGAGCCGGGGTCTTAAACAAACTGGATTTAACGTTCAGCAACTTGCCGGTCCATCCTGCCTTTTCAAGGATATACCGTGCCCATTCATACCGGGAACAGGCGCCCGTATTGGTGATATGATACAGCCCGAACGAATGGGTAGATACCAGATCAAGAGTGGCTTTTACCAGGTCAATGGTAGAGGTCGGTGATGAGGCTTGATCGTCGACGACTGCAATCTCCGTTTTTTTCACGGCTCCAGTCCAGAACTTTACTCACAAAATTGGTGTTTCCCTTCACGGACAACCAGGATACGCGAATAAGGAAGTAGCGATTGCAGAGATCACGCACGATATTCTCCCCGAACAGCTTGCTCTCACCATACCGTCTGATCGGGTTAGGGGTATCGACAAACGTATACAGGCGATTATTGTAACCGTCAAAGACATAATCCGTGGAATAATGAACAAGTACGGATCCGTATTCATTTGCAGCAAGAGCAAGGTGTTTTACGCCAAGTCCGTTAACTAAAAAAGCCTTCCTCCACCTTTCCTGAGCACTATCTACGGCATTATACGCAGCACAATTGAAAATAATATCCGGCTTATGTGTTTTAATCATTCCATTGACACTTTTTTGATCCGTTATATCAAGTGTCTTTGAACTGGTAGCTTCACATTCAATGCCCTGGATTGTACACTGGTTCACCATATCCTGCCCCAGTTGACCGTGTGAGCCGGTTACCCGTTTACCAATACCACAACAGATAAAAATTACTAACCGTATATTTCTACATACACGTGATCGATCATGCCAAAAAAAGCATTTATTACGGGAATAACCGGGCAGGACGGGTCATACCTTGCCGAATTGTTATTATCAAAAGGATACGAAGTCCATGGTCTGATACGGAGATCATCAACATTCAACACCAGCCGGATTGATTCAATCTATCTCGATCCGCATGATCCTCACGCCCAATTATTTCTGCATTACGGAGATCTCTCAGACTCCGAGCAGATAGCGAATGTGATGTACAATATCCGCCCGGACGAAGTATACCATCTCGGTGCACAGAGCCATGTCCGAGTCAGTTTTGATACCCCGGAATATACCAGCAATGTTACTGCGCTCGGGACTACCCGGCTTCTCGAAGCGATACGCCGATGTTCCTATCCGATAAAATTCTACCAGGCTTCATCCAGTGAGATGTTCGGGGCGGCACCCCCGCCGCAGAAAGAGGATACCCCGTTTCATCCCCGCAGCCCCTATGCCTGTGCCAAGATATATTCGTACTGGATGACCCGGAATTACCGGGAGGGATACAATCTCTTTGCATCCAACGGCATTCTCTTCAACCACGAATCGCCGCGCCGTGGTGAGACTTTTGTCACCCGCAAGATTACCCGGGCAATTTCACGAATCCTTGCCGGGAAAGAAAAAATCCTGTATCTGGGAAACCTCGACGCAAAACGGGACTGGGGATTTGCCCCCGAGTACGTGGATTGCATGTGGCGGATCCTGCAGCAGAAAACACCGGATGATTTTGTGATCGGAACCGGTGAGACGCATTCGGTCCGGGAATTTGTCCACGAGGCATTTGCGTATGCCGGCCTTGATGTGGACGAGCATGTGCGAATCGATCAGAAATATTTCCGTCCGACCGAGGTTGAAGTCCTTATCGCAGAACCGGCCAAGTCACATACGATACTCGGCTGGAAACCTGCCATCAGGTTTGGAGATTTGGTAAAGATCATGGTGGACGCCGATATGCG
>Ga0315284_10008736_pt1 | contig 14462 bp, 19 predicted proteins | sample YL17G09_16_MG_FD_203696 | JGI IMG/M metagenome (GOLD analysis project Ga0315284, IMG submission 203696) | Sediment microbial communities from Yellowstone Lake, YNP, Wyoming, USA - YL17G09_16 | ecosystem: Environmental > Aquatic > Freshwater > Lake > Sediment | place: USA: Wyoming | collected... | reverse complement strand
TCCCTCATCTACAAAGCTGTCATCCGGACAGAGTGCTCCTGCTCCGGTACACTCTTCGGGAACGTCACAAATACCGCCTGATGCACGGCACTCGGTTCCCTCATCTACAAAGCTGTCATCCGGACAGAGTGCTCCTGCTCCGGTACACTCTTCGGGAACGTCACAAATACCGCCTGATGCACGGCACTCGGTTCCCTCATCTACAAAGCTGTCATCCGGACAGGTCCCATCAGCAGAACAGGTCTCCGGCACATCACAGATCCCGCCTGCCGCACGGCACACTGTTGTCGTCGGCTCGTGGTTCTCCTGGCAGACTCCTGCTACACAGGTGTCCGGGTTGTCACAGTCCGTGTCGCTATTGGACCCGCACGTGTTGGTGTTGTCGTTCGTGAAGACACAATCACCGGTCACTGTGTCACAGCTGTCATCCGTACATTCAATACCGTCATCACAGTCTACCCCGGCGCAGGGGGGGATGTCAACATCCTTCAGCTGGTTGTCGATGCTACCCAATGCTTGTCCGTCAAGCAGATCCATTGATACGTGATAAGAACCTCCTGGGATGCTGCCAGCACCTAACCCGGGACCATAACCGATCCCCGCGCCCACATAATCAGTACCGACACTTATGTGCCCGGCAAGTTCAATGAGAATTGCTGGCGATGCAGATGTCCATGTCAATGTATAGGTGGCATCTGGATCAGAACCTGAAGTATAACCATTGAAAGCAATAATTGCATCGGTTATTGCAGACTGACTGTATATGGTAAATGTCCGGTCACCAAACCTAGTCTCATAAGCGGCAACTTTGGCAGCCACATCTCCTCCCAAAATAGTTCCCATGTTATCCGGAAGGGGGACGTCAACAAAAGTCCCAGTATCGTGTAGGCTTACACACGCTTGATAAGCAACAGATCCAATCTCATCACCGCATTCGTTTATTCCACCCAAAAGATTCTGCCTTGGTGCAATAGCATCCGCTGCTGCTACAGCCTGGTCCCATGATGTTAAGAAGTCATAGGAATGAGCGTTGGCGGACGATTTCACGGCCTTGTGCGAAAACGTCAACGTGTGGACATTACCGGTGGTGGGTGTTATGTCAGTGAGGATCAATCGCTGGAGGGTTGACATACCTTCATAATACTCTGAATTTTGATTCTGAACGATTGAATTAATCCACCAGCAGTTACCAGGTCCCGCATGGTCATTATTGGCACATTGTCTAAAATCTACTGAGGCTACCTTTGCCGACACCGGCGTTGCCAGTGCCAACAGCATCAGGATTACCGCGATGCATAACACGAATGTTTTTCCATTCGTTCCATTTCGTTTAATCATTTTTTCACTCATACACATTCACCTTTCCAAACCGGACACCCGGTTCAGGGTTGTAAATCTCCTTCAATGCAATCGTTAAACATAATCGTAAGAAACACTGAACAAACGGAAACCTGCGTAAGCAGAATAACATGTAATGCAGGGAGTTGAAAGCGTCGAATCATCATAGGAGGGGTCGTCACCCGTGCATGGGATAATGCACATTCGAACGTTTCGATAAACGTTGTTCAGGACGTTCCTTTTTGACGTTCCGCAGAACGTATACTACCCTTGGATAATTTTCCCATATAAAGAGATGCCATGCACCGGTGCTTGGCAGCATTGCCGAGCAATAAGATTTATAAATAAAAACTAAATTTTATAATAAAATGTTGAAGAACTATTAATAAAATATGAAATGTATCTGAAACACGCGTGCCCCACGCATAGGAAATATAAAATGCAAAATGAACAGGGGAGACCCATTTTCCATGAACACGGGCCGGATGCTCCGGTGCCACCAGCAAACAAATAAAAATTATCGCTCCATTTTAAAAAATCAACACGGATTAAAAAAACATTAACAGCTGATCTTTTCCTGGTGAGCGGGAATTTTTTTTAAAACCAGATCAGGACTTCGTCTTGGTAAATGGGTCGATAACCGTTATCCACGGCACCTTGTTAAAATGCGAATCCCCGGTATAGATCGTGCCGATATTGTGCTGTTTCATGGTCGCAGCAAGCAGGGCGTCCCAAAAGTGGAGGGAGTACGTGCCCCGGATACTGACAGCATCCATAATCATGCCCGGGTCATAGCCGATCACTGTCCAGCCATCGAACGATACGATATCCCGGATAAACCGCGTAACAACTAATTCCGGCACCGGGTGTTTAACTTTCTCCGTCATAACAACGGAGAACTCCGCAAGGTTTTGCACCGAAACGGCGAGAACGATCTCGGAACGCCAGCATCGGGAGAGAAGTCCAGCTGCCACCGCCCGCTTTTCAGGCTCTCCGGCATCGAGAGCATAACAGAGGATATTCGTATCAATAAGAGCCGGTGGCACGGTCATAGAGATCCTTTCGTTCCGTAGAGAGATGCTTGCCGATCTGATATCCCGTTTCAAGGAGTGCAAGTGCGTCGCGTGCGATCTCCTCCTGGGACTGCTTCCGTACCCAGATCTCCAAAGCTTCGGTTGTCGCCCTGCCGAGGCAGCCTTTCCCTACGCCCAGCTTATTCTTTACCGCCTCCCGGAAACGCTTCTCGGTATCATCATCGACGCTGATCGTAATGGTGCCCATATTTATTTACGTATGTTTTTGATGTATTTAAATAATTGGGAATGTAAATTTATGGGATCTTTGTACTGGATGACCCTCATTACCACCTGTATGTCCATTATCAACATTTCCAGCCCCAGATTGAGAAAATACGCTAGAATTGAACCGCATATAATGCCATCAGGAGCCTCATGGATGTGTTTGAATGGCAGAGTGTGTCTGCGAAATCGCGATCGCTTCAGGGAACCCTGGTGAAGAAGATCCTGCGAACCTTTACCGTATTGTGGGGGCAGTGAACCCACAATTGCCGGAGCGAGGTCTTTTGAAATGGAACAGACCCTGTAAAGTCAGACACTGTCTGACCCTTCACAAACGGAGAAACCGAATACTTTCATTGCCCAGATTCTATCTGGGAGATTTTGTGTATCACAAAAACCAAAAAAATGATACACAACAGCATCTTGTGTATCACCGGTGAGACACAAGACATCTTTGTGTCTCACTTTTGTAAAATTCTGATACGAAGCATTCCCGGGCAATTTTTTTAAAAATGAGAGATTTACTATCAATTGTCATTTCGTGGTTATGGCCATTCTTTTGAGAGCTGGCGGGCTTCCCGGAAGAGAGCCCGGCTCTCCGGGGTGAAGTGTTGCTTTGGGGCATCGACGTATTTATTGAATGCCCGCGCTTCCTCACCTCGTAAGATTGTCTCTAATTCAATCTGTTTTGCCATGGCTGACCACCTTTCGTGTGTTACTATATTACTTAATTCTCCATTATTAAAGTAATCTTCACTGAGCTTCAAGGTAACCGTAAGGAAATGAAAATTTATTTCCTGTCTGATTCCTTTTTTCTTTTTTGTTTTCAAAGGACCGCATTTCGTCAGGGAATCCATCAGGCATATTGGAGTGATTCTGGTGGCATATCGCAGGTTTCCCTTCATCATAAGTGCCGGACCGCGAGGGAAACCTCCGACAGGGAGCTTGTAAGCTCGCATTCCCCATTCGTGCTTATCCCCGGCCGGGTACCGGATCTTCCAGCAGCCAGCGCCACACCGGGAGAACAACAATATCCGGTCCTTCACCAGCCGGAATCTTTTCATCCTGGTTGTACGTGAGGATCATGCCCTGTCTGATCCCAAGCTCCTTCATCGCTTCCCGGAGTCCATTCAACTCGCGCTCACGGTTCGCGGCATTCAGTTCAAAACAGACCTGGATAGCAGAGGAGGGGATCCCTTTGTCTTCGGTAACGAAATCGCACTCGTGCTTCCTGCGATAGTAAAACACACCGGCATTCCGCCGTTTGAGCTCAATGAACACGAGATTTTCAAGGAGCCTCCCGTTATCATCGGAAAACCGGAAGGATACCGCATTTCTCACCCCGTTATCGATCACGTAGATCTTCTTTGGGTTGGCATACTGCTTTTTCAACGAAAAATCATACTTGAAGAGTTCAAAGATGAGGTATGACTCCTCTAAAAATCCGATATAACTCCGGACCGACATCGCGCTCTTAAAACCCAGCGCATTTTTTAACGAGTGATAACTCGCCTCCTTGGTCATGTTGGAGAAGAGGTAATGCACGAGCTGCCGGAATGCCTTCATGTCGCGTATGCTGAACCGGGTGATGATATCGCGGAACAGGATGTCGTTATAGATGCGCTTTAAGAATTCCCCGTCACGGTATTTCAGGAATTCCGGAAACCCGCCGTGTTCAAGGTACTGGTCGAAAGCAAGGAGAAGTCTGGCTTTTTTCTCAGAGGTCAACGCACGGCAATCGATCTGCTCAAAATCCAAAAGTTCCATGAAGGCAAACGGGTAGAGTTCAATCTTGGAATACCTGCCAGTCAGGTGCGTGGCAAGCTCAGAATTCAGCAGGTTTGCATTGGAGCCGGTTAGGAATATCTTGTATCCTTCATCATGGATACGCCGGATGAAACGCTCCCATCCATCTACGTTCTGGATCTCGTCAATGAAAATGACCTTACTACCGGGCTGGATTTTATGAAATGCAAGCATGAGGCTGGAAAAATCGGCCAGCTCAAAGTCCATCAGGCGTTCATCATCGAAATTGAGGTAATAAAAATCCTTGTACCTTTCCGCAAACTGTCTCATCAGCGTGGATTTCCCGCTCCTGCGGATCCCGGATATTACAACAACCTGTTCATGGGCACAGTGCCGGTCGAAATCCACACGCCGCTGTGTTCCCGGCTCCCGCGAGAGAAATAGTTCTTTCTGGTCAAGGATCAGTTCTTCCAGTCGCTTGTCAGGTATCATAGATATTTCCAATATACAATTTTATGATAATTTGTATATTACTATTATATACTTTGTTGTCATCATTCAACCTGCTTATGTGGCGATGGCGAATCCTGACAGCCAAAGACCCTGCGTTGTGTTCACGATATTCCTGGTTGCTGGATTAAAGCATTATTTATCATCCGATTCACTTGACATTTTTAAGCTATCAATTGATATATTTCAGATATCAATTGCTCTAATTATTAAATCAAATGATATATTTTTTATATCAATTGAACGAACGAGTACCTATGCTTGAGAAGCTGTTTGGATCAAAAGCACGAGCCTCATTACTGACGTTTTTTTGTCTGAACCCGGGAAAACAATTCTATGTTCGCGAAATAGAACGATTGACTAATCTGAGCTACATATCAGTCAGTAACGAATTAAAAAACTTACAGGAATTCGGATTATTAAAAAGTAAATTTAAGGGAAATCAAAAAAATTTCTGGATTGATGAACATTTTGTTCTCTATGAGGAGTTACAAAAAATAATTCTCAAAACAGAAGGAGTTACAAAAACAATAATGGATACATTTTCGTCATTAAAGAATGTTGACTTTCTTTTTATCTATGGATCCTTTGCATCGGGAAAAGCGAACGTTCAAAGTGATCTGGATGTATTTATCGTAGGTAATGCAAGTTACGATGAGGTAATCGATATCATTGTAAAAAATGAAAAGGAAACAGGGCGTCAGATTAACTTTACCATGTACAAGCAGGAAGATCTCCTGTCACGCATTAAAAACCAGGATTCATTTATTATGAATGTAGTAAACGAACCAAAAATCATGCTCATAGGAAGTGAAAATGAGTTTAAAGCGCTTGGAACTTGAAGGAAGGATAAAGAAGGTCACGCTCAGGCCTCATTACGTTCCTGATCAATTAGCGATGGCAGACCATTATTTAGCTGCAGCTAAACGAAATATTGATGCTGATCCGGATTTAGCGTACGGGCGCTCATATGCTGCCATGTTAGCTGCAGGAAGAGCGCTTATGGGGATCATGGGCTATATACCGGATGGCCATGAAAAATACTATTCCGTTGAATTATTTTTACAACAGTTTTTTGAGAGTAAAATCACCCGGCAATTTGGCATTATGCGACAAAAACGTCGTGCACTGGAGTATGATCAAATCGGGATTATTTCACCTACTGACGCAACGAATGCAATAATGACGGCTGAAACTTTTATTCAGATCATAAAGGAAAAAATAGCACAAAATAACCCTGATCCGGGTTAATACTTATTATCACTTTTACGCCTTTCAGGCAGCTCCCCTGAATGGTGGCGAATAAGCGTCGAAAATGGCGAATATAGGGTGAATAAAAAACCGGGATTCCCTGTCGGCTTCGGACATGATCCAAATACCGCGGGTCATAACCCAACCAGCCGGGCCCATTACAGATTGCTCTGAGATGGATGGCTTATGACAATTTTAGGGTAATTTTTCCGACCTGATCTTTTCGGCAAGCCACCAGCATACAAATAAAAATTATCGCTCCATTTTAAAAAAATCAACACGGGAGGATTTCGAAAAACCCCATTTTTAGATGGAGTCTCAATCAAAACTTCGTCGTGAATATGTGAGTTGAGTTCACATTTCATGCAGTTAATCGAAATCCTCACGGATTAAAAAAAACAGTACCGGCTGATCTTTTCCTGGTGAGCGGGAATTTTTTTTAAAACCAGATCAGGACTTCGTCCTGGTAAACGGGTCGATAACCGTTATCCACGGCACCTTGTTAAAATGCGAATCCCCGGTATAGATCGTGCCGATATTGTGCTGTTTCATGGTCGCAGCAAGCAGGGCGTCCCAAAAGTGGAGAGCGAACATGCCCCGGATACCAACAGCATCCATAATCGTCCCCGCGTCATAGCCGATCACCGTCCAGCCATCGAACGATACGATATCCCGGATAAACCGCGTAACAACTAATTCCGGCACCGGGTGTTTAACTTTCTCCGTCATAACAACGGAGAACTCCGCAAGGTTTTGCACCGAAACGGCGAGAACGATCTCGGAGCGCCAGCATCGGGAGAGAAGTCCAGCTGCCACCGCCCGCTTTTCAGGCTCTCCGGCATCAAGAGCATAACAGAGGATATTCGTATCAATAAGAGCCGGTGGCACGGTCATAGAGATCCTTTCGTTCCGTAGAGAGATGCCTGCCGATCTGATATCCTGTTTCAAGGAGTGCAAGTGCGTCGCGTGCGATCTCCTCCTGGGACTGCTTCCGGACCCAGATCTCCAAAGCTTCGGTAGTCGCCCTGCCGAGGTAGCCTTTCCCTACGCCCAGCTTCTTCTTTGCCGCCTCCCGGAAACGCTTCTCGGTATCATCATCGACGCTGATCGTAATGGTGCCCATATTAATTTACATATGTTTTTGATGTATTTAAATGATTGGGGATGTAAATTTATGGGATCTTTGTTACTGGATGACCCTCATTACCACCTTGTTTGATCTCGTTACCGGGTGGACCTTGTTTTCTGGAGGATCAAAAGGAATTGGCGAAAACACAGGTATTCACAAAATTGTATTACAAATGACAGAAAATTATAATACATATTCATCCAAATTGTAATGCATGAATCAGGTTATCAGCATACGTGTTCCGGAAGAAACCCGGAGCGAGATGAAAAAGCTCCGCCGGTTCATCAACTGGAACCAGGAGATCCGGGCATTTATTCAAAAAAGGGTTGATGACAAAAAAAAGGATGATGTACTCGCCTCCGTCACGGAACTCCTCAAAAAGAACCCGGCAGTGCCTTCCGGTTCCGCTGCACAGCTGGTGAGGACTGATCGTGACAGTCATTGATACGTCCGCGTTTATGAAATTCTTCCTCCACGAACAGGGCTGGGAGGACGTCTTGCCTTATCTTACCACGGCATCATTCCCTGAAACCGTTGACCTGCTTGTCACTGAGTCAGCAAACGTCCTCTGGAAATCTGCCCGGGCCGGGCTGATTGAAAAAGAGCAGGTCCCTCTCCTGTATTCATCCATGGAACTTCTGTTTACCAAAGGACCCCTCGTCCTGAAACCTGCTCCACAGTTCATGGCTGAAGCATTATCAATCGCCATTTCGCTGGATACACCGGTCTATGATGCATTGTTCATCGCACAAGCCCGTTCAGGTCATGCAACGCTGGTTACTGCGGATCGTCACCAGGCGCTTTGTGCAAAAAAATACGGGGTAACGGCTATCCTGGTTTAAGGGTACCGGACGACAGATTTCCCTTCTTTGCATACGGATATGCGATCTTGGCATTTTCCCACCCCCCCGTCACCACCCGGCTCAAGGGGTGTACTATGCAGGCGGGAAAAGAAACCGGTATAGATATACTCTTCATACTGCCTTGTGGCGATATCCTGACAGAACAGCTCCCTCATCGGGAGGGGCAGTAACCTGATGATCCCGACTCGGCCGGGATCACTACAGTTCATATGGATAAAAATTGAATCCTGAACTTTCAGAATTATTGGAAGGGAAGGAGGAGATCAGATTAAAAAAAAGTGGATGATCAATTTTCCAGAAGACGGCTCTCGATCAGCGCTCATGTATCCTGGCGATCCCTGCAACTTTATCGAAATCGGCATCAAATGAAAGGATCCTGTCAATATGTTTTTTCTCCATGATAAAAACGGATACCGCATCAGAAACTGACAGGGTTCCGTCATAGCGGAGAAAAACCGACATGCCTCCTTTGAGAATTTTTTCATCGGTAACAACAAGAACGCAATTGTCCATGAAATAGTTATACAGGTGCTCTCCCGCTTTACCCCCGCTCCGCCTGCCTATGATGGTTACCGATTCGACAATGATCAGATCTGAAATGATGATAGTCTCATCAGCCAGCACGGGAAGAAGTGCCTTTGCAGCAGGATGCCACTGATCCTTCCGGTCAACAAGCGCAATAAAAAATGAGGAATCAACGAAAATCATTTTTCCCCGGACTGCATCTTCTTTTTATCGTTTAGCGCATCTCCGCCTGAGCTGATGACCCCGCAAATCCCCATAAGTGTCATTTTTTTCCGGGGCTGGATGGTAATGATACCATCGCTTACATCCCACTGGAGAATATCTCCCGGGGTGAGATTCAGCGCTTTTCTGATTTTAGCGGGAAGTACGGTGGAATAGCCGTCTGATATTTTTGTTTTACTTATCATAACCTCATTCCTCAGTAATATTTGTAATATTAGTAAATCATTTTTACTTATAAAACTATCATCAGACAGAAATGAGATTTGCCCTTATTATGATTGTAAAAATAATGATTGCAAACATAATCATTATTATTTTTAGTAACCGGTACCCGACCTGATACCAGCCACATCCGGATCATATCAGGTGATTTTACTAAGAAACCCGGTTCACTTCTCCGGCCCGATTCTCTCCATGAGCTGGTGAGTGTGCGACCCGTTCCAGTAGAGCCGGCCGCACTGCCCGCACCAGTAGAAGGTAAACCCGGTCCGGTCCCGGGGAGCATACCCTGCCCCCGCTATCTCTGCTTCCGTTGCCGTGCAAAGCGGTGTGTTGCACAGCGAGCAGCGGTCCATCACGAGCCGCCGGACAACCAGCCCGCGATCGATAAGCTGCTGTACCTGCTCCATCACGTCATCAGAGCTGACCATTACCGCCCGCTCCTTCCCGCGCCGTGCAAGCTCGGTGTCCCGGGTGAGCAGGATACGGTCCTCCCGCTCAGCACAGGCAAGCAGCAGGGTATCCTCTTTTGCATTTCCTTCCTTAAAACCACTGTTCGCGCTCACCGTGTCGTAGCCCATGAACCGGAGGTAACGGGTGAGCGTCCCCAGCATCCGGTCGGCAATAAATCGCGGTTCAGGAGACATGGCGCACGATCTCGATCTTCTCACCGCAGTTCCCGCACTGCTGCCCTTCAAGAGACGCAACCCTGCTGGTAAAACCCTGCCGCTCAATGAGGGTTGCACCACAAGACGGGCAGTACGTGTTCTCGTACCGGTGGTTGTACACGTTCCCCAGGTACGGGAACCGGAGCCCGAGGTCTTTTGCCATCGTGTAGATCTTCTCCAGGGTGGCAACGGGCGTAGCGCCACGATCGATCATCTTATAATCCGGGTGGAACGCCGAGAAATGCATCGGGGTTGCCGGGCCGAGATGCTCAATCACCCAGCGGATCAACCCTTCCATCTCCTCCCGGCTGTCATTGAGCCCGGGGATGACAAGCGTAACGGTCTCGACGTGCATGCCCAGTTCCCGTGCAAGCGCAGCGGAATCAAGGACCGGCTGGAGTTTTGCGCCGCAGACCTTTTTGTAAAAATCGTCCGTGAATGCCTTGATATCCACCCGGAATGCCCTGAGCATGGGGGCGAGTTCGCGCAGTCCCTCCTCGGTGATATAGCCGTTTGTCACGTAGATGGTACCGAGCCCTTGTGTGCGGGCACGTACCCCCATGTCGAGCGCATACTCATGCCAGATGGTCGGTTCATTGTATGTCCACGCAATACTTGCACTCCTGCTGGCAATTGCCCGCTCGACCCCGGCTTCCGGTAAGAGTGGCCGCAGGTGTGCATTGTCAAACGTCGCCCGCGAGATGTGCCAGTTCTGGCAGTGCTGGCAATGGAAGTTGCAGCCGATGCTGCCCAGCGAGTACGAGAGTGTGCCGGGCAGGTAGTGGAAGAGCGGTTTTTTCTCGATCGGGTCCACGGCTTCAGAACTGATCTTTCCGTAGGTAGCAGCATACAGCGTGCCGTGCTCGTTGAGCCGCACGCCGCAGATCCCGCTCTTGCCTTCCTGAATAGCGCAGCGGTGGTTGCAGAGCGAGCACTTCACCGCGTTGTTTTCGGTTTTTGTGTATTGGCGCGCTTCGTGCATAACTCTCATACGAACTGGTTCAACACAATCGTTATAGTTCTTTTTCTTCCGGTGACACGGTATCGGCTTCAATGACAAATGACCCGCGGTACCTGCAGCTCTTGCAGAGATACACCTGGCCGATGTACCCCCCGGCAACCGGAAAGATATCGTGGCTTTTACAGACAGGACAGTACAGCATATTCAACAACTCTATATGAGCATCCGGCACAAAAACTAGTGCAATGAAGACGGTTGTCATCTCTCTGGGCGGCTCAATCCTGATCCCATCGCTTGAGAAGAACAAAATAAAAGAATATGTTCCGGTCCTTGGGGAGATTGCTGCACACCACCGCCTCTTTGTTGTTGTTGGCGGCGGGGGGGAAGCAAGACGATACATTACCGTTGCCCGCACGCTCGGTATTGACGAGGGAACCTCCGATGAGATCGGCATCCTGGTCACACGGATGAACGCAAACCTCCTCATTGCCGCGCTCGGGGATGCAGCCTACCCGAAAGTGGCCGAGAGTCATGCCGAGGCAAAAAAGTTTGCCGAATCGAAAAAGATCGTCATCATGGGGGGAATCACCCCGGGCCAGACAACCGATGCAGTTGCCGCGGTACTTGCTGAACGCGTGGGCGCCTCAGTTTTTATCAACGTAACCTCGGTCGACGGTATTTATTCTGCTGATCCCAAAAAGGACAAAAAGGCAAAGCGCTATGACACGCTTACGCCCCAGCAGCTGCTGGATATCGTCGGCGTTACCGCGCTCACTGCGGGTTCCAACACGGTGCTCGATATTGTTGCCGCCCGTATCGTTGAGCGCAGTCATATCCCGCTGGTGGTGCTTGACGGGCGTGACCCCGAAAACCTTTCCCGCGCGATACTTACCGGAAAATTCACCGGCAGTGTGGTAAGCGAGAAAAAGAAAAAAATCCTTCCCCTGTAAGGGCTCGTTGTGGAACCCGTGAACCATTACGTATTTTTATGTTCCCGACACAGGTATGATGGCACGGGGTAGTAGGGTAGCCTGGTCCATCCTAGAGCGTTTGGGACGCTTTGACGGCGGTTCGAATCCGCCCTACCCCATCCGGACAAAAAAAGTCCCCCGGGGGATTTTTTCCTGACCACCCTGTCACCCGTGGGATGTTTTTTTTATGAAAAAACAGGACGCTGCAATAATATATTCGCTTCTGTGCAAACGGTATCCCGGTGCCCGCGATTCTCCTGCTATGCTCTCAAACGGCTCTGCCTTTGAAGTGCTCGTCCTCACTATCCTCTCGGCACAGACCACCGATCGTGCGGTACTCAAGGTAAAAGAGCCGCTTTTTTTTACCTACCCGACACCGGCAGCGCTCGCGAAAGCAACGACCGGAGATGTGGAAACGATCATCCACAGTCTCGGCTATTTTCATGCAAAGGCAAAGCACATCATCGCCGCTTCACAGGCCCTGTTGTCGGAATTTGACGGCAGGGTGCCCCAGACCATGGAGGAGCTCCTGAAGATACCCGGCGTAGGCAGGAAAACCGCAAACATCGTGCTCTACCACGCGCTTGGAAGAAACGAGGGCATTGCCGTCGATACGCATGTCCGGAGGCTCGCGCAGCGGATCGGGTTTTCCGCTACCGATAAGGCAACCGTGATCGAACAGGACCTGATGGCAGCGTTCCCGCAGGAGCAATGGGGAGATCTCACGGATGTCCTGATCGCCCACGGGCGGGCGTGCTGCAATGCTAAAAGACCAAAGTGTGAAATCTGCCCGGTCAGCCGGTATTGTCGCTTTTTCCGGACTTTTAGTAAAAAATAAGGAAATTGTGGCTCTGTTGAAAAGACATGAATCGATTCGGTTCACACTCGAACCATGAAAATCGTCCTCAATACGAAAGACCCCGCCTCAGGGCCTCTCCGAGGCACGGCGGGCAGGGAGTTTTTTTTGAATTTTTAGTCACCAATCCGCCGCGGGGGCGCCCTGTTTTGGGGCGGCGGAATCATCGTAACTGATGGAGAGAGTGGTAACAATCCCGGCATCATATCTGAACACTACGATTTTCATAGGAAATCCTGGAGAAAACCAAGCAGTCGCTCTTGGGGGCTCTTTTTTACATCGTGCTTCCGCCCCCGCCGCTCTCATCATCCCCCAATAGTGCGATAATCATCAGAAGGTTGATGAAAAACCTTAACAAAAGAGGGGGCAAGGGGATGCTCCCCACATGCTGCCTCCTCCTCCGGGGGAGAGAGGGGTCACCCTCCCAGCTGCTGCAGAGAATAAGCGAATTACAGGAAAAAGAGAATTTCAACAAAGCCGAAATTGTGTATTATTCGCCCCTCATCACGTACCGCCCCGCTGCATCCGGATCGTGCTGTAGCAGGAAACTGTCGTAGTCTGGCAGCACCGCAGGTATGCGGGTTTTTTTACATAGTGAAACGGGAATTCCAAAATAAAATTGCAGGTACTACAGCAGTATCCCATGGGGGAATGCCGCAGGAGTGCAGGCACCATATATGTTCCATTACATCAGTACCCGATAATCATGCGGATAGCCGCAAATGAAGCAAACCCGATCAGCGCACTGATGGGGATCGTGAGAATCCATGCGATAACGATACTCCGGGCAACCCCCCATTTCACCGTGCTTGCACCCATGGTTGTTCCCACGCCCATGATGGACGAACAGATGATATGCGTCGTGCTCACCGGGATTCCTACCATTGATGCCCCGATAATGGTTGCAGCACCTGCCGTTTCTGCAGCGAACCCGTGTACCGGGCGGAGCTTGGTGATCTTGTACCCCATTGTCCTGACAATGCGCCACCCCCCCGAGAGTGTCCCGAGCGCGATTGCCGCATGGGCCATCAGGATCACCCAGAGAGGAACGGGCAGCTGGTTCGGATCAACGCCCGCCCCGAAGTACCCGATAGAGAACAGGAGAGGGATAATAATTCCCATCGTCTTCTGGGCATCGTTTGTCCCGTGGCTGAAACTATAGGCCGCTGCCGAGAAGAGCTGAAGCCGTTTGAAATAACTTTCCGCAGTCGATTTATGGGCATTCCTGGTGAGGTTGAGCACGAGTGCCATGAACAAAAATCCACCGGCAAGACCAATAAGGGGGGAGAGGATCATAAACGTGACAACCAGTTCAACGGTTGACCATTTTATTGCGGCAAATCCTGCTGCAGAGATACCAGCTCCCGCGAGTCCGCCAATGAGGGCGTGGGAGGAGGATGTGGGAAGACCGAAAAACCAGGTGATAAGGTTCCAGGAAATTGCGCCGATCAGGGAGGCTAAAATGATATAGGGAATTACTTCGGTCCGGACATAATCCAGCTGGATAATCTTGCTGATGGTGCTTGCCACCGCAACACCGAAACCAAATGCAGCGATAAAATTAAAAAACGCAGCAAAGATCACAGCATTGCGGGGGGAAAGAACCTTTGTGGAGACCACCGTTGATATTGAGTTGGCCGAGTCGTGGAACCCGTTGGTGAAATCAAAGAAGAGCGCGATGCCGATAATGATTACGATAAGTTCCCACGTTGCCTCGATCATTCAATCATCGCCCAGGTACTCATGAATGCCGGATTGCGATGTCCGAGAGCACATTTGCCACGTCCTCGCAATAATCAGTCGCGGTCTCAAGATGCTCATAGATATCCTTGAATTTGATGATCGTGATTGCATCATTCGTTTTAAACAGGTCGGTCACTGCGTGCGCAAGTACGTCATCAGCGA
>Ga0315284_10008735_pt1 | contig 14462 bp, 15 predicted proteins | sample YL17G09_16_MG_FD_203696 | JGI IMG/M metagenome (GOLD analysis project Ga0315284, IMG submission 203696) | Sediment microbial communities from Yellowstone Lake, YNP, Wyoming, USA - YL17G09_16 | ecosystem: Environmental > Aquatic > Freshwater > Lake > Sediment | place: USA: Wyoming | collected... | reverse complement strand
ATGTCCGAAATGAACTGCTCCTTGTCCATCGTCAATAGCCGTTCCATGGCTCCCTCCTGTTAAAAACGGCCGACTCCGCCGGCCAACCCCTCGATTATGCCATCTCCCGGAAATTGGGGCACGCCCGACACGGGCCGCCGGGAATCCGAGCTTGACTTGTATCAAATGCTTTTGATAGAATTGCATTGTAAAGACCTTTCACGTGAGCCGCCGGTTGCCCCCGGCGGTTTCTTATTTGCCCTTCTGTCGGTCGATGAAATCGCGCAGGTCCGCCACGTCGTAGCGCACCGAACGTCCAATCTTTACCGCCGGCAGTTCGCCGCGCTTGGTCAGGCTCCAAAGCGTTTTGTCGCAAATGGACAGGGCGCGGGCGGCTTCGCGGGACGTCACCAGCAGCCGGATGGGCGGGGAAGCGGGAGGCGACAAGAGGGATTCACCGAACATGATCCACCTCTTTCGCGCCCTCCGCGGCGCGTTCCGACAACGCCGCTTCCACGGCAACAGGATTGAACAGCAGTTGTCCACCCGCCTTTAGATGGGGAAATCGCCCGGCCAGTGCTTCGGCCCGAAGCCACTTGGCGGGAACGCGCAGCCGCCGGGGCATGAACCGCAGCGGCAGCAGAGTAGGTATGTTTTCCATGCCCCCAACTATGCCATGGTCGATGAGTGCTTGCGGGTAGTTAAAGGGTAATCATCGCGTAATCAGTGCGCCGCTTGCCCGCCGTCGTTGGCCAGTGCGGTCCGTCCGTCGTTGGTGATGGCTTCTCCCCCACGCGCGCCGTTGGGCCGAGATGTCAAGCCGGCTTTGCGCAGCTTCGCCATACGAATAGATATGGTCTTGCGGGACAGGCCCGAAGCCGCTTCAAGACTGTACTGAAATTGCGTTGTCCCCGCCTTCGCCAGCAACTGCAGAATCTTTACGTCATCAGGATGCAGCACGGGCGCGGGTTCGCTTGCCGCCGTCTTCGGCTTTGCCGCGGGCGGCCCCTCCTGCCTCTCCGCAGCATCTCTCGTCTGCGCGTACTTGGCCAGCATCTTAGCCGCAGACTTGAGGAGACGCGGGCCAGAAAGATGGCACCAGAGCGACACTCCGGTTGCTGCCTCACACTTCCGATCTGGTGATGCCGTGTCGTTTGGGATTTGGAGATCATCAATACTCTCAATCAACGCTTCCAGAGGCTTCCCGTGCTTCGCCTCAACGTACGGCAGAGCCTCACGTGCAACAGTTGCCAGAGACGGCAGCATGCGGCGGATGAGACGTGCCGTCTGAGTAATCCCGATTAAGCGGTCACGGCTCACAGTTACGCCAGTCTTGAGAGCAGCACCAGCCAGAGACTTGCCCTTCTCAAAGGGGTGCGGCACAGTCCTGCGGTATGCTCCCTGTGCCTTGTGCAGGTTACGCAAGCGGCGCAGTTGCTCTTGTATCTGGCCGATGATGCTGAGGCACGTGAGGAGTTCTGGTCGAGCGGCCTGCTGTGCGGATGCGCTCATGTTTCACCCGTCTCTCTTCGGGGCCGATTCAGGCGGGATGGTGGACAGGTGAGAACACCACCGCCGCCCGAATCGCTTGGCCAGGAGCTACCCGGCCTTCCCGATTGTCCGCCGGCATTCTACCACGGCGCGTTTGCCTGAGTCCTCAATTCCCTGCCGAAGCCGGGCTGCGGCATCGTGCTCGCCGATCTCGTCCATCGTCTGGACCAGCAACCGGAGGCACTCTTGCGATATGCGCGCCGGCGCCGCCGCCTTCGGCTCCACCGCCCGCTCAAGCTTCTTCAAGCGTGCCACGATGTTCATTGGGGTTTCCTCCCAAAAGCGCCGCCTCCAAAGCCTCCAGCCGGTCTAGCAGATCAGCCTGGGTGGGCTTGCCCGCGGTGCGGTCCAGCAGTTCCCGAATCGCCGCCAGATCGCCGCCCTTGGCCTGGCCGATCAGGGCATCGCAGACGGCGCTGGTCGTGTCCGCGTCCATCTTGTCCAGCAGCGCGGCCCGAATCTTGGCCGCCCGGCCTGCCAGGGGGTTGCCGCTGCCCAGCCTGTTGCCGGCCGCAAACCGCCCCTGTCCATCCCGTCCACCGAAAGGCTGTCGGTTAAGTCCGAGAGTTGACGGCCTGTCCATCGCATTCTCTCCAAACGTCTACACGCACAGCCTCTGAAATCAGCACGTTTCACCGCGGCCGACCGTTCGAGAACAAAGGGAATCCAATGCCGACAGCCGGCAACCCGCTACCTCCGTCAGTTGTTCGGCTGAATCCACCGAGAACGTGGGCGAGCAGTGCCTATCAAGTTCCCATTATTATCATAGGCTTGATAGGTTGGTTCTCGCTGGATTAGGCCCGTGGGTTGGCCCTGGCGGGACAGTGCTTCAAACCTCAAGAATGCCTCTCGCCGCTGTTGTGCCTCTTGTGGGCTTGGGGGGTCGGCGGAATATGTGCAGCCACCGAAGATCGTGGCTAAAAAACACAACAGCAAGAATCGAAGCCGCAACCAGCCATGTGCAATCTGACTCATGTGCTTACCTCTACCTTCGTCTAGTCAAGCCTCAACAGCCTGTTCTCGATAGCCTGCATAGTTGCTCCTCTCATCCCATCGTGTTGTGACGTTGCCTTTTCCCGAACGTGTAGGGTTGAGATTATAACATTGCTCGGCCTTGACCGCAGCGGAAATCGGGCGGAATCGAGAATCACCGGGAATTTTTCCACAGACCCAAGCTGGCTTTACGGCGGGCGATCCACGCCTCCTGCTCCGCGATTCCCTGGCCTTCGAAGATGGCGACAAGCTCGTCCTCCTCGCCGGCGTCCCCGAAACGTGGTTCACATCCCCCCACGCCATGAAAGTCGAATCCCTCCCCACACATTTCGGGACCTGCTCGTTCCGATATGAACTGGCCGGTAACACCGCGAGACTGACCATCTCCGGCACAGCCATACCCCCCGGCGGCTTCTTGCTCCGCCTACCCCACGCCCTGAAAGCCAGTTTCAAAGCCGACGGCCAACCCCTCGCCGCGGACGACAAAGGCAACCTGCCATTCCCCGCAGCCGTGAAGACCATTCAGATTGAGTTCCCCAGCTCCCCCTGATGCAGCCCCTGCTTGGCTCCCCGCGCACGTCCAGAAAAAGGCCCCGCCGGTTGGAAGGGGGGGGACAAGGCACCGGCGGGGCGGAGTAAAACTCGTCAAATCGTGATCTGCGACTCCTGCGCTTCTTCGCCACTCTCTCTGATGGATGCGCCCACCGAAATATAGCCGAGCCCCTTCGTGGAGCAAGGAAAACACAAGGAATTTGACCCGCCCCTCTTCGTTACCCTGGCAAACTGGGCAAACCGGTGGGCGCACGAACGCCCCCGCTTGCCCTCCTCTCGCCTTGCCCGCCAAACCCCTGCCGCCTTGGAAACTTGACTTGCCCGCCGCCTCTCGTAGCATCGCTCTCGCCGCGGACAACCCGTCCGTTGCGTGATGTGCAATGCCGAATAGGAGAATAACCATATGGCCAAGAAAACCGTTGCGGACGTGAACGTAATAGGACAACGCGTCCTCATGCGCGTCGACTTCAATGTGCCTCTCGATGGCGGCAAGATCACCGACGATCGCCGCATCGTCATGGCCCTGCCCACCGTCAAGAGCATCATCGATCGCGGCGGCCGACTCATCCTCGTCTCCCACCTCGGCAGGCCCAAGGCCGGCCCCGAACCCAAGTTCTCCCTCAAACCCTGCGCCGATCGCCTCGGCCAACTCCTCGGCAAGCCCGTGAAGTTCGTCGATGACTGCATCGGCCTCCCCGTCGAACAGGCCGTCCGCGCCATGAAGGATGGCGACGTCATCCTCCTTGAGAACCTCCGCTTCCACAAGGAAGAGGAAAAGAACGACCCCAACTTCAGCAAGCAGCTTGCCAGCCTCGCCGACGTCTACATCAATGACGCCTTCGGCACCGCCCACCGCGAACACGCCTCCACCTTCGGCGCCGCCCAGGCCCTCCAGGGCAAGCCCCGCGCCATCGGCTTCCTCATCCAGAAGGAAATCAAGTTCCTCGGCGACGCCGTCTCCAATCCCGCTCGCCCCTTCGTCGCTATCCTCGGCGGCGCAAAAGTCTCCGATAAAATCCAGGTCATCGAATCCCTCCTCGGAAAGTGCGATACCCTCCTCGTCGGCGGCGCCATGGCCTACACCTTCTTCCTCGCCCAGGGCAAAACCGTCGGCAAGAGCCTCGTCGAACCCGACCAGGTGGACCTCGCCAAGAGCCTCCTCGCCAAGGCCGCCGGCAAGCTCAAGCTCCCCGTCGATACCGTCGTCGCTGACTCCATCGACTCGACCGAAACCACCGTCGTCGAAGGCGGCAACATCCCCGCAGCCAAGTCCGGCTTCGACATCGGCCCCAGGACGCGCGCTATCTACCAGGCCGAGATTGCCAAGGCCAAGACCGTCGTCTGGAACGGCCCCATGGGCGTCTTCGAAAAACCCCAGTTCGCCCCCGGAACCAAGGCCATCGCCGAAGCCGTCGCCAACGCCACACAGAAAAACAAGGCCGTCACCATCATCGGCGGCGGCGACTCCGCTGCCGCCATCGAGCAATTGGGCCTCTCCGACAAGGTCTCCCACGTCTCCACCGGCGGCGGCGCGTCCCTCGAATTCCTCGAAAACGGCCACTTCTCGACGCTTGACATACTTGACTGACCAGAAATCATCGCCATGCCGTTGCGGGCCACGATCAAAGCCTCTCCCGAGACACTCTCCGATATGCTGTTGGCAGCCGAAGACCGCTATCAGGAAGCCGAGGAATTGCTTCGCACGCAACGGTACGATGGGTGTGTGTATCTACTGGGCTACGCCGCCGAAATGTGGCTGAAGGCGGCGTGCCTCAGGTTGAGGGGGCATCGTCCGCCCACTCAGGTCAAAGGCGCTCTCTCGCCGTTGAGGATCTGGATGAAGAACGTTGCGCCGACCGTGCCGTTTGTCGACAATCATGATCTGTCATTCTTCACCGAGTGCGTGTTCCACCTTCGACTTCACCAAGACCGGCCTTTGCCGCCTGCCCTTGCGGTTGAGCTTCGCGGGCATATATCGGCCGGTTTACATGATGAGTGGATCGTTGATATGCGGTATCGTAGATTGGCATTGACGGCTGCTGATGCGTGGTCGGCGCTATTCAACGCCTGGTGGATGAGAACGAACTGGACGAAGCTAGTCTGAGGTGATCCATGCCCGTGAAACAGTACCAGCCGACCCGACCCCCTGACCAGGACAAGTTGGTCGATCGCTTGGCCGACGAATGGCGCACCCCAAATCCCAAGGCGACGGAGCCCGTCATCTTGGAGGAGCGCATTAGCCACGGCGATATTATCCATATCTATGTCGTATGGAGCGATTGGGAGCATCTGACTCGTGAACAGCGGGGCGAGATCATTATGGACGCGGCCGAGCGCCTCAAGCCGAAGATCGAGGTCCTCAAGATCACCATCGCCATGGGGCTCACGCCTGACGAAGCCGATCGCTTTGGCATCAAATGGCGATGACCACTGATGCAGGCCCCGGAGTCTTCACCGTTGGGTTAGTCATGACGTCCGATCCGTTTCTCTCGACCTCCCCTCAGATCATTCCCTCCATCCTCTCCGCCGACTTCGCCAACCTCCAGACCGAAATCGACGAGGTCCTCGCCGCCGGCGCCGACTTCCTTCACCTGGACATCATGGACGGCCACTTCGTCCCCAACATCAGCTTCGGCCCACCCGTCATCAAATCCGTCCGCGCCATCACCCCCGCCTACCTCGACGCACACCTCATGATCACCGATCCCCTCCGCTACGCTCTGCCCATGGTCAAGGCCGGCGCCCAGAACATCTGCTTTCACGTCGAAACGGTCGACAACCCCGCCGACGCCGCCCGCGAGCTCCGCAAGCTCGCCTGCCACGTCGGCCTCACCCTCAACCCCGCCACCCCCGTCGAAAAGCTCTGGCCCGCGATCGACCTCGTCGACATGGTCCTCGTCATGAGCGTCGTGCCCGGCTTCTCCGGCCAGAAATTCATGCCCGAGGCGCTCCCCAAGCTCCGCCAGATCAAAAAACGCCTCCGCCCCGATCAGCGCCTGGAGATTGACGGCGGCGTGAATGTGGAGACGATAAAGCCCTGTCGTGACGCCGGCGCCGACTGGTTTGTCGTCGCCAGCGCGGTTTTCGACCATCCCGATCGCGTGTCGGCGATTGCCGAGCTGCGGTCCCTGATTACCTGACGTCACCACCGATCGGCGCGCAGCGATTTGAGCGACGCCTCGATCGTGGGGCGATCATTTTCGAACGGCTCCCTCGGCCCCCACGCCTCGAAGGTGTACACCTCGTCGCGTGCGGCCACGATGCCGATCAGGTAGCCTGATTTCTTGCCGCCAAGATCGCGCGCGCCGCTCATGAGGCGCCCCTTGGCGCCGGATGCCAGAGTCATGGTTTCGTCGCGGTCGAAGGCGACGGAGCGGTTCTCGACCAGCGCCCGACGCGCCAGTTTTCCCCAGAACTCCAGGTCGCCGCCCTGGTAGTTGTCGTGCGTCTGCACCTTGATCAGCACGCTGTCGGCCGACATGGCTTCGCTGGTCCGATCGCGGTCGTAATAACGGATGTACGACTTGGGTGGGTCGAAGCGGAGGGCGCGGCGGTCTCGCGAGCTGGTGATGGCGCTCTGCGCGGCCGCGCCGCTGGTCACGCCCTCGCCGAGCCTGCGCACCCATTCAAACGGGATCTGCGCCACCAACTGCCGCTGCGGCAACGGCGAGTTCAACTGCACTTTCAGGAGGGAGAAAGCGACCTGCGATTCGATGGCCTGGATCTTCCCCTTCAGCAGCTCGATCGTCTGGGTGACGCGCTCCAGCTCCGCCTCGATCTTGAGCGTGTCCTCCATCTTCTGGCTCTTCTCGAGCAGCGCCAGCAGGCGCGTGCGCGTCTGCACGGCGTTGTCGAGGCGGATACGCAAGTCGCGCATCTCCTCCGTCACGTCCTGCGCCTTGATGTGTTGTTGAACCACCTCGCCGAGCGTCGCGACGAATGTGACGGCCTCGTTGAACCGCCCGGCTGGCACTCGCACGGTGATCGACGTCGCATCCATCTCCTGGAGGTACCCGCCTGCCTCAACGGCACGGCTGCGGATCTGCTCGAGGGTCTGCCGGATGTCGGACACCACCAGCCCCATCAGCCCGCTGTAGATGACAAGCCGCTGAGCTTGTGCGTCCACGCTGAGCTTAAGGGGCTGCTCATCGGTGGCCGCGAGGGGCGCCGCCGCCGGCGCGACACTGGCCTTCGAAAGCTGCTCTCCCAGCATCTCTCCTTCCATCTTCATCGCGACGTACTTCTCGTCAGCACATCCACCGAGAGTGACCGCCAAACACATCACGATCGCGCGCTGTAGCCATCGAGTCCACATGCTGCCTCCTTCGGTGCTCGTATCCGACGTGCAACCGCGCACCCCGCGGAATCGCTCATCGGCAACCACCCGAGCCGGCCCGGGTCGTACTGCATTTGACATCCTATATCCTCGGATCGAGAATCACCATCTGCTGTAAGGCCGTAAGCGTGCTTCGGCACGTCGTATGTAGAGGGATGCGTCAATGTCACAAGTGCCCGGACAGGAGGGGATTGCGATTCGGAAGACCGACGGCGTCCCCGAAGGCCTCTGGATGCGCTGCCCCGAGTGCGGCGACATGCTCTTCCGCAAAGTCGTCGAGGAATCCCTCCACGTCTGCCCCAACTGCCAATACCATTTCCGCATCGGCGCCCGCGTACGCATCGAACAACTCGTCGATCCCGGCTCCTTCGAGGAAATGTTCGCCGACATCTTCCCCACCGATCCCCTCGCCTTCGTCGACAGAAAAAACTACTCCGACCGCCTCAAAAACGAGCAGGCCAAGACCGGCGACCCCGACGCCGTCGTCTGTGGCAAAGGCTTCATCAAGGGCCGGCCCATCATCCTCGCCGTCATGAACCCCGACTTCATGATGGGCTCCATGGGCTCCGTCGTCGGCGAAAAAATCACCCGCACCATCGAGGCCGCCCTCGACGAAAAGCTCCCCCTCCTCATCGTCTCCTGCTCCGGCGGCGCACGCATGCAGGAATCCACACTCTCCCTCATGCAGATGGCCAAAACCAGCGCCGCCCTCGCACGCTTCGACGACCAGGGCGGCCTCTTCGTCAGCCTCCTCGCCGACCCCACTACCGGCGGCGTCACCGCCTCCTTCGCCATGCTCGGCGATTTCATCCTCGCCGAACCCAAGGCCCTCATCGGCTTCGCCGGACCACGCACCATCTGGAACACCATCAAAGTCGAGCTCCCCGAAGGCTTCCAACGCGCCGAGTTCCTCCAGGAGCACGGCTTCGTCGACTTCGTCGTCCACCGCAAAGACCTCCGCAGCGAAATCGCCCGCCTCGTGGATTTCTGCGTGAAGTGATACGCGCCCCCGGCAAACACCAGCACCGCCCCTAACGCCCCGCCAGCTCGCTCCCTGCCTTGCTCGCCATCCCCTCCACCTGCCGATCATGCCACCTCGACAGCAGCGCCAACGCCGCCGCCGACCCGATCAGGCACTGCAGCATGTCATTCTGCGTATCCCACACGTCCCCCTGCGATCCCAGAAATGCGTCCGCCGCCGACCCCGTCGCCACCGCCACCCCATACTCGAACAATTCGTACATCGCGCTGATCGCCAGGCAGATCGACAGCACAATCACGAACAGCCACTTCCCCGGCCGCAACGGCGACGTCCTCAGCAGGATCTCGCGGGCCAGAATCGCCGGCACGAATCCCTGGGCGAAATGCCCCAGCCGATCGTAATGGTTCCGCGACAGATGAAATGCATCCCGTATCCAGTCGAACAGCGGCACCTCCGCGTACGTGTAGTGCCCGCCCACCAGCAGGATCACCGCATGGAGAAAAACCAGCACGTACGCCATGCTCGTCAGCGGAAACCGCCGATGCGTCAACAGCAGCAGCGGAATTGCTAACGCCGCGGGGAACACCTCAAGGCACCACGTGAACCGGTCTCGCGGCCCGATCCCGGACCACGCGAAAACCACCAGAATCGCCGCCAGCACCCCCAACGCCAGCCGCCCGTTCGATCGTGTCGCTGACATACCGCCGCTCATTTCTGCTTGACGTCCCCCGGGAAGCGATCCCGCGCTTCATCCCGCGGCATCCGCGACCTGCTTGATCTCCACCTGCCCGGTCCGCGACAGATCCGCCAGCGTCCGCTTCCCCATGATCGCCCTCAGCGTCACCCGCCCGTCGGCGTAATGCCGGTCCAGCACGCGCGTCTGCGACTCGATCCGCGTCAGCAGCCGCCCGTCGCCCGCGTCCGCCTCCAGCGTCACTTCCACCTCCAGCCCCCGCGCGAAATCACGCACCGCCTTCGTCACCTGATCCAGCCCCTTCCCCGTCAGGGCGCTGATCGGAATCGCATCCGGGTGCAGCGTCCGCCACGTCGGATACGCCGCGTTGCCCTCATCCGTGTCGATCTTGTTCAGCAGCAGAATCTCGCTCTTGCCCTTCGCCCCGATCTCCTCCAGCACCTTGTGTACCGAGATGGACTGCTGCTCGGCGTGTGGATGCCCCATGTCCAGAACATGCAGCAGCAGGTCCGCGTGAACCGCCTCTTCCAGCGTCGCTTTGAACGAAGCCACCAGCTTATGTGGCAAGTCGCGCACAAAACCCACCGTGTCCGACAGCAGCACCCCGATCCCACGCTCCAGCCGCCAGTTCCGTGTCTTCGTGTCCAGCGTCGCGAACAGCTTGTCGTCGGCGTAGGTGCCCGCCCCCGTCAGCGTGTTGAACAGCGTGCTCTTTCCGGCGTTCGTGTACCCCACGATGCACACCGTCAGATTCTCCCTGGTGCGCTGCTCAACCGTCCGGCTCTTGCGCTCCTGCACAACCAGAATGTCGGCGCGTAGGCGAGAGATGCGCTTGCGAACGATGCGACGGTCCACCTCAAGCTGCGTTTCCCCCGGCCCGCGCGTTCCGATCCCCACACCGGCCCCCGCCGCGATGCGCTCCAGATGCCCCCACATCTGCGCCAGCCGCGGATACGTGTATTCCATCTGCGCCAGCTCCACCTGCAGCTTCGCCTCCCGCGTCCGTGCCCGCGTCGCGAAAATGTCCAGGATCAGCTCCGACCGATCCAGCACCTTCACGCCCTCCCCAGGCCTCGAACACAGCTCCTTGTTGATGTGCTTCTCCAACGCGCCCACCTGCCCCGGCGATAGATCGTTGTCGAAAATGATCACGTCGGCCCCCTCCGTCTTCGCAAGCTGCGCAATCTCCGACGCCTTGCCCGATCCCACGTACATCCCCGCGTCTACGCTGTGCCGACGCTGCAGGATCGAACCCACCACCTTCGCCCCTGCCGTTTTTGCCAGCGCCGCCAGCTCCCCCAGCGGATCACGCGGGTCCGCCGTCGATCTCGGCAGAATCACTCCCACAAGGATCGCGTGCTCCTGCCGTACGGTCATCTCGGTGCGTTTCAGTTCAGCCAAAGTGTGAATCCTCCGATCTGCTCTGATTATACGATGCCTTCGCACCCTTGTTGAGCGAGCCGCCTTTCTCACACGATCGTGAACGGATCGCGATCGGCCCGGCTGATGTGAACCGGCAGCTTCGGCAGCTTCTCAGTGATCCGCTGGCCCAGACGCTTGAGCACCGCCCGCTCGCTGTTCGAGTGCAGCGTGCACACCACCGTCATCCCCGCCTCGGCCGCCTTCAGCGCATCATGGTGCCGAACCTCGCCCGTCAAATACAGCTCGGCCTTCTGCGCCAACGCATCGTTGATCAGGTCCCCGCACGCCCCCGCTCCCACGGCCGCCGTCTTCACCGCACCCTTCGTCGGCCCGGCGATCAGCAGTCGCGACACCCCCAACTCCCGCTTGATCCGTGCGAACAACACCTGCCTGAGCACAGGCGATGGAAAAACCCCGATCCGCCCCTGCCCCGGCCCCTCCGGACCCGACGCCAACTGCACCAGGTCATACGCCGGCTCCTCGTAAGGGTGCGAGTCCTGCAACGCCCTCACCACCTCCCGCAGCCGCTCCATCGGCACGACCATCTCCAACCTGAATTCATCAACCCGTTCCAGCTTCCCGGCCTTCCCTGCCGCCGGGTGCGCGCCCGCCTGGCCGAAAAAACTCCCCGTGCCAGGCGTGCGAAACGCGCAGCACGTGTAGTTCCCGATCCGCCCCGCCCCCGCCTCGAACAGCGCCGACGCCACCTTGTCCGCCGCATACGGCGGCACAAACACCACCAGCTTGCACTGGCCCGCCGGACCGCTCGAAACCCGCAGCGCCCGCCGATCGCACAGCCGCATCGCCTCAGCCAGCACGTCGTTCGTCCCGCCCTCCGCTACGTCGAGCGCCGTGTGCGGCGAGTAGATCGCCACCCCCCGGCGCACCGCGTCATAAATCAACGACGGCCACGTGACACGCTTCAGCGGCTCAAAGATTGGCGGATGATAGGACACCACCACGTCGCATTTGCGTCGCCGCGCCTCCGCCGCCACTTCCGCCGTGTAATCGATGGTCAGCAGCACCCTCGAGACCCGCTGCCCCGCATCGCCCACCAGCAGCCCGACATTGTCCCACGATTCGGCGTAGCGGATCGGGGCCAGTTCCTCCAGAACGCTCAGAAGATCAGTTAGCCGCATGCGCAAAATCATACAACAACTCCCGCTCGCCCGTGAAACCTCACGCCAAACTTCGCCGGATCTCTGCTTCGTAAAGCTCCCCCACCCGTCGCGTGATACGTCCCGGCCGATCATCCCCGATCGCATGCCGCTCGATCCGGCACACCGGCATGACCCCCATGATGCTGTTCGTCAGAAACACCTCCTCGCTCGCCAGCAGATGGCTGATCGTGATCCCCGCGATCGTGACCGCTATCTCGTTCTGCCGCGCCAGCTCGATCACCGTCTGCCGCGTGATCCCCGGCAGCGCCGCGCTCTTCGGATAAGCCGCCGCATCCGAAATCGCTCGGTCCTGCAGATCCTGTTGCGTCGGCGGCGTCACGACCACCCCATCCCTCACCACAAACACATTGCTCACGCTCCCCGATTCCAGGTAATTGTGCACGTTGAACCACATCGCCTCCCCCGCCCCTCGCTCCGTCGCCTCCCGCAACGCCGCCAGCCGTGAGTAGTAATTCAGCGTCTTGTGCCCCGCCTGAACGTCGTACGGGTTGAGCTTCTGATCATCGAGCACGATGACCGTCATCCCTCGCTCGTAATATTCCCGCGGGTACGGCTCCACCGCCGCCGCCGTCAGAAACACCGTCGGCGTCAGATGCAGCCCGTGCAGCGGGTCCTGCCGCGCCGCGCCCCGAGTCGCCGTCAACCGCAGCCGCGCATCCGCCAGCCCGTTCCGCCTGAGCAGCTCCCCCATGGCCTCGCTCAGCGACTCATCCTTGTACTGCAGCGGGATGAAGAGAACCTCGCACGAACGCCGCAGCCGCTTCAGGTGCTCGCCGGCCCGAAACACCTTCCCGCCATACGACCGCATCGTCGTGAACACCCCAGCCCCGTGCAGCAACCCCGTGTCATGCAGCGACACGCCCGCCTGCTCGTCCTCGATGTAGCTGCCGTTGATCCAGACCACGGACATGCCCCACAGACTAAACCACAACGCCGAAAACGCAAAAGCCCCTCGCCCTTCCGCGCCGATCCCTCTACGCCACAATCACCTTCGCCGGCGGTATCCCGTTGAACGTCAGCGCGCTGGCGCAGCTATACGCCCCGATGTTCGGCACGTACACCACGTTCCCCACGTCCAGCTCCGGCATCTCCTCCGTCAGCGAGATCGTGTCGAACGAATCGCAGGTCGGCCCAGCCAGGATGCTCGCGAATTTCTGTGTCTTCACCAGCGTCCGGAACTCGTACTTGCAGTGGTCGAACACGATCCCCGAAAAGTCCCCATACACCCCGTCGTCCAGGTAGTAGTAGTTCTTGTTGTTACGGATCGACCGCCCGACCACGCGGGTGATCAGCATCCCCGCCGGCCCCACCAGCGCCCTGCCCGGCTCGGCGATGATCTCGATCTCCCTGCTGAACAGCCGGTCCAACTCCCGCCGCATCTGCCGCGCGATGCTCTCCAGCCCGCACGTGTCCGTCTTCAGATGCCGGATCGGAAACCCCCCCCCGATGTCCAGCACCTTGATCGCCAGCCCACGGTCCTTCGCCTCACGCACCACCCGCGCCGCCTGCTCGAACGCGCGCTGGAAATTGTCCATGTTCGTACACTGCGAACCCACGTGGAGGCTGATCCCCTCCGGCTTCAGCCCCAGGTGCGCCGCCTTGAGAAGCATCGGCACGATCTGCTCCTCGTCCGCACCGAACTTCAGCGACAGCTCCACGATGCTCCCAAGGTTCCCGACCTTGATGCGCGCCAGCACACGGCACCCTGGCGCGTACTTCGCGATTTTGTATAGCTCCGGCTCGTTGTCGAACGTCACGAAATTCACCCCCGCCTTCGCCCCGAACTGCAGCGCCTCCGGCCGCTTGATGGTGTTCGCGAAGATGATCCGCTCCGGGCTGATCCCCTGCTCCAGCACATGCCTCATCTCCCCCTCGCTGGCCACGTCAAAACACCCGCCAAGGTCCCGGAAGGTCCTGATCACGTCCGGGTGCGGGTTGGCCTTGATCGCGTAATACAGCTTTACCCGCGGCAGCAGCCTCCGAAACCGCTTGTACTCCTGCTCCAGAATCCTTCGGTCGATCACCATCAGCGGCGTCCCGTGCAGCTTCACCATCGCACGAATCCGCTTCGGCAGCGGCATCCTCATGATCGGTGGCGGCGTTCGGTGCGTCGCCGCCGGCACAAACTGCCGCTCATCAACGATCCCGGCCCCGCTGGCGCGCCCAGCGCCCGCACGTATTGAACCGCCCAAAACTGTTCTCAAGAGCTGATTCCTCACTCTGTCCGCATGTCTCGCGTCCGTCCGGAGACGCACGGACGGCCACACTATGCAGGCCCCGCCGCCGCGCTGTCAACAGGCGCCACCGCCATCCGCCACCTCGCCTTTGCAAACGTGTGGGATGCGCTGCGCGAGTGAGCGGCGGGCGTTTTTTCGTGGGGTGGGGCGTAAGTGCAGGGCCGGCCTGGTGGTATCGGTTTGTTGTTGTGTAAAAACCGACCCCAAACCGACCCCAAAACGACCCCAAAACGACCCCCAAACGACCCCCAAGCGACCCCGAAACGACCCCGCAATGGCCCCGAAATGACCCTGTTTCGACCCCCCAATGACCCTGTTTTGAGCGTGAAAGGAGCCTGAAACGAGGGGGACGCGATTGCCGATTGCCGAAGGCCGATTGCCGAGTGAATGAGGACGGACGGAAGGAAAGTGATGAGGGGGATGAGAAGAGGAAGCCACAGATGGGCCACGGATGAGCACAGATGGCGGCGCACGGGCAAGATGCCCGCGGCACGGGAGTGGGGCAGGTCGGTGATGTCGTGCATGCTCGGACTCC
>Ga0315284_10008734_pt1 | contig 14462 bp, 12 predicted proteins | sample YL17G09_16_MG_FD_203696 | JGI IMG/M metagenome (GOLD analysis project Ga0315284, IMG submission 203696) | Sediment microbial communities from Yellowstone Lake, YNP, Wyoming, USA - YL17G09_16 | ecosystem: Environmental > Aquatic > Freshwater > Lake > Sediment | place: USA: Wyoming | collected... | reverse complement strand
GTTCTCATAGGGCTGGATGAAACAGACATAGTCATCCTCCGGGATTTCCGCGCCGATCCTGTGTTCTACTTCCTCGTATACGACCAGGCGTTCCGTCAGTTTATCGCACACGTAGTGCTCGCATTGCGAACAGGTGCATTCTTTATCTTGCTGTCTTTCCAAGCCGGTAGTGGAAAACGCCCGTGGTTTTGACCAACAGTGGAATAAACCGTACCCATCGAACACGAGCCAGGCGCGGCTCAGGGCAAGTGAAGGGGAACCACTCATCGAGCAGGCAGATGCCATCGCCCCATCTTTCGAGGTCTTGGCCGCGTTTCAGCGCCCAGTGACAACGGGCGCCGATTTTGGTGCGGGCGACCCTGCGGTTGTTCGCCCAGAGGAAGAACGGCGAAAATGCATCGAAGACCAGTTCCGCGCCTGGGAAATGCTCCTTCAACGTCAGCACCAACGACTTGACCTGTGCTTCTGTCAAGTACATCAAAACACCCTCGGCCAGAAAGAGAAACGGGCGCTGGCAATGGGCACTCACTGCGTTTAGCCACGCGCTGTCGAGCACCGAACAAGCCAAGAGATGATAGCGCGCTCCTTCGCCGCCGATGAACTTGCGGCGCAGTCCAATGACTTCCGGCAAATCGAGGTCATACCACTCTACCTGGCCGTTGTCCGCCTGCTCAGAGCAGGTGCGCTCAAAGCGCGTATCGAGGCCGCACCCAATATGGACAATAACCGCCTCCGGGTAGCGCGCCAGAAAATCCCGTGCATAGCGGTCGAACTGCCGACTACGCAGGACAATGGCTACTTGGACTTCCTCATCAATGTCGGTTAGAATCCGCGAGAAATCATAGTCCATCTGCCGGACCAGGGCCACGGCTTTCTCATCTTTGAGCAGGGCATCGGGGCGCTGGCTTTCGATGGCTCGAATGTAGAGCGGAATGAGGTGCGTTTCAGCCACGTCACTCAGGCTTTGGAGGGTGATCTCGGACATGATACATTCGCTCAGGCATGTGTGTGATAACTTGCAGCGTCACTCTATTTGAGTAACAGGATACGGCCCAGCCAAATGCACCAGATGGGATAAAGGATAACCCATCCCAGGCCACCCACATACCCAACGTTGATAAACCATGGTGCAGAGTCTTGGGCGTCAATGCTTCGCAGTATCCCGGGGACGGCCACCAAGCCAACCGCCATAATCATACGGTGAAGAACAGAATGATGAAAACCGGCCCGACCAGGCTCACGACTCCAGTTGCGATCGCCAACCAACCAATCGTATACGATGAAAAGCTGCTCGCGGGCATAACTCCTCCCAATTTACTGGAAACTGTTTGACATGTTCTCCTCGTCGTTTGTGCTATGCACTCATGACACCTTGCCGCCTAGCGGCGCGGCGTCATCCGCTTGCCAGGCGGAGGCGAGCGTCAGCCCAATTGCCCAATACCGGAATTTACGCAGAATCTATCTTTGTGGTATGAACTGGATTGGAAGAGCAGTGGCCACACCGCCCTCTGATGTGTGGTGCCCCGCGCTCACGTGCAGATACCCTTGACCTTACACCATGATACAATGAAATATCTGCAAGTCAAGCATTTGGGAGCACGCACGAAATGGGCCGCTACCAGGCCACGAATTCACTCGTGGCCTACGGAACACGCACCACGCAACACGAACCACGTGCTGCATGTTCCGTCTTGCCTCAATACCTCATCACCACCGGCAAGTACACCCCCACCCCATTGACGATGACCATGGCCCGGCGCTCCAGGCGCGTGCCTGCCCCGTCGTCCAGCCAGGCACTGTTGACCACCGCGCGCCGCCCGGTCAAGGCCGGGCTGACCGTCGCCCCGAACGTCACCGTCACCGGCACGCCCGCCTCCACCGTCCCCGTCCAGGTGATGACGTTCCCTGCCGCCCCGTACTTCCCCGCCGAGGCCCACAGGTTGCCCCGGTAGGCCACCTCCACCGGCAGCGTGTCGGTCACGCGCACGCCCGGCAGCGCCGGACCGGGGTTCGCCAGCACCAGCGTGTAGGTCACCACCTGGCCGGGCGCGGGCCGCACCGGCGTCGCCCCCTTCCACGAGCGCTCCAGCGAGCCGCGCAACAGCGCTCCCGTGCGTTCCACGTTTCCCCGCCCCGTCCCCCACAACACGCGCGCCTGCGCCGTGCCCGGCAGGTCGTAGGCCACCAGCCCCGTATGCGCCGTGTTCACCACCACCTCCAGGTCGGCGTCGCCGTCAATGTTCGCCAGCGTCGGCGCGGCCAGGCCCCCGTTCCAGTCGCCGGCCACGGCCGGCAGGTCCACCACGTACAACGGCCGCCCCAGGTAGTCCAGGATGTGCAACCGGCCGGTCAGCCCGGCCGCCTTCTGCGGCCAGGAGGCGACGAGTATCTCGGCGCGGCCGTCGCCGTCCAGGTCCGCCACCGCCGGCTCCGAGGCGAAGCGATAGACCCCCTCGGCGGAATCGTAGACCGCGTACGGCCAGTCACCGTGCTCGGTCTTGTCGAGCCAGAAGGCGTGCACCCGCCCATCGTAGGAGGCATAGACGATCTCCATCCGCCCATCGCCGTCCAGGTCGGCCACGGCCGGGTTGGGCTGGTTGTTCTCGATCACGTCGTAATCTTCGCTCAGCGGCGCGCCGGTGTCCACCGGCGGCGTGCGCCAGTCCAAGCCGCCCGCCTGGAAACGGCTGCGGTCGGCGCGGAAGACGTACACGCCGTTGTACAGGCCCGGCGGGTGGCCAACGGCGCAGTCGTACACGTTGCCGGTGACGACCACCTCCGCCGTCCCGTTGCCGTCCACGTCGGCGATGACGGCCGCCCCGTGGGCAAAGTTGGTGCGGTAGCGCTCGGCGCGCGCGCCGCTGCACTCCCCCCACCCGCGCAGTTCCACCTCCAGGCTCTCCCACACGCCGACCCTGCCCCAGCCCTTGCCGCCATACATCGCGTTGGCGGGCATCTGCGTCCCATTGCGCTCGTAGGCACAGATGTAGTGCACGTCCGAGGGAGCGACGATCTCGCCCAGGCCGTCGCCGTCCAGGTCGCCTACGGCCACGTTGGCGTTGTAGATGCCCGCGGCGTAGCCGCTGTCGTTGCTGAGTTGCGGCCAGCCGGGGCGCAACGCACCACCACTATCGTAGACCCAGGTGTTGGTCCCGCTTTCGATCGCCGCCGAGACGACGATCTCCAACGCGTCATCCCCCTCCAGGTCATAGACCGCCAGCGAGCGCAGTTCGCTCGCCGTGGGCTGCCGCGACCAGCGCAGCGTGCCACCGGCGTTCCACACGTGCAGGTAGCCGTCCCCGTGCGCCGTGACCACCTCCAGCGTGCCGTCCCCCTCCAGATCGGCCACCACCACGCCCGGCCAGACGCGCCCTCCGGGCGGGTCGCTGCGCCACTCAGTCGCGCCGGTAGCCCCGTTGAGCGCAAAGACCGCATACGCCGCGCCAACGACCTCCGCCTGCCCGTCGCCGTCCAGGTCGGCCACGGCGGGGGAAGAATACCAACCGGTCTCGCACCACGAGGTGCAGCCGCCGCGCTGCCACTTGAGCACGGGGGCTTGGAAGGCCGGCGCAGCGCGGCTACCTGGCGTGGCGATCAGCAGCAAGGTCAAGAGCAGCAGGATCCGTTTCATGGCTCTCCTGAAAAAAGGGCTATTCCACCACCATGACACAAAGCCACAAAGGATTCTCAAACTACACGTCCCCCTGTCAACGCTTCGCCTGAACGATTGCTCGTTCCTGCGCAAACTGGGGGCCAGCCTGGTTCGCTAGACCTTGACTGTATAGGACTCTCACCTACTACACCTTGCCGGTTTATCCTGGCGCACGGGACGCCACTAACCGAAAACCGAGGTACCCGTACCAGTCGCTCGGGAGGTACCAGCGGCGGGCGGCGCACCGCACATCCCTCTCAACATCGCCGAAGGCGCCCCCACGCAACACACGGTAGTCCCCCGAATCCGGCCCCTGCGGGTTGCGAGCCGGGGAGCGGGCATAGTACCCCTCCTCGTGCCGGTCCGCCACCCACTCAAACACGTTCCCCGCCATGTCCAACGTCCCATAGGGGCTGGCCCCGGCCGGGTAACTGCCCACCGGAGCCGTCACGGCATAGCCATCGTCGGCACTTGCGTCCTTCCAGTCATGCGTACAGTTCCGGTCGCAGTAGTTCAGCCGGCTGCCGTCGAACTCGTCCCCCCACGGGTAGATGCGCCCGTCCGTCCCCCGCGCTGCCTTCTCCCACTCCGCCTCCGTCGGCAGCCGCCCCCCCACCCAGGCCGCGTAGGCCTGTGCCTCGTCCCAACTGACGCACACCACCGGCTGGTCGGGCGCGTTGTAGTTGTCATCATCCCAGCACCCCGCCTCCCGGCAGGCCCCCGCCTCCACACACTTGCGATACTGGACGTTGGTCACTTCGGTCCGATCAATCCAGAAAGCGTCCAGGTAGACGGTATGCTGCGTCTTCTCATTGCTACCTGCCTGGCCATCGTGGCCGCTCGAGCCCATCAGGAACTCGCCGGCCGGCACGTAGACCATCACCATGCCATCGGCCGGGCGCGTCCAGGTGGCGCCGATGTTCTCCTCCGCCGGGGGGCGCACTGGCGTTGGTGTCTCAGTCGGCCGGGGCGTAGCCGTAGACAGCGCTGGCGTCGAGGTCGGCATTTCAGTCGGACGAGGAGTGATCGTGGGCAGCAGCGGGGTCTCGGTCGGCTGCGGCGCGAACGTAGATGGCAGCAGCGCCCCGACCAGCTGGGGGACCACAGCGACCGCGATCCCAATCACCACGACCAATGCCGCCGCCCCGCCCACCACGGGCCACAGCCAGGCCGGCCGCGCCCGCGGCGGCCGCCGTGGGGGGCAGCGCAAATGATCTCGCGCCCGGGCCATCCACTCCGCCACGTCGCAGTAGGCCGGGTCCTCCTGGATGCGCCCTCCCAGCGCCAGTACCTCGGCCCACTCCTGCCGCGCGGCGGCGGCCTGAAACTGCTCGTAGAGCAGTGCCAGCCTGGCCGCCTGCTGCTCAGCCAGCAGCGCCTCCCGCAACTGCGCGACGAAGGCGCAGGCGGAGGGAAAGCGTTCGGCAGGCGCTTTGGCCAGCATCTGCAGCAGCGCCCCCTCCACCCCCTGAGAGAGCCCGGGGCGCAGCGAGCGCGGCGGCGGCACCGGCTTGTGCTCGTGGGCATACAGCGTGGCGGGGGTGTTGCCGGGAAAGGGCACCCGCCCGGTGAGCATCTGGTAGGCCACCACCCCCAATGCGTACCGGTCGGCGGCCGGGCCGACCTCCCCCGCCCGCTCTGGGTCGGCCTGCTCGGGGGCCATGTACTCCGGCGAGCCCAGGAGCGTGCCGCGCGAGGTGAGGGCCGTGCTGGACGCCAGCGCCTTCACCAGCCCAAAGTCGGTCAGCGTGGCCCGCACGCCGCCCGCCGTCTGCTCCACCATCACGTTGATGGGCTTGACGTCGCGGTGGACCACTTCCTGGGCGTGGGCGTGGTCGAGCGCCTCCGCCACCTGCTCCAGGATAGGCAGCGCGCGCTCCAACGGCAGCGCCCCCTCGGCCTCCAAGGACGCCTGCAGCGCGCGGCCGGGCAGGTACTCCATGGCGATGTAGAGCCGGTCATCGGCTTCGCCCGCCTCGTACACGGTGACGATGTGGGGATGGCGCAGCCGGGCAGCCGCGCGCGCCTCCTGGCGAAAGCGATCTACAAACTGCTTGTCTTGCGCCCAATGGGCATGGAGCACCTTGAGCGCCACGACGCGCTCCAGTTCGACGTCGCGGGCCTTGTAGACGGTGGCAAACCCGCCACGGCCGAGTTCCTCGACGATCTCGTACTTGCCGATGCGCGTTGGTTTCTTCGTCATTCTACGTCATCTCCCAATTGCGCGGCAAAGCGCACGTACTGGGCCGGGTTGCACGCGCGCACCCGCGCCAGCAACTCCTCCATCTGCCCACGGCGGAGGCAATGCTCCAGCAGCCGCTGCAACTTCTGCCTCTTGCCCATCCCGCCGCCCAGGCCCTCGTGGACCGCCGGGAAGTAGTCGAAACAAAAAGTGACGAATTCCTCGTCGCTAAAGGCAGCCGAGAGCAAATCGCGCACCGCGGCCGTGTTCCATCTGTCGTCGGCTTCCTGCCCCTTGCTTCCTGCTTCTTGCTTCTTGCCTCCTGCCCCCTGCACGTCCCTGCCCACCGCTTCAGCTAACTGGCGCTCCAATTCGGCAATGCGCTCGCGCAAACGGCGTTCTTCTTTGACCAATTGGAGCGGCACGTCCACTGCAATCACGTACTCGCTCTTGCGCTCCTCGATGAGACACAGATTCTCACGCGCTTCCCCCAGTTGGCGGCGGAGGGAGGCGATGTCGTTGTCTTCCTGCCCCTTGCCCCTTGCTTCCTGCTTCTTGCCTCCTGCCCCCTGCCCCTTGCTTCCTGCTTCCTGCTTCTTGCTTCCTGCCCCCTGCACATCCCCGCCCACCGCCACGCCCCCGGCCCCCGCTACCACCGCTCCCGCCCCCACCGCCGCTGCGCCGCCGCCGGAGACAAAGACGTTGACCGTCTGCTCCTCGCGGGGCACGGCCTCGCTGCGGGCCACGGCAATATGGATGGTCTGTTCGCAGTAGCGCATCTCCCCGGCCTGGTCCTGGTACTCCACCCTCAACCGCAGCGGCACCCTGTCGCCGTGCTGGCGCGGCCGCACGTCCAGCCACTCGCTCTGTTCCCGCCCGGCCGGCAGCGTGACGATGCGCCGGGTCTGCGTCACCTGCCCCTCGAACTGCTCGCCCTGGGCGTGGACGACCAGATTGCGCGCCGGGCCGTACCCCGCGTTGCGCACGCTGAACTGTAACTGCGACCAGGCTCCCAGCACCAGCCCCTCGTGCCGCACGTCCAGGGTGATGGCCGGCTGGCGCATGCAGCGCGCCATCGCCTGCCGGCAGTCGGCCGCCCGCTCTGTCTCCCCCTCCGCCTCCCGCACCCGGGCCGCCGCTTCCCAAGCGGCGGCGCACTCGGCGTCGCCGCAGCCGGCCTCTTCCAACGAGCGGGCCTGTTGCTCCAGCATCTCGGCCCGCTTGCGCGCCAGCCCGCGGGTAGCGTAGGCGGCCGCCGCCTCCAACCACTGCCCGGCCGCCTGGTGCTCCTCGGCGCTCCAGGGGCGGGCGACGGCGGTCAGCGTGCCGCCGTGGTCGGCCACCACGACGCACGGCCGGGGTGGGTCGCCGCAGGCCGCCAGCAGCGGGGGCACCTCGATACGCCGCTCGACCTCGTAGCGCCATAGTTCCTCCCCGCTGGCAGCGTCGAGGGCGTAGAGGTGATGGTCGTGGCATGCGGCGTAGACCACGCCCCCGGCCACGACGGGCGCAGCCTCCACCCGGTGCGCGGTCGGGAAATGCCACACCGCGTGCCCGTCGGCCAGCGCCAGGGCGTACAGGCCGTCACGCGCGCCGACGTACAGCCGCTCGCCGTCGCCGGCGAGGGCGCTGAGCGGCTTGCCCGCCGGGCCAACGGGGGTCTGCCAGACGAGCGCGCCATCGTCCAACTGCAGCGCCAGCGCCGCGCCGCTACTGAGCACGGCGTAGACCCGCTCCCCGACCACGAGAGGCGTCCTGTCCAGCCAGGCCTCGGTCGCATCGGCAGCCTCGAACCGCCAGCGGGAGCGCCCATCCAACCCCACCGCCAGCAGGTACGGCCCACGGCAGGGTACCAGAGCCAGCGTGGGCAGCCCGGTGGGGTCACTTGCCCCCTCGCGCCCGCCCACCCACAGGGCAGGGGCAGACGCGGATGCGCTCACCCCCAACTCGGCCCGGCCCCGTTCCGCGCCGGTGCCTGGGTCGAGCAGCACCAGCGCGCGTCCGTCGGCGGTGAGGCAGGCCAGGTCTCCCGCCACGGCCGGGGCGGAGACGCGCTGCACGCCCGGCGCCCAGCGGTAGCGCTCCTCCCCTGCCGCGTCCAGCGCCAGCAGCATCCCCTCGCCGCGTAGGAGGTCGGCGCTGGAGAGGGCGATCAGGAGCAGACCTTCTGGCGTCGCCGCCAGCCCGCTCACCAGCGCGTGTGCAAAGTCCCTGTGCCAGCGCGGTCCGCCGTCGGCCAGGCCCAGGGCGCATAGCGTGGCCGGCTGCGCGGAGGGGCCGGGCTCCTGGGCAGCCATCAGCAGCAGGTCACCGGCGGCCAGCAGCGGCCCGGCGGGGGTCCGGCCGGGCGCCTCTGCCGCGTCCTGGCCAACCAGGCTCACAAAGACCTGTTCGGCTGTCTTCATTCACGATCTCCGATCGCGTTTACCCCACGAATCGCACTTGACAGGCTTGTGCTTTGTCGGTATGATTAGAATGTAACAGCGTTGTGGACCACACGAGGTGAACAATGGACGTATCTGTCCCTATGAAAACTCAAATCTACCAGGCCATTGACCGGCTCCGTCCAGACCAACTGGCGCGCCTCTGGGAATACGTGCAGTGGTTGATACAGGAACCTGTAGCACCGCTGTACCGCATCCACGAGCAGGCCATTGCCACCGGCGTGGCGGACCTGGCTGAACAACACGACCACTATCTCTATGGTCAGGACAAGCACGATGCCTAAGGCTGTCTTCTGGGACACCGCAGCATTTGTGGCGTTGGGCAACCGGGATGACGCTTTGTACCAGGCTGCAACCACGGTAAACCAGGCACTGGTACGTGAGAAGGCGCTGATCCTTACTACCGACACCGTATTGACCGAGGTGGTCAACACCTTCAGCAGAGTGGCCTGGCGCCCGATGGCACAACATTTGATCGAGGCCGTCTCGAAATCCGTCGAGCTGGGGTCTGCCCAAGTGGTCCACGTGGACGAAGCGCTGTGGCAGCGCGGCTGGCGGTTGTTCCTTGAACGGCCTGATAAGAACTGGAGCCTGACCGATTGTATCAGTTTCGTCGTGATGCAGGACCACAGGATCACCAGAGCGTTTACCTCCGACCACCACTTTGAGCAGGCTGGATTCATCCCTCTGATACGTTCATAAGACTGCCAGGCGGTTCCGATATGGTCTGCTCGCGCTGTTGAGTTCCCTTCCTAACCATCGTTTGCCACCTATTGGAGCAGACTGGCGGCCAGCCTGGTTCGCCAGACCTTGGCTGCATAGGACTTTCACCTACTACACCTTGCCGGTTTGTCCGGGCGCACAGGAGACTGCCACCCGAAAGCCGACGTTGTCCCAGTTGCTGCTCGGGTCGTGCCCGTAGCGGCACGCGCAGCGGGCGTAGCCTCGATCGTCGAGGAACGACCCACCACGCACCACCTGGCCGCCCTCCTCATGTTCTCCCGCCAGCTCCCAGATGTTGCCGGCCATATCCACGCACCCATAGGGGCTATCCCCCTGTGGCGAGTACTGGTCCACCGGCGTCGTGCTGCCGGTGCCGGCCTCCTGCGAGTTGCAGTTGTCCTCTGCCCACTCACCCCACGGGTACTCACGTCCATCCGTCCCCCGCGCCGCCTTCTCCCACTCTTCCTCGGTGGGCAGTCGCCCTTCGGCCCACCCGGCGTAGGCTATCGCGTCGTCCCAGGAGACGTAGGTCACAGGGTGGTCGGCGATCTCCCTCGGTGGGGTCTTGCCTTCCCAGTGCTGGGGCGGTTGGTGCCCCGTCTTGCCCACGAAGCGGGCGTACTCGGCGTTGGTCACCGGGGCCCTGTCAATCCAGAACTCGGGCAGTTCCATCTCTTTCTTGTCGTCGCCATAGAGGAACTTGCCCGCCGGCACGCGCACCATCTCCTTGCCATCCTTGGGATTGCACCAACGGTCCCCTGCAGGCGTCATCAGGCGGGCCTCCAGTTCGGCCATGCGGGCCTGCAAGGTGGCCTTCCTCTCCGTCACACGCTCCACCGCTGCGTTGGCGGCCTGGAACTGCTCAAGCAGCCCCTCGACAGCCTCCAGCAGTCGCCTGGCGGCGTCGCCGTCCCGATAATCCAGTCGCCCACGCAATACGTTGATCCACAGGCGGCAGGCCTCCGCCCAGCGCTGCGCCTCGCCGTGGGCGATAGCCTCGTCGTACCAGTGGGCGCGCTGCCGTTCGTCGCGCGCCTGGGCCAACAGTGCCTGCACCTGGCGAAAGTCAGGGTTGCCCGCGCTCACCTCCTCGAACGCGGCCACGGCCGCCGGCCAATCTCCGGCTGCCAGCGCCTGCTCCCCCTCCTCGTAGCACCGGGCGCGCTGCTGCCGCACCCCCTCCTCGGCGCCCTCCCGTTGCAATCCGGTCGTGGCCTCGACCATCAGCGTCAACAGGCCCGGGTGGCTGCGGTCCACCCCCATCGCCTGCACGCAGCAGGCCTGCACCGTCAGCCAGTCTCCCGCCTGGCGGGCCTGCCGCGCCTGTTCCAGCAGGTGCGCCAACTCGGACTGCTGCTGCTCCTGGCGCGCGCGGGCCTCCGCCGCCTCCCGTAACGCCCGCACGAACTCCCCCGCGCCGGGATACCGCTCGGCCGGGGGCTTGGCCAGCGCCTGCAGCAGTACCGCGGCCAGGTCCGCCGTGAGCGTAACCGGACAACCGTCCCCCAGAGTGAGCACAGCCTCCAACGGCGACGGCGGTTCCGCGTAGGCATGGGCGTGGAGCACGGTCGCTACCTCCCCCACGAACGGCGGCCGCCCCACCAGCATCTCGTAGGCCACCACGCCCAGGGCGTAGACGTCGGTCAGCGGGGTCACCTCGCCCCAACGCTCGGGCTCGGCCTGCTCGGGAGCCATGTAGGCCGGCGTGCACAGGGCGGTGCCGCTGCGGGTCAACTTGGTGCTGGCCTGCAGCGAGCGCACCAGCCCAAAGTCGGTCAACACGGCCCACACCTCGGATGGGGAAACACACGATCCCTCCCGGCGCGGTTCCAGCAGCAGGTTGGCCGGCTTGACGTCGCGGTGGACCAGGGGCGGCTCGTGCTGGTGGAGGTAGTCCAGCGCACCGGCCAGTTGGGCCAGGATGGGCAGGGCGTGCTCCAGCGGCAGGGCACCCTGTTCGGCCAGGAAATCGCGCAGGGTGCGCCCCTGGCCGATGAGGGCCATGGCCAGGTAGAGCACACCGCCGGCCTCGCCAAACTCGTAGACCGGGACGATGTTGGGGTGGCTCAGCGCAGCAGCAATGCGCGCCTCCTGCTCGAAACGCTCTACGAACTCGCGTTCCTGGGCCAGGGAGCCGGAGATGACCTTGAGCGCCACCTGGCGGCCCATCTGGGCGTCGCGCGCCCGGTAGACCACGGCAAAGCCACCGCGGCCGAGTTCATCGAGGATCTCGTACTTGCCGATGCGCCGAACCTTAGACATAGGTACTCCTCACGCACCACGCACCACGCAACACGCACCACGTAACACGCCTGCCATCCAGTGTAGCACGAAGCGCCGAAACGGGCAAACACATTCTGGATCACGAAACGTTCCCAACCACATTCCCCTCAGCGTCGGTGACCAGCAACCCCTTGCTGGAATCCAGCAGCACTACCTGGTTGCCCCACGGGTCCTGCACGACTACCGCGCGCCCGATCTGGATGTCGAATGGGGGTACCACGACCTTGCCCCCGGCCGCTTCAAAACGCACCGCCGCCTCGTCCGCCGAGTCCACCTTCAGATCTATCTCCGGCTGCCCGGGCTCGGTGTGCAACACGATCTCCGTGTCACTCTCGCCCAAACGTAGAGCGGCCGCCCCGCCGGTGCGCCAGATCAGTTCGTGGCCCAGTTGATCGCGGTAGAAGGCCAGGCCCGCCTCCAGGTCCGGCACGCAGAACCGCACGCAATCCACCTTCTGTACCAGCGGTTGCTCTTTAGCCGCCATTCTTGTCCTCGTACAGTCCGAACAGGTTACCGCTGGGATCCGTAAAGTGTGCTCCGTAACCTCCTCCCAGTGGAACCTTCGGGGTGACGGCCTCCCCTCCTAGTTCCGTCACCCTCCTGAGAGTTGCCTCGATGTCATCCACCACAATGTAGACGACTACCCCAAGAGGCTCACCTTTGGGCCTCAACCATATCCCTCCTCGGCGGAGGTTCTGGACACGCGGTTCACCACCCGTATCAAAAATCCACACGTCGAATCCGTCTGCTGTCTCCTTTTCGGTCACTTTCCACCCGAACAGGTCCTCGTAGAAACGTGCAGTCTCCTCTACGTCGCCGGTCCTGATCTCAATCCAGTCGAACGTGTTTGGCATCGCGAGACCTCCTGTTTGTTTTGGGTAGTGTTGCCTCCCCATTACTCCCGCTCTGGCTTGCTGAATACCGCCCCTACCGGAGCATCCTCCTGATAGTAGCGGCAAAGTGACTCCCAGACAGGCGGATGTGGCAGCGCCTCAGAATGCTTCTCCCTGACTGCCCGCAAGGCTTCCAGGAGACCTAGTCCCTCTTCCTCCTTCAATACAGCCACACAGAATGCCGCTGATCGGTTGATGCCCGCCCCACACGCCACCAGGACGCGATGCCCCATGCGCTTCTCGGCCCTGACGAACTCTACACCCCGGCTCAGCAGGTCAGGAGGGAGCGGCTCGAAATCCTCAACCGGCAGGTACAGCGAGGCAATGCCTGGCTGGTCAACAGCCTCGGCCAGTTGAAGCATTGCCTCGATCTGATTGGCGATGAGCAGGCGCCGATTGAGCGTCTCTCGGTACTTGCCGATATACAACCAGGGTCTGATGCGATCCATACACCTGTTACCACCCTTGCCAGGCCCCTGGCGATAGGCACCCAGACAGACCCGGCTTGCCAGGGGGTATATTTCACCCATGGGGCAACAGCCGTGATGACAGACCGCACCGCCACAGAACGGGCGGCGCTGGGGCTCTTCCCAGCACCGGCTCTTCCCAGCACCGGCTCTTTCAGGCCGGTGCGGCCCATGCAGATGACCATCCTTGAAAGGCTACGATGAGAATTACGGCGCAGTGATGCTATCGCACGTCTCGGCGTTGGTGGCCGAGTCGTAGGTCCAGCCGGTCTTCGTCACGTCGTCCACGCAGAACGTCCACGTGCCCCCGTTCTTCTTGGAGCCTGAGGTCAGCGTCACGTTGCCGTTGGTGCCGGTGACCCCGCTGACGGTGTTGCTGGTGGCCCCGCTGAACGTGCCGGACACGCTGGCCCCCACCACCGGCGCGTTGCCGGCGTCCACGATCGTCACCGTGGCCAGCGCCTTGTAGTTCTGGCCCGTCTTCTGGGACGACATGGCGATATTGCTCACGTTCAGCGTACCGCCGAGGACAGGCGTGGGAGTCGGCGGCGGCCCTCCGCTGGCAGCCCACAGCCGGTCCCGATAGAAATACCCCTGTTCCGACGGCGTATAGCTCCAGTCCACCACCAGGATCGGTTCCCATTGAGGGCCATAGTTCCACACCATCCAGCCGATCCCCTTGCTCTCCAGGTACGTGTCCAGGTCGGTGCGATACGTTCCCGGACCGGCGTACGCGCTCTCGTCGTAGACGCTCGAGCCGTTGTTCTGGAACCCGAACTCGGTCGCCAGGACGGGATAAGTCGCTTTCAGGTAGCCAAAGTGACTCTCCCAGGGCAGGGACTTGACGGGATAGGGGTGGGCGCCGTAGGCGATACCGCTCCGGCGCACGGGGTTGGCGGCGGCATACTGGAGATTGTAGCCCCAGTCCAGCCCGTTGCAGATGATGGGCTTGGTCGGGTCAATCGCCCGGATCACGTCTACCAGGTTTTCGTACCAGTTCCTCTGGGCGATCCAGTCGGCCTCCGTCACCTGCCAGCCAGTGCGGCTCGTGACCGGCTCGTTGATCAACTCGTAGGCCGCCACCCGCGGGTCATCCTTGTAGGCCGTGGCGATCATGCTCCAGAACTCTTCGGTTTCGGCCTGGGTCGTCTTGTAGACCTGGTTCTGGAAATAGCCGGTCACCAGGGAGCCGATGACGTGCCAGTCAATGATGGAGTACATCCCGTTGTTGGCCGCCCAGGTGACGGCCTGCTCGATCGTCTCCATCTTGTTGGCGTTTCCGCCCTCGTTGAAGAACCTGTGGCTCCATTCGCTGGGATGGATGGGGATGCGGACCACCTTGGATCCCCAGTAGGCGATCTCGGCAAAATAAGCATTGTCAAAATGCCCCATGTACCGCCGCATGGCCAGGACGTCCAGCGTATTGACGCCCCGCAGGATCACTTCCTGGCCATTGGCCACCAGTTTGTTCCCCGAGACGCTGATCGTGGGCAGGACGGCCCGTGAACGCAGGCTCGGGAAAACTGCCAGTCCGGTGACGGCAGCCACGAACACCACCGTCAGGGTGAAAGCCAGAGGCTTTCTGCTCGAACGCCAAGTCTTCATATCGAACCTCCTTGCGAACTCTAGACTGTTGCCCAAGTGGCACACGAATAGTGTATACCAGAAACGAGCCACGTGCAAGCATGGGACACCACGACCTTGCCCCCCGCCTCTTCAAAGCGCATCCCGCACCCAGATGGAACACGAACCTCGCCTTCTAACGCTCGCAGACCTTACCCTCTAGACGCTCGCAGCCCCCCTCCCGAGGGCGTCCCA
>Ga0315284_10008732_pt1 | contig 14464 bp, 13 predicted proteins | sample YL17G09_16_MG_FD_203696 | JGI IMG/M metagenome (GOLD analysis project Ga0315284, IMG submission 203696) | Sediment microbial communities from Yellowstone Lake, YNP, Wyoming, USA - YL17G09_16 | ecosystem: Environmental > Aquatic > Freshwater > Lake > Sediment | place: USA: Wyoming | collected... | reverse complement strand
CCTCAACGTGTCCCCGGGAACTGCGTCAAATGTGACGATCGCCGGCGTACCGAGGCGAATCGCACCCGAGTACAGCTCTGGAACATCCGCCTGGATTTTTATCGTCGATGTATTTACAATCCGAGTGATCGGAACACCCGGCGGCGCGAATTCTCCCTCATTGGGGATAGTGTTATCCACCACGCCGTCAAATGGACTGCGAAGCTGTGTTCGCTCCCAACGAGCTTTCATGAGCTCGGCATTTGCTTTGGCGGCATCCCGGCCGTATTGGAGGTTCTTGTATTGGAGCTCGCTGATGCCCTGCTCGTCAAAGACTTTCTGCTGTTTCTCGAGGTTGAGCTCCGCCATTTTGTATTGCGCTTCAGCGGCGTCGTAACCTGCTTTGATCACTTCATCTTTCAGCACGACGACCAGGTCGCCTTTCTTGACGTGCTGGCCCTTCTTCGCCTTCCACTCTTTCACCACGCCGCCCTCCTCCGGGCTCATATTGACCTCCTCGTAGGCTTTTACCGTCCCAGATATCTGGATGCCATCTACAAGGCGCGTTGGTTTGAGAGTTTCAATGCGAACGTCTACCGGTTGAATCTTTTGCTCGTTGTTTCCACTTTCCGACTTGCGGCAGGATGAGAGCACAAGGCTGGTGAGAAGAACGAAAATTGTTAGAAGGATCCGTTTTGAGCTGTTCATCGAGGCATTCCTTTTCTCTTTGGGTTTCTATTCTTCATTTTCAATTGCATAGCTTGGCAGACGGCCAATGAGCTGATCCAGATCCACCGAAGCCAAGAGGTAATCATAAATCGCCTGGATGCGGTTGACCTTTGCCTGCGTGAGCGCGAGCTGTGCGTCGTTTACTTCCAGTTGCGTCGCGGCATTATTGAGAAACCTCGTGGTGACAATCTTGTAGCCGCGTTCGGCCATTTCGACGGTTTTGCCCTGTGCCTCAACTCGCTTGCGCGCCTGGCGCAAGTTGCCAACGACCGAGTGTAATCCGGTTTGCAGAGTTCTCTCAAGGTTGTTCTTTTGCTCTTCGCTCTTGCGCTGTTCAAGCTGCGCTTGTTCAACGCGTGCGTAGGTTTGCATGCCCTGGAAGAGGTTCAAGGATATCGACAAGCCGATCTGTGAGCCTTTGTAGAAATCATTCGTGGAAAAGTTGAACTCGTTCTTTGCTGCCAGATACTGATATGAACCGAAGGCAGCAATGGTCGGCAAGTAGCTTGACCGCTCGGCATTGACCACCGCTCCATTCAGCTCGATCTGGCGCTTGACGGCGCTGAGACTCGGATTCAATTGAAGAAGAAGTTGTTCTGCCTGGGCAAGCAACGAATCGTCTACGGTAACGAACGACAGGCTGTCCGTCAGAATAACATCTTCCTTGTTTGTAACGCCAATGGTGTTGCGGAGGTTATCGAGGGCAAGGTTGAAGTTCGTCTCACTCTGAATGACCGCTGGCCGGAGATTTTCTACCCCCACCGAGGCCCGCAGCTCATCATACTCTGAGATAATCCCTTGCCTTCTCATCAACTGAACATTCTTGAGATTGTCCTCCGCATTCCGGAGACTGGAATGCATCAATTCCAGCGCCTCACGAGCAAGCAGTGCGCCATAGTATGCTTTTCGCGCCTTTGTCACAGTCTCTACCTGTTTTGCCTGATACACATCTCGGGCAAGATGCGAATAGACATGTGCGGCTCCGACTCCGACGAAGACCGCGCCATTAAAGAGAATCTGCCTGACATTGAGCGACGCGCTTGCACTGAAAGCAGGTGCGAACGAAATCGGAACCAGTTGTCCTGTTGGCTTCGGTATTGTCGAGTCAATGGCTTTCATAAAGCTGTACAGGAAATAGTCGGGGAAGAATGTCACCGGCTTGTCGATCATGTGGACATACTGGCCTGAGACATCCACCGACGGCATGGCATTTCCCCATGCCTCGAGCACTCGCGCATCTGAGCGTTTCACTTCAAGGTGAGCGGAGATGAGATCGGGATTGCGCTTCAGCGCGATCCGCACAGCCTCCTCGAGTGAATACCTCTTCGGCTCGGTGGCCTGCGCGAATGAAGAATGAGTCGCGAGAAGAGAAAACAGCAACAGCGAGTAAATTATTCTGCATAACGATTCAACCATAGTTGTCCTCTGGTAAAGAGTTCGTGTCAGGGTGGAAAGAGTTGCGATGAGGCTTGCGATCATCATCGGTTCTGGAAAAAGCTACTTGATTTGAGCATCACGTTCACGCTGTTCAGCGAGTTCACCTACCGTTTGAAAACGGTCAGTCCGGCTTTCTGTTTGGCTTCCTGAGTCATGACAGATTCAAGCAACAAATCACTCGATTTTCGATACAGATCTTTGAGGTCAACATTCAATCCGTTCTTGAAATCGTCACATTGGTTGTCGATGCGCACGAGAATCGCGGTTAAGCTTAACCAGAGCATCACCGCCATCTCTGCCGGATCCAGATCTGCTCTCAACACGCCCTCCCTGATACCCTTGTCAAGTAGATCGACAACCAGCTTCCAGGTTTTCTGATTTTCGAGAGTGCATGCATTCAACATCTCGCTCGACACCTGCTTGTGGAACTCAGGATGCTGGAAAAAGTTCAACATCCGGAAGTAGTGTCTGCGGCTGTCAAAGAAATCGTAGTACGCACTGCCAAGGTTCTTGATGTGCTCAAGGGTGGATTGGTCCGTGGATGTTGCTTCTGCGAATACACCGCGCAGTAACTCCATGCCTCGTGTCATGACTGCGAGATAGAGATCTTCTTTGCTTTTGTAGTAGAGGTAAAGGGTCCCCTTGCTGAGCTCCGCAGATTCTGCGATTTCGTCCATTGTTGCCGTCTGAAGGCCCTTTTCAAAAAAGACCTTCTGGGCAGCGTTGAGGATCTCTTCGCGCCTTTGCTCTTTTTCCCTCTCCTTGCGCTCTTGAGTACCCAAAGCTTTCTCCCGTTCAATAAATGACTGATGGTCAGTTTATACGTTTAAGTTAAGCAAAAAGTTCCAGAACAGCACAACTTTTTTGCGCGTCGCTGAAGATCTGGCAAAAACTCAGTGTTTTCCCGGGAAGAAGGCCACCTCAGCGAAAGGACTGATCCGGCGGTGAGATCCGATTAGCCAGTGACGATTACTGATTCCACCGAAGGAACGCGTTTGAGATACGCGCAGAATCCGCGTAGCAGGACTTGAGAATAGCGGATCGGCTGCATTATGGCAGATAGATCATGCGGAACAACTCACCGAAGCCTCATTCGCCAAGTAGCTACAAAGGCGAGAGGACTGCCTGCGTGAAGGAAGTCCCTGCGGGCCCATCGCGACACTTATGCTCTCGAAATCGGGGCATTACTCGTTCTTTGCCTTTCGGGCAAAAAAGGGATAGTTTTCGCTCGAAATGAGGAGTCTCGGCTACAAAATAGGATTGGGCTACTTTGTGCTCGTCTGCATTAACGCAGCCACAAGCATTATCGCCATTTACAATTTCTCTCAGCTCAGGGACTCTGTCGATCTCGTCTTCAGAGAAACGTACGAGAGCGCTACTGCTGTGGCCAACATGGTCAAGATTCTCGATGAGCAAGAAAACGCCCGCTACTCAATGATGATCGACAATCCTGAGTATTATGCCTTCTTTAATGAGGGGTGGGGTCGTTTTGTGGATCTCTGCACCAGGGCAAGAGGAACGACGAGCTCTCCGCCCCAAGCGGCTATACTTGATAGCGTCATGCGAACGTACGAATCCTACTTGAGACAAACGGACTCCCTCTACCAATTGCTTCAGATAAAGAGAAAGACCGCCCTACCGGGTCTCTATGAAAAATACGTTGTCCGTCCTGTTGCAGAGAAACTCAGAAACCAATGCTTCCGTCTTCTTGAAACAAGTCAGCAAGAGATGTCGGCGACGGAAACAAAGGTTCGCAGCACCTCACGAAATACAACGTTCAGTCTGATTTTCACCACGCTTGCCTCGCTTGCGCTCAGCATCATTGCCAGTATTCAGTTTACCAAGATCATCCTTCGACCGGCACAGAAGCTTACCCAAACCGTGCGCAGCATCAGCAGGGGGCACCTCAACCAGAAAATCGATATTAAGACGGACGATGAAATCGGTGAACTCAGCCAGGAGTTCAACAAGATGACGGAACGACTCCGGGTGTACGAGGAGATGAATATTCATCAATTGATTTCGGAGAAGAACAAGTCTGAAGCGATCGTCGCCAGCATTCCCGACCCTGTAATTGTAACAGATCAAGGAAGCCAAATCCTGCTGATGAATCAGGCTGCGAAGAAAGTCCTGAGCATCGCAGGAAACAACTGGCAAGGCAAGTCCCTGCGGGAGATTGTGCGGGGCGAACGCTGGATTAAACTGCTGAGTCCGGAGGGGACGCAGGAAGAAGAACGGGCAAATCGAGATCCTCTTTTATCGATCCAGCAGGGGGAGCAAACACTCTATTTCCGGCCGAGGCAGACGACGATTGTTGACCAAGAGGGAAGCGTTCAGGGCGTCGTTACGCTCTTGCAGGACGTCACACGGTACAAGGTTCTCGATCGCATGAAATCCGAATTCATGGCCACCGTCTCCCATGAACTTCGCACGCCGCTCACGTCGATCAACATGGCCATCGATATCTTATCCCAAGAGGTGCTCGGGCTCGTCAATGAACGCCAGCGGGATATGCTCTCGACGGCAAAGGATGATTGTGAGCGGTTGACCAAACTTGTGCGAGAATTGCTCGATCTCTCCCGCCTGGAGTCCGGTAAGTACGAAATGAAGCGGGAGACTGTGAACCTGCGGACGCTTGTTGAAGAAGCGCTAAAGCCGCTTCGGCTGCAGTTCAGGGAGAAAGGCATCCAGGTGGAGACCGATATATCGCCGACAACACCAGACGTGCCAGGTGACCAGCAGCAGCTCTCATGGGTCATGACGAATCTCGTCAGTAACGCCCTGCGTTATACGCCGGAGAACGGCAAGGTCATAATCCATTCAGAGATCGAAAACGACTCGGTGCGAATTTCAGTTGCTGATTCGGGGCGCGGCATTCCGGCGGATGCTATCGAGATGATCTTTGATAAATTTGTGCAGGTGAAGCAGGCTACAGATTCGATGCCGGGATCCGTCGGGCTCGGTCTAGCCATCGCCAAAGAAGTCGTGGAAGCCCATGGCGGAAGAATCTGGGTCGAAAGCATCGTTGGCAAGGGGAGCACATTTCACTTCACCATTCCTCGGTCACGGGTGTCATAGATGGAATCACAAGTCCCCAAGGTACTCGTCGTTGATGATGAAGCGAATATCCTGAAAACCATGGGTATCTGCTTTAGCTCCATTGGATACGAAACGCGGCTCTTTTCCAAGCCTCAGGACGCCGTGGAAATCCTGCATCGGGAGCGGTTCGACCTGGCGTTCATTGATCTCAAAATGGGCCCGATTGATGGAATGGAATTGATGCAGGAGATCAAGAAGTATTCTCCTGATACAACAGTCATTATTATTACCGCGCATGGCTCCATTGATAGCGCCATTGAAGCCCTGAAGAAAGGAGCGTATCACTACTTACAGAAGCCTTTTGATTTCAAGGAACTGCAGCTGTTCGCGCAGAAAGCGTGGGAGTACCACCGGCTCGAGCAGGAAGTGAAGAATCTGCGTGATCAGCTTACCGAGTCAATCGGGGGCGGTGAGATCATCACGCGCAATCGCGAGATGCTCGCGCAGCTTGACCTCGCCGCGCGTGTGGCCGAGAGCACAATCTCGGTGCTTGTCGAAGGGGAAAGCGGGACGGGGAAAGAATTGTTTGCTTATTTTATTCATGAGCGGAGTCCGAGGGCACAGAAACCCTTTGTGCAAGTCAATTGCGCTGCATTGCCGGAGCAGCTCCTGGAGAGCGAACTCTTCGGTCATGTGCGCGGAGCTTTCACGGGTGCGGTGAAGGACCGTCAGGGGCGGTTCGAGTTCGCCGATGGCGGCACGATCTTTCTCGATGAGGTAGCCGATCTCTCGCTTGGAATTCAGGCAAAACTCTTGCGTGTATTGCAGAGCAAGGAGTTTGAACGATTGGGCGAGAGCGAGCCGCGAAAGGTGGATGTTCGTGTCATCGCGGCAACGAATCGCAATCTCGAGGAGGCGATGAAGGAAGGAACATTCCGCGATGACTTGTTCTATCGTCTGAACGCAGTGAGGGTCAAGCTGCTGCCGTTGCGTGACCGAGCAGAAGATCTTCCGCTTTTGATTCAACACTTCCTGAAGAAATTTGGAAAGGACGCGCCAATCCAACTCTCACCTGACTCTATGAAGGCTCTCCGAGCATACCGATGGAGTGGAAATGTTCGCGAGCTGGAAAATGTCATGGAGCGCGCGGTTTTGCTCGCGAAGAACGGCATCATTGATCTCCCTCACCTTCCTGAGGAGATTCGCTCGGCTCTTGAGCGTCCTGTCAGCGACCTCTCGCTCGAGGAAATGGAGAAGCTCCACATCAAGAAAGTTCTTCAGCACGCCAAGGACTATGATGAGGCCGCGCAGCTTCTCGGCATTGATCCCGCAACATTGTGGCGTAAGCGCAAAAAATATGGGTTGTAATGCCTCCTCGGCGCCCTGCAATTTGCAGGATGACGCAACCATTTGAGACTCAAGAGTTTACTCCGCACAAACGCCTGATTCCTGAAGAAGCATTGCATTTTTCAATCCAACTCCCGCCCTGCTTCGACAAAGCCTGGTGGAATCCCTCTTTTTCAACCACTTTCGTATGTTTCTCGCGGCATAGAGATTGCCAGCTTCTTTTTCAGATAATGCAAACAACAACTTGGTTTTGAGCCAGGTGTTATTACCCCTAACGCAAACCAGACGGAGGAGGTATGGCAGTTAAAGTCACCACCATGAACAACCTCGAGATTGCTGTCCTCGAGCCGCGCGGGTCGCTGATCGGTGGCGAGGAAACAGACGAGCTGAAGACCAAGGCGCGCGATTTACTGGAGCAAGGCAACAAGAAGCTGGTGTTGGATTTGGGTGGCGTAGCCTATGTCAACAGCTCAGGCATCGGTGCGCTTGTTGGCATCCATACGATGTACACAAAAGCCGGGGGGAAAATTAAGCTGTGCGAAATGGGCAAAGGGGTGCAGAATGTGTTCGTGATTACGCGATTGGCGAGCGTCTTTGATGTGGAAGAGACGCGCGATGCCGCCGTGAAGAGTTTCTAGCTTGTTGTTCACAGTTCCATTTCACCACATAATCTAAGGAGTACCTATGAAACAATCTGTATTCATTACGACGGTTCTCATCGTCGCTTTGGTTATCGCATACGTCATTTTCGAATTTATGATGCCGCAGTACATCAAGGACGGTGGATACCTGGTTATCGGGTTGATCGCGATGACCATTATGGTTGTGACGTTCATGTTCGAGCGTATCTTCTCGCTGCGGAAAGCTCAGGGACGCGGTTCACTCGCTGTGTTCCTGAAGAACGTGACGCAAGATATCAACAAGGGTAACATCGAGGGTGCCATTGCGGCCTGTGACAAACAGCGCGGTTCCTGCGCAAACATCATTCGCACGGGCTTGGACAAGTACAAGATGCTGGTTCAAGAAGGAGAGATTAAGAGCCAGAAGGAGATGATGGCTGATGTTCAACGGGCCATCGAAGAAGCGATGATGCTCGAAGTGCCTCTGCTCGAGAAGAACCTTGTTGCGCTGTCAACGATTGCCACGATCTCAGTCCTGTGGGGCCTTCTGGGCACGGTGTTAGGGATGATTCGTGCATTCCGTGCTATGGCCCGCGCTGGTTCTCCAGATCCTATTCAGCTTGCTCTGGGAATCTCAGAGGCTCTGGTCAACACCGCTGGTGGACTCATCGCAGCGATCACGGGTATTCTTGCATACAACTTCTTCACCACGAAGGTTGACAATTTTACATACATGATTGACGAGGCAAGCTATTCGATCGTGCAGACGCTTGCTGAGAAACTCCCAGGCGGAAAATCCAAATAAGGTGAGGTCCTGCTATGCCAAAACTCAAGAAAGGCCGCATTTCAGTCAGGATTGACATGACACCGATGGTGGATGTGGTGATGCTGCTGCTCACCTTCTTCATGATGACAACGCAATTTCGACCGCCAGAGGAGGTCCAGGTCGATCTGCCGTCTTCTCACTCGGATTTCAAATTGCCGGAGTCGGATGTCATCATGGTGACAGTCTCCAAAGACGGGCGGATTTTCATGGGAGTTGCCTCGCAACATCTCATGGCCCAGCTGTTCGGTGAGGAAAACAAGCTGCGTCCTGCCATCGAGGTGGATCAGAACCAGCTGGCTACCCTTCTGGTCCAAGCTCGAATCTCCAATCCGAAGCTTCGCACCGTCGTGAAAGGAGACAAAGGAGCACCCTATGGTCCTGTCGAAGACGTGATCGATGTCTTGCAGAAAGCCCGTATTACGCGATTCAATCTTGTCACTGAACTCGAAAAGACTTAATGGAGTCTACATATGGCAGCTGTTGAAACTGGTGAATCGAAAAGTGCAGCCCGCAAGGCGGGCAAAAAGCACAAGAGGAAGCGTAAGGTAGGCGTACGCATCGATATGACACCGATGGTGGACGTCGTAATGCTCTTGCTTACCTTCTTCATGCTGACGACGTACTTCAGCAAGCCTCAGGCGATGGAGCTCAGCCTCCCACCGGATGAGAAAACCACTGTCGAGGTTGCTGAATCGAACTTGCTCACGGTTCGTGTCGCAAAAGACAATGCCATTTTCTGGTGCATGGCAAGGGATCCTGCGAAACTGGTCGAGTTCAAAGAGCTTCGCTCTCTGCTCTTGGAACGCAACAAAAGCAATCCAAAGCTGATCACCCTGATTAAGCTCGATCGTGAAAGCACGTATAAGATGATGGTTGACATTCTGGATGAATTGAACCTTGCCAACGTTACAAGGTTCACCCTTGCCCCCATGAATGAGTTTGACAAGCGCCAGATCGAAAAAGCAAGGGCCTTGTAAGGGAAGGAGAGAAAGTCTATGGAACAACTTGAGGTGAAATATCATACGAACTACGGTGCCCCCGAGCTCAAGAAGTCATACAGGAATTATCTCGTGCGCGGACTGGCCATCGCAGGGGCTTTCCACTTCCTGGGAGCGGGTGTCTATTGGGGGACCGTCTATCTGTCCCAAGAATTGGAACCGACGCGCGTTGTGCGCATTATGAAGTTAAGCGAGCTCGGACCCCCACCCTCCCTCCAGGGTGCTGCTCCCGCTGTTGCAGTGACGGGTGCGGCCGTGAGGCCGAGCGTTGGTATCCCTGTGCCCGTCCCTGATGCTGAGGTGAGCCCTGAGCAAACGATCGCGACACAAGAGGAACTGAGCAGACAAACGGTCCTGCCGCAAACGACTACATCTGGCTCTAAAGAAGAGATCAAGATTGAAGAGGAAGAGCCGCCAGCCGACTATGTCCCGTACGAGAAGGGCCCAGAACCGATCAAGCAGGTTACCCCTAAGTATCCTGATCTTGCGACACGTGCTGGACTTGAAGGGACGGTCTGGGTGAAAATCTGGGTCGACAAGGAGGGGAAGGCCAGGAGAGCTGTGATTATGAAGAGCGACGCGGAGATCTTCAATCAGCCTGCACAGGAAGCGGCGATAAAGTGGGTCTTCACACCAGCGATGATGAAGAATGGTCCGGTATCGGTGTGGGTTTCTATCCCATTCCGATTCAAGCTGCAAGGGAAGTGATCGTTGAAGCCGGTGGATGTTTCAAAGATCTTCGGATACGCCATATCCGGGGTCGTGACGATCTTTGGCATCTTGGTATTGACTGGTCTGGTGGTGAACGAAGGGCTACCATCGAAGTTCCGGATCACGTTTGGCATCGTTCTGGTGTTGTTCGGTATCTACCGCTTTGCGGTGACACGGATCCGGGCGTCCCAGGCTGAGGGAATGGACCAATGAAGACCTGGTTGTCGATGTGCATACCGGTGCTGGTGATCCTCGTTGGCTGTGACAAGCAACAGGGATCAGATGTCAGAGCCGGAACGCTGGACGTGCTGGCAACGGAATCCCTCTTGCCGCTGATTCAGCGACAAGCAGAGGAATACCGTCACGTTTTCTCCGAAGCTCGGGTAAGCGTCCGAGGAACGACGACCCGAGAGGCGATCGTGCACATGGTCAACGACAGCGTTCATTGCATCGTGGTGGATCGTCCATTGAATCCCGAGGAGCGAACAGCGGTTCGGCAGGCGGGGTTGAGAGTTCTCGAGACGGAGATCGCTCGCGATGCGCTCGCCATCCTTATCCATTCGTCGAACAAGACCGCATCACTCTCGGTGGAGACCCTGAGGTCCATCGTCGCTGGCACGATGACGGATTGGCACGAGGTCCCCGGCTCAAAACTGACGGGCTCGATCGAGTTGTGTTTCACCGGCAGGAATTCCGGCCTGTACGAGTTGCTCACACAGCACTTCTTCAGGCTGGAAAAAGACGCCATTCCATCTTTTGTTGCTCCATCGCAAAGCAGCGTCCTTGAGTACGTTGCTGCCCATCCGCTTGCGCTCGGAGTAATCTCGTTCGCAGCTTGGAAGGATACAACGCGGGCGAACGATCAACGGTTCAAGAAATATGTTCATGTCCTTGACGCCCAGACGAGGGGGAAGGAAGGGATGGAGGCGGTGAAGCTGCACCAAAAAAACATCTACGATCTTGTCTATCCACTCACCTATTCCCTTTACGCTTACACTTCAGAGAAGAGTCCCGGTGTGGGACAGGGTTTCAGCACTTTTGTCGCAGGCATGACTGGACAGAAGATTTTTTTGGATGCCGGACTTGTTCCCAAAATCATGCCGTACCGAGTTATTCAACTCACTCAGGAGTAGTCCTGCAATGAAAAAACTCGCTGCAATTCTGATACTCTGTTGCATGGTTCTTTCGACTGCGGTGTTTGCACAACCGCAACTCGACAAAGGAAAAGAACTGCTCAATCAGGGCAAGGCGAAAGAGGCAATTGCCGTTCTCCGTGAGTTCCTCGTAACAAACCCCAAAAGCGTCGACGCATGGCTTCTCCTTGGCAGTGGATACTTCAATGTCTCAAACCTCGACTCCGCAAAGGTGGCAGGCAATAAGGTGATATCGCTGGATGAGACAAACGTCAACGGTTATCTTCTGGTCGAAAAAGTCCAGAAGACGCAAAAGGATTTCCAATCAGCATATAACACTTTGAAGGCGGGTCTGGCTGAGAAGAAGAACGATTCAAGATTATTGACCGAACTTGGGTACTTGTTGATGGAAGCGGATTCGGTTGACCGCGCTATCGTCGTTCTCACTCAAGCGAAGGAAGCGGACCCCAATTCGGCGATCGTCTACGAAGGATTGGGAGACGCGTACAGCAAGCGGGTTACAGCCTTTGCCATTACGCAGTATGAGAAGTCGATTGAGCTCGACTCGACGAAAGCAGAGGTCCACAATAAGCTGGGCAAGTTGTACTACAAAGAGCGGCGCTACAACGATGCTGCGCGCGAATATCTGCATGTAGCGACGCTTGATACGACGAACAGGGCCGTTTTGCTGGAGCTGGCGAGGATGTACATGGTATCAAGGCCGAAGCAATACGCTAATGCTGCGCGGACTCTCAAGCTCTTTGTCCAGCGCTTTCCAAATTCTGAAGAAGTTTGGCCAACGTATGTGGAAGCCCTCTACTACACACGCCAGTACGCTGAGGCCGTTAAAGCCGCGCAGCGCGTTCTGAAGTCGGACCCGAAATCTGCGCACGTGCTAAGGTTTCTGGCAAGCGCTCATTCGGAATTGAAGCAGTACAATGAGAGCATCGAATCCTACAACAAACTCAGGGCGCTGGACACGCTCAAGGTCACCGACCTGAAGGATTTGGCCAATGCCTATACGGAGCTGAAGAAAGACACGCTGACTCTTCAAACCTACGAGGAGATCGTCAACCTCGACCCGAATCAGAAGGAAATCTTCAACCGAATGGGGGTGGTACTGATGAGTTGGAAGAAGTGGGATCGCGCGGCAATGGCGTTCCAAAGATGCTTCACGTTGGACTCGACCGCATACGGTGCGTTTCTCAACTTTGCCTTGTGCAATATGGTGTTGGAGCGACCTGATACAGCGCGAATGGCTCTTCGCTACGTCACAAGCAAGCGGCCTGAATATGCGCCGGGTCATCTCTATCTCGCGCGCTCCCTCACAGCAACAGACTCACTCCAGGCGGCAAAGAAGGAGTATGAGGAATGGCTCAAGCTGATTCCCCCTCAAGAAGAGGCAAAATTCAAACGTGAGCTTGCAGAGGCATATAAGATAATAGGGGCTTCGTATTTGCTTGAGAAGAAGTACCCGCCGACGATTGAAAACTTGAACAGGTCAGTCAAATATCGGGATGATGATTGGCAGCCTCATCTGTGGCTTGGCCAGGCACACCAGCTGTCCGGCAATAAGGAGGAAGCAATCAAGGAGTATCAAAAAGTTCTGAAACTCAATCCCAAGAACAAAGACGCCAAAGATGCGCTCGAGCGCATGGGCATACCGGTGGACTAAGTCCACCCGCGCTCTGAGACAATGTTTTGAGATCTTTCATGCAGCCGTAGAGCCAACGAACAAGGCGACCACTTTAAATCAAGAAAGGAATTGTGCGATGACTTACAAGCTGCTAAGTATCCTGTTGCTTATTGCTCTCGTGTTCGGAGGATGCAGCAAGAAGGCTAGTCAGGCAAACATTGCGGAGTGGGAGCAGTTCGAGGATCCGTATTTCAAGGTGCACTTCAAAATGCCGAAGGGATGGCACAAAGTCTCTGAGGGTGCGAAAGTGAGTTTCTACACTTCGCAGGCGGCTCTTCAGAAGTTCTATCAACCGGATACCAAGGAGGGGGAAGATGGAGCGCAACTTATTGTTGTGTACGAGAAGCTCGACACCCTGAAGCCGCTTGATTCATTCATGGAGAATCTGAAGAACGATCTCACGACCTCTGGCTACACCGTGAAGGCTGTGGAGCCGACAACGATTGAGGGTGTGGCAGCGAGCAAAATCTCATACAATGGACGGATTGACGAAAATAATACAATCGAATCGGTGCGGACGCTCGCGATCAAAGACTCGACGCTCTACACAGTCACATATGCGGCGTTTAACGATCTCTTCGAGCCATACAAGGCTGTGATTGATACCTTCTTCGCCACGGCTGAGTTGCCGAAACCGAAAGAGACTCCAACGGATCCTTCCATTCCGTCAACGGAGTTAGACACATTCTCAAACGATGTGCTCAGCATTGCCTATCCGAACAACTTTGAGGCAATCGTGCCGCAACCCAAAGGTGAAGTACAGTTTTGGTTGCAGATTCAGGGCTACCGGAAAGACTCGAACATGAACATTGATGTCCGACCGGCGAAGAAACTCACCGTGGAGAAAGTCGTTGACCAGAACGCGAAGTTCTTCAAGCCAACATCGAGGGGGGAGACCACGATCGACGGATTGAAAGCGCCGTATCTCAATTACTCGCCGGCGAAGGAGACAGAGAGCAGGGCCTACTTCGTTGTCAAGAATGATAAAGTGTATCGCATTATCCTGAACTATCATCAGCCAGCGAGAAAAACCTACTTACCCGCCTTCGAAAAAGCTGTTGCTTCCGTCCGTATCAAGTAGTACAATGGGATCGTCTTGCAGGAAAGCCGGGGTATCATCTGCCTCGGCTTCCTGTTTTTGACATCGGACTGCAAACTTGTCTCAAGACCCTTCCCAAATTCCACAACCCCATTCGGGTGTCACCCAACTAGCGACCAGTCGGCCCCGCGTCCTGGGGTGGCTGCGCAGTGCAGCCATTCTTGACGGCGACTGGGGGACAAGCGTTGCCTATGTTATGGGCATCGGCTTCGCCCTCGCGGGGCATAGCAGCTTCTGGCATCTCTCCTTCATGATGGCGCTGACGGCGCTCGTCGCCTTCAATTATATCAGCATTTGTCGGCTCTATCCAGGGGGAGGCGGGGTATACACGTCTGTCTATCATCGCTCGCACCTCTTGGCGGTATTTGGTGCCCTCCTCCTTGCGGCGGATTATGTCGTAACGATGGCATTATCGGTCCTCGACGCGTGTCACTACCTTGGCTTACCTGACCCGGCGCTGTGGGCTATCTTGATCATCTTGGCTATTGGAACGATTAACTGGTATGGCCCAAGACATTCCGGCGGATTGGCTCTGGCAATATCCGCATTTACGATCCTGATTCTCCTCATCGTTATCGTAGCGTCGGCGCCGACGGCTGTGACCTCTGCGACCATTGCTCCGCCTGAGCGTGGATTGTTCCATAATTGGGGAATTTTCATTGGATTCATTCTCAGCTTGTCAGGGATTGAGGCAATATCCAACATGACAGGCTTAATGAAAGATCCGGCGCGAGATTCAAAGCGGGCAATTCTCTCCGTCCTCACAAAGGTCATTCTGGTCAACGCTTTCCTTGGATTAGCGATGCTGGCAGTCCAAGGTTTGAATCCTGGAGACCATCTCGAGGATATG
>Ga0315284_10008731_pt1 | contig 14464 bp, 3 predicted proteins | sample YL17G09_16_MG_FD_203696 | JGI IMG/M metagenome (GOLD analysis project Ga0315284, IMG submission 203696) | Sediment microbial communities from Yellowstone Lake, YNP, Wyoming, USA - YL17G09_16 | ecosystem: Environmental > Aquatic > Freshwater > Lake > Sediment | place: USA: Wyoming | collected... | reverse complement strand
ATAAATCCGCTAATAGCATTATCATTACTTAGCGGAGTAAAGATATTAATTGGGAAGTAGATAGTTTCTACAGTAGTCCAACTTATATTTGTACGATATTGTAAAGCTACGGTAACGTTATACTTATTTGGAAGTATATAGTATCCTGTTATTGTCTTATGGCTTTTGAGGTCAATCTCTAAGGTAGTATAGTCGGCCTCTTCTTCAGGAGCTTCAATTACTAGGCTATCCCATAGAGTATATGACATACCATCAATGGTATTAATTGCCGCGCCAAAATTCGGATCGCTAGGATTAGGTACCGTTAACTCATCAGGTAATGCTGTAACTGTTGCCCCTAGTGATGATAACGCATAATTATTTAAATGGAATAACGGATAGGTTTGTTTAATTCGTGATTGGGATTGTCCAACAACAGCCCGTATAATTAATACACAGGCTTGTCCAAATCTATTAACATCAAAGGCTATTATTCTAGCCTTTGCTACGGCGTACCTATTAACATTAAATGCTATTAAACGTGCTTGAGCAAACCCTATACCTGTTAACGGTAAAACATAGAATTGCGCTTGAGCATAGCTCTGGTTACGGGGCGGATCGCCACCACCAAGGACTAGAATTTGGGCCTTAGATAGTCCGTATTGGAAATGCCCAATCCATACCATCGCTTGGGAGTATCGAGTATATGTTTGCTTAATATCGGCTAAGGCAAGTCCGAATTGTTGGTGGCCGATTTGTGCTAGCGCCAAGCCATAGGCTCTAGGATGCCCTATAAGCCGTGCCTCTGCCTGTGAGTAGCCCCTATCCCTACCCGTAATTTGTGCTTCTGCCTGACCTACTTCATATTTATGTGGAGGGGGTAGAGTTACTACCCTTGCTTGAGCATACGCTCTATTAACCCTATTCCACGGAGGATTATTATTTGTTAACAGGGACCAGCTTGGGTCTAATGATTTCTTATAGTAGACATGTATTGTATACGGTCCCCCACCCTGAGTCCATCTAACATGCAAATTATATTCTTGTCCTTCTGTAAGAACAATTGGGGTACCTGTTATGTCCCTGTCTCCATGTCCCCCACTATAGAACGAGCTATCATAGTTAGCTACAACCACAGTACCATTAATAGATACTTCGGAGTTATCATCTGATATTGTTCTAAAGGTCCATGTATCCGTTGTGGGCGCTACAAATCTTGCAGACCATGCAGCACCGGCATTACTGCCGGGATATCCGGGTGGACCAGTACCATCATCGTAGTAGATTTGATCTGGCGCACTCTCTATGCCCCAAGAAGTAATGTATTCTGGATAAGGTGTATACTCTCCTGTCCAAATCATTCGTACTAAACCTTCACCGGGCCTAGTAATTAGGGAAGTGGCTAGTCCTCGTTGTGGATAGTCAAATGAGTTTAGATATGCTTGAGCATTACCAGAGTGTAAGTGACCTATCTGTGCTTGTGCCCGTGCTTCAACCTTTTGTTCATAAGCATTTAACTTTGCCTGTGCTTGAGCGTGTCCCTGTCCAGACATTCCTGCCCAATAGTGAGCAAGAATTCTAGCATTAGAAAGAACATAATTATAGATAGCTGGTTCGGCTACGTATCCAGCCCAGTTACCGTACTCAGAAATGCCTATATATTCAGGGCTATATAGAGTTCTATTAATACTAGTTTGTCCAGTATGAACCCAAGAACCGTCGAGAAATATCTTTGCTTCTCTAGTACTCTTATTAATAGTAACAACTATATGGTGCCAAGCAGTTCCTAGCGAAACTGCATAAACAGATATAGCGGGCATATGGTTGGAACCATGCTCATAAATAGCTATACCATTGGTACCTAGAGCAACACCAATTCCAGATGCGCCTCCCATATTTGAAGGACGCCAGATATATCGTTCCCCACCCGTACCTAAAGTACTACTTGAGGACTCTACATCTATTTCAATAGTGTTATTATTTGATTTAGCCCATAATTCTAAGGTAAATATATCAGATATTGGACCTTCAGGATTATATATATAAGAATTTGCACCCGCATTAAGATATACAGACCTAGTATCTGGATTATTGGGTGCCCCAATTGTGCTTTCTTGATTTAGTAAGGCAGTTGACCCGTAACTACCTACTTGAGTAGAGGTTTGATCGTGTACAACCGTTCCAGTACTTTCTTTTAATCTAAAGAATGTAACAGGAGTATCAACCTCTACCGCTGATCCATATCTACTAGAATCTAGAGTCCTTACTTGTGCTTGTGCATAACCGTTCTGATTAAAGGATGGGGAGACATAGACTTGTGCTTGAGCGCTTCTAACACTAGAAGTTAGTCCTAGTCCTCTACTATAGTGGTCCATCATTTCATCGAATGATAGGGCACGTCTATAAATTGCTACTTCGTCCAGATTACCTCTGAACCGTGCATTTGTATCGGTACCAGACTCAGCAGCCAATCTAAACTCATGCCCAATATCAGGCATATTGGTAGTATCAACACTTTGTCTTAGTACCCCATTTATAAATAGGAATATATTTGTGCCGTCATATCCAACTGCCATATAGTATGTATTATTTATACTAACAGGGAAGTAAGAGTACATTCCTGTTTGATTACCATTAGTCCATCTCTCTACCCATAGACCATAGGAAGAGTGCATGAGAACAAAGAATCCAGATCGAGGATTATCAAGTTTTTCCTTGGACATAATACGACGCCAGTTAGCGTCGTATACAGTAGGATAAATCCATGCTTCCCATGTAAAGGCTGACCTGTTTATAAAGTCGTACTGGTCCCCAAGGGTAACATAGCCACCATTGAAGTAGTAAGAATAATTGCCCCCCGAAACTAGAGATGATTGCTGAGTAGTTACTGTTCCTGATATTGTTCCATCTATAATAGTGTTTCTATTTGCGTCAAGTACCGTACCAGAGGCTTCGTCTAGATGGTAGTAAGAGCTAGGTCTACTTATAACGACTGCCTTTTCATATGGAGTCTTATAGATAACTGCCTGTGCTTGGGCAAGTTTTTTATATGGGCGAAGAGTCCATACTTCTGCTTGTCCTAGTTGTCTTTCTATTGTACCGAATATTATGTTGGCTTGTGATTGTGCGTAAGAGAAGCCTACATGAGAGCTATAGATATCTAATATCTCTGGTGCTGTTAATTCCCGATTAAAGATAGCAAACTCGTCTAATCCGCCCCGCCATCCATATGTGTTAAAGCCTAGCCAAACATCTTGACCCAAGTTTTTAGTTGATCTAGTCATTCGCATCTGTGCTAGTGCCTGCGAGACTCCATTGATATATATCTTATTTGCTATTGCAGCATCTTGTCCCGAATACCATACTACTGCAATGTGGAGCCATTTATTTGCTATTCCTGCTGAAGATAAACCATATATATCTCCGCTACCTGTATTAAATCCAAAGTTACCCCCGTAGAAATAGAACCCTTGGCTAGAGGCACCATTAATACCAAGAACAAATGCCTCAACGTCCTCTGTACCGTCCCAATACATCCAGAATGCGAAGGTAGCCGCATTTCCAACAGTTTGAGGAATCCATCCGTAATCGCTACCTATATTCGGGGCGACTACCTTATATGCATTTATTTGTCCCGCACCGCCACCACCACCTTCGTTCCAGAAGATTGATGTTCCTGCTGTGGGTAATGCTGCGGGCATTCCAAAGTAAGCCCCGACTCCGCTCCAAGTAGCGTTACCCCTGCCTACTAAGGTATGAATAACCTTATCTATTTCTTGACCCATACCTATAGGGAATCTAACAAGGTTTACGACACTACTTGCATTGTATACTTCTATCTCTGCAAAGCCGGGATTAGTATATCCCCCTGTATCACTAATAATTCTCATCCATGTGACATTATTAGCATCTATATTGAATTCTGCTACTTCTAAAGAACTAGACGGATATGTTACAACTATATATGTTCCGTCGCTTAATAGGATTCGTCCGAATCCCATAGATTCAGACGAATTCCTATTAGTTAATTTAACTCTGGTAAATGTTTGAGGAGTATCCCAAGTAACTTGCCAATATTGACCATAGGCATATCCAGAACTTGCCCAATCAGTACCAGTGTTACCATCAGCAGCAAGTCTTGGAAGATAACTTGTATTATAATAACTACTTGCCGTATAAGTAGCCCCACCATATGAAATCTCATCTAGAGGATAGTATACAATAGGCTTATAGTCTAGAACAGTCTTTCTATACCCCTCCATTTGATAGGCAATTTGAACAATGGCTTGAGCATGTCTGAAGGCTCCGATCTGTACTCCTGACTGGCCCCAGCCTAGCCTATCTGCTAACATAATTCTAGCGTTAGCGTTAGAATACTGGAAATGCCCTATGGATACTCTGGCCTGTCCTACTGGTAGAGCCATAGACCTATACTTAGCATGTACAGTAATCTGACCAGCAGTTAGGGGATAGCTATATAATGCAACTTCATCTATTCTACCGTTTAACCAGTTAGTACCTGAATCTGTTCCCGTACCGATTTTAATTGTTGTACTTGTGTTAAAGGTTCCTAGGTTTACACTATTTTGAGATACTAAATTACCGTCAACATACATCTTTAGGGCGTAGCCCGTAATATTATATGTAACAACTATATGATGCCAAGTATTAGTAGATACTCCGCTTGTTCCTACTGCACCATCTGTACCATTAGCCTTGAAATTTAATGCCCCTGTAGATACCTGATAATAAAGTAACCATGTACCTGAGGTTCCATTTCCCTTATCAATTATTAATGGGAACGATCCTCCACCAATAATATATGCCCAAAGCTCTATAGTAAAACTTCCCCCGCCAAAGTTTAGTAGGGCGCTAGCCTCCATTCTTTGACTTGCTGCCCCCGATAGGTTAAATCCTACAGAGGGGGCAGCATTGGTATCAAAACTAGTTTGATTAAATGAAGGGGAGTTACTATATGTACCATTATAAGCACTCATTCTATCTACTGCTGTTGTTCCAGAGAGTTCGTTTAATCTCCAATAAGCAGTAGGAGTATCCGCTACAATAATAGACTCATACGAAACAAGCCCGCCGGGGTAAGTTTGTTTTATAATAGCTAATGCTTGTGCATATCCTCTAACAACAGAGACTATGCTAGCCTCAGCCTGAGCAGATTGCCATGTATCAGTCCAAGGACTTACCAGAGAATGGGTAGCTTGTGCTAATCCAAATCCCCGAGCATAGAGGAATCCTGCTTGAGCATATGCCTGACCCCTCATATTAACATGCGATAAAATCTTATCGACTGTTAATTCTACTGGATAAATAGCTATATTGTCATAGGCACCATACTGTCCGCTATAGTTATAGGTAGCAAATTGGTTAGAGTATTGTAGATAAAGTCTATACTGGTCTGTTACTACGGGGGTCCAGTTGCTTCTTGTAATAGTATTTGTTAATTGCCCATTAATATAAATTTTAAATACTTTTGTATTATAGGTTACTGCAATATGATACCAAGTACTTATTGAATAGGTTATGCCTGTATCATAGAAAGTTCGGGCAGCGCTATCGATTATAGCTATAGTCAGCTTGTTTCCGGCAGACTGGGCAGTACCATTACCAGTAAATAGGGAGAAATGACGGGCTGTTCCTGTTTGATAACTTATATCTAGAATATAATGTAGTAAAGGAGTAACAGGAGGGGTATAGTACCAACTTTCAACTGTCCATGTATTTCCAGCTAATTCGGTAAATCCGTTAGGAGTTAACCAACCACGATATTCGTATTGATGCCCCATAGTAAGTCCCAATCTTTCAGGAACAACAGGTGAAGGTATAGTAGAAGGATAATTACTCCAAGCTTCATTAGAATTCTTTATACCTATTTCATCTGTCCATGCATTAGTACCAGTATTATTACTATGTAATCCATATAAGTGTGTAGCTCCATCAGCAACTATCAAACTAGAGTATATATTAGGCGCTAGTAATATTTTAGCCTGAGCAATACCCGAACTCGTTAATTTTCGCACGAAAACTTGTGCTTGAGCGTATTTTAAGTAAGTTTGTTTTATATCCGCTACTGATTGAGAGTATTGTAGCCAAATATATTCCCCTGTCTCTTGCTGATATATTGTATAAGCCATACTAGTAGCAGATATAAATTTTGTTAGATAATTTACACCATATGTTACAATACTGTAGTGATCACGTACCCTAAGTTCGGATATCTCATGGTTATATATAATAAATTCATCTAGTTGAACTTCAGGTATTCTATTATTAGCTAAATTAAAATAATGGTATCTTCCTGTCCAAGAGTATTTTACATAGGGACTTATAACTGCGGATTCTGCAAGGACTCCATCTACATACAAAGACAGTCTTGATCCATCTGAGGATAAGGTAGCTACAACATGGTGCCATGCGTTTGTATCTACCGGACCAGACGTTTTAACATACTTAGTAGACCAATTACTAAAAGTTGGATCATAATGATTATAAGTAGCATAAATCCAGTTACCAGCGGCAGGGGTGGCGTTCCAATTTGGTATATTATTAGGAGGGGGATGGGCAATCTCCCATCCTGTTAAGTCTCCAAGTCCTAGGTATATCGTTGCTCCATAAGCATCCCCATTATATAATCTAATAGCAAAATTACTAGAGGGATTATTAGGTTTTATCCAGTATTCTAACGCCCACCCATTATCTCTTAGGGCCGTCCCATTTGTCGCACTACTATAATAATATCCACTAGTAGCAAATCTAATTCCCTTTCCAATTGGGGCAACTGGTCCATCAACTTGAACGTTTCCTGCCGCCCCCGAGTTATAGGGGAGAGTATAAGCGCCCAATTTATCGATTAATGTAGCACTAGTAGGATTATCAAATGTATAGTAGGCTGATGGAGAATCATTAGCAACAATATTATCATATAGCATCCAGTTAGTATTAGCTATTGCAGCCCTAGCGCTGCCTAATTGTTTAGCTTCATTAATAGATGCAAATGCTTGTGCATAACTTTGATTACGTGGAGGATCGCCGCCGCCATAGGATAGTATCTGTGCTTGAGCCTGTCCTCGTCCCAAGTTAGCCGGTACTGTACCCATACCTGTAACAGAAATATTATCAATTTCTATTATTAATGGATTAGTGACATTACTGTTGTGATCTGCTTCAAAGTACCAATATATATGTCCGGGCTTATTATCTTCAATTCCAGTTAGTACATAAGTTACTTGCCATGCGGGAGGCTCACTGCCCGATAAAGCCCAAACCTTAACATATACTGTGTTTCCTTGGGCTTTAATCCTATAGGCATTTACTACTTTAGTATCTATGGTAGGATATACGTAGGTAGAAGCTTGAGAGTGATAAACAGAGTCTACTTCAAGTTGATTAGTCTGAGTACTAATCTCTGCTCCACTATTCCACCATTCATTCGCCGGTTGGTCCCTTACTATAATAGTATTGTAAAGCTCTGTTGTAGGATCGTCTACGGCAGACGACTTGATTTCAAAATATAGTTCGAATTCATATAAATTCTCTCCACCAAATTTGAATTCAATAGCATCCCACCAATCACCGGCTGCAATAGTGACTAAGCCCTTACCCCCACTTACAGAGTTTACAGTACTACCTTGACTAAGTATTGTATATCCGCTTCCAACATCGGGCTGTCCCCAGCCGTTGGATACAGTACGACTAAACGTATCTCTAAATAAATAGACTACCTCAGGAAGACCTAATGATACTCCTGCTTGGGCGTAGGCTTGTACATCGTAAACCAATATATGTGCTTGGGCTTGGCCAAACCAAGGCCAGATATCTTCACCTGTTTCTTGTGTATATACTGTCCAAGCAATTGCTCTCGCTTCTACTTTATTCTCAAATGACCATATATAAGAATCTGCTTGACCAGATGCTAAATATGAAGTAAGAATATGTACCTCAGATTGGGCATAGGCATCAGTTTTTGTCCAAACAATAATACTTGCTTCTGCTTGTCCATAAGGTACGGGGTCGTCTATACTTTCAGAGGGATAAGTGCGTTTTATGTGGGATTGTGCTTGACCGTCACCTTTATAGGAGGTCAGAATATTAGCTAGCGCTTGTGCATAGCCTTGATAGCTTGCTAGAATCCACGCTTCACTTTGGGCTTGTCCACTAATTCCATAGAGAGAATCAACCCAAGCCATTGCTTGTGCCCACCAAGTACTCTTAGCAATCAATGCCCCTGCCTGTGAATGATTAAATGTAGACCTATTATAGATAACTCGTACAAAGTTTCTAGTTAATTGTACGGACGGGAGAGTTGTTGTAACAATAGTTCTAACAAAGTTACTAGATACGTCTACAGGTACAGCAGTATTAGAAAATACTACTCGGGAATATATGTGGGAAACGGCAGCAGCGAGAATTGCTGTCTGTGCCTGTGCAGATACCCGTACTACGCTAGCAAATATAACAGCGCGCGACTGAGCATAGGCTCTGTATCTGGATAGGTTAGGATTATCTATATAGACTGAGGCTATACCAAACTGTATGTAATAATAGTAGTCAGAGGTACCTAGAACTATACCGCCAAGTTGAGAGTATGTTGTTCCCAATTGTCCGGTGGTATTAGCCATTGTATTGACCTCTTTATTGTATTAAAATTATTCGAATACTACCGCTGCGGCCATTGTATAACCTGTTGCGGCAATTCCTCCTGCGGCTATAGGAAATATCGGTCCAGCCCAAGGAGAGGAGCCATAAGATATCAAAATTTGAGGAGTATTATTTCCTCCCGTGTGTTGAACATAAGCAGCCTGTGTAACATAACCGGGGTTAGTAAACTGTCCACCCGACGTAGTATCTATCCAGATGGTTATTAACAGCCCTCCGGGGCTTCCCATAATAACCGGGGTCGTTTTAGTCGCATCTAGCCAATTAAAATCAACAAGTGTACCTACTCCTCTGAACACTGCTACAGCAGCGCATGAATCTGATCCTGAGCTATGCGTTAGAGTCCAAGTTCCGGGTTCAGTACTGGCAATTTTATACCAAATTCCTTGCCACTCATTAGACGAGGTATCATATCTAACTAATTGGGTCCAAGAATTATCGTTCATTGGCCCATTAATATTTACTACAGAGTTGGTACACATTGCGGCCATAATAAGCAAGTCCCCATCCACAACACTCCCCGGCTTAGTAAATGAGAATGGAGAAGCCCCCACAGCAGTAACGCTGCCTACTAATGTTGCCGTAGTTTCTGTTAGAAATATAGCCCTTAATGCCCCAGCAGTTAGTACATGATGTACTTCTGCGCCAGAATTATGTATGGATGCTTGCTGTACGCCTCTAATGGCCTCGCTAGCACGGATAATTGTAAAAGTATTACCAGAGACACCTGTAACCGTACAAATTTCATCTGGATATGAGGCTTCAGCCTTGATTAGAATTCTAAAGTTACCCGTAGTAGGAAATCCTGTTGTGCTAACTACTACAAGAGTAGTATCATCATCTAGGATACCTCCATCAAGAGAAGATTGCGCGCCATTTGTAAATTGTTCTTCTGGCATGTCATCACCCCTACGCCTGTAATTTAAATCCAAATTCCGCATTAGTATTTATGTCGTCTACTGTCCAAGGTAATCCAGTCGCAGGATTAATAGTCTCTATAAATGTGTAATTATTAAAGCTATTTGTTAAATTAACGTCACTTGCTGACCGTTCATAATCTATAGAGTTCTGTCTTTGCACAAGTCTTAGAGTTCTTGTTCCTGCATCAAGCTTTGCAGCCCTAACTCCATGCATAAGGCCATAGACTGCTATTGCATTAGATGGTAAGTTTGTATATTGATACGTATCTATTGAGCCAGCAATTGTCGTTTTTACAAAGTCTGTATCAAAAGCTCCACCAGCCTCATCTATTAATGACCAATGATTAGCTCCTACTGAGGGTAGCCAACCTTGATTATACCCATCTGCATTAGGATAAAGATCAAGCACACGCACATCCCCTAGATAATTAAGGGTGTTCCCTGTATTATCTAAGATATAAAGATCATCGTAAGTTATACCCGGATTAGCATCACAATCTGAGTAACCTAATACAAATACCTTGGCATAATTATTTGCCGTATTTCTAGCATTTAATCCTGTGGTCATACTAAGAGCCGTGATTCCATTTACCCTTAATTCTACATAAGCAGAATTACTAATAGATACTTTTCCATCTATCCAATACCACTGATTAAGAGATAGTGGCTGGCTTGTAGCTGTTGCCAGAACTTCCGCTGCTGTAGTATAGCAATTATTAAGAGCTTTACGAGCATACTGTAAATATCCTGCACTATTAATACAGATACCAGCCTGAGGTCCGGGGGCATCATTAATATTAGTATCACAAAACGATAATAACCACCAAGTCCTTATTGCGTTATATCCCCCTACTTTTACAGCGAATCCAAACATAAACTCACTAACACTAGGTAAGTTTATCATATAAGCGTATGATGCGCTATTATCTTGAAAAGTAAAAAATAATCCTTGTCCACTTCCACTTACTCTAGAATTACCTGATGAATATACTGTATTTGTAATATAGGTACCAAACATATTTCCAGAATCAAATCCGTCAGCCCACCATATATCTCCTGCTGCCATCTTATCGCCCCCTATATATACCAGCGGTCATAATAAGATACATCTACACTACCGCCTGTTACTGTAAAAGTTGTTTCTCCTGCGCCCGCGTACATACGGTAGTCAGTATTCATTGAAGCATTCATATTAGTTACTCCTTCGATAGCGGTAAATGCCTCTGTATCTATTACAAGCCCACTTGCTGCTCCTGATATCGTAATGGTTCCAGTAGGCTCTCCATTAGCTGTTACTCCTGTAATTGTCATGCCTGTTCCTGTAGCCGTTATAATAGTTGGAGTCCATGCACCATTAGCTAACGTCCTACCTGTAGTAGAAACAGTACCGCTGCCAGAGAATGTATGTAAGGTTTCTCCTACTAGCCACGGTTTACATTCAAACTCTACGCTATAGTCCAAGGTTCTAATCGAAGATGGTACAGACTTGTTAGTGGAGATTGATTTAGCTAATGCTACATAATGTCTGTCCGTATATTGTACGTACAAATTCGTAAATACCCTAGAGCTTCTAATTATTGTAGAAGCTAGTTCTACTTGATCCTTACAGGTAAGATAATCCTGCTCCCAAACTTTAAGTGTTAGAGATAGTACTTTATTAGCTAGTCCAACATCTTCTGAATTAGAGCCATCGATATATGCGCCATAGTGCTGAGCTATATTAAGGATTGAATCCATAGTCTCGCTTTGTACGTATCCCGGCAATTGATAGTTATTATAAGTAACTATGTATTGCTGCGGTGGTCCTAGTGGGGACATAATTATTCCTCCTTAAGTTAACTTAGCCTTAATTGCTGCGGCCACTTTCTCTACCAGTTGATCCATTTGGGCGGGGGTAAGAAGTTGACCATTAACATCTATGTTAACGCTGATTGGTCCCTGTGAGTCTCCTATGCTAACTCCTGACTTGCTATTCATTGGTACGTTAGCCAATGCTGCAAAGTCTCCTGCGCCCACTCGGATTCTACGAATCGTGTCTGCCTTGGAAAGTAGGTCGTTCTGCTTCTTTATTTCATCTGTTAGTAAACCTATTCCCTTATTAAGAACCTCTTGAGACAATCCTAGCTGTAGCCATATCCTCTTATTATCAAGCATAACAGCAACTAAGTCTTTAGCGTGTTCCTTATTCTCTCCGGGTATTGCGCTCTGATACTTCTTGGCCCAAGCAATAGCCCTCTGTAGATAAGCAGAAACATCGACGTTAGCCTCTTTCCATTCTTCGGGAATATCTATAACTCCCGTATCCTTTCCTCCACCACCAGTCGATGGTGCTGCACCGGGTAAATCGTTTTTATCTACTACCGGGGGCTTTGTAGTAGTATCCGTAGGTAAATCTATTGGCCCTGCCTCTTTCTTAGCTTTTGAAACTGCCGCATCCCAAGCCGGGTCTTCTCCTGTGCCTGATCCAGTATAGGACCGTCCACCATGACTAGCCCTATATATCTGCTGTGCCCGTTCTATTATACCGGGCTGGGCACTAGTACCATTACCATAAAGATACTGCATTCTAATTGTATAAGTCATTTCTTTATATGTGGGAAGATCGTCTATTACTGTCTTTACCCATTGTAATACCTTTCCCCAATCTCTAGCACTATCAGCACTAGTATTAGTATTAGTTCCTGTTGTGATAATTTTTCCTACTAAATCTGTTATAGATAATTCAGCGGCATTAGCAAATCCGGGTATCTTCTCCATCATCTTTACAAAGGCATCCCATTGCTTATTATTTATGTCAGATACCAATGAAGTACCGGGAGATTTAGTAAGCCCCTTTGATATTCCCTCTGAAGAAGCTTGGTAATTCTTTACTCTTCCTTCCATCTCGGCATACTTGCTCGCAGTAAGATCGCCATTAATGAATTGATCGTATAGGCTAGCAGAGGTATCAGCAAGACTTTGATTTAAACTCTTCTGCGCATCTTCTAATTCTTCTGTTCTATCGATAAGTAATTGTTCGTCTGCGGCTGCTTGCTTAGAGCTTTTTCCAAGATATATTATATTTCCTCCCAAAGCCCGTATAGTATCTACCTGAGTAGATAGGTCCATATCCTTTAGCTGTGGCATATATTTAGTCATAAGTTCTAATTGATCTGCCCAAGTACTTGATCCGGGCACCATTCTCTTAGAAGGGTCTTGAGTATCCAACATCATTTTCTCAAGTTGCTTTCTATCCCTTACAAATGGGGCGTCACCTTGATCAACGGTACGCCTACCATATCTGTCTGTAGAGGGTGTTCTAGACTTAATCGATTGTGCTTCTATCTCTCCTAATATGTTCTGTAAGAACCTATATTGATTCTCTGATGCTGTAACTTGTTCAGGGGAGAGTTTTCCTAATGCTTGTCTAGTATTTAGTTGCGCCTCTAATCTTAGATACCCTTCAGCAGCTTGGGTTATATTATCTTGAGCATACCCTGCTGCTATTAATGCGTCTCGGTATTTCTCTGCCTCTACTGCATTTTCCTTACTTAAAGTATTTATACCTTCCCATAATATTGCGGAGGTCTGTAAATTTTTAGGGATTCCCTCTATTACTTTTAATCCTTCTGGCGTATCCTTAAATAAGGTTTTAAAGTTATTTATATCAGTTCCGAATCCAGCTATATCCATGAAGGATACTTTTCCGGGGGTTGGGGCTATACCTGTTCCCGGTACTCCCCCTCTCGCACTTATTCTTCCAGTCTCAAACATTGTTGGTCCTGATCGCATAGGGCCACCAAAGTTTAAGTCAAGTCCTCCCTTATCATTTACATCTAAATACTTCTCAGGATATTTTTGTTTTAAATATGCTAATTCTAATTGTTTTTGAATAGCTGTTGAATCTGCTCCCGACATTGTACCTTGCTGTATGGCACTAATTATACCCGGAGTTAAAGGTAGCCCAGTAGTTCCACTAGTAGCTAGTGTCTTAGTTAATTCTACAAATGACGCATTTAATTCGTAGTTAGTTGTAACTAGTTTAGCGGTTGTTTCTGCTAATTTACTCTTAGCAGCGTCACTAGCAAGTATGGAGTCTGCATCAGTCTTACCAGCAAGTTGTGCTATTTGTTTTACTAAGTTTTCTTGTTGTGTTACTAAATTCTTTGTACTAGTTTTAGCAAGATTATAAGCAGTAGCGGCATTTAGAATAGCCTCTGAATTTGAATCTAATTCTTTAGTTGTTTCTTTAGCATCGCCCGAAATCATTTGTAGAACAGTTCCAACGCCCATTAAAGCTATACCGGCAATTAGGGCGTGAGGAACAACCGCCCCTAGCCCGGTTGTTATGGCACCGGCCATTTGTAATCCCCCACCAAGCATTTGTAACGGACTTCCTCCACTCATTGCAGCACCAGCAAGCCCAGCAACGCCTATAGCTGCCCCTGCCAACCCCGCCTTTGGGGTAAGTTTACTGCCCATAAGTCCTTTTGCCCTTCCCCATGTCCCTACCCCTTGAGTAGTACCGGAAGGAGTAGTAGAGGTCGGTATTGGTGCTAATTGTGTCCTTAGAGTTTTAGCTGCTGCAACCGCCCCCAATATACTAAATGTAAAAGCCTCCATAAATCCTATCATGGCCCTTATACCGACACTTATTAACTTAGATACTGCTAGAAATGCGGTAATTTGTAGTACTGTTGAAATTGCTCCGACAGAGATACCATCAAAGAATTTCAAAATATTATCTAATATTGTAGTTAAACTACCGAGGGTTTCTTTAAGTACCCCAGCAAATTTCTCAAAGGCTATTTCATCAAGTCTAACTTTTAACTGAGTTAACTTGGCGTTATTAGTATCAAGTATCTTGGCATTTGCTAGTAGCGCTTCGTTGGTGGCATTTATAGAAGTTTGCTCTA
>Ga0315284_10008727_pt1 | contig 14467 bp, 17 predicted proteins | sample YL17G09_16_MG_FD_203696 | JGI IMG/M metagenome (GOLD analysis project Ga0315284, IMG submission 203696) | Sediment microbial communities from Yellowstone Lake, YNP, Wyoming, USA - YL17G09_16 | ecosystem: Environmental > Aquatic > Freshwater > Lake > Sediment | place: USA: Wyoming | collected... | reverse complement strand
TCGCTGGCGAGGTCGTGATGGTGCGGGGGTGCGAGAGCCGCTTCGGTACGACCACGATCATCAAGCTCGTAGACGCCTCTGGAAACGTCTACACGTGGTTCGCCTCCGGGGGTCGGGACGTGGCTCGGGGCGAGCGCTACGCGGTCACCGGCACGGTCAAGAAGCACGACGAATACAAGGGCGAGATGCAGACGGTGGTGACGCGCTGTAAGATCGTCGAAGCAGCTCAGGCGGTCGCCTGAAAGGGGTGATGTGATGACTGACCAAAAAACTGCACGCGACTTCTCGGGGCACGAGGCGTGGCTGGCGGCGGCGCGGTGGGTTGCACTGGCGTGCCTATTCGCGGGATGTGCGGCGCAGCCGACACAAGTGATCGTGACCGTCGGCGCGGAGCCAGGGGTGGTCGCTGTGGGAGCGCGGTTGCGTCTCACTGTGCTTGGTGGGGTCGGGCGCACGGAGGCACCGACGGCCTCGCGGTTCGAGCGTGTGTTGGTGCCGGGGGGTGCTGACCCGGCGTATCCGTTCGAGCTGGCGCTTGCGCCGCTCGACGGTGATCAGGGGCGGAGCTACAGCGTGACGGCCCGAGCTGAGACAGGGGCGGGCGGGTTTGTGGGCCAAGTGAGAGTCATCGGGGGCTACGTCGAGGGGGAGACGCTGTTCGTGTCGCTCACGCTGGAGGACGCCTGCCGTGGGGTCGTGTGCGGCGCGCAGGAGACGTGCAGGGCTGGGGCTTGCGTGGATGCGCGGAGCGGGGGTGGGCAGGGTGTGGGGGATGCGGGGCCGGTGGTGGACGCTGGAGTGCGGGACGCTGGCGATGCTGGGGTGCGGGACGCTGGGCCGGCGGATGCTGGGCCTGTGGACGGCGGTGAGGCGACCTGCCCTGCGTTCGTGCCTGGCACGTGGCGCCTGACCTACACTGAGGGGAGTGTCTACTCGGGGTGTACGGCGCGTGCGCCCTTCGAGAAGTCGGCCGCTTCCCTGCGAGATCTGCTACCGGCTTGCGGCACCGATGCTAGTTGCAGCATCGGCTACATCCCGCCCTGTTCAGTAGAGCGAGGCTGGCTCTCTCTGTCCGGCGCTAGTTGGCAACAGACGTTCACGCCCGTTACAGGTTCGCTGGCGACCGGAGTCCAAGGACCAACCTTTCCCGGCTGCTTCTTCAACGTGCGAGCGGAGAGAATCGGGCCGTGATTCAGCCGACGCGCTCTTGGATGATTGAGTGCGTCACGCCTGCACGGTAGCCGATACGGATTGAAGGGTGGACACCGCCGCCGGGACCGGGCGGGACAGGGATGCCGGTGTAGGGGACCGGCAAATCGGTCGCGAGGTACGCGAGCACTGGCTCGAAGCTGACTCCGAGACAGCGCCCGAAAACAGGGTACGTGAAGACCTTGTTCTGGCGGTAATTCGGAGGAACACCCGCGACTGGTGTTCCGAGATTCCACGGAGCGGCATTCCACGGAGCGACGCTTGGGTTTGGAAGCGGGATGTACCACACGTCGTCAAAAAGCACCGAATCTGACGTGGGCGGGACCGCGATGTTCAGCGGTGCTGAGCCCCAGGCAGCAGGAACCGTGTCGAGCCGCTTCGGCGAGGGCATCCAGACATTTCTGTTACCGATGGAATTGACATTTACGGCGGCGAACTGCCCTGCGGCGGTGTCGAAAGGTTGTGCCGAGATGTCCCAACCTCCGGTCCCGTTGCCGTTCCCGAAAACGTCTTTGTCGATCTGTGATGCACACGGAGCACCACCGGGCGACTTGAGTCCGCCCATGCGCCCGATGGGATTCCCTGCCGATTGAGCCGGATCACCCGGCGTGCGAAATTCCACGTTTGAACGCAAAAAATGGGGTTTTATGCGCAAACCCGAGACGTAGGTGCTGTCGGGGTTGTCCACGAGTTGTGTCGAAGGGAAGCCGACCTCCAGATAGACGAGCAACGTCTCGCCCTCGCGAAAGCAGTCGAGACTCGTCGCAGATGTCGGTAGAACAGCGTGAATCTGACCTTGGTTCAGGCCGCCGGGGGAATACGCCTGCGCCATGGAGAATGGCGAGAAAAAACCACCGGGGGATAGTGGCTTCAGGTCTTGAAATTCGGGTCCACTCATGGTGCCTGGGAGGGTAGCAGCTTCACACCACCTTCGCAACGGTGCTTAGCGTTGGCGAAAAACAAACGAGCGGGAGCGCCCGGATTTCGGTTTCGGTTTCGGCTCCGGCTCTGGTTGGTTCCACTCGGTAGGATCGAGGAGCTGCCCTGCCACGGTCCAGAGTGCGAAGAAGTCGACATCGAGAAGCACGGGGAAGCTGGGATCGAGTTCGCGAGCTTCCTCGATTGCGTCGATCGCTCGGATGAGCTGCGCCTCGGTCTCAAAGTCACAGTACGTGAGACCGAGCGCATGGTCTGTGATCATTGCCGGGTCATCGGTGCCGGGTGACGGCAGCTCGATCGTGAAGCGTGTTTTTGCCATCGGACTCCCTGGGTGCGACGTTCACGCTCCGCGCTTATTCAAGTCGCCCTCGCCACCACCTTGTTCACCGGGACCGGACGAATGCCAGGGATGTTCAGCATCGCCTTGCTCTCCTTGGCCATCGCTTGCAGAAGAGCGTGGTTGATCACCTTGAATTTGTCGGGCACCAGCCCGAAGGAGGTGACCTCGTAGGTCCACTCTTCGCGCACGCTCACGCCATCGAGCTTTGGAGGCGCGGGAGGCACGGCGGCGACCGCGAGCTGCGTGGCGGCGCTGTCGCCGGTCTGGTGGGCGGCTGCGGCGGCGTCGAGGGCTGCCTGGCGCTCAGCGGCACGCATCGTGTGGTAGGCGGCGATCTTCGCCTTCAGTGACTTCTCCGACGACAGGTAGTAGTCCTGCGCGGGTTGGAACCACGAGCGGATGGTCTTGAGCGCGGCGTTGAGCGGGCCGGTCGCCTGCTTCTTTCGTTCTTCGAGGCGGTTGTAGTGGCCCTTGATCTCCCCGAGCACCTCGCCCGCGAACGTGAGGTCTTCGTCGGTCGCGATTTGGAAGCCCTCGATCTCTGTGAGCGCCTCCTTCGCCACACCGACCTCGTCCTCTGCCTCCGCCTGCATCGCGGGGGATGCGAGTTCCGCGCCTACGGTTTCGCCGACGGCGTCGATGATCGCTGTCGAAGACGGAGGCGGCACCGCAGGTGTCGTCTGCATCGTGTCCGCCTTCGCGTGCCTCTCGCAGAGCGGCACCTGCACGCCCTCCCGACCGAAGGGCGTGCCTTCGACGAACACTACCAGCGGTGACTGGCACCGCATCACCCCGCACGCCCCGGACTTGAAAGACTTGACGATATTCATGGAAAAACCCCTGTTGATGTGATGTGAGACTACCGGAGGAGATCGCAGAGCACGCCGTAGAACGTCTCCTGCGTGAGAGGAATCGGAGCCCAGAGATGGCGCTTGTATCCGTACGACGGTGGCTCCACCTCCCACGACCCGTCGGCATGTAACACGAACCGTCGCGTCTCTGAAGTTCGCGACAAGGCGACTGCGCCGCGACACCCCGGTGACGTCCGCGCAAGAGGTTCCACGCAAACCAGCGCGCCGCAAAGATCAATGTCTAGCATCGGTGCGCTCGTGTACGTCCCAAGGTCGTCGTGGAGCAACTGACGTGTCTCCCGGTACGACACGCGCACCAAGTCAGGCGGAAGCTCGCGCAACCACCCCGCGAAGGAATCGAGTAGCGCGAGATACGCTGCCTGCCACTCCAACCTGTATGACGCGCGATCAATCGGGCGCGGGCGTGCTCGCAACTTCTTTTCTAGGTCCTCTTTCGCCGTCATAGCGCTCCCTCAATGCCCTTCAGATGCAGGTAGTATTTCGCTTGGCCTTCGGAGATCGCTCCATCTGCCATGAGGAAGACGACGATGAAAATGATCGTGTGCCGCTCGACACTTCTCGGGGCGAAAAATCGCAGCACTCCGGGTACGAGGGCGAGCAGCAAGAGCCCCGGCACATCGATCCATCCCCACCTCACCCCACGCGGATTGTTCAGCTCCCGCAGCACGCATCGGTACACAGAGATGGTGTGCAACGCGCCTACGACGGCGAAAAAGACGCCGAGCGAGAGAAGGCTGATCCAGAAAGCACTCACGCAGCCACCGCCTCTTCCTTCGGTGACCATGGCAGAAGGCGCCCGTTCGCGTCGTAGAGCGCGACGGCGTCCTTCGAGAAACACGTCGAGAGACACGGCGTCGTCGTCAGCGGTACGTCGGGCATGAACTTGCTCCCGTGGAGGCACATGAGCCGACCCAGTTCGGTCGCGGCCTCGTGCGCGACGGGGGTGGGCACCTCGCAGATGATCTGATCGTGGATGAACATCACCGGCCGCGACCCGTAGAGCGGCGACTCCGTCTCGATGTAGCAAGCCTTCGCCACTGCGTAGAGCGCAGCCTTCGCCGCATCCGCCGCGAGCGCTTGGAAGTTCCCGTTGGCGGCCTCGGTGAACGTGACCTCGCCACGGTGTCGACCACTGTAGAACTGGACGAGGTGCGCCTTGTTGGACATCGGATCAAGCTGGTTGCGCACCCATCGGAAATACTCCGACGCCTCGGGCCACGTCGCGAACCACTGGTCCTTCAGCTCGACGCAGCGTTCCTGCGTGAGGTTCAGTCCGAAAGAAGCTCGCGCGTACTCGCGGAAGCCCCCGTGTCCGTCACGACCTGCCGCTGAGAGACCGCCGGGGAGACCGAAATTCAAAGCCTTGGCGAGCTGGCGGGCGTCCTTGATCTTCTTCTGCCATTCGAGCCCGTGGTCCCCTTTCAGTGCTTCCTTCGCGTACTCGTACGTGATGCTGAGAAGCTGCGCCGCGACGTCGAGATGTACGTCCATTCCGGCATTCAGGCGCTCGCCCATGCGCGAGAAGCCGACCGTGTTGATGCAGACCTGAGAGAAGCCCTTCAGCTCGACACCGTCGTAGTCGGCGTCCGCATAGAGCCAGCCGTAGCGGGGGGCGAAGCACTCGCGGATGCCCGTGACGGGGACCATCGGCGTGTCGCATTTCTTGCACTTCGTCGCGCTCGCGCCGTTCTTGAATTCGCAGAGCGGGCAGCGCGGTTCCATGGCACGGCGGATGACTTGGATGGGGTAGCCGACCGTGCCATCGCCCTTCGCGTCGCCGCTCGCGGAGGTGCGACCCGTTTCGAGGAGAACCTCGTAGCTCGGTTGGATGGGGACGCGTGTGCCTGCCATGAGCACGGGGACGTCTTTGGTGAGGATCGTACTGAGCGAGGTGTACTGCGCGTAGTAGGACAGGAGCTTGTCGCCCGACTGATCGCAGGCATCTTCATCGAGCGACGTCTGTCTTTTGGCCGTGAGCTTCAAGGGTCGACCCTGTGCCGACATCACCGCCTCGATGCGGGCCTTGGCGGCTTTCGTGTCGCGGGTGATCTTGACCTTCTTCGAGCGCACACCGATCTGAACGCGGACGAGCCCACCCTCCACGAGCGCGGCGCGTAGGCGGTCGAGCGTAGCGGTTGTTTGCGCCACGAGCCGCTCGACGCGTGTACGGTTCGTGCGGACGCCATAAACGCTCTGGAGGTGCAGCGACCACGCGGCGGCGCACTGGCGTTCCTGGTCCACGAGCCAGCCGCGTTCAAGGCACGTCTGAGGGTCATCTGGAGCGAAGCGGCACGTCTCCTGCTCGGCGTGGACGAGGAGCGGCGTCACCGTGTCGTCGCAGGGGTACGTCAGGGCGCGCTCGGGCCAGTTCGCGAGCGGGACATTCTCCAGCTCGGCGTAACGCAGACGCCAGCTGTCCTCTCCCTTGTCGAGAGCGGTGTCGAAGAAGCGTCGAGAAAGATCGTCGAGGCTGTAGTTGAACTGGGTCCACTGGCCGCGCTCGTCGAAGTAGCCGCGATAGCAACCGGCGGCGATGTCGAGGAGCTTCTGGCGGATCAAGACGTCACGGATGCGTCCGGCGTCATAAGCGTCGAAGATTTTTCGCAGGAGGTGTGGCCACTTCGCTGCGACAACACCCATGTCGTAGGCGATGTGTGCGCCGACGAGGATGACGTCTTCGGTGTCGAGCAGTTCTTCGACGAGTGAGAGCGATTGGTCGTGGCGGAGGAGGCCCGACCACATGGTGAGGGCACCGTCGCCGCGAGCGGTTTTGCGGAGGAAGCCTTCGCGGGTGATTGGTTCGTCGCCGAGATCTTTTGCGTCATGTGCCCACGAGACGCAGACGATCGGCGGGGTCAGAAGACCCGGACGGATGAGGTGCGTTTCGGTGTCGAAGCCGATGAGCATGCGAGAGATCTCCCCGAGAGACGATGAAAAACAGACGGAGGCGACCGAGCGGCCCGAACGGTCGCCTCCGTAGTGCGAGCTACCTACTCAGGGCTGGCGAACGTCGTTCGTCTGGGGGTTCCAGAGCCAGCCGGGGGCGGTCGGGTGTGGCTGGTAGCCGGGGGGCATGGCCTTGGCTGCCGGAGGGGCAGGGACGGCCGGGGCGGGCGGTGGCGGGGCTGCGGCGGCGCGGGGCGCGGGGGCTGCGGCTGCCTTGGGGGCCTTGATCGCACCATCGGGCTCGCTGATGAAGGCCCACTGGTGGATCGTGAAGTCCGTGTTGCGGCGCGTCTTGGTCATCGTGCAGGCGAGCCGCATGATGGTCCCGGCGAGGGGGTTTTCCTCGGTGCAGGCCAGATCGCACTCGGCCTCGGTGATCTCATCCGCCGGCACATCGAGCGCCGCCGCCATGAAACCCTTGATGTTGCCCGGCGCGGACTCGTGCTTGCTGAGGTTGATGACCTGCGAGCACTTCGTGCCAGGACGCCGCTCGGCGTTGTCGGATTCCAAGATTTCCGTTTCGATCACGAACATGTTCTCGCCCATCCGGGAGAGGATCATCTTCACGGCCACGATCTTGACCTTGTACGTCCCCGCGAGGAAGTACACGCCGCCGCCGTTGACCGAAGCACCTGTGACTGCACTGAAAACGCCCATGTGAACCTGCCTTCGATGTGATGTTGCCGTTGACGAAACACCCGCGCCGGATTGACGCGGAGAGACTACTGGTTGAGGATACCGAGCACGTCGGCTTCGCAGAGCAGCGTGTACTGCTCGCCTGCGACCGTGACGACCTGGCCTACGCGGTGGTGGAAGAGGATGGTGTCGCCCACGCTGACGGCCATCGGGATGATCTGACCCGTCAAGGCGCGGCGTCCTTCACCGACCGACAGGACTTCGCCTCGGAGGGGCTCGACGCTCGATGCGGTCGCGGGGATGAAGATCCCCGACTCTGTTTTCTCTACCACGGCCGCTTGCTTGACGACCATGCGGTCGCCGATGGGACGGATCTTGACGTTCGACATTTTTTTTTCTCCCTTGTTGGTTCAACCCCACCGAGGTCCGGTGGCGTTTGAAAGACTGAGTTCGAGGTCGGCGTACAAGAGCTTCTGCGGTGAACCGAGCGTGTCTTGCAGGTAACGCGCGTCTGCGAGCGCCTGATAGAAACCGTCCATCTGCTCCTTGCACGCGAACATGAACTCGTAGCTCACCTCGTCGGCCTCTTGGCCTTCTCTGTGCGTGCGACCGAGCATTTGCTCGATGCCCTTACCGCTCGGCTGACACGAGACGACGAGGCTCTTGTTCCATTGCTGGAGATTGCGTCCCTCGGAGTTCGCCATGACGGAAGCGATGCAAGGCCCCTTGCCGTCTTCGATCATGCGCTTGCCCTTGTCGAGCCCACCGCCGCCGTAGTAGGACAGGCCCGTCATCTCGGCAAGACGTTCGCCAAACGCGATGTGTTCGACCCAGCAGATTCCGTCGTTTTTCTTCAGCCAGTCTGCGGCGAACTGGAGAGTGCCATCGGAGACCCACACGGCCTCTTGATTCGGTACGAAGGTGTCGCGAATTTCGCGCCACGCGTTGTACTCCGTGTCAGGGAGTTCTTTTCGTGCACATGCCTTCGCAATCGGCATCTCGGAGTCGAGGCCAGGGGTGTGCATCGCCAAAATGTCTCGCGCGAAGCGTGCCCAGTTTCGGCGTGCGTTCAGCCACTCTTCCGGTGGTCGAGGGTTCCATCGGTAGTAGAAACCGCAGGCGAGTTCGCGAGCGTGCCGCCAGAGCTGGAAGCCGTCGATGATGGGATGATCATCGGGTGTGACCCAGTCGTTGCGGAGCTTGGTGAACGCGGCGTCGAGTTCGTCACCGAGACGGGGCTGGACGGCCGAGATCGACAGCGACGCGCCGAGGAGCGATTCGCTCGTGGCGACTACGCCTGGCGTCTCCGTGAGCCGGCGCTGGTATGCCTTGCGCGTGAGCGAGAGGGCGATGTGCTCGCCGATTGTGTGGATGCGTTCGCGGTCAGCGGGGTCACAGAGCTGCGACAGCGCACCCACGCCGAGACGCTGCATGTCGTCGATTTTTTCATCGATCGCTGCCGCCCATTCTTCGAGATCGTACTGCGTGTTCGGGAGCGGCGAGCTGTACGGCAGGCACCATCGGATGATGTGTGCGTAATCGCGGAGCGAACGCATGGTGATCGTTCCCGAGAGCGCAACGAAGCGCGTCTTTGGGTTTTCCTTCATCCAGTGCGTTATTTTTCGCGTGACGCTGGCCCGCGAGTTTTTGATCCTGTGCGTTTCGTCACAGATAATCAGGTCCGGCGCGACCTCGGCAAGTAGTTTTCCACCGTTCTCTCGGCTGAGTATTTCGTACGAGAGGATCGCAGGCGGTACGATCCTGAAATGCTTCTGGTAGCTACCGATCTCGCGAATCGTCTTGTCACGCAGCTTCGCCGGCAGAACCAGCAGGGGTCGCTTCGCTTCGAGGACGATAGGCGCCAGGAGCGACACAGCCGTCTTGCCCGAGCCGACTTGCATGGGGCCGAAGAGCCCGCCGTAGTCGTGCAGCTCCGCGAGCGCCTTCGCTTGCACCGGGCGCAGAACCATCGTGCCGCTGGGCATCCGGAGCCACTGCTGCATGTCCGCGAGCAGCTCGGGGAAGCCGGGTTCGTCCTTGCTCCACTCGCGGCGCGGGAGCGCGATGATGCGACGCAGCTCGGCAGAGTCCTTGACGCCCGAGCGACGGAAAATCTTCCCGACCTGGGAACTCTTCGTGAAGTCCTCGGGGTTCTTCCCGGCGTAGCCCATCAGCTTCGCGAGTGCGGAAGTCATCGTGCCCTCGCCTTTGCACGTAGCTCGGACCACGCGTTGAGGTTGACGGCCTGTGGTCCGAGGATTGCCTCGACGACCAGTAGACCTGCGTCGAGCGCGGCGCACTTCATGTCTGCGGAACCTCGGGAAGATCCGTCCCACACCAAGATGAGCGCGTCCGCGTTGGCGGCCATCTGGCGGTTGCGTATCGGCCCTGCTGCTTTGCCGTGGGTGTCCCAGTCAGCGGGAAACCGACGGATGTGGATGCCGTGGTCCACTGCCCACTCTTCGCCGATGGTGTCGACACCGGGCGCGCAACCGGAGATGACTTCGGTGATCCGCGCACTACCGAGCGAGTCGGCTGCATCGATCGCCGCCATCACGTCGGCACGGCGTGATCCGAACGTACGCGACCCTGCGATGATGACTCTCACTTCGCCGCCTCACGCTCGCGCCAGACCAGCGCGGCGACAACACCTGCCACAACGTCGAGGCCGACGAGCGCGATGATGATGGCGATGAGGGTGAGAGTGGTCATGCGTTTTTTCGCTTCGACGAACAGCCGAACGGGCGACCGACGAGTGCTGACACGGCGGTACACGTCTGGCACGGGCGCGTGCCGAACGAATGGGGGTCGTCTTCAATAAGCCGCAACGCGGCGTCCACGAGACGACGGGTCGCGGCATCGAGCACTGCGTCGGCTTCCTCGCGGGTCACGACGGTAGGTCTCCGGGTGCGGTTTTGTGCATGGCACTGGCGTGGTGCTGTGCCTGGTGGTCTGCCCGATCTTGGTCGGAGATCTCCTGTCCTGGTGGGAGCATCATCACGAAATTTGGAACCTCGTTGAGAGGTGCCAGAGTTTGCAGCTCACCATCGAACTCGACGACGCCCCACTCTTCCTCCTTCTCGTGTCCGGGGACTCCAGGGGGGCAAGGTTCCCAACGGACATTCGGGTGCGACCCGATCGGTCGTCGAAATACCTCGGTGTGGATCACGGCCATGAAGTAGGCTCCACGATCCGTGTTCAGCTCGCCGTCATCACAGTAGACGGCACGCCAACCTTCCTGGAGTGCAACGACTGCGACTTTGGTGCTGATGGTGCAGGCGCAACTGTACTCGTGTTTTTCGTTCACGGCTCTCGCTCCATCACTTGAAAAATCACTTCAGCCCTGGGTGTCTCGCCGTCGTAGAATGTCTCGACGATGTTCCGCTTCGCTTGAGAATCGTCGTGGTAGACGACCTTGTTGCAGGCGTCGAGCACGGCCTTCTGGAGGTTCTCGCCGTCGCGTGTGCGGTGGTCCGGGTGGTAGAACTTGCAGTCGGACTGGTACACGCGATCGAGCGGCCACTCGACGCCCGCCTCCTTCAGAAGATTGATGGCGTGGACCGCCTCCCACTTGACCCATTTTTCCCACGTTCGCGTGTGTGGATCGGAGCGGAAGGTCATCTTCTTGGTCATCGGATTGTACGAACCCCTCGCGCGGCGCTTCGTCACGGGGACGCCGAGGATCGTGAAGCGCAGTGTGAGGGGTTCGGTCATTGGGTCAGAGCTTGCGGAGCGCGGTGGCGATCGTCTCCAGACCGGAAGCGATGTCCTGCCAGATCTGACGCTGCGCCGCTGGCACCTCCGCATGCGCAGAGAAGGGGTTGGCGGGCGGTCCGCCGACCCGCTCCAGGTGCGACGCGTCTGCCAGCGTCGCTGCGAAGGTTGCGGGCGGCGCGGGCGGCGCGGGCGGAGGCGGAGGCGGTAGGACACCGGCCGTTGTTGCGGTTGGCGCCGGAGGTGCTGGCCGGGGCGGAGGTGGCGGGGCAGCGCCGTAGGGCTCGGGAGGGAGGATGCCGTTCGAGGGAGGCGCTGGCGGCGGCGGGGGTGGGGCTGCGGCTGCCGGAGGGGGCGGAGGGGCTGGCGGCGGCGGCGGGGCTGCGGCTGCCGGAGGGGGCGGAGGGGCCGCATGGTGCTGCGTGGTCATGGCACGTATCTCACCTGTGGCGGCGTTCCACTCGTATCCCGGTGCATCAGGGTGGGGTTGCCATTCCTTGCGTGCCTTGAGCTTCTCTGCGAGCGATTGAGCCATCGTCGGATTCCTCCCTGTGTTGTCGTTTTCGAGATGTGCCCGGAGCATGTCTCGGGGCGTGAGGTTGCAAGTCTTGAGGAAATAACATCCGCCATAGGCACCACACGAGGTGGGTGTGGGTGGTAGGTCTTTCCCGGTCGTGAAGTTCTTGTAGGCGTCGATGATCTGAGCGGCCGTCGCGTCGATGTCGTCGAAGTTCTTTTGGATGTCTTCTTTGAGCACGAGGAGCGAAACCTTGCGGCTCGTGTAGGGCTTCTTCGTCGTGTAGTAGACCCACCGCAGCTCGACGGCATCCTTGCCGGTGCGTATCATGGCCTCGGCTGCGTAGAGGGTCGCCTGCGTGTCTTTGCGGAGATCGTCTTCGGACTTCGCCCAGCGCAGGTCGCTGGTGGTCTTGTGGTCGAGGACGGTCGGGGGATCCGAACCGAAGCGTGCGTCGATGTAGCCACGGTAGTGGGCGACGGGGGTCTGGAAGGTGAAACCTTGCTCGACTTCGGCTTCGCCAGGCAGGGGGAGGTGGTGAATGCCAGAGGCGGCGATCTGCCCCTCCACCGTCGAGAGGTCGAACGGGGTGCCGTTCTTCAGCCACGCTTCGAGAACGGTGTGGACGCGGGTGCCGAGTTCGGCGGACGGGTGCGGGGGCGAGCGGATCTTGTCGAGGTACTGGAACCCCCACTTCCGCTTGCAGTCGTCCCATGTCCCGATCTGCGAGGCGGAGAGATGGATAGCCCCTCCGACCCCGACTGGGTCGATGCGTTCTGCCACTGGTTCCCTTTCCAAACGACCTAGACTTCGATGTGATGTGAACTTGAGCCTGCACCGTAACGCCGAGTGAGATGGGTGTCAAGGAGGATTGTCGGACAATCGACCTCGGACGGCAACATGGCCTGGACCTACTCACCGTCGCCGTTCGATCTCGCTCTTTTCTTCATCAGGGTGCCGAGACGTTCAAGATAGGCGCCGTTGTGGAGGATGTCCCCATCACGGTAGAGGTAGATGACATCGACATTCGTGTGCGAGTCACCTTGCCAGGACAACTTCTTCGCGATTGCCGCCGTGATGCGGATTTTCACACCACTGGGGTGCTTGTCGTAGTCGACCCAAGGGGTCGTACGCGGAAGGCCCAGCGGCTTGTAGTAGCGGTTGAGCAAGATGTAGCGCCCGTCGGAGAGCCTCTGCAAACAATATGGAAAAAACTGACGTCGGATATCATCGCTCATCGCCGCCTCTGGCTTTCTGTTCAGTTGTTCTAGTGTCTCGTGCCTGCGCAGCTGTCTTCGCGTTCAGTACATCTGCTCAGATACTCAGTGTTTTGCTCGTGTGTTCAGTGCTTCTAGCGGTTGGGAGGGGGCTGCCATGGCTTTTGCTGTCGCAGGAGAAAAACTAATCAGAACATGCACTTACCCCCAACTGCGACACCTGCGACAGCAAAAAGAGCCTCCTCAACACTTACCCCAGGAAATTTTCGCCGCGCGTGGGGTCCAAAACGGTGGACATGGATTCTCGTTCAGGTCTTTAGGGGCTATAGTTAGTGTCGCAGTGTCGCAGTAGGGGGTAAGTATGTGTTCTAACTCGTTTTTTGCCTGCGACACCAACTGCGACACTTGCGGAGGTGCGACGGACGTTTTGCTGTCGCACCCTCGGATCGTGGTAGGTTGCTGTAGGTGCATGTCAGTTTGATTTCGACGTCTGCATGAAGGCTGTGTGCCACCCCCCTTGCTCGGGGGCGAGCGCTCCCGCGACCTTCTCGGTGGGGGTTGCATCGAGTGCGTGGTAGATCTCCGCCTTGCCGCGCTTGCCGCCATTTTCCACCGCAGGTCTATCGACCCTGGCCTTGATGTAGCCGAGGTGGTCGAGGGCCGTCCTGACACGCTTCTGGTAGGTGGGCGTCTGGTCTTTGACGTCGAGGCGCAGTGCGCCGGTCAGGATGTCACGGAGGCGAACGACGACCCGCCGCCCGTCACGGAAGGGCGCCCCGGTAGAGGGCGTGGTGTGCAGCCAGGCTTCGATGAGGTCGATCCAAGCGTCTGTGATGCTGCTCAGGGCTTGCCGGTCGCGAGCGACGGCTTCCTCGTCCGGGGTGAGCCACCATGGCTCACGTGCGAGGTAGCGGTGCATGGCCTCCCCCCAGAGCTGGTCGCGGATCGCCGACAGCTCCACCGCCCTGGGATCGGCCATGGTGCGCCCAACATTCACGACCCAGAACCGCCTGGCCCCCGTCGGATCCTCGAAGAGTTCCTTCGGGTTGGCGGACATCCCGAAGACACCTTGGCGAGGGTGGTTCTCGAACGCCGAGGCGTAGGGGGCGCGGAACCAGTCGACCTGCCGCGTGACGAAGCTCTTCATCAGGTCGACGTCGCGGCCTTTGAAGGCGGCGCCGTCGCTGATTTCGATGATCCACTTGCCCGCGAGTCCGAGCGCGGCGTCGGCGGGTCGGTTCAGATCTCCGACTTGGTCAGCGAACCACTCTCGGTCGGGGAGCAGCGCTGCGAAGAGCGTGCTCTTCTTGAACCCCTGGTCGCCCTGTAGGACGAGGATGGTGTCCACCTTGCAGCCGGGCTCCATCGCCCGAGCGCACGCCGAGATCAGCCACTTCGAGCCGTAGCGAGCGGTCTCGTCACTGCGCTCCACACCCGCGTAGTCAGCGAGCCAGTTGTTGATGCGGGGGACACCGTCCCAGATGTCGTGCGCAGCCGCCAGGTAGTCCTTCACAGGGTTGACGCGGTTCTGTTCCGCGACGAGGCGGGTCGCCTTCTTCACGTTGTCTTCTGACACAGACAGGCGTTCCGCTGTCGACAACCACATTTCGATTCGCCAGAGGTCTGTCGGACCCACGCGTGAGGGGTATTTCCGCTCCGCGAAATCACCACCCGCGTAGTCAGCGCCGAAAGGAGGCGGTGCGAGGAATACCGGCGCGACAATGCGTTCGTCGTAACCGAGAATGTGCTGCCATTGGTAGTGGCGCAGCAGGGTGAGCTGCGCGTTCGCCATCGTCGGGTGTTTCTTGCCCTTGTCGGTGTAGGTGATCTGCTCGCGCCAGCTCTCGTCGTAGCCAGCAGGTGGCGGAGGCGGCAACCCAGGATCGGGCTCGTAGTCGGCGGCTTGCTCCGCGATACGATCGACCTCGTTGTCGTTGAGCGGCGGATCGCAATACTCGTTGTTGCAGCGATGGAGTTCGAGCGCGATTTGCTCGCGTTCCCAGGCATATCGACGCAGACCGCAACCGTAGGAGAACAGCGTCGGGTTGCGTGCCCAGTCGTGCGGTCCGCCCTGCAC
>Ga0315284_10008726_pt1 | contig 14468 bp, 21 predicted proteins | sample YL17G09_16_MG_FD_203696 | JGI IMG/M metagenome (GOLD analysis project Ga0315284, IMG submission 203696) | Sediment microbial communities from Yellowstone Lake, YNP, Wyoming, USA - YL17G09_16 | ecosystem: Environmental > Aquatic > Freshwater > Lake > Sediment | place: USA: Wyoming | collected... | reverse complement strand
AAAAATCATGATGGAAATGTCCAGGAGACTCGAGTAACCATTCGTGATGAGATGCTCAGCCTCGTCAGTCAAAATCAAGAAGATCAATGTCTCTCTGACGCTCAAAGGCAAGGACATTCGGCGCGCACACATTTTGAACTGTTTGCGCCCAAGCGTCACGCTTGAAGGTGCAGGAAAACGCCGAACCATAGTCATGCCGAACTGGCATCAACACTCACGCAATTTTTACGAAGAAGTTGAAAAAGCCGTCAAATACTTTTCAGGGGATAGCAAGACAGCCATAGGATGCGCGACTGGCGTTCTTTGGAAGAAAATAAAGGCGGCGGTTTATGCGGAGTCGCGTAGAAAATCCACGAAAGAAAGATTCGAGTCGGCCTACCGCAAGGCACAAAGGGACGCTCTTCTCAGCGAGATAAAATCGAGTTTGACAGCTCTATCGAAAAAGAGCATCGCGCGATATATAAGACCACAAGATTTGGCAGCTGTATGGAAACAGCTTCAGGGCGAGAGGATGGTCGAAGATGTCATGTCTTCTTGACGGGCGTGCACCCTGACGTCCCCAATCCGGTTCCCGAGACCCAGTACTCGTGCCCCAGTTCCGGATCTTTCAGTCCCAAACCGCCGTGCAGTTGTCCAGTCACTTGCAGCACGATCGAAGACTTCATTCCTCCTGGAGAATCTGGGACGTTCCAACCGTTTCCAGCCAGAGCCTCGGCTTTCACCGAGAAAATTTCGTCGCCGTCGGCGACCGTAACGCCGTCCTTGCCGCATTCTGAAATCTGAACATGCCTGGGAACCATTTATGCCTCCTGACGTGGACGATACCATCATTCGTCGTGCTGGCTCGGCATGGAAGGCCTTTCTTCATCGTCATCGACAAGATTTGGGGGGACGGCTTCTGTTCTTCTCCAAAAGAACAAAATGGTTGCCACGCTCAACGCAGTCAATCCGATCGACGTCCCTAGCGTGACGAGCCCTATGATTCTGGCTGCCGGTCTGTTATCTGCAGCGGTCACGATCATTGCAGCCACGGGCACGAGAAAACACATGTGCATGAATTGGTCTACGCTTGTCGTCAAAATAAGCCCGTATGCCTTGGACGACCACGTAGTAAAACCGCCAGTCGGATCATTCTTCATTTCTTGTGGACGGCGTAAAAACCTCGCCCATAGCCATATCGGAGTGTACGTGTCTATGGCGCCATGCGACATCATCAAGGCCAGGAAAGACGACGCCACCAGCGGCATCGCACATTTGAACGCATATATCAAAACGGGAATAAACGCGACGGCGTACACCGCGCTATGTATTATCAAGAACCATGGCGATTCATCCGCTTTTCGGCGGGCCATGGCATCCGTTTGCATCATCAAATCAGCGAAAAAGTGCACAAACATTAGGACTATCAAAGTCCCGCCTGTTTCCGCGATAAAATTAAACATGACATGTTCACGTGGCATTAAAACCTTGTCTTGGTACCGTGATGCATGCTGAACAAGCCCATAACGGAACTCACAGACAACGAGCTCCTGGACCTGTTGGACTCAGTCAGTGCTGAAGTGAAAAGACGGAATTCGTTGAGTATGGCGCCAGACGACGCAAATGATGCTGCAGCTCTGAATCGTGCCGCGAATTATTTCGTGGATGCCATTCAGACACTCACAAATCGCTGATTTGCGGGGCGACGACGGGAACCGGCTTTCGTTCCATGACTTCGCTTTCCACCAGTTCTAGCACGCCTTTCAACGTGGCGGCTGTTTCTTCCCATCTGGACAACTCGAGATTTTTCTCCCAGCTATCAAGATGCCTGCGTAAACATAACATGGCGGCGTGCATGCGCTTTGAAAATTCTGGTGGCCCAATTAAGACGCACGGATTGGAAGACCCGTTCGTCGTCAGTTCGTCGTCAGGAGAACCTGTTTCCTGAAGCATGAGCTGTTTGAACGTCCACCTGGCCTTGTCGGACCCGTCATGTGGTTGATGGTAGTATGCCCCGGATTCTGCCGGGGTGCCGTCGCTACGAAACGATGCGTCTACACGCGTCTCGCCTCGCACTTCCACCCACTCTCCGATTTTCAAGACTTTGTCAGTCTCGAATCGTAAAGCCAGTTTTTCTTCAGGGCATTCGATGGTCACGGAGTGTTTGTTTTCCGTGGACGTAACATAGCACACGCGACCTGTGTGCGGGCCAATTCGGAATGTCGTCAGCATGGACTAAATTACAGCGGAACTGTCTTTCTTAAAAACACTCGAATCACTTTTTCGATGGCGTTCTATTATTTTCGAAAACGTGATGGACATTCTCTGGCAGCCAGAGCCTGGAAAGTGCTCCCACTGTGAGCGGGCGTACAAATCTGTTCGCCGTTTTACCACTGACAAGTACCACGTCATTTTTTGCTTCTACTGCTGGAAAAAAGCGCAGAAAGGCAAACAAGAGCTCGTGGTCAACAAAGAAGAGTGGGTGGATGACACGGCCATGACTTTCGAATGTGAGATCAGCGAAAGTCATGGAACCACACAAGACGTTGTCTGGCATTGAACACATCCCGGATTTAAAAGCTGATCCGGAGGCATACTTCGACGTCGCGTTGAAATTCGTTCAAACCCATTATCCTGAACAACTGAAAGCGTTTTCTTCAGTGCGATTTGAAGATGTCGACGACGATTTCTTCTTTCGCGAATATGTCTGGGTAGTTCACGCCACCGGTTTTTCCGCGAAGGCCGTCGGAAAATTCATGCCTAGACTCCTGAATGCTTATGGTTGGTGGGACGCGTTGGCATGTAAACAGTTTGAAGACGTCATGATTCGCGTCGCACCTGTGTGCAACAATCCTCAAAAAGCCAAGGCCGTACATGCCACGGCCAAAATGATGTTTGACGGCATGATGGGTAAAAAGACTGGGAAACCAGAACCGAGACCCATGGCGTGGGCGGACTGGAAACAGAAGAATTTGAGTTCTCCCGAACTGTTGGCCAAGTTGCCATATGTCGGAAGAATCACCTGTTTCCACCTGGCTCGAAACATCGGCTTGCTCGAATTCGTTAAGCCAGACCTTCACTTGGTCAGGATGGCAAAGCATTGGGGGTTTGACGATTGTGTTCAAATGTGCGAGGCCGTCAGGCCGCCCGGCATGCCGCTAGGGATAGTCGATTTGATTTTCTGGTATGCTGCGTCAACTTTCGGAACCATCGACATCCGACAGGACGGGGACCGTTGACCGGAAAGTTTAATCGTTCCGTTGTATGGTTGCCGCATGCACTATATGTTCTGCGTATCCGGATTTTCCGGGGTCGGAAAAGACGAGTTCTGTCGTAGGCTCGTCGAAAAACATGGAGCAGTCCACACCGGTTTGGCCGACCCGGCGAAACGTCACATGGCGGAGGTGTACGGGTTTAGTCGCGATCAGTTGTTCGGTCCGAGCGCGATGCGGAACGCCGGAGACGCGCGCTATCCGAAAACAATCTTGACAGAAATGGGTGCTCGCCCCGCCAAGCCGGACGAGCTGCTCCTAAATCCGTCTGACGACGATTACACGGACCCTGAGAAAACCTGGTGGTGTCTGGACATGCCGGACAACGTTGAAGCGTGCAATGAAGCAGCGAACACGGCTGTCGTCATGGGACATCTCGATCATTTGCCTTCTCGGAAAATCGAAGGCGCCATGCGATTTTTCTTCGATTCAACGAATCCGAAGTTCTTTTTGTCGCCTCGAGAATCGCTTCAGCTATACTGTAACTTGATGAACGATCTGTACCTGTGCACATGGGTCAGACACGGCGTCGAGGTACACAGGAAGCTTGCTGAACTGCAGAATTTCGACGTCATGGGATATCCGGCGTATGCATATGACCGGATGATCGGTTTGCGTCTCAATGGCGGAGAACGCATACCAACAAAAGACGTCATCACGTGCTTTTCGGATTTCAGGCACCGGCATGAAATCCGGTATGTTGACGAAGCCGAACAACAGTTCGGAGATTTCAGGGCGGTCTTAATTCGCGTCAAACGTCCCGAGATTGATAAACCTCCATACGATCATCGGTCCGAAACCGAGCAGGCCACCATTCCGGACGGCGAGTTCGATTTTGTCGTCGACAACAATCACGACGTCGAAGGTCTGCATGAAGTCGCGGATCAAATCGTGGCAATTGTGAAAGCGGGCAAAGCATGAACAAAGACGCGTTGTTGCAAGTTTCCGAAATTGTGTCCCACTCGTCATGTCCGGATGGGATTGGGGCCGCAATGGTGTGCGTAGCCGCATACGTTGCTGGAGGAATGAACCCGCCACCAACATATTTCATCCAATACGACACCCGCGCACATAACGAGATGAAGGCGCGACCTCGACAACTGTTCGTCGACATAACCCCGCCAAAAGCCAGATGGGAGGATTGGAGAGGTTTGTCGCCCATTATTCTAGATCATCACGAAAGCGTAACACACATAGTTCAATCGCTAGACGGAGTATACGGAGATTCGGATTGCTCCGGGACCACTCTGGCGTTCGATAACATCATGGTCCCGCTTTCAGGAGACGTATTGACTGCGGCGGCAAAAATTGGCCAAGACGACCTGGCGACATGGAAAAGGTTTGCCCACCTTTGCATGGTCAGAGATACTTGGAAGACGGCATCTCCGGATTGGGCGGAGGCGTGTGCTTTGGCTCACGCACTTCTTTTGCAAGGGCAAAAATGGGCTGTGCATGTTGCCACTGTCGGAAGACTGCCTTTCGACGAGCTAATAAACATCGGCACGAAGATGTATGAGAAGATCATGCGCCAGGCCAAGGGCGTCGTGCGAAATTCGGCTAAACACGTCTTGAAAGCTGGCGGTAGAGACATAAAGATAGCGTTTTTCAATCATGCGGAAGGCGGAACGGTGAGCGACATCGCTCATCACGTCATGGATCAAATGCCCTGCGATGTCGTTGTCGGATACTTTTACGTCCATGAAGATGACGCCACTCGATGCGTAGCTTCCGTGCGGACGAACGGAGCCATATCGGCGTCGGAGCTCGCTCGCACCTTCGACGGTGGCGGGCACGCTCGAGCGGCGGGATTTAGAATCCCCGATGGTCCTTCTCCGAAGCAAATCATTGATTTGATCATCGAGAGAATCGCGTCTCTCAATCCATGATCATTTCGCAAAGTGTTCCACGAGAACTTCGATAATTATCGCTATCGTGGCAATGATCGAAACCGGCACAGTCACTTTCCTACTCAAGCCCTTCGACGTTTCCTTGACTTGATTGGTCATATTTTCCGTCGATCTTTCGGCTTGCATCTCAATGGACTTCATTGCCAAGTCCGTCGTCAGTTTAACATGCTTTTCAAAGGTATCTATGCGCTTGTCGTGAATGGTGTCCGTGCCTATGAGTTTCAAAACTTCGGCGCTATACTTAGACTCGAATTCTTGGAAAGCCCTTTGCAAACTCTCCATCATTTTTTGCGTTGTGTTGGTGGCCGTTGCAGCCTCCTTTGAAGCAGCCAAGACTTCGGTCATTTTGGACTCCAACACAGACAAGCTGTCTTTTAAACGCCTGTCTTCTTCGTCTAAACGAGACACCTGCGTGGTGGTCCAAGCTTTCAACTCGGAGAGTTTTTCGTACAAGCCGGATTGCCCGTTTGCAGCTCGCATGAAAGCCTGCATGAACAAGAAAGACATTCCGGTCAACCCGGTTGTTTGAATGTGATCTCCGTAGATCCATATGATCGGATATTCGGCGATTGTCTTGGTGACCACCCACCAGGTTATTTTTCCATTCGATGTTTTCAAAGGCCAGATGGAAGTCTTTGCTTCCGTGTTGGTTTCGCTCAGTTTCTTTTCAGAGTATTCCGACACGACATCTTGCAATTTCGCATGAAATGATTCCGGAATCATGTCGAACAAAGTCATGTGCTTGATTTGATCAAGCGTGTACCCGACGCGCTCCGTAGCATAGTCGTTCATCCAAGTGATTTTATTGTCTGCTAGGTCTACCTCGAACACTCCTATATCTTCTTTGGACCTTCCTTCATCACGCATTTGCATGACGACAGTTTGGGATAGTGTTCTAGTTCTAGTCATGACACCCACGCGGGTGATAAAACTCTGAGCGGTATGGTGCGTCATGTTCATCGAAATGGAATGCAACAGGTGCGTCGTCGCTCAAAATTGCCCGCGTCGCGGGTCCAGCCCTCTCGTCATAGACGGAAAAACCCTGAAATGCAGGATAGTCGGAGGATTTGGGAGAGAACCGGTAGACAGGACCATTCTGTCGGAGGAATCTCGACTCGTATCCGACAGGGATGGACCGTGCCTAACGATCGCTGAAATTCCGACTGTCGATGATCAAAAAATTGTTATGCTGGAAGTGACGAAGATTTTCTCTTCTCCCAATCTGACGGAGAGAGAAACGCATGTGCAGATGACTTCATCCGACCTCGAAACTAGGTCTTATAATTTGAAGTAGTCACTTGTGCTCGCCGCAAAACAGCGGCTCGACAGCTCTGCACCACCGCATGAGCTCCGGATAATGGGTTCTTGCCAGTTCGAACATCTTGTAGGCAACTCGTCGATACGACATATGTCCTTGGGAGCGCGTTCTGAGTTCGACGATATAATACAATTGTTTCAAATTCATTTGGAACTTAGATCTATGCAAGTATCCGAGGGGGATCAGGTACTGCGAAAGATCTTGGTCGTGAATTATCTCGTCCGAGTATGACGACACCAGGTCCATCGCAGCGACGTATTCAGTTTCAAGTTCTGATCCGACGATGTCGTCTGGAACGACATATCCGTACTGAGTGGTCAGTGGTTCGACAAATTGTTCACATCTGCGATGTCTCTGTAAATCTCGAAACGCCCCATAGTCCATGATGACGTCAAACGTCAAATTCACAGTTTTGAATACGTCGGGAACTTCGGAGTGTTCCGGCCTGGCCTCCATGTGTTTTGAGAAGGATGTCCAGTCCATTCCATATCCATCTTCAACCATCTTTACGAACAGTCGATGCGCGTGGACTGGGTCCATCCAGTTGTCGACGGGCGAAACGCACCAGTTTGGATTCTGCGGGTCGAACTGCGAACTCGGGGTCCCGAGGGATCTGATTCTGGGTTCGAACGTATTCGGGTTGGCATGCCTCATCAGAACTGGACAGATATCCGACACTGCAGAAAGAATATCTAATCCGAGTTGACGCAACTCAGAGTTTGGGTGTCCAAGCAAGGTGGATACCAGATCTCTCGCGTCTCTGAAATTCAGCACGCAAGCCACGTTCGTCCCCGTTCCGGCCGGCAGAAGATATCTAAGATTGTCGAATGCTCTGGCTTTCACTACTTTGTCTGGAACGCTCGGGTCTCTTCCCATGATGACTGCGCAACGTTTGAACATCGGGTCGTGGAGTTTATCATACGTCGCGTATAATCGACTGGCGAATGCCTTCATGGTCGGCGGACCGCCTGGCGGCGTTACGAAGCTTTCGCTCGAAAACCTCTGATACCTGGTGCTCTTTTCCGAAAAGGCTCCGCGTTGAACCGTCTCGACGACCTTGGAAGCAACGATCGAAAGGCCTTCGATGCAAATCGGGACTGTCGCCAACTCCGCTACAGAGCTATGGCCGTATCCTATCACCCATTTGTCGTTGAACTTGTCAGCTTCTTCCGGTGTAATGGCGGCTAGGATCTCCTTGGCCGACATCGGGGAACGAGAATATTTGGCCAGTACGGTAGCTTGGATAGCCGGATCCAAGAGTTTGCCGTTCGACCCGGTCAGACAGAAAACGTCAGACATGAGAAACCCTCCATGACAGACATGAACATACAACAAAAAATATCCGCCCTCGGAGTTTTTTGCCTCAAGGCGCTACACACCTTTTTGGACGTGCCTCCAGAGTTCAAACCATGGGAGTGCGGACTATCCCCCTCTGCTCTTTACAATTGTTCGTTGTCTTGCCGAAAGCAGATGGGAATCAAAACTCCCGAAGTTAAATGGATGAGCATTAAGCGTTGGGTGACCGCCACGCCAGGCGGTGTTCATCTTCCTCCCGGCGTTTACCTATCGATAAAGAGAAAAGAAAAATTCATGGCGATGCCGAAGCCACACTTCGAGAAAAAAGAATTCATACTTCTCATGTTCCCGTACGGGAACGTTTGGAGCCAAAAAGAGTTGGATGTTCCGATAGACGAGGAGTGGATGTTTTCCGAGAACTGCGGCATGACGGTTCTTGAGATGCTGATGCGAAAAGATGCGGCGCATCCAGTCCATGACTATTTCAAATCTTGCCATGACTATATGCGCGATAATCAAGATCAACTGTGGATTCACATGAAGCGACGACGGAAGGAAATTAATCCCGTCGAATCCGTAGCCACTTGAGAGCTGACAGAAGTCTTGCCTCTGTCTCGTTTTCCAGGTCAGTTTCTTCTTTTCCAGTACGAGGTGGCAACGTAATTTCGCCGGCGGTTGGATGAGCTGCGCCCGCTTCAAACCGCAGGGCCTGAAGTTTCTTTATCTTGTGAGTGCCGACGTACACCTGCACTGTTTCAGGCCATGGCTCCGGGCCAATGACGACAGTCATCGTTCCGTCGGCAAAAACTCTAGGGCCGCTCATTCGGAAATTCTTTCCTGATGGTTTCCCGCACCTGCGTTATCGCCTTTCCGAGCAGATTTTGACCTTTCCAGTTTTTCGGGTTTTCGACTCCGCGTTCATCCTTCCGCATTCCGATGCCCCAGATTTTGTCCTCGGGGCTCGCTTCGACAAGTTTGTCGTTCCCCGTTTCCAAAAGCAATTTTCGAAGCTCCGGGTTTTGACGGTATTTTTCGAGATTTCCGCGGAAGACGACCTGATATCTGACTCCGTCCCACAACGAGCTTTTGAAACCAGCCACAGACCTACCCAACCGTTTTTGCGTGGCCGGGTCAGATGAAGACATGATCCGTTTCAAAGTCGAGTGGTCGCCGAACAGACGAGCTTTCTCTGCCATCATATACTGTTCGACGCAATTATAGCGAATCCCTTCGAGTTTGAAGGGAGAATACTCCCAGTTCGACGGCCAATCGCCCCAGAAGAACAGAAAACCGTTGACTCTTCGCATGTGAAGAGCTTACAGAGAAAATCAGCTGAAATGATGGAACTGCTTGAGATATTCAGCCATCTCTTCGAACAGTTTCTTCCCACCCTCTTCATCGTTTTTCTTCACAGACTCTTCCAGTTTGTGCGTCCAATCCTTCATTTTCCCGAGCATCTCCTCGCCCTTTTTCTGCTGTTCCGGCTCGAGTGCAACGATTACTCGTTGAAGCTCGGTCGCGACGAGATCTCGGCTGGGACTTCGCGAGGCGTCAAGTTCGGCAGCAATGCGGCGCAAAGTCGAGGATATCTGGGAGGGAGTCCTCGGCGCCGGCATCACACATTTCACGCCAGGAACGCGTTTGAGCAGCTCGAAGCTTCGTTTAGCCAACATCAAAGAATTTTCCGGAACGATATCCGGATCGATTCCCCTTAGAAGATCGATCTCGATGATCGGAAGAATTTCGTCAGAATCGTGGTCAACTCGGAGTCGACTGATGACTCCGATCTGTTCTGCATCGACAAACACTTTTGTTCTTGACGACAGAACGTTGTTGTCCGACATTTCTACCAAAATGTTGATCTCGAATTTGACCGGGTTTCCCATGAGCTCACTCTACCGGTTCTGCTTTATACTGAGGAACCCCGGCAGCTGAACATATGAGTCCGTGTTGGCTAGTTTCCGTGTCACAAATATGGCATTTTGGTTTTGGGTGACTTGGGCTGATCTCTGCCACATTGCAATAGAATGCGTCTTCGACTACGTGTCGCCATTTCCCCCGCATAAGAGAGGTTGCGTAAATTGGTTTGTTGCAATGTTTGCAGAATAACGGAGGCGCCATGCCTCATTTTACAACAGACTAATCATATCTTCATGGTCAGCTCCGGTTCCTATTAATACCACCGGAAGACTAGTTGTCTGCTCTATCTTTTCAATGAGAGCGCGCGTTTTATGAGAAAGTTTGATAAATGCAGAACGGCCCCCACGAAGTCCGTTATCGCGCCAGTCCAAATATTGAACAAAGTTCAGAGCGAGTTTTGTCGCTCCATTGGAAGTAACAGCGTCCTCGAGTCCAACCCAAGAAAATGAACAAACTCTACGGATTCTTTTTGTGACAGTTGTTCTCTCGCGTTCTGCCAACGCGTTAATTTCTTGGTCCGGCATGCCTGCTTCTTTTCCAATTTGTTCCCAGGTGAGTTCTTTGCAGTCTGGATAGAAATCTCCGGAGTGACCAACAGTCACTCCGTTTTCTACGACATTTCCAACACGAATATTGAAAGACCTGAGATTCAAATACACGTCTCCAACCATTCCTGCTGGAATCGCCATATCATCCATGGCTTTTTGGGCTGTGCAATTGCGCGACGTGCATGCCGGATAACTCGATCCATGATCGATGGACAGCGCATACCCTTGCGATCCTTCATGGAGCCAGGTGTTTCCTTGTTGAATGAGTTGTTGGACACTCGATCTGAAATGCATGCCATCGAGAATTCGAACACGCGACGTGAACTCCTCCACGTCGTCTCCTGACGCGGCCCACTCTCTGATCGTCTTGGATCCAGCCAAAAGACATTCTTTCTTTCTCAGGATTTTCTCCACCATGGAGGCAGAGCACCCTTGCATCGTGGATGCAATGTGCTTCGTAGAACCTGGTCCTTCTCTTTCCTGGCGCGCATGTTCAGGAGTGACGATTGAAGCGCGCGAATGCACGAAAATGTCCGGTTTTCCCGAATCTCGCCATTCGCACATCAACCGAGCCCATTTCATATCTTCGGACACAGTTATTCCTGATGCAGGCGACAGCCACCCCTGAACTCCAAGGCCTTTGGCTTGCTTCAGAGCCATTGCTGTCGGAATGACTTTCGCCACGAATCTGAAATCTCCATGCTGAAACGTGTGTCCGGCATTCGGGAAATTGGAAGAAGAGATATTGTTCACTCCGAATTTGTCGGTCAGCCACGCCGACAGTTTTCCTTTCCCGGAACTCCCCCACATCGCGTCCAACAGAATGTTGAATTTTCCTTGTTGCATTTCATTCCTCTGGAGAAAAAAGAATGTGACCTTGATACTCTTTGACCCCGACGATTGTCCCTACCGGGGTTCCGTTTGCTTCGAACACTGCCAGCACAAGTTCGCCTTCTCCCAACAGGCCCGCGTTTTGTTCAACTATTTTCCCAAGAAAGACTTCCAAGGGAAGGTTAGTTTGAATTTTCAGTCTCTCTGGTTTGTCTACGACCCAACCTCCCGATCCGAGATGAACCGTTCCGGGCGGAGCGGCATACGACTCGTCAATCAGAATCACTGCGGTTTTCATCTGTGAACACTTCCGATTCTACAGAAGACACTCGAACGAGTTTCTTCTGTTTGGATATTTTTCCGAGGTCTTTCATTTCCACGTAACGTGCCAGGCGAAAGTTCGGATTGGACGGATATCCAAAGGCGGCCAGTCTGGCTCCTTGAATTTCCTTGGAAGAGTACATACGTCCAACGAGTTGCAACTGTCTGCGTTTGTTGACTCGATTCGCCCACCTCATATCCAGTCTTCGCCGTATCGCTTTCTCTGTGACGAACATGACGCGGACTGTCAAATCCGACGGAATTTTCCCATGAATTCGCAAGGAAGCTCTACATGCGTAATCGCACGCGAGAGCGAAAGCTTCCTGATAAGAGTCAGCCCTAACTAGTACGTGGGCGAGTTTGAAACGCGGCGGCAGCACGACTCTCCAGATCTTCGTTTGTTCAGTGATGTGTGCATTCGGACCGAGCAATTTTTCGAGCGTCTCCGACCTATAACCGGGAAACGCGACTTCCATTGCCGCATCGTACAGCTGTTCAAATCGAGTTTTACCTGTTTCGGACGGCGACGCGGGGATCGAGTCAATTAATTCGATCGGAATCGAATTATTCATGAGCATAAGCTTCAACAATGCGGCTATATACTGCTTTTCCTTTATCCCTCTGAAGCGCTTCACGCATTTCTCTATGGCGAGAAGCACTTTTTCTTCATCCACCCTGACGGTTCCGCCTTTCCATTTCTTAGATCTCGGCATGCTCTCACCTGTAGAGTATCAAGCAATGTGCAGACTGAGGGAACATACGTGACAATACTATGCATGCAGGGTTCCCTGCGGTACTTCGGTTTCTTGGAACCAAGAAACGCGGTGCCGATCCCTGGACAGAGGCGCGATCCGAAAGATCAGAGAAAAAGGACTGCTCGGCAATTCGGTTCCTGTTGGATTGCCCTGCTGAAACAAGTAGCCGGACTCAAGATCCGTAGCCCCTTGTTTGGATATTTTTTCCTTGCTTTTTTCTCTTTTCGATCTGTACTATTGCTTCTTCATTCAAGCGCAGCGAGAATGTTCTAGCGGAGTTAGCAGTGGGAGTAGGAACGGAATCAGTGCGTACGTATCTAGTGTTTCAGGATTTGCCTGTGCATGTCGAATATAAAGTGAGCGACATGCCTTTAATCCCTGAGGGGACACTCATTTGCTTCAAGATGGACTTGAGGCATCCGAGAGAACCCAAGAGGATTAGAAAAGTCGATGGGACGTACAAAGTCGTAAAGAGACGTCTCATTTACTCATTGGAAAAACCGAGCGCCCAAGGATTGACTCAGTACTTGGAGTTAAATTTGACTAAAGACAGTATGTAAAATTTAACTCAAAAGTAGTAAAGCTGTAATGGAAGTCGATTCTTGGTCCCACAGTAAATTTAACAACAGGGACCGGAGGTTGACATGAAGAGACACACTCTCCATGCCATCGTTCTGATGGTGCTTGTCGTTTTGATCGGATGGACTCCATCCGCATCAGCAGACGACAAAATCCAACCGAACGCGGAAATTGTTCAGAAGTGGGTAGTTGACAGAATGGTTGCGTGGGCCAAACCAGGCATCACTCTTCTTCCGTCAGCAATGGAGTCATTCGAAGACGGAAAGGTACGATATGGGTTGATCGCAGATGCAGTTTTGCGCACCGTCGCAAAAGACAAGTCCATGTTTGGAGGGTCAAGAGGTCGGATCAGAACTGCTGCTTTGATTCTTTCAATCGCGATGTATGAAAGTTCGTATAGGAAAGACGTCGACATGAATCTCGGCTTGGAGGGTCGAGGCGACGGTGGCAGGTCATGGTGTCTTATGCAGGTTCAGCTAGGTTCTCCAATCTGGATCGATACAGAGGGAAAGCGCGCAACACTTACTGCAGTTTGTAAACAGGTTCCAATTCCCGGAACGAATGCGACGATGCGAAAGTGCGAGTATGTCCCTCCGCCGGATTCGAAATCTTCGACTCCGTCGCGCATCGTGTTTGTCGGAGACGGATATGAAATCACATCCGACCAAACACGCGGATACAGCGGTCAAGACCTCGTGGCTGACAGGCAATTGTGCTTTTCGGCCGGATTGCGAATTGTTCGAAATTCGTTCAACGCATGTAGCAAACTACCCATGTTGGAACGACTCAGTGCCTACGCTTCAGGAAACTGCAACGACGGACACGAAGCATCTGCGAAGCGCGTCGGGACGGCGGTGCGTTGGATGTCGCAGTATCCTCCGCCCATAAACGACGTTCAGCTCGTGGCGATGTTCTCCGCGCCAGTTGAGGTAGACTCTTCCACTCCGATTGTAACGGATGACCGAAGTCATTCCGGACCCACCATTTCATTTGTGCCGTCCGTCTCTTCAAAAGCCGGTTTGCAGAATCTTGCGCTCCTTCCCTGACCTGTGGTATAATTGGTTTTTGCCTCGAGGACCGTAAATTTAGTCCTCGAGGTAGTACCCGGTAAGTCGGTGCGATAAGCACCGCATGGTAAGTCGACGCGATAAGCGTCGCATGGAGGCTACATGGAAGGTTCTCTGTGGGAGAGGGGCGATGGTTCTCTGTGGCGTTCGATCAAGATTCCGTCGAACAATGAGTTCCTAGAGCAATATCATCAGTGGGTTTACAAGAAAGTCTCGGATCGTTTTCGCCGTGACAAGGACCGTGTTCAGGATACGGTGCAGAATGTCAGGATCAGACTCCTTCAGAAGGATTTCATCGGTCGGTGGTTTTTCAAACATCTGACGCATGAACTCGTCGATAGGAGTCAAGCTGAGCTCATACTCGGGAGAGACAACAAGCTGAAGTTCATTTCAGTCGTTCATCCGGTCGTGGGGACCAGGTCCGAGAAAGACTCGTTGTGGCGAGTGTCGGATCTTCTCAACTACGCGAAGTTTGATCATGAACGTTATTACTACTCGGTTCAGAATCACACAATCGACTCAGACATGGTTCTGAGGCTTCTCGGATATCCTTCCGGAAGCTACAACGCGCTGAAGTCCCTATACAAGCAGGGCAAGATTAAGCCTGCCGAGTTGACGCAGCACGAGTGCGTAGAGCAAATTTCCAAAGGGAAGGCCTCCATCAACAAGGAAGGT
>Ga0315284_10008725_pt1 | contig 14470 bp, 10 predicted proteins | sample YL17G09_16_MG_FD_203696 | JGI IMG/M metagenome (GOLD analysis project Ga0315284, IMG submission 203696) | Sediment microbial communities from Yellowstone Lake, YNP, Wyoming, USA - YL17G09_16 | ecosystem: Environmental > Aquatic > Freshwater > Lake > Sediment | place: USA: Wyoming | collected... | reverse complement strand
AGGACGTGCTCGGCCTCTACGTATTCGGGGAAGACGACAAGGCAGGCGCCATATCCCGCGTCCGGCCGTTCCTTCCGCCGCTACTCAGCATGTATCTGTTGCTTCTGCGGCGGGCGGTCGAAACAGGCGATCGGAAGTTTTTCGATAAGGCGATGGACGCGCTGGCCGACCTGCCAGAGCACTTAAAGGCGCATTCCATCGAGCAGGATTTGCGCCTGGATTACGACCATCTCCTGTGGCGGATCAGAATAGCCGAACGTGACGGCGCAGCCCCGGATGAACTTGTCGGATTGATGAAGGATCGCTCGCTTTATGAAACATACTTGGAAGTGGCCGATTTGCAGCACTTAACGGCACTGATAGCGGAGGCATGGACCATTGATTTGGTGAAAGTTGGCAAACTGACGCCCGAGAAGGCCAAACAATTTGCCGAGGGTGCGCTACAGTCGATGGGCGAATTGCGCGACATTGTCGAAGTACGCCTATTCTTGGCCCGCAAAACCCGAATGGACGATCTTGGTTTGGGGTATGAACATTGGGACCATGATGAGATGATTCCCGGCAAGCCTGAAGTGCGGTGGGGCAGTGCCTGGGACAACTGGATTAACACAGGCTGGACCATCGCGGCGCTGCGCGCCGCTGCCGGCGTTCAGAAGCTTGATCCGGCCTCTGTTCGACCGTTATCGCCCTTGCGTGAACATGGCTACAATGAACTTGCGACAACCATTGATGCGGTCACGAAAGATGCGGCCAAACACGCCTGGCTTTGGGGCAAAATCGATCTGACCCTTGCCAAGGCAAACCTTATCGGCATACTATCGGCATTGCGCGACCGCCAGGAAGCCCAAGATCGCGCCCGCTTGGCGGCAGCGCAACTGGACAGCGCGAAAGTAAGGGCCTTCGAGAAGGAGTGCGCCGAGGGCTACGCGAAGTCGCGGTGTTTTGCGAACTTGGTCAAGACCATCTGCCACGGACCGTCTCCAGAGCCGACATCTTGCCCAGAATGGCCACCTGCGGACATGTTCCGTATAAGTTTCTACCAAGACAAAGGTGCATTTATTGACCAAGACTATGGCGGCCAAGAAGCTTATGGTAAAGAACTGGCTGGACGAGAATCAGGACACTCGGCCGGGTGGGTAGAGGACAACCTCACGACTGCTACGCCACTCAATAGCCTCACTGACTTGGTGCCCACGGTGCGGCGGATTGCCGGTGACCTCAAGAAGTCAGGCTTTGCCCCAAACGTGGTACTGATACCACGGGACTGGCGTTATGAGCGCCAGGTTACCGACATTCCCCGATGGCAGCGCAAATCGCCTTTTGGCGATAAGGCCATCTTGGAATGGGTAGGCAAAATCGATGACCTCGACGTTTTCATCTGGCCGCACAGAAACGCCAAGTCGGTTGCCGTGATGGACCTCGGCCGCCTGGTTAGTTGGCGGGAGACAAACCATACCAAGGGTACGCCGCTCAAGGTCGCCATTGACATACTCTCTGAGCAGCAAATCCAAGACTGGTTGAAACAACCGGATGGCGACGAGCGAATGCGGCGTGAGCAGGACCTCAAGTACGCCGGTGATCTTGACACACTAAGGCGCACAAAAGTGCTGGTGACTCTCACCGCAGATGTGCAGATTGGTATTGCCGAACCGGCCGCAGGTGCAAAACTTGTGCCCGATCCCCAAACCACAGGATTGGTTTACGAGGACGGAGGTAAGACCTACCACCTTCTGGAGTGCTCGGCGGTACAAGCGATCCCTGCAGACAAGAAACGGTATTGCGAGACGTCCGGCGTGGCAAGGTCCGTGAAGGGGCTCCAGCCATGTCACGAGTGCCAACCGGACATGTGGCCTGAGAAGTAGCCCAGCCTTGGCGGCTAGTGCGCACTGTTACGTTTCAGAACGCGGGGGATACCGCCCAATAGCACTCGGATGAGGTCTTCTCGCAAAAGCAATTCCTGTTTTCGGCCTGCTGTAGTGGGTCAGGAGCCTTACGGATAGGGCTCCAGACCCCATTTCTGCGATGGCAGTCCCCCCCCGCTCTATTCCTTTGCCTTTTCGTCCCGGCCCGCTAGATTACCGTGCGGGCGGCGACGGGGCGAAACACACGGACGCCATGGGAACTTGGTATGACAGCGCTACTTTCAAGGTTTAGCGCGGCAGGTCTGGAGACCCGCCGCGCAAATTAGGATCTGGCGATGTCGTATTACGGGAGGCGGCAATGCATATCCGGCTGGCGGCGAGCCGATGGCACAACAGACTCCTGACGGTCATCGATGTTGCCGGTCGGCCGGTCACAGGCGAACTCGTACGCATGACGGATCGCCTGTGGGCCTGGATGCAATGCTCGCGACGGCTTTCCGAGAAGGGCAAACTCCTCATGGCCACAGGGATTCTGCTGGTTGTGAGACTGATGGTGGCGTCCCTGGTGTTCGGTGTTCGGTAGACCGCTCAACTTTTCTTGGGCGGCGAGAGGAGTTCAAACATGCAGGAGGTGGGGTCCAACCGCGACCCTCGGCCTCAGGCCAAGTGTCCAGCGGCGGAGCACCGGCCCGGCTCTGGGGACTTGGGCAAGCCTCAAAGGATTGATGGGGCCCGATTCATCTGCCCAGGGTGCGGCAAAACGGCGACAGCCAAGGACGGAAGGTTCTGCTGCGGACACTTTGTTCACTGGGGTTGCGCCATCGTAGGGTTTCGCACAGGGGTGTGCCCCACTTGCGGTGTGGACCTCGTGGGGTAGCTGTGGAAAGGTTACCCGTCTGGGCCGCTGCCGGACTACATCGAGGGGATCTGCCAGGATAATGCGGGAGTGATCTGGCTCGGCTTGCAGAATGTCTGAAGGTGGCTCGACAGATGGCAGCGGGACAGAGACAACCCCGGTGGGGCAAGGCCATATGCCAAGGACAGGCCCTTCTATGACCCAGCCCTATGACGGCCCAAGCCTGGTTGCACTGCCCGACGTCCTGACACCAAAGCAAGTCTGCGCAATCCTCCAGCTCAGGTCTCGTCCGGACCGCGTTCTCCGGGAGAGACTTCAGCCGGCGGGTCTGCCCGTCATCAAACTCCCTGGTGGCCTGCGGGTTCTGAAGAGTGACTTCCTGCAATGGCTTCAGGGCTTACGGCAGAAGTCAGGAATCCCCGACCCGCGTTAGACATTGGCCAAGCCCCAGGGAGTATTGGCCCGGGCTGGCCAGGTGGAGATTGAATTTTCCTCTTGCGCCCTCGGGTTTCCCCGCATAGGATGTTTTTATTCAGGGGCTGATGCTTGCGTCGCGGGGAGATCTCATGGCAGGCATGCGCGTTTTCGGTGCGGGCCACACGGCAGGTCGCGACGAATGGGGAAGCAAGTTCAACCGACTCCTGGGCGATTGCTGCAAGAAGGCAGGCGTTCCCCGCATCTGGGCTCACGACCTTCGGCGTACCACGGCGCGGCTGGCCGACGAGGCCGGTTCGAGTCTCTACGATCTCCAGCAGGCACTCGGACATTCAAGCCCGGTGACCACGGAAAAATATATCGGCAAGGACCAAGAGCGGGCTGCGCGGCGCGTCGGGGATCACCTCGCCCGCGCTGTCGGCGGCGCGAAAAGTGGTAACAATTTGGTAACACCCCCCGAATCGGCCGAAACGGGCGATTCCGCAACGAGGGATGTAACTACTGCATCTAGCGAGACTTAAATGGTGCCGAAGGGGGGAGTCGAACCCCCACCAGGGGTTATCCTGACGGGATTTTGAATCCCGCGCGTCTGCCAGTTCCGCCACTCCGGCACTTGGTGTTTCGCGGCCTGATTCTACGGCCTTTCTCGTTGATTTGCAAGGGTTTACGTCGCGCGGCGTCGCGCCGCTTTCGCGTTCGTCCAAGTTCGCCGAAGGTCGCTCTTTTCCGCCCGAAAGCGCCAAGCAACGCGCCAAGCACGCCGGGCCGGTTTCGGCAGCCCCATCCTGCCCCACGGCCACGGCCAGGGCCTCGCGGGGCGGGGCGGCAAGGTCGGGCAGCCCGGCCACGGCGTCAGACTCTTGGCCGATCAGGACGTGACTGTATCGACTCATTGTCAGGTTGATATCCGAGTGCCTCATAAGGCTCTGCGCCACCTTCGGATGCGTGCCGGTTGCGGCCAAGAAACTCCCGCACGTGTGCCGCAAAGCGTGAAAGTCAACTACACGCCCGGCGTCGTCTCGGTAGTCGATGCCGGCGGCGGCCAGGTCCGCCTTGAAGCCCCGGATTGTCCGGTCACGGTTCGGCAGGGCGAAGGCCGCTGCGCCGGGCATCTTGCCTGCCAGGAAGGCCCGCAGTTCGGCCGCCGTGTCGGGCCACAGAGGCAGCACGTCGCGCCGCCTGTGCTTTGAGTAGGCCGCTTCAACCGTCACCGTGGGCTTGGGGCCGTCAAGGTCGAAACTCGCCCGCGTCAGGCTTGCCAGTTCTCCGCGCCGCAGGCCGGTTTCCACGGCCAGGCGGTAAAGCGAGGCGCGCTCGGGGCCGGTCATGCCTGTCCGGTCGGGGCCGCCGCGGGTCTTGGTCAGCAGGCGCCGGACTTCATCCACGGTCAGCGCCCGCCGGTCGCGTCGGCAATCGGTTCGGGCGTTCAGGCCGTCCAGGTAGGCAACGGGCGATTCGCCGGCCCGGCCGTCCTTGACCATCCAGCGGCAGAAGCCCTTGAAGGCCGTCAGGTAGTGGTTGAAACTCGCCGCGCCGATGCCCGGCTTGACGTGCCCCTTTTCATCGGCCTTGTCGGCCCGCAGGTCATTCAGCACCGCCAGCACCTTGCTGGCCGTGATCTCGCTCCAGAAGGTAAGGCCGCAGCCGTTGACGACGCGCCGGACGCGGGCGCAGGACTTCTCGACGTGCTCGGCCGTGTTGCCCTTGGCCGTCAGGTACGCGGCGTAGTCGGCCAGGTGTTCGGCCAGCGGCTTCATGCCCGCCGATTGCCGGCCGTCAAGGAAGCCCTGCCGCGCGAGCAGCGCTTGAAGGCGGCCGGGCAGCCCCTCAAGCCACTTCACCAAGGCCGGGTCGGGTATCTGCCCGGACCCCTTGAAGTTCACGAGGCGCACCAGTTGCCGCCCGAAGGCTTCCGTTGCCTTGGCGTCGGTGAAGCCCGGCACTCGCCGCAGGACGCCGGCGGCGTTGCGCAGTTCCACGTACCACTTGGCCGCGCAGCGGGCCTCGCCCGTCCGGTCACGGTAGGTCGCTTGAAAGATTCTCATGGCTCCGTTCCTTTCTTCGGCTTCGGCCCGCGTTTCGCCGGCGGGGATACCCGCACGGGGCCGCGCGCCACAAGGTCAAGCCCCAGCACGTCGGCCAGGGCGTCAAGGGTCTGGACTGAAAGGCCGCTTCGGCCTTGCATGAACCGGCTCAGCAGGGCTTGGTCAAGGCCGATCTGCTTGCAGATCGCGTAACGGCTTACGCCGCTCGCGTCGATGGCCTGCCGGATCTGGTCGCTCAATTTTGTCCGCTGCTTGGTTCTCATGGTGGCATCCTACCACAAACTAGACTGTCTGTCAAGTACAATCCGGCCCGTTGCCGGTTTTTTCCGGTTTTCGCCGCCCTGCGGGCACGGCAAACGCCCCCTCTGAAAAAGCGTGCTACGCATTTTTTCTCCATTTTTCCCATTGGCCCGATCCCGCCCTCCACTGCGCGGCGGCCCGCGGTCCCCTATGGGTGTCGGAATTGTCGGATTCAAGATGTTGCCCGCCTATAGGTGTTGCCTTTGTTGCCTTCAAGAGCCCGCCCGCAAGCCCCCCGGCGCCGCCTTATAGGCGTTCACTTTGTTCACCAACCCTCAGCCGCGCCGCCCTATAGGCTTTCGCGGTTTTCGCCCTCCATAAACGCGGCGGACCCGTTTTTTTGCCGTTTTTTTACCCCTCCCATAAACCCGTGGCGTCGGGTTTTTTTTCGCGTTTTTTACCCCTCCCCCCGCGCGGCTCCTGGGCCGTCCGGGGGTTCCTGGGACCGCACGCCGGCCACGGCCCTTGAAACGTGCGTTCCGCCGCCGTCGATCTGCCGACACCACGGCTGCTTCTGGAACCAAGCCGTGAGCGCGGCCATGCGGTTTCCCACCGTAGAGCGCTCCAGGTTGTGCGCCTTATCGAGGAGCGCCTTGACGGCATCCTGCCCGGCGGCAGAGGCGTCGTCAAGCATGTTCGACAGGCAAAGCAGGTCAACCTTGTATTGCTTCATCCTGCCAACGCTCGTGATGTCGGCCGGGCATCGCACTTGCACGGCCTGCCGCAGTTCCAGCGCTACAGCGTCGCGCTCCAACGGCGACGGCAAAGACACGGACGGAGAAGATGCGCGCGCGAGACCTTGTTCGGCTTCGGCTTCGGCACGGACAGACGGCACACACTGACTGGTAGAGTCTATAGAATGCGCACGTTTTCGTTCGCGGTCTGGATGCCGTTTTGGGGCCGAACCGCGCACGTTTTCGTTCGCGCCTGGGTCCTGACCGCGCACGTTTTCGTTCGTGGTGGCACGAACGTTTTCGTTCGTTGCCCGCGTTTTTCGCGTCGTCCAGGGGCGGCCCTTGGGCAACGTGGCGGCCTTGAAGTCCGGCGTGCCGTAAGAACGCCAGCGGTCCGAAATCGCGTACAGCGTGGCATCGCCCTCTGTGCCGCCGCCGGCGTGGGCAACGTCCAGGAAGCCCTTCTCCACAAGTTCCTCCAAGGCCCGCCGGAACCGCGGCGACGTGAAGCCGTACTTGTGAAGGGCTTCCTGGTAGGAAAAAACAAGGCGGCCATTGTTGGCGATTCGGTACGGGGAACGTCTCTGTTGCCCGCGGCCGGGCTTCCCTTCACGAACAACCTGCACGCGACACCGGAACAGGCTGTAGACCTGCGGCGCGACGCCGCCGAGGTCCAGCCAAGCACGCGACTCCAAGAGATCACGCTCCCAGAAAATCACCGGGGACGCCTTATGATGATTCACGGCTGCGCTCCCTTCGGCAATGCCCCGCGGCGCGAAACGATGGCCGCAGCAAGGGGTTTCTCCGCGCGGAAAGTTTTACGGGTAGGGTGAGCCTCGTTAGACCCTCCGCGCGTCCATTTGCTTGCGCCAGCCCATGCCGGGAAGATTCTAGGCCCATCGTAGAGGGTGTCTCAGGCGTCATCGGCACTCCTCCAGGGGCGTCTGCGCGTCGGGCATGGCGGCCGGGTCCAGAAACCGCGCCAGCGGTCCCCTGCGGATCGTCGCGGGCCGCTTGCCGAAGCGGAACGGCCACAGGGCGCAGCGCGTGGAGTTCGCCCCGTCAAGCGTGCAAAACTTGACCGCCTTGACGCTGCCGCAGCAGCAGTCCAGGCACTTCGCGCGGATCGCCGCAAGGGGCGACGTGGCCGCCCGGTCGCGGCGCGGGGCCTTGACGGCATCGGGTGAGGTCGTTAAAGTTGTCATGTCGAAGCATCCCCTTATGGCCCGGCGTCGGCGGACGCCGGGCCGGTTCTTGATTACGCTCCGCCGCGCGTACGGTTTTCCTTCATGGCCTGCCAGCGGTCGCGGCCGGGGCAGCCCGCGGCTACCCACTCAGTCAGTCCGCCAGGCCCTTGAGAGATCCAAAGCGTCCGCCGGCCAAGGCGGATCGGCGCGGGCGTCCGGCCAGAGGAATTCAACTGAAGCCACAAGGAACGCCCGACACCGCACAGCCGTGCGGCCTCTTTTGCGTCAACCAGCAGCGGCGGGGCGGCAGGCGGGCACAGGGCGGGGGCGGGCTCAGTCACGTTGCCCCCCTTTGCTGTGTTGCCGGGAAATGGACCGAGACTGTTGCTCTGCTTCTGCCAACCGCAGGTAAAGCCTCAGCCGCCGGACCTCGGCTTGAAGTTGGCGAATTCGCTCACGCACCGCTTCGGGGTTTGGCGTCTTCATGCCAGAATAATAAAGCGCCCCGCGTGGCGGACTACGGGCGGAGTCCGGCAGTAGTCCGGCGGTAGTCTGTCAGGTCACTTCGGAAGTAAGGCGGGAATCCTGTAGCCGTTTGTCTGGTGGGTTTCGACCATCTTTCGTACACACGAGGGCATGGCCTTGCGGAGTTTGTCGGCGCGGCGACCAAGAACCCTGCCTTGAACCCAGACGCCCTTGGCCGTGAACAGTACCTCTAGCATCCCCAGTTGTTCAGGCGTCACATCATGCCAGCGCACCCCATCCCAAATCCGTTGGCGCTCCCGGTCTAAGCGAGGGCGCATCTTACCCGATGCTTTTCGCCGGCGGGGGCGAACTTGTCGGGCAAGCCGTTTGCCCTCGTCCTGAAGTTTGTGGATCTCCTGTTGCTGCCGGGCAATCGTGATGTTCTTGCTCTTGACCCAACCGAGAAACAGGTCTTGATACCCAGCCCGCAACCGGCTTGGCCCGACTTTGAGGCGTTTGGCCATTTCTATCAGACTGGCGTCGGCTTCGCGCTCCCTTTTCTCGATCTTGTCCAAAATTTCCCGCGCCTCTTTGATGTAGTCTGGGAACAGTTGCCAGAGTTTATCGTGGTACTCCGCTGGCATCTCCAAGAGGCGCAACCACCATGCCGCGGTTTCCGCCTCGCTGGCCCCATCAGGGGGCTTGATTCCCACGGCCTCGCACAAGGACCGGAATCGGCGAAAGTCTTTCCACTGACTCACTTTTGCGAAAACGGCTGCGTCTAGATCCGCCTCGGAGGCCGCAGAAGTCGAACACATGATGGCGCACTTATACAGACTGAGGAGGCTCTTTTTCCAAGGGTGTGTGGCTTCGGATGTTTCTGGCATGGCTTACCCTTTCTTTCGGGCCGGTCGGCCGGGGGCGGCGGCAAAGGGTAGAGAACCGCCGGCCCACGGCCGGACCGCCACGGCGGATGATCAGTCCGCCGCTTGATTGCAGCCCATCATAACCCCGCCCGGCCAGGCCGTCAACGCATGCCCGGCGGTAGAATAATTTGCATCGGCAGGTTTTCTGGTGTATAGTTCCACCTGCTGAGGGTAGCCGGGCCGGGTCGCTTTCGGGGGTTTGCGGCACAGCCCGTCCTCAGCAAAGACAATCCGAATTTGTAACGCTTGGGCGATTTCCGGGGAAGTGCCGGAGATCGCCCTTTTTCTTTGGCCGCAAGGCAAGGGAGGAGTCCCATGTTCTATCGCATCGCCGCCTTTATTCTTGCCGTTGCTGCAGCGGCCGCCCTGGCCGCATCCGCCGCCGCCATCGATAAGGAATGGAACTACCCCGGCCCGGCCGACTGGGCGACGGATGAATACTGGTCCCCCTGGGGCATGCCTGGCCCTTTTGACATCGTCAAGGTTGATATCTCCGCGGGCACACCGACGATCAACACCCTTGGCGAGTACGCCTGCGATGCGCTTTACCTGGGATCCACAGTGGGCGGCGCGGGCCAGTGGCGCCTGGAGCAGGGCGTCTTCCGGGCCAACGCCGAGTACATCGGCTACGAGGCCAACAGTTTCTGTTGGGCCTGGCAGATAGCCGGGTCGAACCTGGTAACGGGCACGTTCGCGATCGGCAACGCCGCCGGCAGTTGGGGGCACTACTACATGGGCACGTCGGCCGAGGCCCTCCAGGCCGCCGCCGTCTTCGTCGGGGCCGCCGGCACCGGCAGCCTCAACCAGAACGCCGGGGCGGTTACGACCGGCATGCTCCTCATCGCTGCAGCCCCCGGCTCGGAAGGAACTTACTGGCTCGGCGGCGGCACGCTCGACACCTCCGGCGGCATCGCCAGCGCCGGCAACAGCACCCTCATCATGGCCGGCGGCGCCCTGAACACCTACGGTTCGTCCATTACCCTCACGAGTCTATACGTGGGCGACGACATCAACCGTAACGCCCTGCTGGTCCTCAGCGGCGACGCGACCATCGGCACAGAGAGAATCGGACGCTGCGCCGCCGGCACGGTGACCCAGAACACCGGCACGCATCGCGTGGCCAACCTCCTGACCCTCGGCATTGAGGCCGAGGGCAACGGCACCCTGAACCTCGGCGGCGGAAACCTCAACACCGCCACCGTCACCGTGGGCACGGCCGGCACGGGCCGCATTGTGCACTCCGCCGGCAGGCACAGCGTCTTTACCGCCCTCAACATCGGCAACGGCGCGGGCAGCGGCACGTACGACCTGAGCGGAACGGGCATCCTGGACGCCGCCGTCATCAGGGTCGGCAACGGTGGCGCAGGAACCTTCAACCAGACCGGCGGCACGGTCAGTTTCCTGGGCGACATCTACATCAGCGCAGTCCCCGGCGGCGACGGCGGCGCGTACAACCTCGGCGGAACCGGCCACTTGTACGCGCCAAACGTCTACGTCGGCTACGCCTGGAGCGGCAAGTTCAACCAGACGGGCGGCACGGCCGACTTGCAGACCAAACTGCACGTCGGCTACGGCGGCGGCCAGGGCGAATACAGAATGGCGGGCGGGACGCTCGCCGTTCCCGAAATCCAGGTGGGCAACGGTCTCTCGACGACCGGACGATTCGAGTGGTTCGGCGGCACGGTCGATACGCCCCTCCTTCACCTTGACAACGGGACGCTTGAGATGGGCTTCAACTTCAATGTGGCCGACCTCCTCAGCGGCGACCTGTTGGTGAGCGGCGGCAGCATCACCGGCCTGACCCAGAATCAACTTGGCGTGAGCAACGGCGCCACCGCCACGCACTCCGGCACAACCGGCGCAATGGTGGGATGGCTCGTCGTGGGGTCCTGGAACGGCGCCGGCGTCTACAACCTCGGCGACAATGCTACCTTGGCCGTCAACGGCCTGGTCCTCGGATGGGGAGAACCCGGAACGTTCAACCAAACGGGCGGCACGGCCACGGTCGCCGCCTATCTGGAACTGTTCATGTCCGGCACCACCTACAACCTGTCGGACGGGTCGCTGGCCGCCAACGCGGTGATCATCGGCACCGAGGGCAACGGCGTGTTCAACCAGTCGGGCGGCGTCCACACGGTGACCAACGAGTTACGCCTCGGAAATGCCACGGAGAACCCCGGTTCCGGCACGTACAACCTGACGGGCGGGCGGCTTGCGGCCGACACCGAGACGCTCGGCAGCGCCGGCACGGGCGAGTTCTCGCATACCGGCGGCACGAATACCGTCGCAAACCTTCAGGTCGGCCGCTGGTACACCGGCACGTACACCCTCGGCGGCACGGGCGTCCTGGCCGCCGTCAACGAAACCGTGGCCGCCTATGCGGCAGGCACCTTCACGCAGACGGGGGGAACTCACACGGTCACCGGCACGCTTGCCATCAGCCCGTCGGGCCAAAGCGGCCTGGTGGCGCTGGAGGGCGGGCGGCTGACCGCCGCCACCGTAAACCTCTCGGCCGGCGGCACGTTCCGCCAGACCGGCGGCACGTTCTCGGCCGCCACCTTCAACCAACTGGGCGGCACGGTCGAAGGCAGCCTGGAGAACCGCGGCACGTTCAACTACACCGCCGGCACGTTCTCCGGACGACTCATCAACATGGGCACGGCCAACTTCATGGCCGACTTTGAGGCCGGCGACGGCATGGAGAACTACACGTCGCTCTCCGTTCCCCTCGGCCGCACGCTTTCCTTCGGGGGCCTGGGCCTGCTGAATGCCGGGACGCTGACCCTCGACGGCGGCGTCTTAAGCGGTCCCGGCCCCGTCACCAACGACTTCGGCGGATCGATGACCGCCAAGGGCACGGTTGCCACCGACTTCTTCAACAACGGCACGTTGGGGCTGGCGGGCCTCTTGTCGGTCGGCGGCGCGGCCGCGAACGCCGGGGCCATCACCATCAACGCCACGCAGAACCTGCGCGTGGCCGGCGACTTTACCAACACCGGCTCGGTGACGCTCAATCGCGGGGCGCTCACAGCCGCCACCCTCTTAAACGGCTTCGGCGGCATCCTCGAAGGGGCGGGCGGCGTCACGGCCACGGTCACCAATAGCGGCGGCCTCATCCATGCTTCCGGCACGACGCCCCTGGTGATCTCTTCGCTTGCGGGAGGGAACACGGGCGGCGGCGAAATCTGGGTCGAGAACGCCGCGACCCTCTCCGTCGGTACCCCCTTCGCCAACTCCGGGACGATCCTCCTCAAGGGCGATGCCGCCACGCTCTCCAGCGGAGCGATCTCGAACTCCGGTACGATTCGCGGCAAGGGCCGCCTTGCTGGCACCGTGGCCAACAGCGGCATCCTGAGGGCCGAAGGTGGCCAGTTGACCGTCGCCGGCGCCGGGGCGACCCACGCCGCCGCCGGCCGCATCGAGATCCCCACCGACACCACCGTCTTCTTCACGCAGGGCCTGGCCGCCAACAGCGGCAGCGTCGTTCTGACGGGCGGCACGCTGGACAACAACAATCGCCCGCTCGTCAACGCCGGAAGCATCACAGGCCGCGGCACGCTGCGCACCGCCGGCCTCACGAACTCGCCCGGCAAGACCGTCGGCGTGGGCGGCGGCAACATGGATGTCTTCGGCACCGTTCACAACGACGGCCCCTGGACCACCCAGGCCGGGTGCACGAGCACCTTCTACGATTTCGTCAATGGCAGCGGCAGTTTCCCCGGCGCCGGCACGGTGGTCCTCCTGGGCGGTTACAGCCCCGGCGGCAGCCCCGCGGAGATCGAGTTCGGCGGCGACCTCGCGCTGGCCGCGGGGGCAATCCTCATGGAATTGGGCGGCCGCACGCCGGGCGGCCAGTACGACGTGCTGGACGTGGCGGGCAATCTCGGACTCGGCGGCACGCTCGACGTGGCCCTCATCTACGGCTTCGTGCCGCATGCGGGCGACGCCTTCGACCTCTTCGACTGGGGCGGTGTGGCGGGCGAGTTTGATGCGGTGAACCTACCGGATCTGGGCGGCGGCCTTTCTTGGGATACTTCGAACCTGTACACCACCGGCGCAATCGGCGTCGTGCCCGAGCCCGCCACGCTCTCGCTGCTGGTCGTGGGCGGCCTTGTGGCGATTCGTCGCCGCCGGTAGTTCACGGCGTTTCTGACGAGCAGACAGACTTACGGCCCTTGCGGCTGAACTCCGCAAGGGCCTTGCTGTTTCCGCCGTCAGCGATTCCATGCAACGCGGCGCAAGAGAAGTAGCTTTCAACGTTTGCTCAGCCCACACTCTCCTACGAGTGGAGAGGGAACCGCTACTTGATTCGGAAGACGTGGATGATGGGTTTGTCGCCGTCGGCCCAGGGCTCCATCAGGTAGAGGATGCCGCGCTGGCGGTCGAAGGCCACGTCGCGGACGTGGCCCTTCTGCTGCGGGCCTTTCACGTGGTACAGGTACGGGTCGATGTCGAGCGAGGCGTAAGGTTGGGGCTCGTGAGGTTTGGTGCGGCCGGTGCCGACGGCGGCAAGGTCGCTCGGGTTGTAGAAGATGATCTGAGCGGCGAAGCGTTCGCCCCACCAGCCGCGGTCATCGTTCGGCGGCGGCGGAACGGGCGGAAACGGCGGCTCGTCGGGCCAGACCACGCCGTTGGCGAAACCGTACCAGCACTTTCCCAGCGCCTTGGTGCCGGCGAAGATGACAGCGGCGCGGTCGCCGGCCGTCAGCCACGCGCCGCCGGCCCACTCGTCGGCGTGATGATAGCCGCGCATCGTGTTCTGGTCCCCCGAATCGACTGCGCTATAAAGAAGGAGCGGCATGGCCTGCAGCCGCGCGCCCGCGGGCGGCGGGTTGCCGTCGAGCCACGGCCCGATGGCGATGAGGCTGGGTCCGCGGCCGCCTTGACCGCCGTCGCGGAACCGGCCGGTGGCCAGGCGCAGCCCCTTGGCGCTTGTCTCGGCCCATGCGTCGGGGATGGGGAAGAGGTAATCGTTGGTCACGTAACCGTGGATTTCGGCGACGGGCCACATGCCGGCGATTTTGGGGTTGGAGAGGTCCGTCTCGCACCAGCCGTGCGTCGGGCCGGTATAGCCTTCGTGCATGTGCTGTCCGAAACAGAAGTAGAGTTTGCCCGAAGTCTGCTGCCCCTGGGCGGGCAGGTACGCCAGGCCCGCGCGATAGATCTCGTAGTCCTTGAAGTTGCCGGCCTTCACGTCGCGGAAGGGCTGGAGCGTCTTGGCGACGGGCAGTTCCTCCACGTTCTTGGCCTTCGAGATGACCGGCGCGGGGATGCTGATCTCCGAGACGAGCACCTGCTGGTCGTGGCCCATGCCGAAGAGCGACCCGGGGTAACCGTCGGCGGGGCCTTTCGGGTCGCCGTCCGGGCAGTATGCCAACCCGTTGCCGCTCCACTCCCAACTGGTATCGTTGGAGCCTTCCGGCAGGCGGAACGCGCCCTGGTAAACGAGGTCGGCCGGCTGGATGGGCCGCGCGGCGGCCGGCGGCGGGGATTCCTCGGCAACGGAGCAGGCGGAGAGCCCCAGAGCGGCTGTCGCTGCCAGCAGAAAGTGGAATCCGAAAGTGCGCATGGCCGATCCTCCTGTAACCGACGATCGATATGGCGCCCCTCCGCACTTATTGCCGCAGATTCTAGTGTAGTGCTTCACTCAGATGATATCTTATCCAAGGCGGCCGGGTGCCACGGCTGCGCTGTTTGCAGCCGTGCCGCCGTTCGACGCA
>Ga0315284_10008721_pt1 | contig 14473 bp, 13 predicted proteins | sample YL17G09_16_MG_FD_203696 | JGI IMG/M metagenome (GOLD analysis project Ga0315284, IMG submission 203696) | Sediment microbial communities from Yellowstone Lake, YNP, Wyoming, USA - YL17G09_16 | ecosystem: Environmental > Aquatic > Freshwater > Lake > Sediment | place: USA: Wyoming | collected... | reverse complement strand
GTACCACCGGCGGAAAGCGCCGGAGTCCGCAAGTTCTTCGTCCACGCAGGCGCCCACCTCACGGTGCCGTCGGGATTCACGGCGTAGAGCCGGTATACAGCAATACCCTGGCTGGCGACATGAACCACACCGCTGGGGTCAATCAGCGGCGATCTGAGTAATCCGGTGGTGAGCGTCCACTTCGGTGTGCCGTCCGGATTGACGGCGTACAGCTTGCCTTTCGGCCCCCCCGCGCTGGGGTCTGGCGTGCCGCTAGCCGCGTACACCGTGCCGTCCGCGGCGACCGCGGCGCCGATGATACGGTCCTCGGTCTCGAAGCTCCACTTCACGGTGCCGTCGGGGTTGACCGCGAAGAACTCGCTCGGCTCGTCGATGTGGTAGGTGCCGGCGTAGATCGTCCCGTCGGCTGCCATGACGGGGTTGGCCCGGACGTCGCCGCCCAGGTCCAGCGCCCACTTCAGGTGGTTCGTCTGCGGGCCGATGAACGCGCTCTGCCCGGTGCGCTGCGCATCGTGCCCGCCCATGCACCAGTCGCCCTGCAGGCTCCCGCCAACCTCCGCCCGGCTTAGGCGCGCCGGAGCGATCCAGAGCAGCACCACAGCCACGAGCACATCCCCCGTGTCGCTCTTCCTGAACGGCAGCCATCCGTCCGGCCCGAGGGCGACGGAGCCGCTCGCCGGAGCGCGGCGCCAGTCCCAGCGCGCCTTGTCCCAGCGGCTCAAGCCGAGCCAGAGGTGCAAGCCGTCCAGCGGCGCCCGGCTCCACGTCAGCTTGAGCGTTTGCGGCCCGCTGTAGCCCTGCAGGTTGAAGCGGTAGACGGCGTAGGCGGCGTCCGCGAGCGGCGACGCGCCGTCGACCCACCGCGGCTCCAGTACCGCGTTTTCGCCCAGCACCGTGGCGCGCTGGCCAATCTCGAAGTCGCTGCCTTGGTGCACGAGCAGCGCCGTGGACGACGCGCGCGGGGGAAGCGAGGCGAGGACGGAAGCGGGATCGGGCAGGCCCAGCGGCGCGGAGGACACCGGTGGCGCAGGCTTCCCGCCGGCGGGCGCGGAGTCCCGCCCGGCGACGCCGCAGCCGAGGCCCAAGAGCGCGGTGCACAAGAGCACCGAAGTTAGCCGGCTCCACGTATCCGCTCTTCCTGTCTTCATCTTCGGTCCTCCATTTTCCACGCCGCCATATAGCGGCTGGATCAAGCTGACGGCGCATCCTTCGCGAGGATGACGGGGGCAGCGAGTCGCCCCGCTGCTCCCGGATTCAGGCGCACTGCGATCATCGGCTGCGAGCATCCTCCTCGGCCTCTCACGATGCAACCTGCCCTCGCGCCGGCCGAAGATCCCGCTCGCTCCGATGAGGTCACCGTTAGTGGTCACTCCCAATGAAGCTCACATATCCGTTGGTGTTTGCAGGCACTCGGATCACTGGGTTCGGATCGTTCCAGTCCGTTTGCTGCCCTAAGTCCCGATAGTAAGTCCCCCAATGCGGAGCCTCCGGTGCCGGCATTAGCCAAACATCCACATAGACGTCCTCTCCGCGTGAGATGTAGTAATAGCCGAACCGAGTCGTCAGCACGTAGGTGGTCGAATCTCCCTCAATCTGGTACCAGACATAAAAATACTGCTCGGGGTGGTCGCTGTCGTTAAACCAGGTTCCGTCGTCGTTGTGGTCGCACGTGACAAAGCCGCTCACGTAGTAGGTTGTTGAAACGCTCTTGCTAACAGCGGCCATCGCGTTCGCACCGCTGCAGGATGCTCCAGTAAGCATGAGCACGCAGATGAACACGCCCAGGATGCTTAGCCCCCGGGCGTGAAGCCCCATGTCTTTCATAGCCGTCCTCCTTACAGACAACTATCGCCGCCCCAGTCTTCGCCACGCCGGGCCCGGCGCGGCTGGTGTCTGGCCCACACCCTATGACGCCTCCCGCCATAGACGACATTGGCTCCGGTTCGTTGCACCTCCCTGATGCTTAGGCACGCAGACCGCGCAGTCCTGTATGTGTATAACACGCGGGAGGGTGGAATTCAAGCGAATTCGGGGAAGTCGCAGAAACAATGGGCAATCCAAGCTGAAGTGGCGCGAGCCTCGGTGGCGCCCGCGTCCCCGGTTGGGGGGGGATTCATCCCCGCCCCGCGAAACGCGGCACCGGCGGCACTGAAGTGCCGCCTACCGTTACCGGTCACCGCCAGCGCCGCACACGCGCGGCGCCTACGCGCGCCCGCCGCGGGTAAAATGGTGCTCCTTTGCGCGAGCTCAAGCTTGTCCTGACCATCCTGCTGGCCGCAGCGGCGCTGTGCGTCCTCATCATCGCGGTGTTCTGGCGCGCGCTGCTCACGCCGGAGCAGAAGCTGCGCTACGGCCTGACCTTTGCTGCCGCCGAGGGCTTCGCCCGCCGCGCCCGCGCCCATCCTGACAATGCGCGGTTCCTCAACGACTATGCCGACGCACTGGCGCGCGAAGGCAACCTCGGCCGCGCGGCGTACCTGCATGGCCTGTACGGCGCGCAGTGCCCAACCTACGGCGCGCTGAAGGAGGTAATCAGCCACAGCCTCGAAGCGGCAGGGCGGGGCGAGGTGGACGTCGTGACCAAGGACCCGGCGGCCCAGGCGCTGAAGGATGAGCCGGTGTACCAGGCGCTGAAGTACCTGGAGGGCTACCGCCACGCACTGCTGGGCGACTGGACGAGCGCCAAGACGCTGCTCAGTGGCATCGAGGAGCGCGAGCTCGCCCCGCCGCTCAGGCCGTACTTCCGGTACTACCTCGCGCGGAGCTACCGCAAGGCGGGGACTCCTAGGGAGCGCTCCCGCGTCGTGCGCCTGCTCAACAGCGTCATCAAGGACTCGGACGACCTGGGGCTGCGCGCCCGCGCGCACTACAACCTGCTCGCCTGGTATCTCAGCCCGGACTACCCTGGCGGAGGCGGGCTGGATCGCGCCCGCGAGCAGCGGGTGACGCTCTCGCTGCTGCCCGCGGGCTGGCCCATGCAGAAGGCTTACACCGAGCTCGGCGCAGTGTATCTGAAGCTGGGCAAGCTGCGCGACGCGTGGAACCTAGCCGCGCAGGCGGTGATGCTCGGCCCGGAAGATCCCCCAGGCAAGGCCGCCGGCGAGCTGTGTCTCGATGTCCTCACCCAGGCGGTCCCAGCGGCGCAGGGCGGTCAGGGCTCTGCTCCGCCGAGTTCATCCGCGGCCCTGGAGTATCCGCCAGGGCTGTTCACCGCCTTGGCCCGCGCGGGTGAGAAGCACGGGTTCGCCGCGCGCGTGGCCGCGGTTCTCGGTAAGCTGCCCAATCCGCCGTCAGTCGAGCTGAACGAGGAGCTGCGCGTGGCGCTGGCCGTCTGCTACCGCGCGAACGGCAACGCCAAGGCGTTGCTCGCGTTGATGGCCGACGCGAATCTGCGGGGCATGTCTGACTCCGCCCTGGCGCGGATGTACTTCGAGTACGCGCAGTTGCTGGAGGCCCAGGGGCGGATCTCCGAGGCGCTGGGCTACTACCGTTCGAGCGGCAAGCTCGGCGGGCCGGCGGCCTGGCGCGGCGGCGGCGGCGAAGCGTACTACCGCTGCTATGCCCTGCTCAAGCGCACGCAGCAGCCGCTCGACCTGACGGCAGCCGTGGCTTTATTGAAGTCCGTAGTGGACGCTCAGCGCACGAGCGAGTCGTACCCCAAGGCGGTGGAGGAGCTGCTGCCGATCCTCATCTATCGCGGCGATCGCGACGCCGCCCGCAAGCTGGCGCAGTACGTGGTGGACAACGAGGCGGCCCTGGCGGCGGGCGGGTCTTACGGAGTGGAGGGAGCGGGGCAGCTCGCCGCGGTAGGCCGGTTCTGGCTCACCTACCTCGGCGGGTCGCTGTCCGATGCGGCGAAGGTGCGCGGAAATGCTGACCGCTTCCACTGCCGTTACTGGAGCTACTACGAGCTGGCCGGGGGAGGGGACACGCAGCCCGGGCTCGCTGCTTTTCCTTTGGCGGTCTCCCTGCCCGAGACTGCCAGCGAGTACTTCGCCGGGCTGGGGCTGGGCACTACGGCCGATGACTTCTATGAAGGCAACGGCGCCAGTGACGACCCAGTCCTGATGTATATGTCGCTGGCCAACAGCGCTGCGACGAAGCCTCTGTCGTCACGCCAGTGGGAGGCCACGGAGCTGCTGGAGAGCGGGCGCATCCACGAGCGGGCGCTGCTGGAACACGTCCTGGCCGAGGCGTACCCGCGGCCTTACGCGGAGGATGTCCGCCGGGCCGCGGGGCAGTACGGCGTGCCCGCGGCGCTGATCTATGCGGTGATGAAGAAGGAGAGCAGCTTCAAAGAGGACTCGACTAGCCCTGCGGGCGCGCAAGGCCTGATGCAGCTCATGCCCGGCACCGTACGCTGGCTGATTAGCAATTACGGCGCGCCTCCCGATTCCCTGGCCCGCCTGCGGGAGCCCAGCGTGAACATCTCGCTCGGCGCGGCCTACCTCCGGAGCCTGTTCGCGCAGGTCGGCCAGAGTGACCCGCTGCGCGCCGGCGACGCCCAGCTGCGAACGGTGATCCTTTCCTACAACAGCGGGCCCGGCAACTACCGCGCCTGGGCGCAGCGCTACAGCGGCGCCGATGCAGCGCTGCTCACCGAGCTCATCCCCAACGAGGAAAACGAGGAGTTCGGCAAGAAGGTCTGGAAGTACTGGCGGGTCTACTCCATGCTGCAGGAGCCTTAGCCGCCGCTTCCTCAGCCGTCCGGGCTTCCCGCCACATGGTCTGCATCCACCCGCTGCCTGGCGTCCGCGACTTCCGCCTCCAACTCCGCCTCGTGCCGGCTGTGGCGGCGACGCGCGTCGGCCAGCATCACCAGCGGGGCGAGCGCCGGAATGATGATGCTCAGCGCGACAATGAACGCCCCCCGGGTGAGCACGCCCTGCTGCTCAATCCAGTAGATCCGCCAGCCTGCCGCGCTCAGCGCCATCCCGGCGAGGGCCGCTAGCGGCCAGACGGAGGTGATGCTCCACGGCTGGAGCCAGCCGGCCTTCGGCCACAGCGCCACCAGCACCGGCTTGACAAAGTAGCTCTGCTCCCAGGGCGTGCCCTGCAGCAGGTCGACCGCCAGGCGCACGGCGAGCGCCGCCCAGGGCAGCCAGCAAATCGCGGCCAGGCACCACATCAGCGTTACGATCAGCCGCACAGTGCGATTGTACCCGCCCGCGAAACTCCGGCTGCGGTAGGGCAGTCCTACAGCCGGGATGCGCCATGTGTTGTGGCGTATGATGTTTTGCGCGAATGGCTCTGCTTAGCTACAACCGGCGGCTGCTCTGGGTGGTCGTGCCCGCCGTGCTCTGGGCGCTGCTCGGCCTGAGCGTCGTGTTGGGCGGGGAAGCGCGGCGCGGCGCGGCAGCAGCGATGCCGCTCGGCCTGGGGATCGGGCCTACGGAGGGCGGCCTGTGGATTCGCGGCAAGATGAGACGAATCACTGAGGAGCCGGGGCGCCTCGCCATCACGATTGAGATCCCCACTGACGCGCGGGAGGAGATTCGCGGCGCGCGCGGCGAGGTGCTCGCTCAGCCGACGCCGGACGTGAGCGTCACTTTCGTCAGGCCCGGCGAGATTCGGGAGGGAGCTCCCGAGATCAAGCTGCTCAGCGGCGCTCAGCGACCCAGGCGCCTCGGACAGGACCGCTTCGGCCTGCTCACCGAGCGGTACATCGTCAAGTTCGGCCGGGACTTCGTGCACCTCGCGCCCCGACCCCGCGACTTCTTCGAGCCGGCGCCCGCCCCGGGCGGCGACGGGAGCCTCCGCGACCGCCTGCACCGCAAGCTGCGCGAGCGCCTGGAGCAGCGCCGGGGCCAGCGGAGCACGCCGCCCGAGTCCCCGAATGAACGGCCGCGCAGGTTCGGCCGCGAATCCAGTGGTGATCAGCCGGCATGGCCACCGCAGCAGCATCCCGCCCGCTGAGCAAGCCCTCCCGTTTAGACTCCATCGGCCCTGAGCGTGGTAACATGCCGCGGAGAAACGCAGTTCAATGATCATCCGCGCCAAGTACGCCCTGCTTTCGCCCGGCGAGGTGCGCCGCGACGTCTGCCTGGAGGTTGACGGTGAGCGCATCGCTGCGGTGCACAGCGGCTACCGGCCGGGAGCGATGCGTCCCGATCATGACTTCGGTCTCGCGGTGATCACGCCGGGGCTGGTCAATCCGCACACCCACCTCGAACTCGAATACTGTGCCGGGGATGCTCCCTTCCGGGGCAGCTTTACCGACTGGCTGCAGCGCATCCGCGACTCCAAGCGCAGCCGCGGCGACCAGGCCACCGCGCTGCCCGTCGCCTCGCTCAGGCACCTCGCATCCTGCGGCTGCACAACGGTGCTCGACCACTACACCACCGAGCTCGACTGGGCGGGCATCGAGCGCAGCGGCCTGCGCTACCTGCCCTTGCGCGAGTTCTTCCAGTTCAACAACCACGCCCCAGATCCCGCGCAGATGCGCAAGCAGTCGCACGGCGGCTTCGCCCCGCACGCGCCTTACACCGCCAGCATCGAGATCGCCCAGGCCTGCAGAAGACTTGCCGACGAAGCGGGCCTGCCCCTGAGTATGCACGTCTCGGAAGTGCCCGCGGAGCTGGAGTTCGTGCGCACCGGCCAGAATGAGGAGATCCACCGCCTGCTGGAACTGGCGGGCGCGGTGGATCCTGAATGGCGGGGCACCGGCCTTTCACCGGTGCAGTACTACGCCCGCCATGGGATCTTCGACGGCCCGGCCTACGCCGTGCACGTGAACTACTGCCTGGATGGCGACCTCGACGTGCTTGCCGCGCTGAAGCCGACGGTGGTGTTCTGCCCGCGCAGCCACGCCTACTTCGGCCATCCGCCCCATCCCATCGCCGAATACCTGGCGGCGGGCATCCCGCTGGCGCTGGGCACGGACAGCCTGGCCTCGAACACGCAGCTCTCCCCCCTGCACGAAGCGGCGCTGGTCCGCCTGCGCTATCCGCAGGTGACGGCCGCGCAGATCTTCGCCGCGATGACGCTAGCCGCGCTGGCGCCACTTGGCTGGGATGGCTATCTGGGCAAGCTTGAGCCGGGCTACCTTGCCGATTTCGCCGTGTTCCGGCTCGACGGCGACCCGGGAGGCGTTTTGGGCCGGGACGAGCTCTTCGCGGCGTTGCTCGACGCGGTGATCGCCACGAACCACGCCGTGCACACGGCGGTAGGCGGGATGCCGCTCTTCGAGGCGCAGCCGGCCGCACTCCATGCCAATTGACGCCGTCCGCGAGTCTCCGCTGCTGCTGTTCTGCTACAATCCCTGCGTGTTTTTCGCGGATCTGCCCGGCGGGCTGGAGGTGCTCGTGCTCCTCGGCAGTGCCAGCGACAAGGCGATCGCCGAGCAGATGGTTGAGGTTTTCGGTGAGTTCGGCGTGCGCGCGCACTTCATGGTGTGCAGCGCACACCGCGATCATGAGCGCTTGGCGGCTCTCGTTCCCGCAGCGGAAAGCGCTGGGGCGCGGGTGATCATCGCCGTGGCCGGCATGGCCGCGCATCTGCCCGGGGTCTGCGCGTCGCTGACGACGCTGCCGGTGATCGGCGTCCCCGGGTCGAGCGGCCTGCTCGGAATGGATGCCCTGCTGTCCATCGCGCAGATGCCGCCGGGGATCCCGGTGGCGTGCGTGGGCGTGGACGCGGGGCGCAACGCCGCCTTGCTCGCCGTGGAGATTCTCGCCACGTCGAGGACGGAGCTGCGTGAAGCGCTTGAGCATTTCCGCGAGGAACTGCGCCGCCGCAATCGCGAGGATAGCGCGGCGCTGGAACAGGTGATGAAGTAAACGCGGTGCAGATATGCGCCGTTACATTGGGCTAGGCGTCCCCGCCGGCAGCGGCGTAAGCCGCGCTGGCATTATTCTACGCCTTTAGGATGGGTTGACCAGTGATTGAGCGATACACCCGCCCGGAAATGGGCGAGTTGTTCACAGACCAGCATAAGTTCGATGCGTGGCTCGCGGTCGAGCTCGCCGTGTGTGAAGCCTGGGCCTCCGCCGGCGCCATTCCCCGCCAAGCGGTGGACCGTATCAAGCGCAAGGCGAAGTTCAGCATCGCGCGCATCAACGAGATCGAATCGCAGGTGCAGCACGACGTGATCGCCTTCACCACCGCGGTAGGCGAGCACCTCGGAGCGGACAGCGCCTTCCTCCACAAGGGTCTGACGTCGAGCGACGTGGTGGACACCGCCCAGAGCATGATCCTCAAGGAGGCGGGGCAGCTCTTGGAGAAGGGGCTGCTGGCGCTGAAGGAGGTGGTGGGGCGGCGCGCCTTGGAGCACAAGCGCACGCCGGTGATCGGCCGCACGCACGGCGTGCATGCCGAGCCCACCACCTTCGGGCTGAAGCTGCTGGTGTGGTACGACGAGCTGGCGCGCCACGAGGAGCGGCTGGCGGCGGCGATTGACACTGTCGCGGTGGGCAAGCTCTCCGGCGCGGTAGGCAACTTCGCGCACATTCCGCCCGCCTTCGAGGAGGCGGTGCTGAAGAAGCTCGGCCTCAGGCCTGCGCCGGTGAGCAACCAGGTGGTGCAGCGCGACCGCCATGCGCAGTTCGTCTGCACGCTGGCGATGCTGGGGGCGACGCTGGAGAAGATCGCGCTGAACCTGCGCACCTACCAGCGCACGGAGATCGACGAAGTGCAGGAGCCGTTTCTGCCTGGGCAGAAGGGTTCGAGCGCGATGCCTCACAAGAAGAACCCGATCCTGCTCGAACGCGTGACGGGTCTGGCCCGCGTGCTCCGCGGCTATGCACTCACGGCGCTGGAGAACGTGGCGCTGTGGGACGAGCGCGACATCAGCCACAGCGGCGCGGAGCGGGTTATCCTCCCCGATGCGTGCATCCTCACCGATTACATGCTGGCCAAGCTGGCGGGCGTGGTGGAGAAGCTCGAGATCCACTCCGAGCGCATGGAGCGCGGCATCTACTTCACGAAGGGGCTGATCTTCAGCCAGCGCGTGCTGCTGGCGCTGGCCGACGCGGGGATGACGCGCGAGGCGGCCTACGAGGTGGTGCAGCGCAACGCGATGCGCTGCTGGCAGGACAATGCGCCGCTGCTCGACGCGCTGCTCGCTGATCGCGAAGCGCGGGCGGTGCTCTCGCCGGCGCAGATCTCCGCGCTGTTCAGTCTGGAGCCGTACTTCGCCCACGTAGATGAGATCTTCGCCCGCGCCGGGCTTGTTGAGGCGGGGGCGGGGGAGGCAGCAGCGCCCAAAGCCGCGGCGACACGCGGGCGCGGGAGGGCGAGTGCCGCCAGAGGGCCGGCTGCGCCGCGTACGAGGCGGGCCGCAGCGCCAGCGGCGCCCGCGGACCAGGGCGCGGTGCAGAACGTCAGCGAGCGTCCCTCCGAGTGGTACGAGACGGCGACGCTGGCGGAGCGGCCGCGCAGGGGCGCGCTTAGCCCGGCGGATGAGACCCTGGGTGAGGCTGAGCACCAGCGCGCCATGCGCAAGGCCCGGGGTGCGCGGCGCAGCACCAGCACGCCGGCTGGGAGCCGCACTGGGAGGGGCAGGTCGCGGGCGGCTGCCGGGCCTCCAGCCGAGAAAGCGCCTCCTGCCGTGGCGGCCGATCCGCCGGCTGACGGGGCGAAACCTGCGAGCCGGAGACGCAAGCCCGCGAAGAAAGACGTGCCGCCGGTAGCCGATGCAGCACCGGTGGAGAAGCCCGACAACGGCGCGCCTGAGAACGGCGCTGCCACAGCGGGCGAGCCGCCGAAGAAGCGGCGCCGCGGGTCGCGCGGCGGGCGGCGCCATCGCAAGACGGTTCCGGGAGCCCCCACCCCCGTGAATGGCCCGGCGGATGGCGATGATACCTACATCGATGAGTAGCTGGCCCCGGGCGTTGGTTCAGTTGCCTGATGCGCGGTGGCGAGTGCATAGTGGCGGGCGTGAACATCCCGAGCGGAGGAGATCATGGAGGTAAGCAAGGGCGAGCTGCTGTACGAGGGCAAGGCTAAGCGGCTGTATCACAGCGCCGATCCCGACGAGCTGGTGATGGAGTTCAAGGACTCCCTCACCGCCTTCGACGCCGTGAAGAAGGGCACGCTGGAGCAGAAGGGCGCGATCAACAATCGCATCAGCGCCTTCCTCATGAGCGAGCTCAACGCGGCGGGCATCGAGACCTCGTTTATCAAGCGGCTCGACGACACGCACAGCCTGGTGCGCAACGTGCGCATCGTGCCCCTTGAGGTGATCGTGCGCTACGAGGCCCACGGCAGCCTGTGCCGGCGTTACGGCATCGCCGCGGGCACGGTGATCGACCCGCCGCTCGTCGAGACCGGCTACAAGAACGACGCGCTGCACGACCCGTTCCTCACCGACGAGATTGCTGTGCTGATGGGCCTCGCCACGCGCGATGAGCTGGCGCGCCTGCGCTACCTGGCGCTGATTGCCGGGGAGAAGCTGAAGGAGATCTACGCGCGCGCGGGCGTGCGCCTGCTCGATTTCAAGCTGGAGTTCGGCCGCTACAGCCCGGTGCAGCCCGGCCCGGATGGGCAGTCCCAGCCAACGCGCTTGATCCTCGCCGATGAGATCACACCTGACACCTGCCGCCTGGTAGACAGCGCGACGGGCGAGAAGCTGGATAAGGACCTGTTCCGCTTCGACCTGGGAGACATCGGCGAAGGCTACCGCAAGCTGCTGTCGAAGATTGAAGGGGCCTAGCCGGGGCATGGGCAGGGGGTCTGCGTCCCGTCCGCAATCGCGCGGAGGCGAACAGCGCGGCTATAGTACCCGTCAGGGTGGTATATTTCCGCCGCCGCGAACCATCGGCTCGCGCCGAGGGAGGCGGCGGTTCATCTATCCGGAGGAGATGAGGTATGCGCAAGTCGGGATTCGTCTGGGCTGCCATGGCGGTCTTGCTGGCCGTGATGGTGCTTGCGGCCTGCAACAAGCCGAAGGGCGGCACGAGCGCCCAGGCGCCGTCCACCCCGGTTGCCGAGAAGCCGGCTGGCCTGGTGAAGGGCGTGCCTGCGGGAGAAGTGGGGCAGCCGTCGGGTGGGCAGGGGACGGTCGCGATGGCGCCGGCCGGCACGGTGTTCGAGCTTGACGGGCTGAAGCTCGGCCTTCCAATTGAACAGGTCAAGCAAGGACTTCCCAAGGACGCCGGGCCGAGGATGAAGGGCAACTGGGCGGTGGAGGACAAGACAGGCGTGCTGATGCTGCTTGATATGCCTGGCGGGAAGGGCGAGCTGAAACCTGGAGGCCCGCCACGAACCCCGCCGACAATGCGGTCATTTGTCTTCTCCGAAGGCAAGCTCGTGGCGTACACCCGTGAAGGCGCGCCTAAGACTGCCAGCGAGTGCAGCGACTGGGTGAAAAACCTCACGGCGTCGCTTGGCGCGCCGGGCAACGCCGTGCCGGCCTTCGCCAAGGACACGGAGTTCATGCAGCGGTTCCCCGCACAGACGGGCGGCTCCCTTAGTGTCTGGGCCGATGAGGTCCACGGCGCCGTACTCGGGGCGCGAGAGATGGGCGACGCCAAGGTCGTGGTTTTCTTCATCGCCGAGCCACGCCACTACGACGGGGTCATGGCCGCCGTGGTGAGTGCGACCCAGGCGCGCATGCGTGCCGGCGCCCACGGCGCTCCTCCACCGCCGCCCAAGTAGCCGGTGCAAGTTGGGCTCCCTGCGATCCCGCGGTGCGGTAACATACATTTGCACGCTGTCCGTAGGAGGAGACGCATGCTGTTCCGCTGCGAGGTGAACATCCGCCCACGCCCGGATATCCTCGATCCCCAGGGCGACGCCGTGGGCAAGGCGCTGGCCAATCTGGGGTTCACGGGCCTTGGCGCGGTGAAAGTCGGGCGCTATCTAATCCTCGACATGGAGGCCGAGGGCCCCGAGGCGGCGCGGCAGCAGGTAGAGGACATGTGCCGCAAGCTGCTGGCCAACCCTATCACCGAGGATTACGAGCTCAAGGTGGCCGCAGGATGAGGGTGGCGGTGGTCGTCTTCCCGGGCAGTAACTGCGACCACGACACGCTGCACGCCGCGAGCAACGTGATGGGATGGGAAGTCGTTCCCATCTGGCACGAGAGCGGCACGCTGGGCGGGGCGGACGCTGTCATCCTGCCCGGCGGGTTCAGCTACGGCGACTATCTGCGCCCCGGCGCGATCGCGCGCTTCAGCCCCATCGTCTACGCCGTGATCAAGCACGCCGAGGCGGGCGGGCTGGTCCTCGGCATCTGCAATGGCTTCCAGGTGCTGGTCGAGGCCGGCCTGCTCCCCGGGGCGCTGCTGCGCAACGCAAGCCTGGAGTTCCGCTGCCAGTGGACCCACATCAAGGTGCAGACCACCGACAGCCCGTTCACGCGCCAGCTCGGCGTGGGGGACGTGCTGCGCATCCCGATCGCCCACGGCGACGGCAACTACTTCGCCCCGCCGGACGTGCTCAAGCGGCTGAACGAGGAGCGGCGCATCGCCTTCCGTTTCTGCGATGAGCAGGGGCGGATCACCGCCGAGGCCAACCCCAACGGCAGTATGGAGAACATCGCCGGCGTGCTGAACGAGGGGCGCAACGTGCTCGGGATGATGCCGCACCCGGAGCGGGCGAGTGAGCTCAGCCTGGGCAGCGCGGACGGCAGGCGCATCTTCGACAGCCTCGGCAAGTCGCATGAGCAGCTAGTCTGGTGAGCCGCTTGCCGCTAGGCCATGGGGTGGCACTCGTCGTAGACCTTGCGCAACCGGGCCTTGTCGATGTGCGTGTAGATCTCCGTCGTGGCCAAGCTGGCGTGTCCCAGCAGCTCCTGCACCAGGCGCAGATCGGCGCCGCGGGCCAGCAGGTGCGAAGCGCAGCTGTGGCGGAAGGTGTGCGGCGAAACTTGGGCGGTAATCCCAGCCAGAGCGGCGTAGCGCTTCACGATGCGGAACACCTGGCTGCGGCTGATCGGGCCGCGCCGCGTGAGGAACACTTCGTCGCGACCGCCGGCGCCTGGGCAGAGCACTCCCCGCCCCTGGGCAAGGTACTCACGCACCGCATCGATAGCGTACTGGCCTAGCGGCGTGAGCCTCTGCTTGCCCCCCTTGCCGGTGACGATGGCGAAGCCGTCGGCGAGACGCAGGTCGATCAGCCGCAGGCTGCACAGCTCGCTCACCCGCATCCCCGTGGCGTACAGGGCTTCCAGCATCGCCCGGTCGCGCAGACCCTCCGCGCCTGCACTCCTGTCTGCTGCGGCGATGATCGCCGCCACCTCCGCCTCACTCAGGGCGCGGGGCAGGCGCAGTGCCGGCGGGGCGGAGGTTTCCGCGGGGATCGGGTCGCGCTCCAGCAGGCCGTACTCCACGGCCCAGGAGCAAAACGTGCGCAGCGCCGACAGCTTCCGCGCCCGGCTGCGCGGCGACAGCTCGCGGGCCGCCAGCTCGTCCAGCCAGCGCAGCACCGCCGCCCGTGTCAGGTCGCCGAGGATGCGAACGCCGGTGACCTCGCTGAACTGCAGCAGGTCGCCGCGGTAGCTCTCGGCGGTGGCTCGTGCCCGTCCTCTGGCGGTCAGCAGGTGCGCCGCGAACTGCCTGACCGCCTCGCTGAAGTCCATGGCCTAAGCATAGCAGCGCCGGGCGGAGCGGGGGCTAGAACGGCGGCCGCGTGCTGCGCGGCGGGTGAGGCCCCGGGCTGAGGCCGCTCTCCCGCTCCCATTCCCCGAGTCTCGCCGGGCCGCCCGGCAGGCGCGCGATGTAGTTGCGGTAGGTGTCCTGCGCCCAGGGGTTGTGTTCCGCCAGCGCCACCGAGTAGAGCTCGATGAGATACTCCCAGGCTTCGTCGAAACGGCGCTCGCTGATCAACCGCTCCGCGCGCTCGACCGTGAAGTGCGCCGCCGCGCGGGCGCCCGGTTCCGGCGGCGGCTGATAGATCGTGCCCCCCGGCTTGTCGATCTCCGCCAGGAAGCGCGCCTTCTCAATCTCGCTGCCGAAGCGGAAGCGCCGCGCCTCTTCCTTCTCGCGCTCCTGCTGCTCGCGCACGTGGGCAGGTGCGCCCCGTGCGGCGCAGATGCGCAAGACGACGTACAGCGGCAGGACGACCGGCCAGGCCACGAACGTGAAAGCGGCCCACAGACAGCCGTAATCTGTGCGCTCCTGGGCGTCGATGTACACCCACAGAGCGGCGAAGAGGCCCGCGAGGGGCAAGATGTAGTACGCGTAGGTGGTGGCGATTGCCTGTGGGCTGGGCCCGCTCAACTGCCGCCTCCCGCGGTCATCTCCCGCCAAGCTTAGCATGACTTCTGCCAAGTGTTTTGAGCAGTCCGACGGCGAGTGTGCTCCCCGAAGGGCACTGCGGCATGGTATAAGTGGTCATCAGGGAAGGAGGTAGTGAGGAAGTGATAAGAGCACTTCGATGCGGCCTGCTCGGGGCGGGCATTTGTCTTCTGGGCGCCTGCAGCTCAGCAAACAGCGGCATCTATCCGGAGCCGGTCCGGCTGCCGGTGATCACCAGCCTGAGTACTCCTGGCAGCGACCTTGCGGCGGGGCAGCAGGCGCAGTTCAGCCTGGCC
>Ga0315284_10008719_pt1 | contig 14476 bp, 7 predicted proteins | sample YL17G09_16_MG_FD_203696 | JGI IMG/M metagenome (GOLD analysis project Ga0315284, IMG submission 203696) | Sediment microbial communities from Yellowstone Lake, YNP, Wyoming, USA - YL17G09_16 | ecosystem: Environmental > Aquatic > Freshwater > Lake > Sediment | place: USA: Wyoming | collected... | reverse complement strand
CCGCGTTTTTGCGAGGTCGCGCCCGTGAAGGCTCCTTTCTCGTAGCCAAACAATTCGCTTTCGATGAGGTGCTCCGGGACCGCCGCGCAGTTGAGCGCCACGAAGGGTTTGGCGCCGCGGTTGCTGCGGCGATGAATTTCCCGCGCCAGCAGTTCTTTGCCCGTGCCGCTTTCACCCTGGATGAGCACCGTCACGTCCGCGCCAGCCACGCGGTCAGCCAGGTCGAAAAGTTGGCGCATAGGCGCGGTGGCGCCGATCATCGCGCCGAACTGACCTTCGGAAGTCAGTTGCCGCTTGAGGCGCTGGTTTTCTTCAGCCAGTTCCAGGTGGTCGAGCGCTTTTTCCACGACCAGCCGCAATTCGTCGACTTCGAAAGGTTTGGGCAGATAATCGTAAGCGCCACTCTTCATCGCCTCGACCGCGATCTTCTCGGAACCGTAGGCGGTGATCATGATGACCGCGGGCGATGTCTCCGCAGCTTTCAGCTCGCGCAGAAAATCCAGGCCGCTTTCTTCCGGCATCTCGATGTCGAGCAGGAGCAGTTGGGGATTCTCGGCGCTCAGGAGGCGCCGCGCGGCGGCGGCGCTCGCGGCCTCCAGGACCTTGTAGCGGTCTTCCAGCACGCGTCGCATGCCGTAGCGCGCTGTGGAGTCGTCGTCAACAATTAGAATTGAGTGCATAAACCCCCGTTCATTTCGCCGCGCGGAAGCGCACCGTGAAGCGGGCCCCCGTGTGACCGCCGCCATCCCAAGGCGATTCGCAATTCACCGCCCCGCCGATTTCTTCCACCCGCCGCGCCACGATGGCGAGTCCCAGTCCCGTGCCGCCCGGCCGCGTGGTGAAGAACGGCTGAAAGATTTGTTCCTTCAGGTCGGGTGCTATTCCAGGTCCCTGGTCTTCGACCGTGAGCGTGACTGCTTCGGTAGTCGCCGGTTCGCGCGCCACGCGGACGCGCACCGTGGCGCCGGCGGGGCTCGCGTCGAGGGCGTTGACCACCAGGTTCGAAACAATATCACCGGCGGCATCTTCTCCGCCCTCCACCGCGCAAGGCCCGGCGGCGGAATCGAACTCGAGTTGCACCTGCCGCCGACCCGCCTCCACGCGCGTCAGGCTGAGGACGCGCCCCACCACGCCGGCGAGGTCAACGGCACGGTCCGTGTCCCGCGCCGGCTTGGCATAGCGCAGCACCTGGGAAATATTACCGTTCAGGCGATCGATTTCGGAAACCACCATGTGGCAGTCGCGCCGGACACGTTCCGGCAGGGTCGCGTCCTCTTCCAGCAACTGCACCAAAGTCTTCATTGCGCTCAGTGGGTTCTTTACGTTGTGCGCGATGCGCGCCGCCATTTCGCCAAGAAACGCCATCTTGGCTTTCTCCGCCAGCGCCCGCTCGAGCTGGACCTTGTCGGCGATAAGTTGGCAAAGCTCCAGCGCCGCCGCGAGCTGATCCGCGAGAATCTCCAGCGCGCCGTAGAGGTCGCCGGAGAGATCGGAAGTGACCGGCGTAACCACCAGCGTACCGACCACCTCATTGCCGCGATGGATGGGGAACACGCGGACCTTGCGCGGCTGCGCCGGATCCTGTGCTTCAATGTCGCTTGGGCCGGGATTCAACTGGACGCGTTCCAGCCCCAGTTCCGCCCGAACGCGCTCGGCCACAAATTCCTTCAACGACTGCACGTCACCAGTCCGTTTGGCGTGCTCGGAAATCTCACTCGACAGCCGTTGCACGCGTTCGAACTCGAAAACAAAAGCCGCGTGCAGCAGCCGGTTGATCTGTTTCTTGACCGGTTCCAGCAAGACCACCAGGAGGAAAATCATCACGCCCTCGGTCACCGCCGAGGGAAGAATGTTGCGCAGCTCGAGATAACCGCTCAACCGTCGGATGACGTTCAAGTAGATGAGCAGAGCGAAAATCGTGACGATGGAGTAGATGAGGTTCCGCTGCACCCGCAGTTCGAGAAAGTTGTAACGGAAGATGGAATAGCCAACCAGCACGCTCGGCGCTACAGCAACCAGCATCAGGAAAGTGGGGAAAAAGCCGCCGAGGCCCAGGACGGGAATCGGCTGCAACAGGTATTGCCAAGCGAATCCCAGCACTAGAAAACCCTGTAATCCGGCTAGCCCGGTGTGAAAGCTCACGAGGCGCGGCTCCTGAAGCGCGCGGCGGCGAATCAGGTTCACGGCCGAGCCCGCCAAAAGCGACATCGCCATCCAGGCAGCCAAGGGGCGCGTGAACGGGCCGAGCGCGCAGAGCGGATCGACTTCGGGGTGACCGAGAAGTCTTTCCACCAGCCAGGGCGCCACCGCCAGTGGGAGATAGAACGCCGCCACGAGGAATCTCGCGGACACAGGGAAGGAACGCAATTGGCCAGCGTATTCAGCCTGGGCGTGGACGAGAAGCGGCGCAGCAAAGAGGAAGCCGAGGACAGGAATCAGCCGCGAAATCGCCGCGAGAATGCTGGGAGGAACGCCGTAGAACAATCCCACGTTCAAGGCCAGCAGGTTGCCCGAATTCCACATGAAGAGCGCTGCCATCAAAGCGAAGAGCAGCCACTCCAGGCGGCGCAATCGGCGCTGGCCAAGAATGAGCACCATCAGGAACAGGTGAACCAGGCCCCCAAGCGAATAGACAATCAGCTTGCAGGCGACGAGGATCGTGAGTTCAGAGGCGACGTCCACCCGGCCACCTCGGAGTTGCGCCCGGCAGATCGCGGCCGGGCCAACACGCGGAGTCTACGGAATGACGAGGCGTATTGTAAGCGAAGGGTTGCGGGGTCTCAACCCAGGAGTAGCATCGAGCGGAATCCGCAGTCCTCCACTTCGCCCCGGGCAAGAATTTTGGTGATTTTACCTGGCCTTCTCGGAAGGCGCGTGGCGGGATTCCTGGAGTCGCTTCAAGGTCCGGCGCGCAGACCTTCCCTCGGCAGTTTCCGGAATGGCGCGAAGAACGCGCTCGTACTTTCGCCGTGCGTCATCGCGCCGGTTCAAGCGCCAGCAGAGCCCGGCGGCCGCGAATTCGGCGCGGTAGACATAGATGTTGTTCTCATCGAGTTTCGCCGCCTGCTCGTACCGCCGCAGCGCCTCATCAAGCTGGCCCAGTTGCGCGCAAACCTCGCCTGCCTGGTAGAGGATCTGGGCGAAAGGCATCGCGCTAAAGCCGGGCTCGCCCGCCGCGTGTTTTGCCAGCATGTCGTCATAGACCTTGGCAGCCGTGGCGATGTTTCCCATCGCCTTGTAGACTCTGGCGATTTCCTGCTCCAGGAGATAATTGCGCGGATACGATTGCGTTAGACCCTGGAGAAGCGCCAGGGCTTCGGGATACATCTTTTCACGGAAATAAAGGATGGCGAGGAAGGGCCTGGCATCCTCACGCGCCCAGAGGCCTTCCTGGGTCACACGTTTCATCTCCGCCAGGCCGCGAGCCTTGTCCCCGCGCGGGCCAACCAGCGAGGCCACGACCTTCACGTACCAGGGCAGGCCACCCACCACGTAGTCGTAAATTCCGACCACCAGCAGGGCGTCAACAAAGCTGGGATTCAAGGCCAACAGCCGAATGTGATAATTCCGAGCTTCTTTGGCCTCTCCGAGCGCCGTGAGATGCGCCTTGGCGAGGGACAGATGGAAGATCGCCTTGGTCAGGTGGGTGACGCCGGCCCAGTATAGTGCCTCCTGGTCCCATTGATTCTGCCTGACTCGAGTCTCTGCCAGCGTTTCAGCCTTTCCAAGAACCGAGAAGAATTCCTTCCGGACGCCCGGAGTGAGGGGAGCCTTGTCAGGCTGGAAGGCCTCGCCCTGCGGGCCATAAGCCTGGGCCTGGAGGAGCCCCCGACGGACCATTTCCTTCTGAAGGATGACGCTGGCGAGGTAATTCAAAGCGCGCAAGTCGTTCGGGTGTTCACTGAGCCATGCTTCAAGCTGCTTTTGCGCGACGTCGTGCTCCAGGTTGTGGAAATGATCGAGTGCGACCTCCACTGGGCCGGGAACAGAATCCCCTCCCGTCGCCGCCTGCGCCGCGACACGCGGGGGCGCCAGGAGACAAACCAGGAAAGCAAACACGCCCAAGAGACGAATTGTCAAACTCCGCCGGCGCATCTTATTGATTCCCTGCCATTGGATGCGGGTTCATCATCAGCGTCAACAGGGATTTTCGTTGGCAATCATCTTCCACGCGAAGTGAGTCCGCGGACTGAATCAGAAAACCCTTCCCTTCCCTCAGTGCTTGTGCAAGAATATTTTTGACTGGCGCCGAGCCTATTCGATGCAGAGTTTTCTCCGGCCGGCCCTTGCTGCCCTCGTAACCACCGATGGATAGTTCTCCCACCGAGCAACCAAAAACCACCACGAGTGCGCTGCCCCGGGTGATGGTGGCCACGACCGCCTTGCTCACCTTTATTTCGTTCTGGCGGGCCGCGGCGGTGGTTCTGAACGACCTTGCCTCCTCAGCCTTCTATGCCGGCGGCATCGCCGAGAAAGCCATCGGCAAGTCCGCGCCCTGGTTCATCCTCGCGGTCATGCTGTTCACCTATGCCGTCTCCCAGATGTACGTCGAAAGCTGCAGCATGTTCGTGCGCGGTGGCGTCTACCGGGTCGTCAAAGAGGCGATGGGTGGCACGCTGGCCAAGTTTTCCGTCTCCGCCCTGATGTTCGACTATATCCTGACCGGCCCCATCAGCGGGGTCTCGGCAGGCCAGTACCTGGTGGGCTTTCTCAACGAAATCCTCCACTACGCCAACATCAATCACAAGTTCCCGGTGAACGCAACCTCGGCGGTTTTTGCGGCGCTCGTAACGCTCTATTTCTGGTGGCAGAACACCAAGGGAATCGAGGAGTCGAGCGAAAAGGCCGCGCACATTATGAAGTTCACCACCGTCCTGGTGGTCCTGATGATCGGCTGGTGCGGCTACACGCTGTGGGTGCAAGGCGGCCAACTCCCGCCCGCGCCACGGCCCCTGAACCTGCACTTCTCTCCCGAAGCGGTCGGCTGGCTGCGCGCCAGCCGGCTGCCGGAACTCATCGGGGTTATCGGCATCCTCGTAGCTCTCGGCCACTCGGTGCTGGCCATGAGCGGCCTGGAAACTCTGGCCCAGGTGTATCGCGAAATCCAGCACCCCAAACTTCCCAACCTCAAGAAGACGGCCTTCATCATTTTCGTTTACAGCATGGTCTTCACGTCGCTGGTTTCGTTCTTCGCCGTGATGATCATCCCCGACGGAGTTCGTGCGGATTACAAGGACAACCTGATCGGCGGGTTGGCGATGTTCGTCGTCGGGCCCACCACGCTGAAGCTGCTGTTCCACGCTTTCGTCGTCATCGTCGGCATCATGATCCTCGCGGGCGCGGTCAACACAGCCATCGTGGGGTCGAACGGCGTCCTGAACCGCGTTTCCGAGGACGGAGTCCTCACCGACTGGTTTCGCCATCCCCATCCGCGTTTCGGGACCTCGCACCGGATCATCAACCTGGTGGTCGGGCTGCAACTGTTCACGATCCTGCTGAGCGGCGGAGATGTCATCCTCCTCGGCGAGGCTTACGCTTTCGGCGTCATCTGGAGTTTCGCGATGAAGGGGCTGGCCGTTCTGGTGCTCCGCTACAAGGACCCCGGCCAGAGGGAATTCCGCGTGCCACTCAATCTGCGGATTGGCAAACTGGAAATTCCCCTGGGCCTGGGGTTGATCACTCTCACCCTGCTCGCCATTGCCGTCGTCAACTTGTTCACAAAGGAGATCGCCACCGTCGCGGGCATCAGCTTCACTCTGATCTTTTTCGGGATTTTTACCGTCTCCGAAAAGCACGCACGCCGTCGCGGCGCCGAAGTCGCAAAAATGGACCAGTTCCACTTGGCGCCCGGGGACGAGGTCACGCCACATTCCGTCGGTTGTCGGCCCGGGTCTGTCCTGGTTCTGGCGCGCGACTACAACACGCTTTACAACCTGGCGGAGGTCCTCGACCGGGTGAATCCGGCGCAGCAGGATGTTGTGGTCTTGCATATCCGCGTCCTGCGCCGGGCCGGCTCGGGCGAGCACCCGCTGGAACCAGAACAGCTTTTCAGCGCCAGGGAGCAGCTGCTTTTCACCCAGGCCCTCTCCCTGGCCGAGAAGAAGGGGAAGAGTATTCACCTGGCCGTGGCTGCGGCCACCGAAATCTGGGATGGTATCCTGCGCTCGGCGCAGAGTCTGGAAGCCACCACCATTGTCCTCGGAACCTCGGCCAAGATGCCTTTGACCGAAGAAGCCCGCCGCGCCGGCCTGGCCTGGGAACGCCTGCCCGATCCCAAACCGCACATCACGCTTGAAATCTACACGCCCACCGGGCAGGAAGATGTCTTCTACCTGGGGCCGCACGCGCCGCGTTTGACCCCCACGGAAATCGACCTGCTTCACCAGATTTGGCTCCGCTTCAGCACGCAGTTGGCCGAGAAGGAACTTCACCACCACGACGTCATTCACTTCGCTCTGTCGGAAATCGAGAAGGAGATTGCGAAGGGGAAGAATGACGAGATCCTGGCCAAGCTGAAGGACCACCTGGCGGAGATCCAATCTCGTCGCGTACCCCATCTCTAACCGGCCTGCCGCTCGTCTTTCGGGCGGTAGATTTGCGTCAGACCCACACCCACCGAAACTAGCAAAACACCCATCAGCATGGTGAAGTTCAGGTATTCCTTCAGGAAGAAGTGGGCAAAGAGTGTGGCCACCAGTGGCGTGAGGGCAGAGAATGCATACACCCGCGCCACCGCCATCAGGCGCAGCGCCGTGAACATGCAATAGATCCCCACGATCCCGGAGAGAACCCCGCTGGTCAGCAAGGCCGCGACGTCGTGCCAGGGCGTGACGACGACCGTTGACCAGCGACCCAGCCCCGCCAACCCGACAACCGCCACAGCGACGCTGGTCGTGAACTGGAGCAGGATCGCCGTGGACTGGTGCGCGCCGCGCAGTTGGCCGTCGCGCCACAGGACGCCGGAGACTCCATAGGTGAGCGCGGTGAAAAGCGCGAGAGGAATGGCCCAGTACCACAGGGGCGAAATCGGTTGGCCGTGGAGCTGCCCCAGCGAAAGCGCCGCCAGCCCGAGCGCAATCAAGCCTACTCCCGCCAGCGTGAGCCCGCGTACCCGCTCGCCAAGGATGAACCATGCAATCACGGTTCCCCAGATGACGTAGGTTTCCAGAACCGGGATCGTCATGATGACCCCGCCAACGCGAATCGCGAAGTAGTAAACGAAAAGGCCGACCGTGGAAAGGACTCCCGCCAGGAAAAAAGGCAGGAGCGCGCGACGGCCTACATATTGCGGCGAGCCGGGCCGGAGCTGGCCGAGCGTGCGATTCCGCCAGACCAGGACGATGCCCAGGAGCAAACTCGGAAGGCCGCGCAAGAATGGGCCAATCAGCGGATCCGCGTGCGCCACCGCGATCCTGTCAAAGATGTTTGCAGAGGAGAATCCCAGCACCGACCCGAGCGCCCAGGGTTCTCCGCGTCGGCGCCCGGTTTGTGGTGTGGAAGCGTTCAAACTCTATGCCGTGTAAAGTCCTGAGTGAATAGAAACGAACTGCGATTATAACGGGAAGTGAGGGTTGAGCAAGGAAGTTCGATGGAAGAGGAAGATCGGAGTCAGGAGTCAGAAGTCAGAAGTCGGGAGACAGAAGGAACAAGCGCGGACAAATCCAGCGCCTGGGTGACTCTGTCAAACCCATTTCGCCTAGGCAGACGAAAAGTCCCCGCGCAAAAACTGCTCGCGGTTGCCTTGAGAGCGCGCTATGGAAAATGTTAGAATCTTGGCGGTAATACATGACGACCTTCGGGGCAGGGTGAGGGAAGCAAGGCGTTCGGTGGCTTCCCAATTCCCGATCGGCGGTAAAGCCCGCGAGGGATAAGAGCAGTGACGAGTGACTAGTGGCGAGTGACGAGCGGAAAGGCCCAGCAGAGCCTGCCTTGCTTGTCACTTGTCACTCGTCACTTGTTGCTGACTTTCCCACGATCCGGTGAAACTCCGGGGCCGACGGTATAGTCCGGATGGTAGAAGGTCCAAGCCGCTGCTTGTCGGCGGGAAGGACGCGTGCCTGAGGAATCCCAGGGGCACGACCTCCTTTTCCGATCCGCCTTAGCGCGTCGGCTTGCCTCGCCTTTGCCCCGATAAGGGGATCCCCTTTGAGACATCAGACCAGCGGATTTCTGTTGAATTGCCCCACGATCGCGACGGCAGTTCTGACTCTGTTACTGACCACCCTCCCGCTCTTCGCTCAGAACTGGAACAGCAACCTCGAAGGTCTCGTCCTGGATCCCACCGGCGCGGCGATTCCGGACGCGCGACTCGAGCTGCGCAATACCGCCACGGCACAGACGCGAGTGGCGCGCCCCAACGGCGATGGCTTCTACAGTTTCCCGCTGGTTCCGGTGGGCGCCTACGAAGTCGAAGTCTCGTGTCAGGGTTTCGCGGCGAAAGTTCTGCGTGGCCTGATTCTCCGGGTTGGCGAGACGGCGCGCGTGGACGTCACCCTGGAACTCGCCCGCGAGCAGACAACCCTCCGCGTGGATGCGCAGCCGCCCCTCATCCAGACCGCCACGCCCGCCATCGGCGATGAGATCGACAACCAGCGCGTCAGCCTGTTGCCGCTCAACGGCCGGCAATGGTCGCAACTGACGCTTCTGGCCGCGGGCGCCGTGCCGGCTTATCCCAATGGCTCCAGCCAGCAGTTCAACACTGCCGCACAAGGCATCGGATTCTCCGTCAACGGCCAGCGCTCGGAGCGAAACAACTTTTCGCTCGATGGCATCACGCTCATGGAGCCGTTCGCCTACAGCTTGACCGTGAATCCGTCTATCGACGCCATTCGTGAGTTCCGCGTCGTGGAGAGTTCCTATTCCTCCGAGCAGGGATTGACTTCCGGCGCGCAGGTCAACATCGCGTCACGTTCCGGCTCGAATCGCTTTGCGGGGACTGCGTACGAGTTCCTGCGCAACAGCGTGCTCGACGCCAGGAATTTCTTCGACGATCCGAACCGGGCTATTCCTTCCTTCCGGCAGAACCAATTCGGCGCGAGCTTCGGCGGACCGCTGCGCCGCGACCGGACTTTCTTTTTTTCGAACTACGAAGGTCTGCGAATTCAACAAAGCATTACGAACACCACGCTGTTGCCCTCGGCGGCGTTGCGTCGCGGGGATTTCAGTGGGTTGAATCCTCTCACTGGACTTCCCTTCCCCACGATCGTTAACCCCGAGACCGGTCAGCCTTTTCCCGGCAATCAAATCCCTGAGGCGCAGTTCGACCCGCTTTCGCGCGCCATCCTCGCACGGCTGCCACTGCCCAACCAGGCAAATGCCGTGGCGAAGGACAACAACCACATCAACGTCGGACTTCGCCGCGTGACCAGCGACCAGTTTCTCGTGCGCCTCGATCACCAGTTGACCACGCAGCATCAGTTCTTCGGACGGTTCCTGCTCTTCAACGGCGACCAGCTCTTTCCCTTCGTCCCCAACACTTTCGCCCAGAACCCACCCGCACCGCCGGGTTTCGGAACCGACAAAAACGATCGCGGCAGAAACCTCGGCCTCGGCGTGACGTCCGTGATTCAGCCAACGCTGATTAACGATTTCCGCTTCGGGTACGCCTACTTCTCCGGCACGAAGGAAGCGGAAAATATCCGCAATGACTTTCTCAGTTCGCTCGGGATTTCGCGCGCGCCGGGGGCGACGAATCGCGGCATCCCCGCCATCAACGTCCCGGGCTACGCCGACATGGGTGACAGCGACATCTTCCAGCCCTTCATCCGCAACAACCACACATTTCAGTCCACAGAAAACCTCGTGTGGGTGAAGGGCAACCATACACTCAAGTTCGGCACGGACGTCCGCCGCCTGCGGCTGTTTTACTTAGTGGAAGATTTCGGCCAGGGGATCTTTTCCTTCAGCGGCGATCCTCTCACCGGAGCAGGCTCGGTCAGCAATAACGCCTTTGCGGACTTTCTGCTGGGCCGGCCGTTTCTCTCGTTTGCGCAGGCGGGGAACTCGGGGGGGAACGACCGGCTGAACTATCTGGGGTTCTACTTTTCCGACGATTTCCGTGTCACGCGGCGGCTGACACTCACGTATGGCCTTCGGGAAGAATTCTTCTCGCCGCCTTTGAACGCCGACGGGCGTGCTTCCATCCTCGATCCGGCAGACGCTACGCGCTACATCGTGCGCGACGAGCGCGGGCAGGCCGCCGGACTGCTCGGCGACCCGCTCGTCCAGAATCTCCAACAACACTTCGGCCTGCAATTTACCACTTCTCAGGCAGCGGGTCTGCCTGCTTCGCTTCTCCGCCCCGACTGGTCAGGATGGGCGCCGCGGTTGGGATTTGCTTACGACCTCTCCGGGCGCGGAACGACTTCGCTGCGCGGCGGACTCGGCGTTTTCAATTCTCTCGGCGAACTCGACTACGCGGCCGAGACGCGCTTGAGCGCGCCGATCACCGAATTCCTCTTCGGCCTCGACCTCTGCCGTTTCTACGGTCCAGGCGCCTGCGGCCAGCTCTGGGCGCCGCCGCAGTTGAGCTACGAACTCGCGTATCAACTCGGAAACATGCCGCCAGTGGCCGTTTCTTCGCCTCAAAATATTCGCAACGGCTATGCCTACGAATGGACTCTCTCACTGGAGCATTTGCTTACGCCCAGCACCGTGCTCTCCCTCAGCTACGCCGGGTCGGCGGCGCACAAACTGCCTCGCCGCGCGTTGCAGAATCAGGGCGTCCCCAACCTGCGGGGCGAGCGCCGCGGCTATCACCCGCAGCCCGGCTCGAATCAGTTCGTCCGCGCCACGGATGTGAACTCGAACTACAACGCCTTGATCGTCCGGCTGGAACGACGATTCACGCGCGGCGTTTCGTTCGTCGCGGGATACACCTTCGGCAAGTCCATTGATACCGCTTCGGGGCTGAACGGTACGAATCAGCCCCAGGACAATTACAACCTGAAAGGCGAGCGAGGGCTCTCCGACTTCGACGTCCGCCAGCGCTTCGTTCTTTCGAACACCTGGGAGTTGCCCTTTGGAACGGGTCGCCGCTGGGCGAATGGCGGATGGGCAGCAAGAATCCTGGGACAATGGCAACTGGCCAACATCCTGACCATCCAGACCGGCCAGCCGATGACGGCAATTCTCCCTACCGCGCTCAGCGGAACGCAGTCCAACGGCACCGATCGGCCGGACTTGCTGGTTCCCTACCCTAACTTGCCCGGTGACCAGCGGAGTCCTGATCGGTGGTTTAATACCAGTGCGCTTAGGGCTCCTGCAATCTTCTTCGATGCTTCCGGCCCCTTCAGCATTCCCGGGAACGAAGGGCGAAACGTTATCACCGCCCCCGACTTCAAGGACTGGGACTTGAGCCTGGAACGCCACGCCCGCCTGAGCGAGCGAGTTAACCTCGTTTTCCGCACCGACGTCTTCAACCTCACCAATCACCCGAATTTCGATCGGCCCGGATTGATTTTCGGCACTTCGAACTTCGGAAGAATTAATTCCGCGCAGAATTCCCGCCAGATTCAGTTCTCACTGCGGTTGAATTGGTGAAAAGGACAGTGGTTCGTGGTTCGTGGTTAGTTGCGAGTCGGTAGCGCGGAGTTGTTCTTTAACTCCGCGGCTCTTCTTGGGGAGTCACGCCCCAAAAGTCGCAGACTTCAAGAACGAGTCTGCGCTACCTTCCTGCGAATTCGTCGCCGCTAGAACTTCGCCAAACAGGCCTTGCCGCAGGAAAGAACCTGGGAAGGGATCAACGAGCAGGTCTCGACATCGACGACGCGGAGGCAGCCGAATTCCGCCTCGCGCTGGTCGGCCAGAACGCGCGCCGTCCGCTTGGTGTTCGGGCAAGTTACCGAGCGTTTCCTAAGCCCCGGCCCCCACTTCCAAATAGTGAAACCCGCAACGGCCCAAGCAGTCAGAACAGCGATGATTTCAATGCCGATGATGGAATCCATGGCGCAGTCCTTTCGTCCGCGAGGGAAGGACAAACTGGCCGCCCTCGGGCCAGCCTTACGATTTCAACCTAGACCCGCCGTCGACGGATTGCAAGCGACCTATTCTCCTCGCCCAATTCGCGATATCAATCAGCGTGACGGGTGCACGCTTGACGATCCGCGCCCCGCGAGCAGAGGCCGCCATTTGTACAAGTGGGCCACGTATTTTTCGTAGCCGTTGTAGAGCTTGGTGGGAACGACTTCGCCGGTTTCGACGATTTGCTCGTGGGCCTGTGACCAGCGCGGGTGGGGTTTCGCGGGATTCACGTTGGCCTCGAAGTCGTATTCGGTGGGCACGACCTCGTTCCAGAAAGTCGGAGGCTGTTTGTCGGTAAACTCAAACCGCGTAGTCGCTTTGATGCTCTTGAAGCCGTATTTCCACGGTGTGTGGACGCGCAGCGGCGCGCCGTTCTGATTGGGAAGGATCTTGCCGTAAACCCCGACCACGACGAAGGCCAGCTCGTTGGTGGCTTCTTCCATCTTCAGGCCCTCATGGTAGGGCCAGGGGTACCATGTGGCCCTGCTTTGCCCCTCCGCCTGTGACAGACGGAAAAAGCTCAACATGCGGACGTATCGCGCCTTCGCCGTGGGCGCGGCGAATTCCACCAGCTTCTTCAGCGGGAAGCCGATCCAGGGGACAATCACCACCCAGCGCTCGACGCAGCGATGGCGATAGACACGTTCCTCGAGCGTCATCTTCTTGATGAGGTCGTCCACGTCGATCTTGATGGGCTTCTCGATGTGCCCCTTGAATTCAATCTGCCAGGGGCGCGGCTGGAACTCGCGCGCCACTTTCCAGACCTGGTCTTTGGCCTCGGTGAATTCGTAATAGTTGTTGTAGCCGGTGCCGGCGCGCTCGGAGCTGATGGGGCGGTCAGTCTTGTATTCCGGATTGCGCGGGGCGGTGAGCGGAGGCAAATTGGCAGGCTGATACTCTTCCTTGGCGCCGAGGAGCGTCGCGCCACCGGGCAGGATGAGGCCTGCCATGCCCGCCAGGGCACCCGTTCCAGCGCGCACCAGAAATTTGCGCCGGTTCAGGTAAACCTCTTCCGGCGTCACCAAACGCTCGGGAATCTCCCAGCCCCTGGGTATTTTGATTAGCATGTTGTCACCGCCCTGAGAAAGAAGTGAACACACTTATGCTAGCACACCGTGTCGCACGGTTCGAGCGATTGATGATTTTGCAGGAATCAGTTGTCAGTCTTCAGTTTTCAGTTTTCAGTTCTCAGCACCTCTTCCTTTGTCCTTTCGTCCGACTCCCGCCTCCCTAGCTCATTCTCATTGCTTGACTCTGTTCGGTCACTGACTTATAAGAGGGCAAGACCCGAACCCTCCCGAAGGTTGTGAATATGCGACCACGCTATTTCATTCTGCTAGGCCTCGTTGTGTGTATTGGGCTGTTGATGGGGTTCAATGCCTTTATCAAGGGTAAGAGTCCCGACCGGAAGCCGGCACGGAATCTGGCGCACTCGCCGGGCAACACGACCTACTACGTGGACAGTGCGCGCGGGGACGACCAGCGCGACGGCGCGGCTCCGGAGAATGCCTGGAGAACTCTTGACCGCGCCAACGGTGTTCTCTTTGCGACCTGTGACAAAATTCTGCTTAAAGCCGGCAGCCGATTCTCGGGCCAACTCGCTCCGTGGGGTTCGGGGAAAGAAGCTGCTCCCATCATCATTGACCAGTACGGCGAAGGCGAGAAGCCTCGCATCGACGCCGGAGGGCGGTTCCACGAGGCGCTGCTGCTCGAGAACCAGGAATACTGGGAAGTGAACAATCTCGAGTTGACTAACCAGGGCTGGGTGCAGCGAGGATTTCGTTACGGCGTCCGCGTGGCGGCATGGGACTTCGGCGAGATGCGCCACATTCAACTAAAGAATCTGTTTATCCACGACGTGAACGGGATGGTGCGCAAAGGCCGCGCCGAGGGGCATGGCATTCTCTGGGAAAACGGCGGCAAGAAGACTCGCAGTCGTTTCAACGGCCTCGCAATCGAGCAGTGTCATCTTCTCCGCACGGACCGCAACGGGATTTGCGGTTACAGTGAGCATTCGGACCGCACCGACTGGTTTCCGAGCCTGAACGTCGTCGTTCGGAACAACGTGCTGGAAGATATCGGCGGTGACGGGATCAAGCCCTGGGGCTGCGATGGCGTTTTGGTGGAGCGCAACCGCTTGAGCGGCGCCAATCGGCGCGCGCCTGACTACTCGGCAGGAATGTGGCCGTGGAGTTGCGACAACTCGGTTTTCCAGTTCAACGAAGTCAGCGGCGTCGAGGGTACGCGCGACGGCCAAGCGTTCGACTCCGACGGAAACTGCGATAACACGATTTTCCAATACAACTACACCCACGATAACGACGGCGGCTTCCTGCTGATCTGCGACGACGGCGACTGGGAAGCGCCCGCCAGCGTTGGGAACCGCAAGACCATCGTCCGCTATAACATCAGCCAGAACGATGCCGCTCGAACCTTCCACTTCACTGGCCCCATC
>Ga0315284_10008718_pt1 | contig 14477 bp, 13 predicted proteins | sample YL17G09_16_MG_FD_203696 | JGI IMG/M metagenome (GOLD analysis project Ga0315284, IMG submission 203696) | Sediment microbial communities from Yellowstone Lake, YNP, Wyoming, USA - YL17G09_16 | ecosystem: Environmental > Aquatic > Freshwater > Lake > Sediment | place: USA: Wyoming | collected... | reverse complement strand
GAGCGACCAACGGCGCGTTGCTTTAACCGGAGGTGCAGACAATCATGTCACTATGGCAGCGCTTAGAGGAAGTCAACAAGGAGTTGTGGCTGATCCTGTCGGTGTTCGTCATCGCAGGGGTTTTGAACTTTCTGCTCTCGTCGCAACGCATGGTGCTGGGTTTCTACACGTTGCCGACCTTGTATTCCGCCTATTTTTACGGGAAGCGCCACGCGGTCCTGACCGCGATTGCCAGCGGCCTGGTCGTATTTGGCGTGATGTATTACAACCCTTTCATGCTTGCCCGTACAGGCGCAGTCCCAGTGCGCGGGGAGAGGTGGTTTGACCTCGCCGTCTGGGCTGGTCTGCTGATGGTAACGGCCTACGCCATGGGTACCCTCTATGACAGTAAGGAAGCCCGCCTTCGGGAGCTCCGGGAAACCTACTTTGGCATCCTGATGATATTGCGCCAGTTCGTTTCGAAGGACAAGTATACGCAGAACCATTCCTACCGGGTTTCGATTTACGCGACCAAGATCGCCGCCTACCTCGGGTTGGATGTGGAATGCATTGAGGATGTGCGCGCGGCGGCCATGCTGCACGACATTGGCAAGCTGGACATCAGCCGGAGCATTCTTTACAAGGCGGCGCGCCTGACCGAGGACGAGTTCAAGGTGATGCAGACCCACGTGGAAACAGGCAGCGAGATGCTTCGGTCCGTAGGGGGATCGCTGCGGCGCGTGCTCCCCATCGTGCTCTACCATCACGACAAATTCGACGGCTCAGGCTACCACCCTACCCACGGCAATGAGATTCCTATAGAGGCCCGCATCGTCTCCGTGGCCGACGTTTACGACTCGCTGACCAGCGATCGCCCCTACCGCAAGGCGATGTCGCTGTTCGACGCCCGCGACATCATCGTGAAGGGTTCGGGGACGGACTTTGATCCTAAGATAGTGGAAGCGTTTCTGACCGCCCTGCGGAAAGGTGAGATGGAAGTCCCGGAAGTAGTGGTCTAGCCAATCCTTGACGGGTTCGTACCCACCACCCTGCCGCTATGAACAAACGGCGACGAAACCTCGCTTGGCAAGAGAATCTCAGGGAAGCTCGCGGTAGGCGAGGACGGTCTTAGGCAGGACTTGATAGCCGGCGGCCATGGCGCAGGAATCGAAGTTAACATCCACCGAGTTGAGCACGGTACTGGCAGTAGAGTCCGCAATAAGGTTCCCGGAGCTAATAAGGGTACCGTAAATGGCAACAGTTCCCACCGCGTTGCTCGTGAGCGTCACTGAGCCGTTCACGACAATCATCCCATTGTAGTCAAAGCCGCCCACGATGGCCAAATCGCCATTGACCAGCAGGATTCCCTGGCCGGTTGCCGCCGAGCCGGAAATGGACAAAGACTTGTCAGCATACGTGACCAGCGGTTGTGCAGGTGTTGTCCCTACCGCCTGCGTGCCCAGCACTACGTTCGTGCCGACGTAACTGGTGCCGGTCGATGACAGGCTGACGTGGGTAGGATCGGCATTCAGGATAGCCCTCGCCGAACCACGTAAGGAACTAATCAGCCTGGAGGCCGATTGAGGAAAAGGCGAGGCATTCTGGATAGTGGCCGGTGAACTTCCGGTGATTGTGGCGACCATGCCCGCTGGGATTGTGACCGTGCCCCCCGCGATGATTCCCGGCAGGCTTGAGCCGCCGCAAGCGTCCACCCCCTCGATCAAAAGGTTCGGTTCGCCGACCTTCCTTTTTCTTCTTCCCTTGAGTGTGCCTCCCACGCTGATGCCGCTCAGGGTCGCAGACCCACCGATAGCCGCGGCAGCGGATGCCGTGAGGCTGCCACCCGCTCCGGCCACCTCCGTCTGCACAAGTTTGCGGATGCCAGTGGAATCCACCGCGAGTGCAGTCAGCTTGTAGACCGCTACACCCTGGGTCAATCGCGTGGAAAGGTCCTGCTGTGACCCGTCCCAGTAAACAGGGGTTGTGCTGTTGAGGACTCCATCCCGATCTACATCCTGGCTCGAGGAATACTCCGTCTTAAGAGTAATGCGAACCCATTTGTAAGGGATCGCAGCGGCGGTCCCGGCTCCCGCCTGGTCGCTCGCTACGGCGGGTAGTATAGTGGCAGCAGCGAGGCCTCCGGTAAACTCCCGGACGTACTCGACGTCATAATAGGGGGAAGCCGAGTTGGTCGGCTGCACCGGATCTGCCGTACTGCTATTCACCAAGTACAGCACCTGTGTAACCACAGTCGGAAGCTGCAGCGGCGTAATCGTGTCGGGAGCACTGGAATTGAGCCGCCCCCGCGCCTCCTCCAGGCCCGCTAGAGCCGCATAATGAACTCGAGACTGCGCCTCAACGGTTCGCTCCAATCGAATCTGGCTGTCAGTCAAGAGGATGATAGACACCGCCAGCCCGCTGAGGATGAAAATGATGAGCAAGGCCAGCAGAAGTGCTATGCCTGCCTCTTCCCCCCTGCCAGCCAGCCGTGGAAATGCGGATGGGCGGCAGCGTCTGGCTCGCCCGGTTAGCCGAGCGATCCGATCTGCATCCGACCTCATGAAAACGCCTCTCTTCATGGGTTCATCCGCTGGCAGGCGGCCACCAGGGTCACGTTCGCTGCCGTCCCGCCCTGTTCCCCCACTGGCTTCAGAATTGCGTTTACATAAACAGTTTGAATATTCTGCGGAAACGGCCTCGAACTCGAAGGGTCAAGGTCCCAACTGAACAACGGCTGGCTCAGGGTCTGGTTCTGCACGTGATCCAGGAACAAGGTCGAAACCAGCGTGGTGGTAGCCAGTGACCCATTCAGATTCTTCAACGTACGGCGCCGGATAATCGTCTCGGCGCCCGAGGCCAGGACGTATTCAATCTGTTCGACCCGCCCGTCGCTGTCGGTGTCCGCTTCAAACTTGAGGTCGTACGCTGACGCGGTGACAAAGGGGATGGCCACTATCCCGGGGTAACTGGTCACGGCGGTAGTCGTAAAAGACTTGTCCGAGGGAAACCCCGCCATCCGGATTTCTCTGGACATCTGGTTCACGGCCCGGAGCCCCCTGTCGAGCGCCGTTGACGAACTAAGGCGGCTTTGCAAGGTCTTATAGGCATTGACCACCAGGGTCAACGCCGCGCCCGTCAGCACACTGAAAATCAGCAAGACGAGCAGAAGCTCGATCAAACTGAAACCAGCATCCCGCACAGGCAAACGGGAGGCAGGCGCAGGTGGGTGTGTAGCGTGCAATTTTGCCATTCGCATTCTTACCGTGCCACCAGGGTTTCGAACTGCACCGTGTGCACCGGAGTGTCCGCAGCAACAATCGGCTTGGCCGCGAGCACGATCTTCCTGCCATCATTTGCCGTCACGGTGATATTCCACCGAATCGAGTATTGCTGCCCCGCAGAATCCGACACCTGCACAGAGAAGCCGACGGCAGGCGGAAGGGAATAATCAATGCCGCCCGCCGTAGTCAGCGGGTTGCCACAACTGGTCCCCGGTGCGCCGCTACAGACGACGTCCAAGCTGTTGCCATCTATATCCGTGAAGATTCCCGAAGGTGAAAAAACGTTCTCCCGGACCTGATCGAGTTCCCGCTGGGCCAGGCGCGCACACTCACTGGACACCTTGCTGAGACTACCCCGACGCAGTTCCAAAGGGAAAATCATAGCCAGCCCCAGCAGGCACACGGTGAGCAATGTCAGCGCCACCAGGACCTCGACCAGCGTGCACCCCGTATCACTCGGGAACGGGCTCCCTCCTGAGGGGGGAAGACCTTGTCGCGGACTCCATTGTAGAAGCCCTCGGGAATGCGTAGAATAACTCCGGCGACTTCGATGTCTGACGCATCCCCAACCCCCGCTAACTCGGTCCTTTGCCCCTCCTGCGGCCTCACGCAAGCAGGAGGTCGTACGGAGTGCAGCCGCTGCGGCCACCCTTTGCACCCCGCCGGGTTCATCTACCGCCGCGAGGCAAACGGAACTTGGAGCATCGTCAAGGACATCGACCTGTCCAAGCTGGCCCCGCCGCCACGAGTGCAAAAGAAATTGGTCGGTAAGACAGGCGGCGCGATCATACTGGGACTCATCCTGCTCGGGGCAGCGCTGACTATCTGGTGCTGGACGCTGCGAAACCGGGATACGAGCCTGGAAGCCGGCGAAATCGCTAAGTATCTTGACCATCCGATTGGTAGAATCGTACCCCGCTTCGAGCTGCAATACCAGCGCAGCGAATGGGACGACCTGCAGGTGAGCGGGAAATGCAACCTGCCCGACGGGACGGCCTTGGAAGTGCAGGTTTATTCCGGAGACCTCCTGGTGGCGGTCGACTACCCGGTCACAGTGGCGGCGGGAACGTTTCAGACCCGGCCGCTCCTCCAACGCGGCAAGCCCTTCGCCCCGGCCTCCTACAGACTGCGACTGCGCGCCACCTTTGGAAAGCGTTGGCAGCCGCCCTTTGTTTTGCTGGTGGTCGGTGGCCGGGGAGAACGGCTCGAAGGCTCCTTCGTGCATCGAACCGAGCGATCTTCCGGGTCCACGCTGGAGTTTACGGAGGACTTTACTCTGTTGCAATAGATTCCTGATCCCCACAACCGGACTTGCGCGCAATGATCAGTAGGCCTGCCGGCGCGGCGCCAACGAAGCGAACGGCTACTGCACGGGATCAAGGCCATTTTTCCCGCGCAACTGTCGGAAACCGTTTAACCCAAGTCCTATGCCCGAGGCCGGAGTTATCAAGGATGCATTTGGCTGCAACGGTTGCGGCAGGACCGGTGTGGCGCACCGGGGACAGACGGGCAGATCCTGAGGAACTTCCTGACCACACACTCTGCACAAGAGCCGAGCTGATTCCGCGCAATAGAGGCACTTCCCAGCCTCGTTGGATACGGGCCGGCCACACCGCGGACAAGGAATCACGACCTCATCGCTCAATTGAATAACGCGGAGCAATTCCTCGGGAGTGGTCAGGCCGCTTCGGAGCTTCTCCCGGGCATCCTCTACGAGCGTGACAAAACCAGAGCTCAACGCCGCCTTGCGGATATCCAACTCGGAACCTTTGACGTTTATGACTTCGCGGACGGCGGGGGTCAGGCGCAAGATCTCATAAATGCCAACCCGGCCCTTAAACCCCGTGCCATGGCAGGCGGGACAGCCGCGACCCCTGGTGAAGACGAAGTCGGGATCGTCCCACTTCAATCTTTGCAGCAGACGCGGCGGAGGCGTGTAAACCGTTCGGCACTGGTTGCAGGTAACCCGGGCCAAGCGTTGGGCGACAACCAGCGTCACCGAGGAAGTGATCACAAAGGGGTCAATGCCCAGATCCAAAAGCCGCAGCACCGTGGCAATCGCATTATTGGTGTGGAGAGAAGTAAGGACCAGGTGCCCGGTCATCGCCGCGTGGAAAGCGATCTCCGCCGTCTCCTGGTCGCGTACCTCACCCACCAGAATGACGTCAGGGTCCTGGCGCAGAATCGAGCGCAAGCAACCCGCAAAGGTAAGCCCGGCTTTGACATTCACCTGCACCTGGTTGGCGCCTTCCAGGCAGTACTCAATGGGGTCTTCCACGGTCACGATGCTGACTTCGCTCGACTGCCGCCGGCTAAGCAGTGAGTAAAGGGTGGTGGTCTTGCCGCTGCCCGTTGGACCCGTCACGATAATCATGCCCTGGGGTTGCATTACCGCATCAGTTAGGGGCCCCAGGAGTTCAGTCGGGAGCCCGAGCTGGTCGGGCTGCGGTATACCCTCACTCGACCCCAGCAAGCGCATGACCGCCTTCTCACCGAACTGAGTGGGCAAGGTCGAGATGCGGATGTCCGCGACCTTATCCTGATAATGGACCTTAAAACGGCCATCCTGCGGCACTCGTTTTTCGGCGATATCCAGCTTGCTCATGACCTTGAGGCGCGTAATCAAGCCGGCATGCAACCAAAACGGCGCTTGCAAAAAATCTCGCAACACGCCGTCCACGCGCAGCCGGATGCGGATTTCCTCGTCGGTGGGCTCAATGTGGATGTCACTCGCGCCCACGCGCAAGGCTTCAACCATCACCAGATTCGCCAGTTTGATAATCGGGGGAATTTCGGCAGCCTGCAGAGCCGAACTTTCATCAAGTTCGAGGCTCTCAGCTTCATGTAGAAATTGAACCCCGAATTGTAAGCTGGCGCGGTCAATGATGTCGATGGCCTGCGAGCCTGCGTAGTTATTTTCAATCGCTTCCAATACCTGCGATCGCAGACTGACCGTGGGCTGGACTGTGGCCCCCGTGAAAAATTGGATGGCCTGGATAGCCTCCAGATTGGAAGGATCCACAAAAGCAACCCTCAGTTGCCGCTTTTCGTAAACAAAGGGAACACAGAGGTATTTGCGCGCGAGGGTCTCAGGAATTCGATGCGCGACGTCGGCGTCAACCTTCAAGGTACTCAGGGCTACTATCGGGATTTTTAGCCGCTGTGCGAAAAGGTCGGCAAGCCAAGACTCCGTGATCTTGTTCTCGCGCAGGAGGGTTTCCCAGAGGGGCTCGTTCCGTCGGCGGGCCATCTCGGCACAAGCCTCCGCCTCCTCCACGGTCAGGAGTTCAGCCTTGACCAGCAACGCCTTGAAGTCGAAGGACGTGGGCATAAACACTCTCGGGTCAGTCGCTCAAAGCCCCCCCAGGCTTTTGGAACCAAATTCCGCGGCGTAACCGGCCGTCCGGTGAGCACTCCCCTTTAGCTTTCGCCCAGAAAGCACATTCGTGGCTGGGTGAGAGAATCCTACTGTTCTTAAGTTTCGGTTGCTATAGTACTTAAGTACTCTTTCAAAAGCAAGCATTTTCGAAAGAGTAACGGCCTCGTTACCGCAGAGTATCCGGTAGCCGGAGCGGACATCTTGTCCTAATTCCTTTTCGAGAGGCCGGGTGACGCACCGTCCGAAAAGACAAGCGCTGGCAAGTCACAATTCCAGAGGCGCGCCCGGATGTATCTGGTGCCTGACACGCCGGCGGCGGCCACCCTCTCCCCAAGGAGAGGGCGGGGATTCTTGTGGATGCGTTTTTTGGCACGGGCAGTCACACGCACGGATTCTTGCAGCATTCATTCTTCACCGCCGCCGCTCAAAATGTGAGAGAATAAGGAGCTATGCTTTTGGGCTTCGGTTCTGGCGTTCCTTCGTTTGAGATTGCAGAGTTTCTCTTGCAAGCCCCAGACTGACTACACAGGCACTACTTGGCGGTGGATGGCAGCTCTCCCGATCCCATCAACTCCAAGATGCGTAGCATCTGCAACCTGTGAGGAGAATGAATGAAAAACATTTTTGTAGGTAATCTGCCCTCCAGCGCGACCGAAAACGCGCTCCGCGACCTCTTCAGCCCGTTGGGAGAAGTGCAGCAAGTCCGGATCATGACGGACCGCGACACCGGCAAATCGGGCGGCTTCGCCTTCGTCGAGATGCTTCAGGACGAAGACGCGGCGAAGGCGATTGCCGCCCTCAATGGCAAGGACTTCGACGGGCGCGCGCTGACCATCAATGAAGCTCGCCCGAAACCGGCACGCAGCGGTGGATTTCGCTCCGGCGGTGGTGGCTACGGCGGGCCTCGCTCGGGCGGTGGTGGTGACTACGGCGGGCCTCGCTCGCCGCGTGAACCCCGCTGGTAAGGGGGGCTCGCGGCACGAAGCATCAACACCCATCCCCATACTCACCGGACCGTGAAAGGAGCCTGCATGGCAGGTCGACAGAGCGCCACGTTTCAGAAACGACAGCGAGAAGTAAAGCGCTTGGAGAAGCAGAGATTGAAAACGGAGAAACGCGCGACCCGGCGCCTGGAGAACAATGGGAAGGGCGCACCAGCGGGCGAGACTCAGCCGCCGGTTCCTGAGCCCGGGTAGCAAGGTAGCGCGGAGTTGCCCTTCAACTCCGCGGCTGTTTCGCTGGGCGACGGGAAACCGGCGCAGAGTTCGAATTAACCGTGCGCCACCGGCTGCTAATTCACCAGCACCAGGCGATAGCGGGCTTGATTGGCGGTGAGGCGGGCGAGGGCAGCGTTGGCTTCAGCCATAGGCTTCAGTTCCACCTGCGGTCTGATTCCATGCCGGGCGGCGAATTCGAGCATCTCCAGAATCGCTGTGCTGCCCCCGGTGTTGCTGCCACAGACCGTCTTCTGTCCAACAATGAGCGGGAAGGCAGGAATGCTCAGCGGTTGCACCACCGCGCCAACTATACAGAGCTTCCCCTTCGGACGCAGTAGGTTCAGGTAAGCGTTCCAGTCCAAATCCACATGGACCGTCGAGAGCAGAAAATCGAAGCGGCTACCCAGCTTCGCCATGGCCGCTGAATCCGTACTAGCCGCAAAGTGGTGCGCGCCGAACTTCTTCGCTTCCGCTTCCTTGGCCGGGGTGGACGAGAAGGCGGTCACCTCGCAACCGAAGGCCCGGGCGAATTGCAGCGCCAGGTGTCCCAGCCCGCCGATGCCGATCACGCCAACCCGCATGAGGGGGCTGACGTCGAAGACCCGCAACGGCGTGAAGACCGTGATTCCGCCGCATAGCAGAGGGCCCGCTGCCTCTGACTCAATCACCTCGGGAATAGGGAAGGCAAAATGGCTGTGGACCCGGATCCGGTTGGCAAAACCTCCCGGACGCCCGACGCAGGTGGGCTGATTCTGCGCGCAGAGATTCTCTTCGCCGCGATTGCAGTACTCACACTCGAGGCATGAGCCAGCCTCCCAGCCTACGCCCACGCGCTGGCCAATCTTCAGGCTCGTGACGCTCGACCCCACGGCCGTGACGGCGCCGATGATTTCGTGACCCGGCACCAGCGGATACGTGCTGAGGCCCCAATCGTTGTTGATCAGGTGCAAATCACTGTGGCAGATGCCGCAATGCGTGATGTTGAGCTCGACATCCCTGGGCCCTAGTTCACCGGGTTCATAGTGGTAAGGACGCAATGGCTCTTTGGCGGCGTGCGCAGCTAAGCAGTCGATTGGCATCAAAGCCCCTCCGGAAGGAAGATTCATTCGGCAACTTGGACATTGTATCAAGACAGGGGCAGTTGTTGTAGCGCCGCTCTATGAGTGGCGACGTCACCGGTCACAGACCGGCGCTACAGAGGTAGCGCAAGGCTCACTTTCCAGCCTTGCGGCGTTTCGGGCGCACCGGCGGGTTGGGGCGGTGCACTAGGACCCCAGCACCTCGGTGAGCCGCAGGGGCGGAGGACTGGCCCGGCGCTACGCGTGGACAATTTGCCCATCCATAAATCCACCGAATTTAATGAATCTTGACAAAAGAGTATTGAATCTACTATAGTAGCTCTGGGGAATCAAGCAGCGAGATTCCAGCAGGGTTGAAGGTGCGGGAACCCCGCCATCTGTCTCTCTGGAGCGCCTGGCAAGGAGAATTCATGACTACTGAAGTCAACACCATCGAGACCCTGGCCAACCAGGAATACAAGTATGGCTTTGTCACCGAGATCGAAGCCGACGCGGCGCCAGCGGGGCTGAGTGAAGACATCATCCGGCTGATCTCCGCCAAGAAGAAAGAGCCGGAGTGGCTGCTCGAGTGGCGCCTGCGGGCCTACCGGTATTGGCTGACCATGAAAGAACCCACGTGGGCCAACGTGCACTATCCACCCATCGATTATCAAGCCATCACCTACTACTCGGCTCCCAAGTCCAACAAGGACGGACCGAAGAGCCTGGAAGAGGTTGATCCGGAGATTCTGCGCACCTACGAAAAGCTGGGCATCCCTCTGCGGGAGCGGGGACTGCTGGCCGGCGTGGCGGTGGATGCGGTCTTCGACAGCGTCTCGGTGGCGACCACCTTCAAAGAGAAGCTGGCGCAACTGGGAATCATCTTTGGCTCATTCTCCGAGGCGGTGCAGGAGCACCCGGACCTGGTGCGGAAGTGGCTGGGCTCGGTGGTCCCTTACACGGACAACTTCTTTGCCACGCTCAACTCCGCGGTCTTCACCGACGGCTCTTTCTGTTACGTGCCCAAGGGCGTGAAGTGTCCGATGGAGCTATCGACCTATTTCCGCATCAATGCCAAGGACACCGGGCAGTTCGAGCGCACGTTGATCGTGGCCGATGAGGGCAGCGCCGTCAGCTACCTGGAGGGCTGCACCGCGCCGAGGCGCGACCGTAACCAACTGCACGCCGCGGTGGTGGAATTGGTGGCCCTGGACAATGCCCGGATCAAGTACTCGACCGTGCAGAACTGGTATCCAGGTGATAAAGAGGGCAAGGGCGGTATTTATAACTTTGTGACGAAGCGCGGGAAGTGTCTGGGGGCCAACTCCAAGATTTCCTGGACCCAGGTGGAGACCGGCTCCGCCATCACCTGGAAGTACCCGGGTTGCATCCTCCAGGGCGAGAACTCCGTCGGCGAGTTTTATTCGGTGGCGCTGACCAACAACTACCAGCAGGCCGATACCGGCACCAAGATGATTCACATCGGCCGGAATACGCGCAGCACCATCATCTCCAAGGGCATTTCCGCCGGCCACGGGCAGAACACTTACCGCGGTCTAGTGAAGATCCTGCAGGGCGCCACGGACGCGCGCAACTATTCCCAGTGCGACTCGCTGCTGCTGGGCGACCAATGCGGCGCGCACACCTTTCCCTATCTTGAAGTCAAGAACACGTCTTCCACCGTGGAACACGAAGCTTCCACCTCGAAGATCGGGGAGGATCAGATCTTCTACTGCCAGCAGCGCGGCATCTCTAAGGAAGATGCCATCTCGATGATCGTCAACGGCTTTTGCAAGGAGGTTTTCCGCGAGCTGCCGATGGAGTTTGCCGTGGAAGCCCAGAAATTGCTGAGTGTGAGCCTGGAAGGCAGTGTTGGATGAAAGCAATTAAGAATTATGAATTGTGAATAGTGAATTATGAAAGTAGAGAATGAGGCTCATGCGTGCGCGCGCCGATCGGGGAAGAGCAGGAGAGCCATCCCGCAGGGAATTCATGCTGCACTATTCATAATTCCATATTAACCAGTTCGGCTTTTCGAGTTTCGAGTTTTGAATTTCGAGTTTCGACAACGGAGTGACGATGCTGGAAATCAAGAATCTACACGCCAGGACAGGCAACAACGAAATCCTGAAGGGAGTCGACCTCCGGGTCGGCCCCGGCGAAGTCCACGCCATCATGGGACCGAACGGCTCGGGCAAAAGCACTTTGGCGCAGGTGCTTGCCGGAAGGGACATCTATCAAGTGACCGCCGGCAAGGTGAGCTACGAGGGGAAAGATCTCCTGGCTCTGGCGCCGGAAGACCGCGCCCGGGAGGGAGTCTTCCTGGCTTTTCAGTACCCGGTGGAAATCCCCGGGGTGAACAACATGTACTTTCTCCGCTCGGCAGTTAACGCCACCCGCCAGCACCGTGGCCTGCCTGAGTTCGACGCCCTGGACTTCCTCGCGTTCGTCAAGGAGAAGATGAAGTCCTTGGGGATCGACGATGACCTCGTCAACCGCGCCGTGAATGTAGGTTTCTCCGGCGGCGAAAAGAAGCGTAATGAAGTATTCCAGATGGCGGTGCTCGAACCTAAGCTGGCCATTCTGGACGAGACCGACTCGGGGTTGGACATCGACGCCCTGAAGCTCGTCGCCACCGGCGTGAACGCCTTGCGCAGCCCGGACCGTGCCATCATCGTCGTGACCCACTACCAGCGGTTGCTGAATTTCATCGTACCGGATTTTGTGCACGTGCTTTCGAACGGCCGCATCGTCAAGTCCGGCGGCAAGGAATTGGCGATCGAGCTCGAACAAAAGGGTTATGTGTGGCTGGAGGAAGCCGTCGAGAGCGCCCAGCCCGTGACTTTCTGAGGAGGAATTTTGTGCCCAGCATAGGGCTTGCCGAACAACAGGATGTTTACCTTTCAAGCTTCGCTCTGGTCGAACACGAACTGGGTGGCTGCGGAACTCCGTGGCTCCACGAGCTTCGCCAGGAGGCCATCGAGCGGTTTGCCGAACTGGGCTTTCCCTCGACGCACCGCGAGGAATGGAAGCAAACCAACGTGGCCCCGCTGGCGAAGATTCCCTTCAGACTTGCGGAAGACGGTCACGCCGGGGTTGCACCGGAAGCGCTCGAGCGCGTCACCTTCCGCGACTCTTTCTGCAGCCGCCTGGCCTTTGTCAACGGCCACTTCTCCCCGGAGCTTTCCCACCTGTCCGGATTGCCCCAAGGTGTGAAGGTAGCCAGCTTGCGCACGGCCTTCGCCCAGGACGAGAAGGCGCTGGAAGAACATCTGGCGCGCTATGCCCCCTTCGACCGCCAGGCGTTCGTGGCGCTCAACACAGCGTTCATGCAAGATGGCGCCTTCGTGGAGGTTCCCCGCGGCACGGTATTCCAGACGCCGATCCACTTGCTCTACCTCTCGACCGCGGGCGACCAGCCCACCGTCTCGCACCCGCGCAACCTGATCCTGGTTGGGCCGCACTCCCAGGTCAGCCTCATCGAAAGCTATTTCGGGCTGGACAGCAGCGTCTATCTTACGAACGCCGTGACGGAGATCGCCGTGGCGGATAACTCCCAGCTCGACCATTACAAGCTGCAACAGGAAAGTGAGCAGGCGTTTCATATTTCCACACTGCAAGTTCGCCTGGCGTCCACCAGCCGCTTCCGGTCTCATTCGATCTCCCTGGGCGGAGCGCTGGTTCGCAACAACATAAGGCCGGTGCTCGACGCCGAAGGCGCCGAATGTACGCTGAACGGCCTCTACCAAGTTGCGAATCGCCAGCACGTGGATAATCACACGACCCTCGACCATGCCAAGCCGCATGGCACGAGTCGCGAACTCTACAAAGGCATCCTCAGTGGGCAGGCCACGGCGGTTTTCAACGGCCGCATCATCGTACGCAAGGACGCGCAGAAGACCGACGCCATTCAGCGCAACAAAAACCTGCTGCTTTCTGAGAACGCGGTGATCGATACCAAACCGCAGCTGGAGATCTACGCCAACGACGTTCGGTGCACCCACGGCGCCACGATCGGGCAGCTTGACCAGGAAGCCATGTTCTACCTGCGGTCGCGTGGCATCGGTGAGCAGGCCGCCCGCCATCTGCTCATCGCGGCCTTTGCCACGGAGATTGTCGATGGCATCAAGATCGAGGCCGTGCGTGACTGGCTTAAGGCAACCATCACCGCGCGCTTGTTCACCTACGGCCAAGGGCAGGAGGAACTATGAGAGCGGCAGGCGAATCGTTGGCGGCCACTTCCGCCGAATCTCCGGCCGGTAGTTTCGATGTGCGCAAGGTTCGGAACGATTTTCCGGCCCTGCAACAGAAGATCTACGGGCAGCCTCTTGTCTATTTGGACAATGCGGCCACCACGCAGAAACCGCGGGCGGTCCTGAATGCCCTCCACCGCTTTTACGAAGAAGACTGCGCGAACATTCATCGGGGCGTGCACCTGCTGAGTGAGAGAGCCACGCAAGCCTACGAAGACGCGCGGGGCAAGGTTCAGCACTTCCTCAACGCCGCGATGGCTCGCGAAATCATTTTCGTGCGCGGAACCACCGAGGGCATCAACCTGGTGGCGCAGACTTATGGCCGGAAGAACCTTCGGGCTGGTGACGAGGTCCTGATTACCGCCATGGAGCACCACTCCAACATCGTGCCGTGGCAAATGACCTGCGAAGAGAAAGGGGCCATTCTCCGCGTGGCCCCGATCAATGACCGGGGAGAGTTGCGGCTCGATGAGTTTGAAAGGATGCTCGGCCCCCGGACGAAATTTGTCTCTCTCGTGCAGGTGTCAAACGCTCTTGGAACGATCAACCCGGTGCGCGACCTCATCGCGATGGCCCATCGCTGGAACGCTCCCGTGCTCATCGACGGCGCCCAGGCGGTGCCCCATTTGAAGGTCGATGTGCAGGAACTCGATTGCGACTTCTACGTTTTTTCAGGTCACAAACTCTTCGGCCCGACCGGCATCGGCGTGCTGTATGGGAAGGAACGCTGGCTCGAGGCCATGCCCCCTTACCAGGGCGGCGGCGACATGATCAGCTCGGTCACGTTCGAGAAGACAACCTACAACGCTCTTCCCTACAAATTTGAGGCGGGAACGCCCAACATCGCCGGCACGATCGGGCTGGGCGCGGCCATCGATTATGTGAATCAAATTGAACTGGATGCCGGCGCCGCTCATGAACACCGACTTCTCGTTTACGCCACGGAAGCCGTTTCCCATATTCCGGGCGTGCGGGTCATCGGCACCGCCCGGGAGAAAGCCGGTGTGCTCTCCTTTGTGATCGAAGGCATTCACGCCCATGACGTGGGCACGATACTCGATCAGTTGGGTATTGCCGTCCGCACGGGCCACCACTGCGCCATGCCGGTGATGGAGCGTTTCGGCGTTCCGGCCACCACCCGGGCGTCGCTGGCCTTCTACAACACGAAAGAAGAGATGGATGCCCTGAGCGCGGGAATTCACAAGGCCCTTGAGGTGTTTCGCTGATGCCGGATCTCAAAGAACTCTACCAGCAGGTCATTCTCGACCACAATAAGAACCCCCAAAACTTCCACAAGGTGGAGGATGCGA
>Ga0315284_10008715_pt1 | contig 14480 bp, 4 predicted proteins | sample YL17G09_16_MG_FD_203696 | JGI IMG/M metagenome (GOLD analysis project Ga0315284, IMG submission 203696) | Sediment microbial communities from Yellowstone Lake, YNP, Wyoming, USA - YL17G09_16 | ecosystem: Environmental > Aquatic > Freshwater > Lake > Sediment | place: USA: Wyoming | collected... | reverse complement strand
CTGTATGCTCCGGAAGGCAGTACCAGACTGTATCTGCCATCTTGATTGGTATTAATGCCATCCATCCATATATTAGTGTCGTAGTCCGTAGCATACACATGGATATTTATGATAGGGTTGCCGTCTCTATCTTTTACCATACCTGAAATGGAGCCTCCGTGCCCCAGGGTAAAGTTGATGTCTGGCGTGTTGTATGGTTCAGTGACGCTAATCGGGGTAGCCTCATTGTACCAATAAACATTGTCATAAAACTCGGCAAGATAGCCTGACGTCCCGGCACGAACCCGGTAGTTTGACGGAGGCAGGCTTGATATGGTGTAGCTGCCATCTACTGAAGTCTGGCTGCTTCCACCCCAGTCACCTGTATCATAATTCCAAGCATACACCCATGCTCCAGGGATGGGATTGTCGGCATCGTCTTTTACATTTCCTGAGAGAGCGCCCCCAGGCCCCAGGGTGAAGTCTATGTTGGTGGTATTGTTGGGCGCAGTAACTGAAACGGGTGTGGCCCCATTGTACCAGTAAGCATTGTCATAGTACTCAGGGACAAAGTTTGAAGCCATAGCCCTAACAAGGTATTCTCCCGAGGGCAGGTCGTATATGGTATAGCTGCCATCTGATGCACTCTGGCTTATGTATGCCCAACCACCTGTAGAATAGGGCCAAGCAACTACCTGTGCCCCTGCGATCGGATTGCCAGCTTCGTCGCTTACATTTCCTGAGAGGGAGCCTGCAGGCTCTAGGTCGAAGTTAATATTGGGAGTATCATTGGGTGCGGTAACAGAGACCGGAGTTGCATTAGGCCATTGATACTCGTAAACATTGTCATAGTACTTAGAAACATAACCCGAGGCTTTGACGTAGACATAGTAATTACCTGAGGGTAGATCAAGAATAGTATAGTTGCCATCTGGCCCTGTATGCGCATGGCTTGACACGGCATGGGTAGAGAAACTATTTAGCAACTGCCCTTTTAACGAGGAAGCCGTTGATATTACTGACTCTGGTTTGAGCAGCGTATCTTGACTAAGGGGCGGAGCCGGTGTTTGAGGCATTTGATCTGGAGATAGTCCTGCACCGTTTATCGTAGATTCCGTAGCATTTAGCGTCGTGGGGGGCTGCATCGTACCAGGTTGCGCGTTTGATTGCTGCAGCAGGCTCTTTAGAGGGTTCATGTCACTGCTGCGAGACAAAGGCGGTGCCGCGCCGCTACTGTAGTCCCAGCTATAGACCTCTGCTCCAGCGATTGGGTTACCATAGTTATCCCTGACTACACCTGAGATCGTTCCCCCGATGAATACTTGCACCGAATCCCCAAACCAATCCGCAGGTATGGCTCCATTGTCTAACTCGCCGTTAGATAGAGTTATATCGCTTATGTTTCCCGAAGAGCCAATGACATGAAATTGCAAATTAGCTAGGTGTCCGTGTCCAGAAGCAGCTGGAGTGTTTTGAACCACACTGATTGTCCCTGGACTGGTTTGGCTCCATGAGACAGGTATCGGAGTCCCGTTTAAATCCCCGCTGGTTATCCCTACTATCTCGATAACGCTAGGGTCATAGTGCAGGTCGTAGGTGGCGCTGTGAAGGTCTTGCACCTGACATATATCGACTGTGGCAGCGAAGTCATGTCCCTCCCCTACAAAATCAGGGGCCTCGATGCTCACTGCTGTAACGGGCACCTGCACCTTCTTGACATGGAACGCGATTGTAGCGGTGGTACTATCAGCCCCAATGCGGTAACTGACCCCCGCGCTCATCACCGGCTCAATAAACCCAGCCAAATCTTTGTAATATATCTCCTTACCGGCCATATCGACAATATTTGAGAGAATGAAATCTGTAGACAAGCTGCCATTGGCGTAAAACAGGCCTGCCTTGTCAGACGGTAGGTAGGATAGCATCTTCTCGAATTCAGTATTCTGTGCTAGAGAAGAAGACGGATTTTGATATGCTTCTACGGCAGTGGACAAAGCATGCTCAGTGGTGCCTGCAACAAGAAAATCATCGAGGAAAAGGTAGCCTAGCTTTGTTCTGGTCCCGCTTCCCGGGTAATCCTCCCATGCTACCATAGTGGCAGGAACCCCGCCAATATTAGTCGAATAGGTGTCTATCTGCAGGCCCGAAGAATTGCCGAGTGCATTGATTATCTCATCTATCTTGGACTGTGCTAGGTTCTGGTCTGCCACTTGGAACAGCATTAAGAATGCTGGGCTGCCGACCGGGCCTTCATTCCAGTAGGGCAGAACCGCACCGGCGACCTCACCGTTCATCCAGGAGAAGATGTCATTTTCTATATCGATACCACTACTTTGTTCCAATTCGTTTATGTTTAAGTTCTGCTCCAACCAGATGTTCAAATCTGGGTTCAGAGCGAGCTCAGCCCTTTTATCTAGGAATTCTTGCCACCAGATACTCGGGTTCTGGCCTGCAACGAATGCCAGGCTATTGCCGGGGACAAAGCCGGCAGCCTGTATTAAATTCGGAGTTTGAACTGCGAAGTCTAGCCCTGTGGGAGTAGGGCTGTATAAATCGAGCTTGAAACCCTCGCCCATGAATGAGATAGATAGACCTATAAAAGATGGGGCGTAGGGGTGGAAAGCGTTATAGAGTGCCCACCCCATATCGTCCTGAATATTAGGCTCTACCATTGCGCTCAGGAAGTGGTCAGCATCGAAGTAGCCCATGCCCATTCTTTCTCCAGGCAGGTTCGCCCTAGCTAGTTGGAAATTCTGGTTGTCCCATAGAGAGGGGCCGCCGTCTATCATCAAGTCTATAGTGCTGTGAAGGCGGGTGAGGTTGCCGAAAAAGCCTAAGCCATATCCATGGGTGACCGCGTAACACTCCGTGCTGAGAGGGTTTTGAGGATTAACGATAGTAATCAGGACATCTCTGTAGGTTTCATTGCCGATGGTGATTCCATCTCGAATCACCCGTTGCTGGAGCCACTTGTGAAGTAGAGCCTGCGTTGCAGTCTCATCGCTCGTGCCTATGTAGAAGAACTTCTCGGGGCCGTATGTTGCGGAATCCGGGCCATGTGCAGTGCCGAATGCCAACTCCGGACCCAACCAGGGCTGGACTTCCTCCTCTACGTTGATTCCCCAATAGGTGTCTATTTCGTCCAGAAGACCTTGCCACGCATCGTTTACTGAGGCAGTATCTGTGAAACTATCGAGGAAACTCTTGAATTTAAGGGATTGCGACAGACCTGGCTTGAGGTTGAAACTGATATACCCGTCCGTGTCTGGAAGCATTACCTTGGCAACTTGCTCTCCTGGGTAGGTTACTTCAGAGACGATGTAGCAAGCTATACCACCGAGCGCGACTGCCACGAGGAGCAAGGAAAGCCCGATAAAACATAAAAGACGATGCCTTGAGCGAGAGATGGTCGCTAGTATGTGGAACGGTTCTTTGAAGATGTTGAGCATGTTTACACCTCATACGTTAATATTGATTGCATAGTCCTGGGATGAAGATGCATACACGTCGCCGCACAGCAGATAAATATAGATTAATAGCTCCATAGTCCGGTCTTCATGCAATTGTTCTGTAGCTACCGTCTTCCCTAGGAATCGCCTGATTCAAGTAGGTGGTTACCTCGGTCTCCCTAGTCAGTCCCCTCACTGTACTGGATACAGCCAGGCGTTTATCACATCCAATGCTGTCCAGATATCCAGGCCGGTGTCCGGATTAGGTGGATAGAGCCAGCGGTTCACGCAGTCGAGGGCGTACCATATATCAGGAGCGTTGGGGATAAGCCCGTATTGCCCCTGGAAGTTACAGGTCACAGCATAATCTGGTCCCAGACCTGCTACGTTTACTGTTTGAGTCCTGTCCCTGAATCCGTCTTTATGGGCAGTTACTGTGTAGTTACCAATTGTAGTGGCCATTATCTCGTACTGTCCATCTTGGTCACTGACCACCGGGCCGATGCCATCGAGGGTGATGCTCACCCCGGGCAGGATGTCACCATTGACTTCTCTCGTTATTCCCGTCACCGGGGTTCTGCCTAGTGGTACCGCAAAATCCCCCGCGATTGCTTCGTAAATAGTGCTACCGCCACCTATCTTGTAGCCAAGCTGTCCACTGAATGTGTAGCTGGGCAAACTAGCGTTACCCGGAACGGTGACTTTGTAGAGTGCGGTGAATGTCTGTCCAGAGCTATAAGGCCCGGCCCAAATGTACTGAACCTCGTTACCCACTACGTTCAAGAAGTTGGCATTCGGCGTGCACCAGGCTACGTTGCCTTGCACTGCCCACCCTGCTGGGGCATCGTCAACCAAGCCAATCGAATTGAAGCCATCGGCAGGTGCTGTGAAGGTTACCGTGACATCAAAGATTTGGCCAGGCGATACTGCACCCGGTAGCTGTCTGGTCAATTGCGCCGGCCCCGTTCCATTGGTCAGGTTCAACGCCACGTTGCCGCACATCTGCCAAGTACCTGTCTGCGATGCGGTATCGCTGCCGATTTTGAAGGTCACAGTCAGTCCATCGTAGCTCTTACCCTCAGGTGGAGCTATGACTATCCTGTATGTTGAAGCGCCCGCTACAGACGGCGTGGTAGTGCCATACGTATCATTCCCTATCATGGCCGTTATGACAGTACCATCAGCCACGTTTTGTCCATTCAACTGCACTATGCCATGGAAGACACAAGCGCATCGTCCACCTCCTCCGCCACCTCCTCCGCCCGGTGTAGGTGCAGGCGTTGGTGTAGGTGTAGGCGTGGGTGTAGGTGTGGGTGTGGGCGTAGGCGTTGGTGTAGCCGGAAGTTGTATATTTACTTGGGAATCACCTGCGATATCTTCGATGATTAGACCACCACCACCTATATGGTAGCCAAGCTGTCCAATGAACGGATAGCTTCCCGCTGTGGCATTGCCCGGAACGATGACTTTGTACAGTGCGGTAAATGTCTGTCCAGCGCCATAGGGCCCCATCCAAAGGTACTGAACCTGGCTATCCACAATTTTCACGAAATCAGCATTTGGCGTGCAAGCGCTTACGTTGCCTTGTACCGTCCAACCTGTCGGCGCGTTGTCAGTGATTACAACTGCATTGAATCTATCAGCAGGTGCTGTGAAGGTCACCGTCACATCAAAGGTTTGACCAGGCAGTTGTGGACCGCTAGGGAGATGTCTGGTCGATTGCACCGGTCCGGGTGTCACTGTAGGTGTCGGTGTTGGAGTTGGCGTAGGCGTAGGAGCCACGGGATAAAGCCAGGCATTTATCACATCCGACGCTGTCCAGATATCGAGGCCAATGTCCGGATTGGGTGGATAGAGCCAGAGGTTCACGCAGTCGAGGGCATACCATATATCTGGAGCGCAGGGGATAAGACCGTATTGCCCCTGGAAGTTGCAAGTCACAGCATAACTTGAGCCCAGCCCTGCTATGTTTATAATCCGAGTCCTGTCCCTGAATCCGTCTTTGTGGGCAACTACGGTATAGGCACCAGTTGCTGTGGCCATTATCTCGTAATGTCCATCCTGGTCACTTGCCACTGGCCCTATGCCATCAAGGGTGATGCTAACTCCAGGCATGATGTTGCCATTGACTTCTCTTGTTATTCCTGTGACTGGAGTTGAGTCGGTAGACGTCTGCGCTCCAACCAGACTGCCAAGCGAACCAGCGATGATAATAGCAACAATAGCAACCAGACCAACCAGCAATGCTACCTTTTTCATCTTTCCCTCTCCTATTTAGAATAGCTCTTGTTTCTAGATGAATGGTTGGGCAAGTGGTGAGTCAAATCGACAAGCAAACGCAATACCTAATTAAGATATTCGGGCCGAACAGGTACAACTTCGTTGCTGAATGCTGTAACTGCCACATAGAGTGTCTGCCCCTCAGAGGCAGAGCAAACCGCCACACTCTAGCTAGGGAAGGTCGTGGCGGAGTAATTATGGCATAGTGTTTTGGCGCTGTCAAGGAAAGAGAAGGCCTTCTGAGATAGAGCTTTCAAAAGCAGAAATCCACCATTCACTCGGTTTGGATTGGTGGGTTCCATCTGCCAGAGGCGGATTCCACCCACCCTACATAATCTGCGGCTATGCTGTCAAGCCAACCCGGGGCGAACTTCGTTCGGGCTTGACAGCGCCTTGCCGTGTGGGCAGAAGCACGCTGTCCTTCGGGGAATGAAAGTGAAAGGGGGGAACAATGGATACCTGCAAAGGACACAGGCAGTACTCACGGCATTGCTGGCACTTGGTAAAGACCGGGCAGCGTCATGCAATCCCCTCCGTCAGCCGCCTCACTGCACGGGATATAGCCAGGCATTTATCACATCCAACGCTGTCCAGATATCAAGGCCAGTGTCCGGATCGGGCGGATAGAGCCAGAGGTTCACGCAATCGAGGGCATACCATATATCGGGGGCGTTGGGGATAAGCCCGTATTGCCCCTGGAAGTTGCAGGTCACAGCGTAACCCGTGCCCAGACCCGCTATGTTTATCGTTCGCGTTCTGTCCCTGAACCCGTCTTTGTGGGTGACTACAGTATGGTTACCAGTTGTAGTGGCCATTATCTGGAACTGACCATTCTGGTCGCTTACCACCGGACCTGTATCATCGAGGGTGATGCTAACCCCAGCCGAAGTATTGCCGTTGACTTCTCTCGTTATTCCGGTGACCGGAGTAAACTCGGTATACGCTAATTCTCCACCGCCTGTGCCAGTAATACCTGAGACTACATAGTACTCTCTGCCGTTGTAGATAGTGGTATCCACCGTAATCCCGTCTTTGGTTTCTCCGACGTTGATGGTCAAGTCAGCGTTGTCAAGAGTTACCTCATCAAGCGATGTGGCGTTCGAGCAGATATAGACGCCTCCTGCACCAGTTGAGGGAATAAATAGATTCTTATACTGCTCTATCTCGGTAGGCCAGGAAGGCATGTAGAGGACAGATTTGGCTTCTTCCAGATTAATGTCTGCGACTAGAGAAGAAAGGTCTATGTCTGCAGTAGCTTCTTCAAAGTGTATACCTAGCCCCCCAACAGGTATCTCCGCTGAGGCACTTTTCGCTATCAATGCGGGTTCGTACGTGTTCTTGGGAACCTGCGTGAGGTCCTCCTCAGATATCAATGAGATTGCATTCAAATTGGCGGGCAAAGAATCAATTAGATACTTGCTGTGCACATAGACAGGCTCAGTAACAGTCTCCGTTGTTTCCTCGCCTGTTATGAGATTCTTAATAGTCACTGTTAGGGTCACATCATATAGGCCATCCTGGGAATAGGTATGCGTCACAGAAGATCCTGAAGCGGAGTTTCCATCTCCGAAGTCCCACTGGAATGAATACTCGAACCCGTGATATGTAGTGAAGTGAGCGGTAAAGATAATCTCGTTGTTGGGTACAGGATAAGAAGCAAACGTATAGTCGATGAACGGGCTGGGGTATAGGATATCAATTTTTTCACGGGGCTCCAGCACCGTTTTGAAATCGATTCCGCCATCTTCTACGGTGACAATTCTGACGACTTTTTCCTTATAGTCGTCATAGTCGTCCACTTCCCATCCTTCTAGTTTCAACCCTGTACCAGCAAAGTCCAAGGGAACTCTACCCACATCCTCGGTAAGTATCCGGTGGATCTGAATACCATCTTCAAGATCGTCCTGCTTAGCATTACGATGTGCATGACCACCAAATGCATAGACTCTGGTAGGGCGTGTTACGTTTTTACTTTCTATACAGTCTTCTACACCTTCGACACCCATCGGATAATGGGAGAATAGAACTACCGTTTCCGAGTGATGATCCCTGAAGTACTCCCTTGCAAAGCTCTTGGTCAAATCATGAGTAGTGGCAAAAATCCCCCTAACCATACCAGGTAATGGGTTGCCTTCTGATGGGCTCGGGTCATTAGGGTTTCTTGGAACCTGGTCCAGAGCAATGAATGTTATTCCTTCATAAGTGAACCCGTAATTCTGCAGGTGGAAGCTAGGCTCTCCAATAGCGCAGTCTTTATTCCAATTGTCAAAATATTGATTGCCATCCTTATCCTGGGGTTTGAAATTGTATGCCAAGCATGGGATACCAAATGTCTGCGTGTACTTTAGTGTTACATCGTATTGGTCTTCCCACGAATCCTTAAAGACTTTGTCAATCAGTTTTCTATTTAGCTTATTAGGATCGGCCCAGAAGACCTCTCTAAAGTACCGATCTCCTAACGCAAAGGGTGCAATTGATCCATAGAAGCTTCTTTCCTTATCAATAATCTCTTTCGGTTTCAGCCATAAACTGTGTTCGCCTATGTCCTGTGTATAGGGCCACGTATCGTGGTTCCCAAATAGTGGAATATAGGGAATACCATCACTTTCGTTCCCATCACCATCCGGGTCATTCAACCGCTTCAGAAGTTCTTCCGCCTTTAGGAATTCTGATTTTTCTGCGGTATCGCTAATGTCACCTAGGACTACTACGAACTTGATGTTACGGGGGTTGCGTTCGTCGATTATCCTCTGAATAACGCTAGCCAACTTTTCGGCTCTACCACTTCCACCTGATTCTGTCTGCGTATCACCATACCCGTCGCCGCCGTAATCTAGTTCCACCTTTTGGTCATCGCCGTCCGAGTCTCTGGGTTCAACACCATACCCTATATGAAGATCAGTGATAACAGCGAATGACCATTCATTCGGTGGTGGTGGGGTACTCGGGTCGTGAATTGAAACGTAACATTTGGCGCTGCCAGCTATAGGTTTCCACAATATACTGTCCCATCCGGATGCATTTACTGTAACTTCAACGTTATCACTTATAGCTTTCGCTGTGGCCGTAAAAGTGTGAGTCTTCGCCTCGCCAGGAGCAAGGTCGCCTAGGTAATAATTGGCTGACGTCATCTCGATTTCGGGAGGCAGCACAACGGCAAGCTGTACATTATAGGCGGTAACATTGATCCCACTAATATCGGTGGGATTAGTGACAGCTACTTCAAACTCGAGTGGCTTGTTGACATAGTAACCCTCTGGTGCGCTTGGAATAATCTGGACGGTTAATCCGATCTCTTGGGTAGCATTACCTGTGGCATTGTCTATCATTGGCACGAGCAACGATTGTCTTATCGATGATGCATATTCGGCGATTACCCTGGGAGGTGTGTCGGGGATTGCGGTTGAGCCCTCCGTGGTGGTGCTGCGGATAGAGGAGGCGTACTCAACAAGTATCCTTGGGGGGATATTGGGTATAAGAGTTGTGCCTTCAAGGCTGTTGCAGCGGATAGAGGAGCCGTACTCGACAACAATCCTGGAAGGGATATCAGGTATAAGAGTTGAACCTTCTAGAATACTCTGGCGGATTGAGGAGCCATATTCTACCATTATCCTGGGCGATGCATCGGGCATTGGGGGTGGGATTTCCAGGGGGTAGCAGTTGACCCAATCGGCACCTTCTACTGTGGTCCCGCAAGGGGACGATTGTGCTAGGGCGGGTGCTGTCAGCATCAACAAAATCACCGAAGCCAGTATGGCCAGGCACACAAATACACGAACAACAGAACGCGTTGTTTTGTCAATCATCGTACTGTCCTAGGGTTTTTGGTAAACCAGGCAGATTACTACCAACCCCATATTATAGTACCCAGGGCACAACCCTCCCACTGTGTGAAACTGATCGGGTGTTAATTGTGAGAGGGAAAGCGCACCATGGTCTTCTCCGGACGATATACAACCACCATCCAACAAAAAACGATTGGCCATACTGCTATACCAGGATCGCTCATAGACATTAAATGAACTCGGCACTTTTACATTAAATGCTGAGGTACCGGCAACCATCTCCCAGTTGTTCGCCAAGGGCCATTGGAAATGATATTTCTTGATGCCGCTTTGCAGGAGCCCCAAGGCGTTGCACATCCCCTCCATCCCTTCGTCCAGTTTTGTACGTGTCAGTTGCCCTCCTGACCAATATGCGTTGCTGACAATCTTCGCTAGTGGCTCTTGCTTCAGATAGTAAACCACGATCCAACCATCTTTGTGAACATAGCAATGCACATCCTCAGTTACTGCAGGCAATGAAGGTAATGACACTGAACCAATTATATAATCTGCCGTCTCTATCTCGATGTTTCTGTAGGCTGCTCTAGCAGTAGCTAGATTGAGAGCATGTCCCGCGTTCATGTAAAGGGCTGGTCCTGCCTCCTGTTGCAGGAATTCAGCCCCAGTCTGCGCAAGCAGTCCTCCGTTACCTCTTGTCAATAATGGTGCTGCTACGGAAGCACCCACTCCAATGATCACGACCAGCACGATAAGCAACATTCTACGCCTACTCATCATATGCCTCCTTAGTTAAGACTAATCACGAATCGATGTAGTTGCTGTCAGGGATAGAATCCATTCGTTTCTGCACAATCCCTGTTACAAAGGTCTGCCCCTCAGCGGGAGCAGAGCAAACCGCCACTTGCTAGCGAGGGAAGGTCGTGGCGGAGTAATTATGGCATTTTGCACTGAGGGTGTCAAGGGAACAGAGCCCTGTAGTGCTTCATGCTGTAATTGAAAGCAACTGAGCTGATGTGTCGCTGCACCATTTCTAAAGATTCCCCATCAACTTCACCCTCAATTCCAATTTTGTAATTGCAACCTGCACGGACAGGCGTACGGAATGCTATCAACCTAACACCGCCCTGTAGTGCTTCATGGTGTCGGGCAAGGTGAGCGAGCTAGACTTTGCTCTTGCTTTACTTTGCTCGGTAGCCTAGAATTGGTCTAACCGCGAGGGAGGAACAATGAAGAGGTTTGGGATTCTTTTTGCATCGCTGTTTATTCTGTCGCTGGTGATTGGAGCAGTTGGGTGCTCTAGTGAAGAGGCGCGTACACCTACACCAACGCCAATGGTAACTCCAACCCCACACCCTACGCCAATATCTACGCTGATGACAACGCCAGTAGTTACCCTCACACCTATGCCTACACCTACACCCCGAGAGATAATTACTGCGATGACATACAACATACTGAACGGTAGTGGTGTCGGGCCCACGGACCCAAACGGTCCGTGGTGTTGCGCCGGGCGTGGATGCTGCGGAGCTGAAGGTGGGAACCGGCTACCACTTCTCTTGGAAATCATAAAAGCTGCTGATCCCGATATTTTAGGTATCCAAGAGGCATACCTGTGGCAGCAAGATAATTATGCAATTGCGCGACAAGTTGCTCAAGAGTTGGGCATGAACTATTATATAGGCGAATCGGGAATCCCTGATGGTGGACATGTTGTGCTATTTACGAAGTTCCAGATCATCGAGGCACAAAACTACCCAGACCATTTCACTACCGTCATCCGTGGTGGCTTGCACGCAGTGCTTGCGACTGATTCCGGTGACACTCTCCATATCTTTGTAGTTCACCTCAGACCTGATTCGACAAGTGAAGATGAGACATCGTTTCTAATGCAGATTAGTGAACCATATCTCGAGGATTTCACCATTATCATGGGTGATATGAACTTTTGTGAGACCTGCAGCCAGGCCAATCGTCTACGGGAATCAGGGTGGAGGCTTCCAGTAGCCAGCGGCGTTGACCAGATATGGGTCTCGGCCAAAATGGCACCCTATGTGGTTAGGGGGCCATCGCTCAATCATTTCAACCTTGCTGCGGCATCGGACCATGTTCCCGTCGTAGCCGCAATCAGCATTTACCCGCCTTAGGCGCATGGCCAGACCCCCAGAAATATGTCCAGTAAAAATCCTGTAATTTGCTGCTCCAAAATCGAGTCCTTTTCGAGCAGCCGGCGTCCTTTTTGAGCAAACTGACGGGCACAGAGGTCGGGTGTTTTTATCAGGATGCCGGGGTCACTTACTGCGTGAACATAGATGTAAATTGAAGCTGAAACCCAAGTGTGAATTACTTTCCCACGGACAAAATCGCTGAACAGTCAACCCTGACATTTTCCCTGGACAAAGACACAGGTCAACAAGGGTGAGCGGCGCTCGGAGGCAAGGAAAATGGCAAAACAACACTTTTGCTGATGATCCTTGATTACGTTTTTCTTGGACACTATCTATCTTTCTAACAGAAGTTGTAAAGTATCCAGGTTAGGAGTAGAATGCTTTCCCAGCACAAAGAATTGCCATTCTCGCCACTGAGCGTCACGAGCTTCGAGAAGCGTGAGAACGGCTTACGCGGCCCGGTGGCCGTTTTAAAGGCCCGGGGGTAGGAGGGAAAGGCACTGAGTCGAATTACGGTCCTGCTTGTTGTAATAGCACTGGCTTCGGGCCTGATAGTATACGTTGCAAGCCCCCTTTCTGTTCAGGCGGCCACACCGGAAATTTCCATAAGCCTGATGACTGGAGTTCCGGGGAGCTGGGTAACTGTTACCGGTTCCGGTTTTGTCGGCAACGAAACCGGCATTGCCGTAACCTATGACGGCACTACCGTTGCCCCGGGTATCACTGCCAACCCCCTGGGTGGCTGGAGCGCTACATTTGTCGTGCCAGCTTCAGCCTCCGGTTCACATAGTATCGACGCATATGGCTCTGTCACCACGGCGGCGAGCGTCCCCAATATGACCTTCACTGTAACTCCAGGCATATCCATTAGCCGATCGGGTGGGGTTGCAGGGAGTCCGCTAACTGTTACCGGCTCAGGTTTTGGCGCCAGTGAAACAGGCATTACCGTAACCTATGACGGCACTACCGTTGCCCTGGGTATCATTGCCAACTCCCAGGGTGGCTGGAGCACTGCCTTTGTTGTGCCAGCTTCAGCCTCCGGCTCACATAGCATCGACGCATATGGCTCAGTCACCACGGCGGCGAGCGTCCCCAATATGACCTTCACTGTAACTCCAGGCATATCCATTAGCCGATCGAGTGGGGCTGCAGGGAGTTCGCTAACTGTTACCGGTTCCGGTTTTGGCGCCAGTGAAACAGGCATTACCGTAACCTATGATGGCACTCCCGTTGCCCAGGATATCACCGCCAATTCCCAGGGTGGCTGGAGCGCTGCCTTTGTCGTGCCAGCTTCAGCTTCCAGTTCACATAGTATCGGCGTATCTGGTTCTGTGACCCCGGCGGCGAGCGTCCCCAATGTGACCTTCACTATAACTGCAGGCATAGCTATTAGCCGGTCAAGCGGGGCTGCAGGGAGTTCGCTAACTGTTACCGGTTCCGGTTTTGGCGCCAGCGAAACCGGCATCACCGTAACCTATGACGGCACTCCCGTTGCCCAGAGTATCACCGCCAACTCCGAGGGTGGCTGGAGCGCTACATTTGTCGTGCCAGCTTCAGCCTCCGGCTCACATAGCATCGACGCATATGGCTCTGTCACCACGGCGGCGAGCGTCCCCAATATGACCTTCACTGTAACTCCAGGCATATCCATTAGCCGATCGGGTGGGGCTGCAGGGAGTTCGCTAACTGTTACCGGTTCCGGTTTTGGCGCTAGCGAAACCGGCATCACCGTAACCTATGACGGCACTCCCGTTGCCCAGAGTATCACCGCCAACTCCCTGGGTGGCTGGAGCGCTACCTTTGAGGTCCCGGCATCTACCTCGGGCTCACATAAAATCGGCGCCTACGGCTCGCTTACCCAGACAACCAGCGCTAGCGAGGTAAGCTTTAACATCGGACCCGCCATCTCAGTAAGCCATGACTATGGATATGTGGGAGAGACGGTTGAGGTTACGGGCTCCGGCTTTGGTGCAAACGCTCCTCTCAGACTTAGTTATGACGATGAAGAGATTCCTGCGCAAGGGGAGACCACAGACTCTTCTGGCAGCTTCAGCGAGTCAATCACAATTCCCAAGTCAGTGCACGGTCCCCACACTATCAGGGTTACGGATGATCAAAACAATAACTCTAAAGTCACTTTCACCATAGAAAGCACGCCGCCCGCCGTACCTCGGCTGCTATCCCCTGGAGACGGCGCCAGGATAGGTCTCCTGGGGGGAATCAAACCGACCCTGAAGTGGACTGGCGTCACTGATCCCAGCGGGGTTACATACACCCTTGAAGTGGATACAAGCTCCGACTTCTCTCAGCCAATCCTCCAGATAACAGACATCAACGGTACCAGCTATACGCTCACCTCGGTGCAGGCCCTGTCCAAAGGTGAATACTATTGGCGGCTGGAAGCCATTGACGGTGCCTCCAACGAGAGTGGCTGGTCCCAGCCATGGTTGCTCAAGTCTGGCCTAATGGCGCCCTGGACTTTGGCTATCATAATTATCCTTGTGGTAGCAGCGGTTGGTACAATGGCATACTTCCTCGTGGTTCGTCTGCGACGGAGAAGGGCTCAGTTTATTCCGGTCCCTGCAGTCGATATTTCCGAGGTTACCCCGGGGCGGCTGCGATTGCCCCAAGCTGAGAGGGCCATTAAGAACCAGGCTTCGCCCCGGAGACTAGCTCTACCGCAGCCTACGAAGAGGGGAAAGATGCTGTCCGTGGAAGAACTGGCCCGCCTCAAAGTCATTTTAGATTTTGCGCAGTCCTTGCCGTTGGCGGAGCCGGGCTATACCGTGAACTGGCTGGTTGATTTGCTACAGAGCAGTACG
>Ga0315284_10008714_pt1 | contig 14481 bp, 12 predicted proteins | sample YL17G09_16_MG_FD_203696 | JGI IMG/M metagenome (GOLD analysis project Ga0315284, IMG submission 203696) | Sediment microbial communities from Yellowstone Lake, YNP, Wyoming, USA - YL17G09_16 | ecosystem: Environmental > Aquatic > Freshwater > Lake > Sediment | place: USA: Wyoming | collected... | reverse complement strand
AATTCTCTGTCCGCAAAGGGCCGATCTTTTCCAATCTAATCCTGGCCGATGAGATCAATCGCGCCCCAGCCAAGGTGCAGTCGGCGCTGCTCGAGGCCATGCAGGAGCGCCAGGTCACTATCGGCGATGAGACATTCAAACTGCCTAATCCATTTCTGGTCCTGGCCACGCAGAACCCGATCGAGCAGGAGGGCACTTATCCCTTGCCCGAGGCCCAGGTGGATCGCTTCATGCTCAAGCTCAAAGTCACATATCCCACACCCGACGAGGAGCTTCTTATCCAGGAGCGAATGACATCGGGGGTAGTTGTCAAGGTTGGGAAGGTGACCACACCGGCAGAGATTCTCGAGGCTCGTGCGGCCATGAACCAGATTTATATCGATGACAAAGTGAAGAAATATATAGTCGATATCGTCTGCGCCACGCGCGAGCCGAAGAAATACGGCCTCGACTTGGCAGACCTGATAAATTACGGCGCCTCGCCGCGCGCCTCCATATACTTGAATCTGGCGGCTAAGGCACACGCTTTCCTTCGCGGCCGGGCCTATGTGACCCCTGACGACATCAAAATTATTGGGCCTGATGTCCTGCGGCATCGCATCATTCTCTCCTATGAGGCCGAGGCTGAAGAACTGACATCGGATGAGATTATCGCCAAGATTTTCAACGGGGTCGAGGTTCCGTAGGATTTTGTAGATCGGGTTCCGAGTCCGTCGCAGATGGACGAGAAACCCGACAATTCCCAATATAGTTAAAGCGAACGTGTCAGGTCTTCAGACCTGACACCGCTGGAAATCGGAGTTAAGGTTTCATAATATGCTCCCTCGGGAGATACTGAAAAAAGTACGACGCATAGAGATAAGAACATCCCGCATGGTAAACGAGGTGTTCTCGGGCGAATACCATTCCATCTTCAAGGGGCTGGGGATGGAGTTCTCCGAGGTTCGCGAATATCAGCCCGGCGATGATATCCGCAATATCGACTGGAACGTGACCGCCCGTTACGGTCACCCGTTTCTCAAGGTCTATCGCGAGGAGCGCGAGCTGACCGTCATGATAATGGTCGATCTCTCAGCTTCGCAGCGATTCGGCACCGGGGCGCGTTTCAAGACCGAGGCCGCCGCCGAGATCACCGCCATCCTGTCGCTGGCCGCGATCAAGAACAATGACAAGGTTGGCCTATTGATTTATACCGACAAGATCGAAAAATATATTCCCCCCAAGAAGGGGCGGAATCATGTCCTGCGACTGATCCGCGAGATCATCTATTTCAAGCCCGAGGGTCGCGGGACCAGCACTGGCGCGGCATTGGAATACCTATTGGGTGTCATCAAGAAAAGGTGCGTGCTGTTCCTGATTTCGGATTTTATCGATCGGGATTATGAGAAGCCTCTATCATTGGCGGCACGGAAGCATGACTTGATCGCCCTCAAGCTCAGCGACCCTTTGGAGACCAGATTCCCCAAGGCCGGCCTGGTGCGCTTTTTCGACCTGGAGACTGGGCAGGAACGATTAGTGGACACCTCGAGCGCGGAATTCAAGCGACAGTTTGTGGCGCGGGTCCAGGTGCGCAACATGACATTCGACAAGATGACGAAAAAGATGGGGATCGACCGTGTCTTTATCCCTGCCGGTGGTGATTACTCAGAGCCGCTGTTCCGGTTTTTCGAGATGAGAGCCAAAAGGATAAGGCATTAGGAAATGGCAATTTCCAGGTCCAAATGTAGCTTTATACTCATCATATTATTCCTATGGCCGACCATAGTTTATGCCGTATCTGTTAAACCATCAATTGATGCCAAAAACCTGACAGTTGGTGACAAATTCGTATACAGAAATGAGCTCCCTGCTGGATCCGAAGTAGAGTCGATGCCTTTGGAGGGTAAGCTCGGCGATGCGGCCGTTCTATCCCCTATATTCAAGGTGAAGAGCCCCAAACCTGACGGTGAGGTATTTGCATGCACGCTGGCGGTCTATCAGCCCGGCGAGGCCAAGATACCGACCTTCTCATTCCGACAGGCCAACTCTTCAGACACAACCATATATTCCGGCGATACCCTTACTATTAATATCGCAAGCGTCCTGCCGCCCGATACTACAGGCCTCCAGATGGCCGATATTCGCGGCCCCAGGCGTCTGCGCGGCCCGATATGGCCATATCTCGTGGCGCCGATTGTCGTGGCGTTGATCGCGCTTGGAATAATATGGCTTCGTAAGAAACTCCGAAGGAAAATTAGCGAACCGTCAGTTCCTCCCATACCGCCCTGGGAGATGGCGTTCAAGCGACTCGATGAGCTCAAAGCCTCGCGCCATCTCGATTTTGGGCGTTTCAAGCAGTTCTATTTTGATCTCTCGATGATAATCCGCATTTATATCGAGGAGCGATTCGAGACCCTGGCGGTGGAAAGCACTACGTTAGAGATCAAATCCGACGCCAGGCTCAAGGAATTGGAGCCTCAGCTTTACGACAGGCTTTTCGAGCTGTTCAATTGCGCCGACATGGTCAAATTCGCCAAATCGATACCGACCGCCAAAGAGGCCGAGTCCGATCTGGCTTTCGCCTATGATTTCGTAGTCCGGACCAAGCCGGCGCCGGTCGCGCCTGAGGGAGAGAAGGTTATCGAGGAGGTCAAAGCATAATGCTCAGGTTCAAAGATCCGCTTTGGCTTCTTCTTTTGTTGCTTCCGGCAGCCTATATATATGTCCGCTACTTTACAAACTATCTAAAGCCCCCGTCTATCCCCTACTCCGACCTGAAGCTGTTCGATCAAATCGGCTCATCCTGGCGGACAAGGCTGGCGGCCGCCATGCCGGTACTCAAGGCGATCGGCATGGCGCTTCTCATTTTCGCACTGGCGCGGCCGCAATCTGGTTACGGAGATTCCAAGCAATCGGTCGAGGGTGTCGATATCATGCTGGCGCTCGATATCTCAGGCAGCATGAAGGCCGAGGATTTCAAGCCGAAAAATCGTCTCTACGTGGCCAAAGAGGTAATTCGCAATTTCATCAAGGGGCGCGAAAGTGACAGGCTGGGACTGGTGGTGTTTGCCCGGCGAAGCTTCACTCAGTGCCCCCTGACAACCGATTACGACCTCTTAATCAGCCTTCTCAATCGCGTCGATTTCGGCATGGTGGAGGACCGAACAGCAATCGGCCTGGCGATAGCCAACGCCGCCAACCGGCTTAAGGAGTCGAATGCAAAAACGAAAATCATAATCCTGCTTACCGATGGCGTCAACAATGTCGATGATCTCAGCCCTATCGATGCCGCCAAGGCCGCCGCCGCTCTGGGGATCAAGATCTATACTATCGGCGCCGGAAGACCGGGGCTGGTCGACATACCGGTTGATGATCCCTTCGGTGGAGTTCGCTACATCCAGCAGAAATCTGAAATCGACGAAGAGACCCTCAAGCAGATAGCGGATATCACCGGCGGCAAATTCTATAGAGCCACGGACGAGACAACGCTGCAGCAAATTTATAATCAGATTTCGAAGCTGGAGAAAACCAAAATCGAGGTGCAGCGCTTCTACCGCTACAATGAGCTTTTCGGGCAGTTCCTCGTAATCGGCCTTTCGATACTCCTCGGTGAACTCATTCTCTCGAAATCGATTATTGGAGGTATTCCCGAATGAGATTTTATTCCTCCGGATATCTTTACCTGTTGTTGGCGCTGCCGATTTTGCTGGCGATGGCTCTCCTTTCCGGCAAAATCCGACGGGCGCGCTCTAACAAGATCGGCAACCCCGATACAATTGAGAGGCTTTTGGGGCGGTTGCATCTGGCCAATATCAACCTGGCGACAATAATATTTTTGACAGGCATGGCTTTCATTATTGCGGCCATGGCCCGCCCCCAATACCCCGGAGGTGTCGAAAGAGTCGAGGCGCGAGGCGGCAAAGTTGTGATCGCGCTCGACATATCCCTTTCGATGCTGGCCCAGGATTTCCAACCGAATCGCCTCGAGAAGGCCAAGCGCGAGATAATCGCCCTGGTGGAGAAACTCAAGGCCCAGTCGATGGGGTTGGTGGTGTTCGCAGGCGAGGCTTTCGTGCAGTGCCCGCCTACGATTGACTACTCGGCATTCAGGCTCTTTCTCGACGTGGCCTCCGTGGGCATGATCTCCGATACCGGCACCGACCTGGCCGATGCTATCAATGTCTCGACAGTCCTTCTTGACGACGGCTCGAATGTCGATAAGGCCATAGTAATCTTTACCGATGGCGAAACATTCGAGGGCGACCCCGAGAAGGCGGCCTCGGGGGCGGCCGATAAAGGGATTAGAGTCTATACAGTCGGCGTGGGAAGCCATAGCGGCCGCCCCATACCCGAAATGAAAGGGTCCAGCGGCCTGAAGAAAAACAGCGAAGGCGAGATAGTGATATCGCGGCTCAACGAGGAGCTTCTCAGTAGAATCGCAGAAAAGGGCAATGGCAAATTCTACCGGGCCACTCCGGGAGAATCGGAGTTGGACGATATCTACGCCGATATCAAGGGCCTTAAAGGCGAGGAGAAGGAGAGCAAATTCCGTACGATATATGCGGAGAAATATCGCTGGTTTTTACTTCCGGGGTTGGCCTTGGTGGCCGCGGCCTCCTTCATTCCAATTTCCAGGAGGGATGAATATGAGAGTTAGATCATACAAAACGGGTGGCGTCAAGTCTTCGAATCTGGCGCTTGATGTGCATAATCTTTCGTATGCCTTGTTAATACTGTTGATACTTTCACATTTAGCATCCGCCGACGAATATCGCAGCAAGATCAATGAGGGGTATGACCTGTACAAGAACGGCGAGTATGACAAAGCCATGCAGAGCTTCAAGGACGCCGGCATCCTGAGGCCCGATCACGCGCTTCCGAGTTATGATCAGGGGACAGCGCTTTATAAATCAAACGATTTCCAGGGCGCGGCGGACGCATTCGCCACAAGCGTCTCGAAAAACGACCCCAGGCTCAAGGCAGATTCGTATTACAATGCCGGCAATTCCTACGTAAAGGCCCAGCAATATGACAAGGCCATTCAGTCTTATATCGATGCCCTGAAGATCAACGCCAGGGACCAGGATTATAAACATAACCTCGAGATGGCGCTCCTGCAGAAGCAGATGCAGCAACAGCAGCAGAAGCAAGATCAGAACCAGAAGCAAAACAAGGACCAGAATCAGCAACAGCAACAGAAGCAGGACCAGCAAAAAGAGCAGGAGAAAAAGCAGGACGAGCAGCAGCAACAGCAGGCCCAGAACGAAGAGGATAAGAAAGAACAGCAACAACAGCCCCAGCAGGGCCAGCAACGGAAACAACAGATGAACAAAGAACAGGCCGAACAACTCCTGGCCCGATTCGAGGATGATGAGAAAGATACCCAGAAGCTGCTCAAGCAGGTAATGATGAAAGGGCGGTCGCTCAATGACTGGTAAGGGCGCCGCGCTTGTTTCGCTTTTTTCGATCCTCTGCCTGGCCTCGAGTGCCGGGGCGCTGGAGATAGGCGCCTCGGTGGATAAACAGGAAGTAAGCGTGGGCGATCCGATCACGCTCAAGCTGATCATCTCCGGCAAAGGCGGGACGCTGCCGGAACCGACCATGCCCGATCTTTCAGCATTCGATATATATTCATCCGGGCGAAGTCAGAATATCTCGATAGTCAATGGGGCGTTCAATTCGTCGCTCAATATGACCTATGTGCTCGTTCCCAAGAAGGTGGGAGAACAGATTATCGGGCCCATAGTGGTGCGAGACGGCGCCAACATGGCCGCCACCGAGCCAATCAAGATCAAGGTCAATCAGCCCGGTATTGGCCCGTCGGGACAAAGCCGGGGCGCGGCGCCCCAGCCGCAGTCCCAGCAGCCTTCCGGCCGGCCTCAGCCTCCTGATAAGGGCGGCGATTTCTTCATTGACCAGGTCGTTGACAAAGCCTCACCCTTTGTCGGCGAACAGGTGACATTGACATTCCGCTTCTACCAGGCGGTGAATCTATGGGATCAGCCGGCGCTCGAATGGCCCAAGTATAACGGTGTCACTGTCGAGGACCTCACGGCCAACCAGCGATATTACGAGGTTGTGCGCGGGCGACGGTACCTGGTGACTGAGATCAAGAGAGCCCTCTTCCCCATCTCGTCCGGGAGGATTACTATTGATTCACCGCAATTGACAATAAAGCCTGACGATTTTGGCGTGTCGTTCGACCCATTCGGTTTTTTTGATAAAGACCTCCGCGAGCTTTTCAAACGCGGCCAGCCGAAAGTGCTGACCGCCAATGTCATTGCGTTGAATGTCAAACCTCTTCCGGAATCCGGCAAGCCGGCCGATTTCTCCGGTGCGGTAGGCAGGTATTCTATCGGCGCCGAGGCCGATAAGGACTCTGTCGGTGTCGACGAGCCGATAACTTTGAAACTTATCCTCTCGGGTACAGGGAATATCCGCTCGGTTCCACCGGTGAAGCTTCCCGACCTGCCCGATTTCCGCATTTACGATTCGGGAAACACCGAATCGGTCTCGAATACCAACCTGGTAATCTCGGGCGCCAAAACCTTCGAGCAGGCCATTATCCCCAAGACATCGGGAACGTACACAATACCAGCAATCTCATTCAGCTACTTTGACCCATCGAAAGGGAAATATCAAACGATCGCAACTTCTCCTTTCCGGATTACCGCCACTGGAGAAGGCCTGGCCGATGTCGGGGGCGCCCCTAAAAATATAATCGGCAGCGGGATTCAGGCTCTGGGTTATATTGTCACGGATTTTCCGAAGAATACCCGGCCTGTAGATTTATCGCGAAACTTCATATTTTGGTTTTTCCAGTCCATTCCGGCCGCGGCCATTGTTGCGGCACTGGTTTTCCGCTTCAGGACAATGAGATTGCTTAATGACCGCAGATATGCCCGCAGGGTGGGAGCCGGACGCCGATATAAGGCCCTTTTCGAAAAAGCCACGGTGCTAAAATCGCGCGGCGAGACTGAGGGCTCCTACGGGGCACTGTACGATGCCATCCTGGGGTATGTCGCCGATAGGCTCGATCTGGAAAAATCGGGCTTGACCATAGAGCAGATACGCGCAAGCGACACGATTCCGGAAAAGATCAAGTGTGAGCTGGCCGATTTCCTCGAAAGTTGCCAGAATGCGCGATTTGCACCCGGAGGAGCCGCGGCCAACCACGCCGATAAGATGATAGCGCGTGCCGGCGAGTTGGCCGCCCGCCTGGAGAGCGAAATATGAGATCCCTGTTCAGATGTTCCTTTCTGATTCTCCTCATGGCTGCTGCCGCGCCTGCGGCGAACAACGAGGAGCTTTGGAGGCAGGCCGCCGAATATTACGACGCCGGACAGTATCGCCCGGCAATCGAAAATTACCAAAGGCTTCTCGAGCGCCAATTTGATAATGCGCAATTATATTATAACCTGGGCAATGCCTATTTCAAGGCGGGAGAGCTGGGGCATGCCATCTGGAGTTTCCGAAAGGCCCTTCGTCTCGACCCCGGTTTTAAGCAGGCCCGGACTAATCTCGAATACGCTCGTTCGTTCAACACCGACCAGGTTTCGATCGAAAGGCGCGGCTTTATTCTCGATATATGGGATTTTTTAAGCGGTTTACTGTCATCAAACGGGTACCTGATAATTCTCTCGCTGGCCTGGTGGGTGGCGGCGGCGCTGGTCATTTACAAACTCATTCGTCTTGAAAGCCCGTCATGGCTCTATTATTTGTTGATAGTTCCCCTGGTAATCATTATCTTTGCTTCGGCGTCGGCTGTCAGGCGGGTTAACGATGACAGGTTAACGCGCTGGGGGGTGATTTTGAGAGAATCTGCCGACATCCGGGAAGGTCCCGGCGTTGAATTCAACCGGCTCGAGGTCGGGCACGAGGGGCTTGAGTTCAAGATCCTCAGCGATAGAGAAAACAGCTACCTGATTGAGCTCGGGAACGGCCTCAAGGGCTGGGTCGACAAAGAAGCTGTGCTGGAAATTTGAAGCTGCTCAAATCAAAGAGATTTTGGGGCCTGCTCCTGACAGTGGTCCTGCTGGTCTACTGCTTTTACGATTTCAATTTTCACCAGGTATTGACAGCCATCTCCCAAATAAACTACTTGTATATCATTCCACTTGTTTTCCTCGAGGCCATAATCGCGTATATCAGGTCGTTGCGGCTGAAATTTATCATCGACCCCGTGAAAAAAATCAGGGCCAACGACCTTTATCCGATTTATTGCATCGGCATGATGACCAACCTGCTGATGCCCTATTTGACCGGCCAATTGGCGCGCATTTATCTTCTTAGTAAAAAGGGTCAGCTCAAAAAGACGTTTCTCCTCACAACCACCGTCCTGGAGGTTCTTTTCGACGGCATGGCGCTTCTAGGGATCACAATTGTTATGTCCATGTTTTTCGTGCTGCCCGATGAGTTTCGAGCCTGGCATTTCTTTGTCATCGGAGGGGTTGTCCTGGCAGCCTCGCTTGCCCTCATATTCCTCTCGCGCATGCGAAATGTCGGCTCCAGGCTCTTTCGAAAATTAAGCAGCATCCTGCCCGCGGCGGTGGAAAGAAAAATAAACGACGTCACGCACTCGTTCTTCTCTGCCCTCGAGACGCTCAAGAGCACCAAGCATTTCTTCCTGGTCTCTACGCTGTCGGTGATGTCGTGGGTGGCTCAGGCTGGCATGGTCTATCTCCTGGTCCTCGCCTTCGGATTCAATATCACGCTTTGGGGCGCGGTCATCATCACGGTTATCGTGACCATAATGATGATTGTCGTGCTGGCCCCGGCCAATATCGGCACATTTCAAGCTGCCACCATGGCGGCGTTGAAGCCGTTCGATGTGGTCAAGGCGCCGGCGCTGGCTTTCTCTTTCTTGCTCCACATTGCTGTTTATCTGCCGCCGATAATCCTGGGCGTTTTCTTCTCGTTTAAAGAGGGGCTGACTTTGAAGCAGTTGAGGGTCGAGGGTGAAAAGGCCGCCGAAGATATTGACACTATCGAAGCCATCGCTTCTACCGATAAGGCGCTGGAATCAAACTGAACAATTGAACGAAAACCGTCGTCAGGTGGTGCCAAAAGCTGCTTCTGACGCCTTGATTGCATCACATATTGTATCGGAATTGTGGACCTGACTCCTGCTGAAAATAGATATAAGGAATTGCCGTGACGAAATTCACAAGGACAAACATCATAAAACGGACCAGGACCATCGACAAAATACTGGCCGGGGAATATGGCCCCAAATCGCTTGTGACGAGATCCGAGCCGACCTCCGAGCTTATCCGCACCATCCTTTCGCAAAACACTAACGATAGGAACCGGGATAAGGCATTCGATGAGCTTCGCCGCAGATTCCCCTCATGGCGCGATGTCGCTGCCGCCAGCCCGAATGAAATAGCGAAAGCGATCAAGATAGGCGGGCTTTCGAAAATAAAATCAGGGCGGATCAGGAATATCCTTAATCAAATTGGCGAAGAATCATCCGATCTGACACTATCGTTTCTGGAAAGTATGCCGGACGAGGAAATCTGGGATTACCTGATTTCATTCAAAGGCGTCGGCCCGAAAACGGTCTCATGTGTCATGCTGTTCGCGCTTGGCAGACACGCCATGCCAGTTGATACCCATGTTCACCGTGTCGGACGGCGCCTGGGATTGATACCCGAAAAAATGAACGCCGAAGGGGCGCATCGCTGGTTTCTGCAGCTAAACCTGCCCCTGAATATCTACCAGCTTCATATTAACATGATATGGCACGGTCGATCACTCTGCAGGCCGCGCAACCCCAAGTGTCCGCCTTGCCCGCTCAAAAGACATTGCCTTTACTTCAGGGCGAATCCGGCCAGGAAGAAGCTCGGGAAATAACCCGGCAGGCGAATCACGCGACATGCAGCTGAGTAATTTAAGCCCTCAAGTAATGGTTGACATAGACAGGCCAGATGATTATTATTCTCCGCGAGAAAATTAGGCGAAGGTTGTGATGGATAATGTAAATGTGCTCAGGACTGGATTTTACGCGCTCGATTTCGCGCTTCCCGATACCAACGGCGACATATATAAATTGAGCGAACACCTCAAGGGAAACTTCGTCGCTGTCTGCTTTTTCCCGAATGGCGAGAATGAGAAGGTGAATACCTTCTTGAAAGACCTTAACCAGAGCCTGCCCAATTCGGCCTCGGGATTGCCTGTAAGCGTGGTCGGCATCTGCCCCAGGCGTGTAGACGACCTCAAGGAAATCAAGGAAAAACTAAAACTGAGTTTTCCGGTCCTCTCCGACCATCAGCTCCTGATATCGACCAAGTACCACGTGGTCGACAGCTGCGATATCAAACCTGCGGTTTACTTTTCGGTATTCGTCATTGATGATTACTGCCTGATCAGATTTCGGGCGAGCGAGGTGCCAGGCCTTTCGAAATATGTGCCCGAGGAATTCAGGGCGGCAGTGGCCAAAATTGTGTAGATTTTTATAAAACAATTGGCGAAATACCCCGTAAACGTATCAGTATAAGGGCCCCTGGCCCATATTTTGTAACTGGAATGAGGAGTATGATAAAGATCATAAATATGCGGAAAATCATAATAGGACTGACGCTAAGTATCATGATCTGGGGTGCGCCTCACGTATCAGCTCAGGATTCCCTGGTCATCGATTTAAGCAAGGCCTTCGACCTGGCCCTGGAAAGAAATGAGTCGATACTCATCGCCAAGAAGGAAATGGACAGGGCCAATGCCAGAATCATGGAGGCCGTAGCCGGAGCCCTGCCTCAGATAACCGGCGGCGTAACCTACCTCAGGAATTGGGAGATACCCACCGGTGTGTTCCAAATGGACAATGAGGTGGTTCGCTTCAAATTCGGGACCGAGAACAATTTCACGGCCGGAATAACCCTCAATCAGCCCCTATACTCCGGCGGCAGGACGCTGACAGCCTTGAAGATTGCCTCGTTGGCCAAGAAGCTTGTCAGACATTCGATCAGGCAGGCTACCCAGGACTTAAAATTCCAGGTCTACAATACCTTCTATGGCACCCTCCTGGCTCAAGACGTGCTGCAGGTTAATCTCGAATCATTGCGCCTTGCCGAGGATAACCTCGACCAGGTCCAGAAAATGTATGACCAGGGCGTATCCGCCGAATTCGACCTTTTGCGCGCCAGAGTAGCGGTGGCCAACCTTCAGCCGGCTGTGATCAAGGCCAGGAACGACGCCAAGATTGCTATGGATGCGCTTAAGAACATGCTCGGGATCGAGCTTGGTATGGCGGTCGATCTGGTGGCCGATTTCGACTCATCTAATTTCATACTCCCACCCGTCGATCGCGAGACGGCTGAACAGGAACTATTGAAAAACAGGCCCGAGTTGAATATGAGCGAATTGAACACCTCGATCAACAAGAAGCTCATTACGATGGCAAGCTCCGGCTACAAGCCTGTTCTCAACTTTTCGACATCCCTTCAGTACCAACGGCAATTCGATCGTGGCGGTGTCTTCGACCGCAGTTGGGATCGCAGCATTAACAGCGTGGTTTCGCTTCAGATCCCGATTTTCGATTCCTGGAGAACCCCCAGCCAGGTAAAGCAGGCCAAGGTCGAATACACTCAGAGCAGGCTCCAGGACCAGGCCGTCCGAAAAGCCATGATTTTGGATTTCGAGCAGAGCATGGGGCGTTACCTCGAGTCCAGGAATCGCCTGGCCGCGCAGGGGGATGCGGTGGAATTGGCGCGACGAGGTCTGGCGATTGCCAACGTGAGATTCGAAAGCGGCGTAGGCACCCAGCTCGAGGTGGCCGACGCCCGCTTATCGTTATCAGTAGCAGAGATAAATAGGGCATCTGCCTATCATGATCTGGCCATAAGTTACGCGGCCCTCCTGAGATCATTGGGCAGAGACATAAATCCGTGACGCATGGGAACGAGGAACGACATGAAAAGACCGAATAATATCATAATATTGAATTTGCTGGCGATGGCGGTATTATCCTGCGGAGGCAAAAAGCAGGAGGTCGCGGTTGAGGAAAAACCGGTGCCCGTAACTGTCGCCCCGGCCGCCTTCTCCGATATCACCGTCAGCAAAACCTATACAGGCACCCTCGAGGGTTGGAAGCAGGCCAGAATCTACGCCTCGATACCCGAAGCCGTGGTGGAATTACCATTCGCGGAGGGGAGCGAGGTGCAAGCCGGGCAGGCAGTCATTGTGCTGGACAGAGAAGGGCCGGCCTCGCACCTCAGGCAAGCCCAGGCCGTATATCAAGACGCCAAGGATAATTTCGAAAAGATGTCGCGGCTCTATGAACAGGGCGCCATCTCCGAACAGACCTTCAACAACATGAAGACCAACCTCGATGTCGCCAGGGCCAATTACGAGGCCGCCCGTCAGCAGGTGGAATTGACAAGTCCAATCTCCGGTATCCTGACCGATCTGGCCGTAAATATCGGTCAATACGTGCCGCTCGGCGTTCCGCTGGCAACCATTGCCGAGACCGGCGAGATGCGCATGACCTTATATGTTGATGGCCAGAGCGCCACATTCCTCAAGGCCGGTCAGAAGGCACGTATCTCTGTTTCCTCGGTAACCGGTGTCGATACAGTTTTCGAGGGCTCTGTATGGGAGGTGGCCCGCTCGGCCGATCCCGAGACAAGGCTGTTTCGAACGGAGCTTCATATTGATAATCGACAGGGCATGTTGAGCCCCGGCATGTTCGCCCGTGCCGTTATCGTAATCGAGAGGTTGACCAACGTTCTCACGGTGCCCAGAGAGGCGGTATTTTTCACCGAGGGCATTCCCAAAGTTTATGCCGTTGGCGAGGGGAATCGGGCCCTGGAGCTGAGCATCGAGGTCGGTCAGAGCACGCTTGAGCGATATCAGGTCATCTCGGGTCTTAACGAGGGTCAAAAAGTCATTGTCCTCGGCCGCAATCAAGTCGAAAATGGAAGCCTCGTGAAAGTGATGGAGGATATAAACGCCATCACCGACGCGCCAGAGGAAACCAGGGATAGTTAGAATATGTATTTATCCAATACGGCAATAAAGCGTCCGGTGTTCGCCACTATGGTCATCCTGGCCCTGGTGGTGCTCGGTATTGTGTCGTATAACCAGATGAATGTTGACCTTTTTCCGGATATTGAATTCCCCTTCGTAGTTATCACGACGATCTACCCTGGCGCGGCGCCGGAGGCGGTGGCAACCGATGTTACGCAGAAAATTGAGGACGCGGTTAATCCAATCGCCGGAGTCAACCATATTACGTCGACCTCATATGAGGGCGTTTCTCAGATATTTATAGAATTCACGCTGGAAACAAAAGCCCCGGAGGCGGCCCAGGAAGTGCGCGAAAAAGTCGCAGCCATAAGGTCCGACCTGCCCCTGGACATTGAGGCTCCCCTTATCCAGCGCTATGACCCCGAGAGCAGGCCGATAATATCGCTGGTCATGTCGGGCAACCGCTCGCAAAGGGAGTTGACCACGATCGCCGACAAGATTGTCAAAAGGCAGCTGGAATCAATTGAGGGCGTTGGCGCAGTCGAGATTGTCGGCGGCAGCGAACGTCAATTCCAGGTTATGCTCGACCTCGATGCCATGAACGCGCGGATGATCACGTTCCAGGAGGTGTCCTCTGCCATTGCGGGATCAAATTTCGAACTACCTGCCGGCCGCCTGGACCGACCCGGAAACGAAATTCTTGTGCGCACCATGGGGCGTTTTTCCTCCATCGATGATATCAAGGATGTTGTCGTCAAAAATTCCAATGGTAAGGTTATCAGGCTTGCCGATATTGCCAGCGTATATGACGGTATCAAGGATCAGCGCAGCCTGTCGCGATATAACGGCGCGGAGGCTGTCACCCTGCAAATCTCACGGCAATCCGGGGCCAACACGGTCAGGGTCGCCGAGTCCGTCAAAGAGGAGCTAAGCAGCATTCGCAAACAGCTCCCCGCCGGAGTCGGTGTCGACGTTGCTCAGGATAATTCGATCTGGATTAAGGATTCGCTGCAGGACGTACAAATGACAATCCTCTACGGCGGCGCCCTGGCGATCCTGTGCATATTCCTATTTCTGGCCAACGTCCCGGCCACGATTATTTCGGCAATCGCGATCCCGACCTCAATCGTTTCGACATTCATATTCATGAGGGCGCTGGGATTCACTCTCAACATCATGTCGCTTTTGGGATTGTCATTGGCGGTAGGACTCCTGATCGACGATGCCATAGTGGTCATAGAAAATATATATCGCCACATGGCCCATGGCGAGTCGCCAATCGAGGCGGCCCGCAATGGGACATCCGAAATTGGCCTGGCGGTCATGGCGACTACCTTCTCGATCGTTGTGGTGTTTGTGCCGGTGGCGTTCATGTCCGGCATTGTGGGGCGCTTTTTCTATCAGTTCGGGCTGACCGTGGCGGTGGCCGTGATGGTATCGCTGTTCGTGGCATTTACGTTGACCCCGATGATGTCATCGCGATTCCTGCGCCAGGAACAGCACCTGTCCAAGAACACCCGAAATCCCATAAAGCTT
>Ga0315284_10008713_pt1 | contig 14481 bp, 14 predicted proteins | sample YL17G09_16_MG_FD_203696 | JGI IMG/M metagenome (GOLD analysis project Ga0315284, IMG submission 203696) | Sediment microbial communities from Yellowstone Lake, YNP, Wyoming, USA - YL17G09_16 | ecosystem: Environmental > Aquatic > Freshwater > Lake > Sediment | place: USA: Wyoming | collected... | reverse complement strand
GGGGGTGAGCAGGCAGGCTGCAAGCTATTCAGGGGGCTGGATTTTCGGGCAAGTCGACCTGCTCCTGGCCACTCCCAGCCCCAGGCACTCGCCCAGCCCTTCCGGGGGGTGACGGATGATCCCCCCTGCAGGCCGTGAGAGATTTCCATTTGAAACTTTCCGCGCGGCCCGGTAGAATGAAGGTTTGTTTGCTAACTGAGAAGGAGTTCTATGAAGCAGGGGATCCATCCGAAGTACCACGAAGTGACGGTGGTCTGCGCGTGTGGGAACACGTTCAAGAACCGCTCGACTCACAAAGGCGACATGCTGCGCCTTGAAATTTGTTCCAATTGCCATCCGTTCTACACCGGCAAACAGAAGCTGATTGATAGCGGAGGTCGGGTGGAACGGTTCCAACGCAAGTACGCTGGATTTAAGAAGAAGAGCGAAGCGGCCCAGGCAGAGCAGAAAACCCCCGCACCAGGAAACTGATCCGGGGCACGATCATTCCGGGCCGGACGCCCTGGATACCCGCGACGCCGACCCGTCTGCAAAGATACAAACGCACGCCGGGGGCGCGCGGTGTGCTGGCGAGACCATCGGCAGCAATTCTCCGCCGTCTGGTGGGGGGCTGAATTGCCAGGCGTTGACGGAGACTTCCTGTACGACGTTCAGCGCTGGTGGCATCAACGCCTGCCACAGGAGAATCCCATTGGCAAGCGCTCCGCCACGCGACATTTACCTCACCAAACCTAAAGTCTACGTGGTGGGCCGCCAGACCCTTGTCGAGAGTGAACTGGCGCGTTTCCTCCAGGACGAGGGCCTCGTCTTTACCACCGACACCAACGTGGCCGCCGAAATCCTTGCCGAAGTGGCCGGCCGCACCTGCTACATGTCCTTCGGCAAAGGCCGTAAGTCCAGCCGCGAATATCTTGAGAACATTCTCACCTCGAAGCACGGCAGCGTGCTGGAACACGCCGTCTGGTGCTTGTTGATTGCGGGCGTCAGCCGCGCGCTCACCCACGAACTAGTCCGCCACCGCGCCGGTTTCGGTTACTCCCAACTCTCGCAGCGCTACGTGGACGAAAGCGAGGCACGCTTTGTGGTGCCGCCGCTCTACCTGGAGAACCCGGCGCTGCGCCGGAAGTGGCAGGAGACCATGGAGGTCATTCGCAAGGCGTACGTCGAGCTGGCCGAGGCCGCTGCCGAGCATGTGGCGGAAAAGCACCCGGAACTCTCGCCGCGCGACCGCCGCAAGTGGGGCCGCCAAGCGGCCCGCTCAGTTCTGCCCAATGCCACCGAAACCAAAATCTTCGTGACCGGCAACGCCCGCGCCTGGCGACATTTCCTTGAACTCCGCGGCAGCCCCCATGCCGACACGGAGATCCGATTGCTGGCGGCCGAAGTCTGCCGTGTCCTGAAAAAGGAAAGCCCGAACATCTTCCACGATGTCGAGGTATGCGCCGACCCCGATGGCCTCCCCGCCGTCCGCGTGACTCACTCCAACGTGTAGGAGCACGTTGAGCGCCCTCTTCTCGCATCTGTCTCACCCTTCGCCCCGGCCCCAGGGGGGTGATTCCGGGCCGGGGTATGCTATGACATAATGTCCTATTCTGGCCGGAAAACCCCTCTGCGCCAGCCATCCAGCCCTCCGGTACGCAAAAAAGCGCCTTTTTCCGGCTTCCGGGGCCCCAAATTCGCCCTTCTGACCCCCCTTTTCCCGCCCAAAGCCCCCGAAAATCACCCCTTTTCGGCCCATTTCCGCGCCCTCGGTTTCGGACATACTGCCCGTGATTATCCCGATCGCCTTCAGCCTTCCGCCAATTATTCATAGAACGTACAAATATATGACAAGCCCCTTGCAATTTCGTACACATGATGTATAATTGTCACCATGCGAAACGAAGGACTTCCAACACTGCAGGAAGTGGAGCGAGAACTTCGTGAGATTGCGGCCAGGATAGAAAGGCTGAAGTCCCGTCAGGATGATCTTGTCAAGTTTCGGGAATCCGCCTTGCGTCTAATCTCAATCAGGCATGGAAATCTTGCTTCCAGCGTAGAAACGCCAGAGACATCTGTGCCAAGAGCAGAGAAGCAGGTATTTAAGGGTAGGGGCAACCCCATTGTAAAAGCAGCATTTGAAATCCTGTCTACTGTGGAGGCACTAGACGTTCCATCGTTGATTCGGAGAATGCAGGCGAAAGGCGTTAGCGTTTCGGAAGGCAACAAGAAGGACTCTAACCGGGTCTATATCTATCTGCGGCGCAGACCCGATCTATTTGAGAGGAAACACCGAGGTCATTGGAGTGTCGTTAGGAAGGATCCAATGGAATCGGCCAGCGTACAACGTTGACCAGGCGAATTCGCTGGCCGCTGATCTTGCGCAGTCAAAGGTAAAACAGGAGGTAAGCAATGGCACTTGTGAAAAACGTTGAGAAACACATCTGGGATATCGAAGGCTTTGACGTCATCATCCGGCATGGGGATGGCCGAGACATGCGTGCAGACAGGACCGGCATCCCAATGTATGGCTTCTTTCGGATGGCGAAGGACACGATGACCGTATTCACCTGGAAGCAGCAACGCTTCTATCCGAAGTATCCAGGGCTAGAAGTCGATGTTCTTCAAGGCGACAACCAATCCGCACCCGGTAACACCCTGCTATCCTCAGTGCGAGATTCGTACTCGGAAAGCTAATGGCCTGAACCAGCAAGGGCAGAGTTTCGCGAGCTGGCGCAGAGCGCAGCAAGCTCGCGCAGACCTGTTGTCCAAGGTTCGCGGCTTTTCACGACCGCACGCACAAGAATCGCAGACCTCTGAGATGATGCGCTACCCACTGACGGTTGGTTGTGAGATTTCTGTCGCCCGCTGACGCGGGCTGAAGCGTTAATAACTGCCGCTTCCCCACGGCTGTCGCCGTGGGCCACAATCTACCGGCCCTGGCGGGCCTGAGGCACTCGAAGCCGCGCGGCGGCGGAAGAATGTCGGCCCATGCGATGAAGACTTCCTGATGTGTATCCGCTACCAGCCGCCTAGCGGCGACCGAATGTGGCCCATGGCGTAAGCCATGGGAAAAGGATGCTGACAGAGGATGGAGCCCCGTCCGGGGCGAAAGCCAGGTAGCCATCAGACCTCGCCTTTGGTCTGCGGCTTGTCCACGATGAATCAAGAAAAAGCCGCGGACCTACCGAACAGGTCCGCGCTACCGGTTGGCGCTTCCGTCGGGATAGCCGAGGCTGCGGCACCCAAGAAAAGGATTCCGCTATCCTCCAGGAATGGAGAGTTGTCTGAAAAAGCTGGTTTTGGATGCCGAGGCGACAGGCTTTCAGGACCCGGAAAAGGGCGGTTGGGAGCCGGTGGGACCGTCTGGGAGAAAAACCCTGCCCGGAGGTCTCGACTGGAGGCAAACCGGTGTATACTCGCAACCCCCGGGAGGCCAAAGAACTAATTCCGGTTGATATCGCTTCCGCTGAGCGGGAGGGGACATGCCGTATTAGTTTGACCGTTTGACCGGCACGTCGTGTGGTTGGAAGGTATCCTGATGCCGAAATATTACGACGCGAGGCAATTTGTCACAAAGACCGATGAGGATCTCCTGGCGATCTGGGAACAACAGTAAGACTACGTGCCGGATGTCGTTGAGATAGTCAGGACTGAGCTGCTGAGAAGAGGGGTCACCCTAACGCAGGCCCCACAACCAACGGCGAAGGCGCTACAGTCAGGAGGACTGCCCACTCAAACCTCATCATCCCAAGGACGTCAGATTATCGAAGGCCGCTTGCCGCCAGGAGGGCGTCCAGGTGTGCGTAACATCACACTCCAAATCGGACATGAAAAGGACGTGCACGTTGAACCGGGAATTGCGTCTACTAGATGGACATTTGAGCATCAGCTCTTTGCCCTTACTGTGGAGTTAGGAAGCCTTCCTTTTGGCCAACGTGATAGGACTGTTGAAGCACGTTGTCCGTATTGTGCCTTGGAGCCAAGGTCTCCGTCCCTCTTCCTAACACTGAGCGAGCGGACTGTGGTACGGCTCCAACAGGACGGGTACACCCCTGAGGTTCTGGCCCGCCTTCGTCGGCATGTTATTGGATCCTTCATTCCCGATATGGCTGTTCGTGCCATAGCTGGCGTGGCCTTGCTCTATGTATTCCTGTGGGTCGCTTTGGCTCGTCTCTTCCCGCTCCTGTCCGACAGTTCGCGACCGTTCCGCGATGTGCAGGGGGCTCTGGTTCTTCTGGTCTTCGCGGGAGTATTGGGCGTATTCGCGTTCGTTTTGCTGAAAAATAGCCAAAGCAGGTAGCGCAGACCTGTTCTGTAGGTCTGCGGCTTGTCCACGATGAATCAAGAAAAAACCGCGGACCTACCGAACAGGTCCGCGCTACCCAACTACCCAACTGCGCTATCAAGGCCCGCGGGCCGCACCTTGGAGAAGATCATGCTGACAAGACGAGGCGATTCGTCTTTACTGTTGCAGATCCTCGATCAGGGATACCAGTGCCGGGCGTGGCATGGGCCGAATTTGCGGCAATCGCTGCGCGGAGTCTCAGCCCAGGCAGCGGCCTGGAGGCCCGCGCCTGCCCGACACAACATCTGGGAAATCGCGCTGCACGCGGCGTACTGGAAATATGCCGTGCGCCGGCGGCTGCGTGGCGAGAAGCGCGGATCGTTCCTGCTCCCGGGCAGCAACTGGTTCAAGCGTCCCGTCGAGTTGAGTGAGAAGGCGTGGCGCGCGGACCTGGCTCTGCTGGAAGCGGAGCATGGCAAGTTGCGCGAAGCCTTGATCGACTACGTGGCAGGCAAGACGCGACCGTTACCGGCGGGGCATATCTTCGGCGTGGCGTTCCACGACATCTACCATGCGGGCCAAATCCGCCTGCTGCGCCGGTTGCAGAGCAGGTAGCAAGGTAGCGCGAACCTGTTGTCCAAGGTCCGCGACTTTTCACGACGGCACGCACAGGAACCCCAGACCTCTGAGAAGCGAGGTCCGCGCTACGCGCTATTCAATTGCCAGATGGCGAAGTTCAAGGCTGCGGCGTAGGTAACCCAGGCGACATAAGGAATCATAAGCCAACCGGCGGCCCTGGACACCGGCCAGAACTTACTGGTCGTCGCCGCAATCGCCACCCAGAGCAACACGATTTCGGCAAAAGCCCAGGCGGGCATTCGCAGCCCGAAGAAAATCCCAGACCAAGCGATATTCAGCCCCAGTTGAATGGCGAACAGGATCAGCGGCACTCTCGCCGCCGCCCATCCGGCGCGGCTCCAAACCAGCCAGGCGGCGATTCCCATCAGGCAATACAGGGCCGTCCAGGCGGGAGCAAAGACCCAAGCTGGAGGCGTCCACGCTGGCTTGCTTAAAGTCGGGTACCAGGTGGCCACCGATCCGATGTTAAACCGGGAGCCGACAAATCCTGCCCCAAGACAAAGCGCCACCGAAACAATTAACCCAATTGGCTGTCGCAGGTGATTCATGGCGGTTTCTCCAATCTGATGGTCTTCTCACCTGAACCTTGCCCTATGACGTGATATCTGGGTTCAGTCGGTAGCCACGGTCAATTCGTCGGGTGAATTGACCGTGGGTTCTTTACATCGGAAATCACAAAAGCCCACGGTCAGAAGAGCCCTGACCATGGCTACCCGCTGCCCTATTTATTTTTCCCCGCGAAAGCCAGGTAGCGCATCAGACCTCCGATATTGAGGTCTGCGGCTCGTCCACGATGAATCAAAGAAAGCCGCGGACCTCCACAGCAGGTCTGCGCCAGCCAGCGAGTCATTCTTTCAAGAGAGTTGATGGGCATCTAAATGGTAAAGGCGGCCTTGCGGTAGCGATCCATGTGCTCGAGGAACTCGTGATTGTGGGGCTCGAGTTCGAGGGCCCGGGTCTGTATACGGATGGCTTCCGCGAGGTTCTGGTTGGCGTAGTGTGCTTCCGCTAGCGTATCAATGAACCCGGCCTCCTTCCATCCAGTCAATTCAACCGCCTGCTGGGCGTGCGCGAGCGCCAGCCGGGGATTCTTGTACTTTGGGTCATCGCTGGTCGCATAGAGCCAGGCGAGGTTGTTGTGGGCCACCGCAACGTTGGGCTGCTGCCGCAGTGCCTCGTCGTAGAATTGGATGGCTTCGGGATAGAGCTTTTGCTCGGCGCAGAGATCAGCCAGCATCAAGACACCATCGAGCGTCCGTGGGGTCTTCTTAATGACGGCCTCGAGAAGCTGCTGCGCTTCGGCCACCTCACCCTTGCGCTGCAAAGATGCTGCCAGTCCCAACTGCGCTTGCGGCAACTCGGGACTCAGGCGCAGCGCCTCGCGATAGGTTTGCACAGCCTCATTGATCTGGCCACGTTGAAGGTATAAAGAGCCGAGGTGCAAAAGGGGGCGTTCATCGCGCGGCGCGCGTCTAGCCGCTTCTTTGAACCGCTCGAGGGCTTTTTCGGACAGGTTCTGCTCCCGCAGGTGCTGGCCTGCCACCAGCAGGCGGGTCACTGATCGCGAGGTCCAGTAACTATTCGCCGTGGCGGCCATGGCGAGGGCCACGACCAGCACCGGGATGGCGGCGGCCGTCTGGGACGGGGGCTTCTCGTAGGCGCCGGGTAGGCGATCACCTCCGGGCGGTGAGAATAGCACCGGGAGGGCGAGGCCGCAGACCAAGCCGCCGATGTGCCCCCAATTGTCGATACCGGGGATAACGAAGCCGAATATCAGGTTGAGTACGATGAACGGGAGGATTCCCCTGCCGAAGGCACGCCCCCACCGAGGCGGCACGGCATAACGGTGGAGTAGACCGGTGGTCAACATGGCGCCGGCGATCCCGAAGATCGCACCGGAAGCGCCCGCGGCGACGTTGCTTGACATCCGCATCGAAAGAAAAGAGCTGCCCACGCCGCAGGCCACGTAGAGCAGGGCGAAACGGCCGTAGCCGTACACCCGTTCCAAAATCGGACCCAGGATGTAGAGCGCGTAGCTGTTGACCAATAGGTGCAGCCAGCCGATGTGCAGGAACATTGGCATCACCGCGCGCCAGTATTCACCGCGATGGAAATAGGGGGCGTAAGAAGCGCCGAAATCCAGCAGGACTTCAGAGTTGGTGGAGCCGCCAGCCAGCGTCATCAGCAGGAAGATGAAAATGTTAAGACCCAGGATTACGTAGGTGGCGACCGGCCAGTAGCGGCGGATTGTGATCTGGGGGATCCCGTTCGAGATGACGATGATGGGTTCGTCAATCATAGTTATTCCGGGCACGCTTGGCGCGCTGCACCCTTTCCAGGCGCGCGCGGCAAGTCAGCCACCGAGCGCAGCAGTTGAGGTCCGGGGCAGGTCACCGGCCCGAAGAATTCACGCACTCTACATACGGGAGACTGTCTGGATGAATTCCTCAATCGGAAAAGCACGACAAGTTTCAAACGCTACATTGCCTTGTTTTCCCGTGGTTACGGAGACTTCCAGGGCCGCTTGGTCGCCGGGCAAATCGACGATGATCACGTAATCGTAGCGGCCGAGGGTCGCGTACTCGGCAATCAGCTTTCCTCCCTTGCTCCCCAACAATTGCTTGAAAGACTCGATGCGCTTCCCGGCTTCCTTGATCTCGGCGATCCCTTGGGGAGTCAGCTTCGCCAGGTAGATGTAATTTGCCATGCGCCTCTCCTTTTCTTGATGGGCGTGACCGCAAAACTCAGTGTCACGTGCTGAAAGGTTCCTTTTTGTTTACTCCCTCGGCTGGAATAACCCGGTCTTTTCGCTTGCCCCAGTCCGGCAAGGGACTTCTTCATCCGACCCGATCCCGACCTGCACAAGCCTGAAATCCTAAGCTGATTTCGGGCGCGGCCCACGTTTCGGCGGGTTGAACCGGATCGTGACCGGAAACTGGGCGACCACCGGTTTCCAGTTTAGACGGAATGGCCGGTAACGCCAGTGCTTTTTCACGGTGTTGCGAGCTAGCCTGTGCAGTTCCGGCGGGCCCGATATCGGTTCAAGGTGGCAGATCACTCCCCGGCGGTCCACCGTCACCCGCAAAACCACCGGCTCGGCCAGGGCCAAGTGGTTCGGCGTGGCCGGGAGTTCGGGATCGATTTTCGCCAGTAGATGCGTGGCCGCCGTGTGTTCGTCCAGGAACACGGCGGGCCTTTCGCGGCACTGAGCCCAACCCAGTTGTGCCGCACCCAGCAGGACGAATAGGACGCTGCCACCCAGATAGAGTCGCCGCACCCCACGGGGGCTTCGCAGGCGCGTGAACCGGCAAAATAGCACGCCCACCATCGGCAAACCTTGAGTCCTCTCGAGGGGATTATACCACCCTGGTTACTCTCGCTGGCTCCGGACCGATCGTCTTGTAAACGGCTGAGTCACGATACCCGCATCATCATGGGGAGGGTGGTCTGGCTGCCGGTCCTTCAGGTGCAACGACACCGAATGACCCTGGTGTCGTGTCGCAGAAGTTCATGGCCTAATTCCGGGGGCTTTTTGGAGTGCGGCGGCTTGCCGCCGCTTTCACCCCGCCGGAGCTTGCTCCGGCGGGAACTCCGTGATTCTGCGGAAGCAAGCTTCCGCGCGCCAAAGCGGGAGCAAGCTCCCGCACTCCAAACAACCAACATCCACACGCTAAATAGCTATGCAACGAACTTACGAGACATGACCCTAGCGTAGTGCGTCAGTAATATTGGTACTTGTAGCGCCGCCCTTTAGGGCGGCACCTGCCCGGCTGAAGCCCGGCGCTACCGCAGAAACCACGCGCATCAAAGGCACCACGAATTGAGACGCCCTACCCTAGCTTCCAAAGCCGTAGCATGGCGGCGAAAACTTTTGCCTTTGCAAGTGGCGATTTTATGCGTACCATGTTTGTGGGCGTGTTGGTTTATGGGAGGGGTCAGTTGGTACGAGCGACCAGCAGGTATCCGTCTCTGGGGCTGGACGGCACCGCCGGAAATGTTGGGCCGATCTTTACATCTCAATAATTTATCGGCACTATAAAAACTTCTTTCTGAATGTTTGAGGGGAAGACTGTGTATAGTGGGTCTTCCTGAGTAATCCAGAAAAAGCAACCGAGGAAAGTCTATGAGCATCAGCCAACTTGCAAGATCGATAAGTGAATCACCCACCCTCAAGCTGAACGAAACGGCGGCGCTGCTAAGAGAAAAGGGCGAGCCTGTCATTCACCTTGGAGGTGGCGAACCCAAAAGTAAGTCGCCCATCGACGCCATCGTCAACTGCGCCACCCAGTTGAACACGGGCGATGTGAAGTACTCGCCGGCCGATGGGATTCCGGCTCTCAAGAAGGCCGTCATTCGTTACACCGAGGAGCACTACCATCGGCTGGTCGCGCCGGACAACGTGATCGCCTCCGGGGGGGCGAAGCAAGCCATCATGGTGCTTCTCTACACGATCCTCGATCCCAAGGATGAAGTAATCATCCCGGCCCCCTATTGGGTGAGCTATCCGGAGATGGTCAAGCTGGCGGGCGGCGTCCCGATCATCGCCACGCCGGAGGATGGCACCTTCCATCCCACCGTCAAGGAGGTTGGGGAGCTGGTCGGGTCCTACACCAAGGCCATCATCATCAATAGTCCCAATAATCCTTGCGGCGTCATGTACTCGGCGGAGTTTATCGCCGGCATGGTGGAGTTGTGTGAGAAGAAGAACCTCTACCTCATCATGGACGACATCTACAACCGGCTCGTCTATGACGGCAAGACCTCCCCGAACGCTTATGATTTCGCCAAGGTTCCTCCGGAACAGTCGAAGCTCGTGATTGTCAACGGCATCTCCAAGATGTACGCCATGACCGGCTTCCGCATTGGCTGGGCCATCGGCAACCGCGAACTCGTCGGGGTGATGGGCAACATCCAGTCGCAGCAGACCTCGGGACCGGCGACGCCCTCGCAATGGGCGGCCGTGGGGGCGCTGAACGGAGTACAGTCCAGCGTCGAGAGCCTGCGCCTGTCGCTGGAGAACGCCCGTACCGTGATGGTCGACCGGTTGAAGGCTTTCACCGGCGTCAAGGTGACCAAGCCCGACGGCACCTTCTACTGCTTCCCGGATTTCAGCGCTTACATGAAGAGCTCGCAGAAACTATCGGAGTTTCTCCTGGAGAAGGTGCGGGTGGTCACGGTGCCGGGTAAGGAGTTCGGCTTCGAAGGCCATCTGCGGCTCAGCTTCTGCGGCACCATCAAGGACATCACCGAAGGCATCGAACGGATCAAGTGGGCTTTGGATCCCAACTCACCGAATGAGATCTACCTGGGCGGGAGAAAGCTTGTGAGGGACTGGCTATGAACATATACATCGACGTCCAATCACCTGCCGTCAAAGAGGCCGGGCAAGCCGCCAGCATCTACGGGCTTGAGAACCACGGCCTGAGCCAACTGCGCCGAGTTTACTGGAATCTGCCGACCCCGGCGCTTTACGAAGAGATCATCCACCGGTCCGAAGGGCGACTTTCTCACCTGGGCCCCGTGTTGGTGAGTACCGGTCAGCACACGGCGCGGGCGGCGGCTGACAAATTCGTGGTGCGGGAAGAGACCACGGAGAATCACGTCTGGTGGGGGCAGTACAACCGGCCCTTCAACCCGGAGAGCTTCAGCATGTTGCACGCCCGCTTGCAGGGCTACCTGCAAGGCCGGGATGTTTTCGTCCAGGATTGTTACGCCGGCGCCGATCCGGATCACCGCCTGCCCATTCGCATCATCACGCAACGGGCCTGGCACAGCCTGTTCGCCCGCACCATGTTCCTCAAGATCAGGAACCTCGAGGCCTTGAAGAAGCACGTCCCGGACTTCACGATCATTTGTGTGCCTGGGTTCCAGGGCTCTCCGCTCATCGACAGCACCCGGTCGGGCACGTTCATCATCATCAATTTCCGCGAGAAGCTGGCGCTGATTGGCGGTTCCAGCTATGGCGGTGAAATCAAGAAGACCATCTTCACCGTCCTCAATTTTCTGCTGCCGCTCGAGGGTGTCCTGTCCATGCATTGTTCGGCCAACATGGGGGCCGACGGGGACGTGGCGCTCTTCTTCGGGCTTTCCGGCACGGGCAAGACCACCCTTTCCGCTGATCCCAAGCGGCGCCTCATCGGTGACGATGAACACGGCTGGGGCGATAACGGCGTCTTCAATTTCGAGGATGGCTGCTACGCCAAGGTCATCCGTCTTTCTCCAGAAGCCGAACCTCAGATCTACTCGATCACCCGCCGGTTTGGGACGATCCTGGAAAACGTGACGATGGACCCCCTTTCCCGGCGCCTCGATTTGAACGACGACATCGTTACGGAAAACACCCGCGCCGCTTATCCCTTGAACTACATCCCCAACGCCGTGCCGGAAAAGATGGCGGGGCATCCCCAGAACGTCATCTTCCTGACCTGCGATGCCAGCGGCGTGATGCCGCCGATTGCCAAACTGACGCCGGACCAGGCCATTTATCACTTCATCTCCGGCTACACCAGCAAGATTGCCGGCACGGAGATCGGTCTCGGCGTCGAGCCCGAGGTGACCTTCAGCACCTGCTTTGGCGGCCCGTTTATGGTGCATCACCCGTACGATTACGCGGAGCTGCTGAAGAAGAAGATGATCAAGCACGGGGTGAATTGCTGGCTGGTGAATACTGGCTGGACCGGCGGCTCGTTCGGCGTGGGTAAGCGCATCAGCATTCAATACACGCGCGCACTGCTGAGCGCCACGCTGAGTGGCAAACTGGTGAAGGTTGATTACGCCAAGGATCCGATCTTCGGGTTTGACGTCCCGAAGCACTGCGAGGGCGTACCGCCTGAAATCCTCGACCCGGCCAATACCTGGCCGAGCCGCGAAGAATACTTCCGCAAGTACGACGGCCTGGCCGCGCGCTTCATCGAGAACTTCAAGCTCATGATGGACGGTTGCCCCGCGCACATCGTGGAATCCGGCCCCAAGCGGCTCGCCACGCTTCCCAAACGAAAGTAGCGGGCTCCGGCCACACCCGACCTCCTGCTTGACCTGTATCGAGACCCTCGCCCTGGAGTGAGATCCAGGGCGAGAGTTCCCCCTTCGAATGTCCTTGCCCGGGAACAACTTCACCGCATGAGGTAGCGCACCTATGAAGTGGCGTGAATAGACAATTCTTGCTATGCTTTCCGCGTGGTGATGATTCCCCAGAATTAGGTCCAGCATGCGGGCTGCGATTTTAAAACAGGATTCTTTCCCATTTGGCACCATCGTCCGCGAAGACCGCGAGACCTCATCCACGTTTCTTGATAACCTCTCACTTCCTATCCACAGATGGTTTCGTTATTCAGCCGGATTCTCTGCACTTTGGGTGCGGGAATTGATCGAGCAACAAAAGGCACAAGGGAGAACCAGAGTCCTGGATCCCTTTGCTGGTTCTGGCACTGTACTTCTGGAAGGTGAATCGTGTGGGATGGAAGCTATCGGCATTGAAGCCCATCCGTTCGTTGCGCGTACGGCCAGAGCGAAACTAAATTGGCGGGAGAGCCCGAAGGGATTCTGTGACTTCGCCCTTGACGTTCTCGGAAGAGCGAGGAAGACACGGCCCAACACAGAAAAGTACGCAGATCTAATGGGTAGATGTTTTCCGCCCGAAACGTTAGGTCGCTTGGACTCCTTACGCGCGGTTTGGGAGGACAGCGCCGATGGCTCCGCGTTTTCTGAACTTACATGGTTTGCCTTGATGTCAATTCTCAGAGAATGCTCTCCGGTAGGAACGGCGCAATGGCAGTATGTGCTGCCTCGAAAGACGAAGAGCAGGGTGCTTGACCCGTTTGTGGCCTTCGAAGCCAAGGTTTACTTGATGTCCAGTGATATGGCACGGCGGCAAACAGAACCAGGTGGGGCAAAGGCAATCCTCTACCAGGGCGATGCGCGGAAGTGTCCTTCCGTTCCCGACAATTGGGCAGACTTGGTTATAACCTCCCCCCCCTACAGCAATAATTATGACTACGCTGACGCAACCCGCCTGGAGATGACTTTCTTTGGAGAGGTTCAGGGCTGGGGAGACTTGCAGGAAGCAGTGCGGAAGTATCTTGTCCGCTCCTGTACGCAGCATGTGGCGAGTCTTAACGGCGAGACAGGTAACATAATTAGTGACCCGATTCTTCAGCCTATTCGCGAGGAACTTGCGCAGACCTGCGGGCAACTGGAAATCGAACGAGAGAAACACGGGGGTAAGAAACCGTATCACACGATGGTCGCTGCTTACTTTCAGGATCTGGCTAATGTGTGGGCTGCCTTGCGGCGTGTAGCCGGCAAGGGTTCGCTGGTTTGTTTTGTCATTGGGGACTCCGGACCGTACGGCGTATACGTGCCGGTTGATAGGTGGCTGGGTGAACTGGCCGTCGCCGCCGGTTTCGAGGGTTTTTCCTTTGAGAAAATACGCGACAGAAATGTCAAGTGGAAGAACCGAAAACATCGTCTTCCTCTCCATGAGGGGCGTCTCTGGGTACGAGGATAATAATGGCGAAATCTCCCGCCCACAAATTTGGCCAGATTATTGGCAACGTGGTTGAGACCGCGGTCGAACCATTACTGGAGCAATTTGCCCACGAGCAGGGGCTCTATCTCGACAAGAAAGGGCGGCGGGCTGCAAGAAGCGGACGGAAGGTGACGTGGACCGACTCGCATGGAAACAGGCACGATTTGGATTACGTGCTGGAGAGAGGCGGAACGGCTGCCAGGATTGGCACCCCTGTTGGCTTCATTGAGTCCGCTTGGCGGAGATACACCAAGCACTCTCGAAACAAGGCTCAAGAAATACAGGGCGCCATAATGTCGCTGGTCGAAACGCACGCCAGCGTTCGTCCTTTCTTTGGAGCGATACTCGCGGGAGTCTTTACTGACGGTGCCTTGGGCCAACTGCGATCCCTCGGATTCTCTGTTCTCTATTTCCCCTACGATACTGTCATAAAGGCTTTTGGCCGTGTCCGAGTAGACGTGCGATTTCAGGAGGGCACCCCCGATGCGGAGCTTGCGAGACGGGTTCGAGCGTGGCAGAAGCTATCCGAAGGCCGACGGCTGGAGGTGTCAAAGAGCCTGGTCCGTATCAATGCGGAACCAGTCCAAAGCTTCATGAACTCATTGGCGATGTCTGTAACGAGACGCGTCGAGTCGGTTCGCGTCCTTCCTCTACATGGCCGCTCCGTCGAGTTGGTTTCAGTTGACGAGGCGATCACTTTCATCAAGGGCTATGATGAAGAGGATGCTTCGCGGCCTGTCGTCAAATATGAAGTTCAAATTCGATACAACAACGGTGACCGCATCGATGGTCAGTTCCAGAACAAGCAAAGCGCCATCGAGTTTCTTCATCCCTTCCAGTTGTGTTGAGCGTAGCCTGATAGCGTGCAATTTGGGTTTCTGTTACCCTGCCGGCCCGAGTTTTTCCCCTGCTCCCAAACGCGCACGTTGTTGCACCCGGCGTGCATGTCCCGTATAATCGGAGGGTGGTGGATTCAGCGAGGAGCGTTCATGTTCAGATATCTGAAGAAAAAACGGGAGGCGGTGAAGAAATACCTCCTGATCTTTTT
>Ga0315284_10008712_pt1 | contig 14482 bp, 10 predicted proteins | sample YL17G09_16_MG_FD_203696 | JGI IMG/M metagenome (GOLD analysis project Ga0315284, IMG submission 203696) | Sediment microbial communities from Yellowstone Lake, YNP, Wyoming, USA - YL17G09_16 | ecosystem: Environmental > Aquatic > Freshwater > Lake > Sediment | place: USA: Wyoming | collected... | reverse complement strand
CCATGCAACAGCCGGTCGGGCTGCACCCAAGGCCGCGAGGCCGCACCAACAGTGGAGGGGACCTGCCAATGAAGAGGCGCATCGCTTATACGCTTGTTCTTCTGACGACAGTGAGCCTGGGCCTGTCTTCGGCCGCCTCGGCCGGCACCAGCACCATCTACTCGGTGGCGCCCATAGACCTGCCCGCCGGGTGGCAGTTCGGGAACGCCAGCCGGATCAACGACCTTGGCCAGGTGGTCGGCGACGCCTCCTTCAACGACATCTGTCGCGGCGTCATGTGGGACCGGCGGACCCACACGACGTACGTGCTGCCCGACCTGCCCGGCGGGAAGGACGAGAGCCACGCCTGTGGCATCAACAATAGCGGCCAGGTCGCCGGGTACAGCAGCGAGACGTGGGCGGACACATGGTCCGCGAAGGCCGCGGTCCTCTGGACGCCGACCACCGGCCAGGTCCGCGTGCTCGACCACGCGGTCGTCACCAATCCCAACATTAACCATAACGAGCAAGGGATGGCCATCAACGCCAGCGGTTTGGTGGCCGGCCAAGCCTTAATTAATGCGTCGCTCTGGGATTCCGGAGGGCACTTGCAGGACCTGGGCGGACTGACCATCCCAAGCGCCGGGTCGTACGGCTACGATATCAACGACCACAATGATGTCACGGGTAACGCCTATATCCCCGTGGGCACGCACGGCGGCGTGTGGGCGCACGCGTTTCTCTGGGACGGGGGGACGGGGAACATGTATGACTTGGGCGTCCTGCCGATCGCGGGACACGAGCAGAGTTTCGGCCGAGCGATCAACAACGCAGGCAGCGTCGTCGGCTTTAGCATTAAGGCCGACTACCAAGCCCGCGCGTTCTACAAGAGTTTGGCCGGCAGCATGGTGAGTATCTCGGCGTCGCTGCCCGCAGGCGTGATATCGCGCCTGATCTATAACTTCGCCAATGACATCAACGATTCGAACCAAGTCGTCGGCGAGTGCCTGCTGAAACAGTTTGAGGCTAGCAACGAACAGCAACAGGCCTTCGTGTGGGGCCCGACGAGCGGCGGGCAGATGCTCAGCGACATGCTCGACTCCAGCGGCCACGGGATGGCTGTGCGGATGGCATCCGCCATCAACAACCTGGGCGAGATCGTCGTCCGCACCCAACTGCCGGGGGAGAGCGGCTGGGTCTGGCACATCCTGACGCCCCACGAGGTCGACAGCGATCCCTTGCCTCAGGGCCCCGGCGTCGGCGCCAACCTCTTGGGCGGCAGCGGCGGAAGCCAGCCCGGCGGCCTCGACTTGACCTTCGACAACGTTTTGACCGGGGGCACCCTCTCGGCCGTTTACCGGCAGACCGACGCGACCAGTTTCGCCAACGGGTACCTCAACAGCCCGTCCGACATCGGCTTCGTCCTGAGCGGACTGCCCGGCGGAAACGTACAGTTCTGGGAGGTCGCTCTGGAGGGCGGGGCGTTCGACATGGCCACGCTCACGGTCCACTACGACGACTCGCTCCTGCCGGTCGGTTTCGACGAGACGACCCTCGGCATCTCGCACTACCATGACGGCGTCTGGGAGAACCTCTCGGCGGCGGCGCGCGACACCTTCGCCAACACGATCACCTTTGAGACGACCGGGTTCTCATCCTTCGTGCTGACGCCGGAACCGGCAACGCTCTCACTCCTCGCGCTAGGCGGGCTGGGCCTGCTGGCCCGCCGCAGGCGGCGATAGGACGGTTACTGCCTGGCGCATCGCGGTACCCAAGGGGCGGCTGCCGTAAGCGGCTCGCGCCCAAGTCTCGCCGCCGTAATGAGATGCGGTTCCACGAATCCGCAGAAGGCGTTCAGGAAAGACGCCACCGCCGAGGCGTTCGGTTCGAAGTTTGTGCAGTCACGCCGGGTGACGGCCCGCAGGCCCAAGGCACGCGGGCCGTTCTTTGCGATTGGCCTACAGCCCCGCCAGGGCCGATTTCAGCGTCGCCACCACCAGGTCCTGGTCTTTCTCGGACAGGCGGTTGTAGAACGGGAGGGCGATGGTGCGGGCGCTGATCTTTTCGCACACCGGGAAGTCGCCGGGCTTGTAGCCCAGGTCGCGGTAGAACGGCTGGAGGTGGATGGGGGTGAAGTAGTTGTTGCAACCGATGCCATCGCGGCGAAGGCTTTCGAGGACGGCATCGCGATGCTCGTGCGTAAAGCGGTCGGCCAGCCGCACCACGAAGACGAACCACGAAAGTTCGCCGTCCTCGTACGGCGCGGGCAGGACGAGTTCTTCGACATCGGCAAGTTTTTCGAGATACCGCCGGGCGACGTCGGAGCGCATCCGGAGGAACTCCGGCAGGCGCACCAGTTGCGCGAGTCCCAGGGCCGCGTTGATGTCAGATAGCCGGTAGTTGTATCCGAGGCGTGCGTGGGCGAGCCAGCCGGCCCCGGCGTCGCGCCCCTGGTTGCGGAGGCTCGAGCAAAGGTCCGCGAAGCGGTCGTCGTCCGTGACGATCATGCCGCCCTCCCCCGTGGTCATCTGCTTATTGGGGTAGAAGGCGAAGGTGGCGGCCCGGCCGAAAGTGCCGACCTTTCGGCCCTGGTAGGTGGCGCCGAGGGCCTCGCAGGCGTCCTCGACGACGGGAAGGTCATGCGCCTTGGCGACGCGCTCGACTTCGTCCATCGGCATGGGCCGGCCGAAGATGTGGACCGGCAAGAGGAGCCGGGTGCGGTCCGTGACGGCCGCCTCGAGTTTCGCGACGTCGAGGTTCCATGTCGCCTCGTCGATGTCCACGAAGACGGGCTTGGCCCGCTCAAAGAGGGCGCAGTTGGCCGACGCGACGAAGGAAAATGGCGTCGTGATCATCTCGTCGCCCGGCCCGAGACCGAGCGCCCGGACGACGACGTGCAGGCCGCTCGTGCCGGAGTTGACGGCCACGGCGCGGCGCACACCGAGATAGTTGGCAAACGCCTTCTCGAACTCGGGGACTTTCGGACCGAGGCTGAGATGCGGCGTCCGTAGAACGGCAACCACCGCGTCAATGTCCGCCTGGCTGATGTCAGGGCGGGAGAGCGGCACACGTTCTTTCGTCATCGAAGCCTCCACTAATCTATCTCACCGCAGAGACGCAGAGATCGCAGAGGAAGGATTGAGTAACAACGGCAAGGCAATTTCCGTCATCGGCTCGCAAGGCATGCCCTTTGCCGTTCCCCTATCTTTGTAGTTCTCTGCGTTCTCTGCGTCTCTGCGGTGAAAACTACCACGTGATGCGTTTGCCCTGGACGTCGGCCTCGGGCTCCAGACGGAAGTAACTCAGGATGGTCGGCGCCACGTCCATAAGGTGAAGCCCCTCGAGCCGGCGACCTCCGCCGGGTTTGGCGGGGTCATACGCCACGAAGATGCCCTCGTAATCGTGATTGGCGTCGTCGGGCCCGGTGTCGTTCTCGAAGGTGTAGATTTGGCCGGCGCCAACCTGGCCGACGCTGCGCCAGTCGAGGTCGCCCCAGTAAACGATCAGATCGGGCGGGACGCCGGCGACGGTCCGGTAAATCTCCTGCGGCTTGAGAGCCCGTGTGCCGATGGGTCGGCCTTTGTGATCGGGGATGGCCTCGAGGGCCGCCTTCAGTTCGTCGCGCACCTTTTCATAGTCGGCGGCGGGGATGATGCCCTGCGGTTCGCGGCCTCGGACATTCATGAAGACGCGGGCGTAGTAGCCGCCCTCGCCCCACGCGCGGGTGCGCGACCAATCGATCTTGCACTTTTCGAGCGAGGTCGGCTCGCGGGGCGGCTCGTGGAGGACCAGCCAGCCGTTCCGGATGAGCCACTCGTTGACGCAAATCCCGCCGTCCATCTTCTTGGCGCCGTGGTCGCTTGCGACGAGGACGACGCATTCCGGACCGAGGGCTTCCACGAGTTCGCCCATTCGGGCGTCGAGGTACACGTGGTAGTCGCGGATGCAGTTCTCGAAGGGGTTGCCCGGCACGTACTTCGGGTGCGTCGGGTCCGTGTAGGACCACAGGCCGTGGTAAACCCGGTCGGGTCCCATTTCGACCATCATGAAGAAGTCCCACGGCCGCGTCTGGACGAAATGGCGCGCCAGGCGGAACCGCTGCTTCGTTATCTTGTAGCACTGGTCGAGGATGTACTGCTTGTCGTCGGTGCGAAAATCTTTGACGTCCAGCAGGTAGTCTTCGCCAAGGAAGTCGGCGATTTCGTCTTTCAACTCGGGTGGGTGGGTGTACTGGCTCTTGATACTCGGCGTCAGAAAACAGGTGATCATCTCGCCGTCAAAGGGCTTCGTCGGATACGTCTGAGGCACGCCGACGACGATGCTTCGGAGGCCCTCGCGGCTGAGGCGTTCCCAGATGCGCTCGCGTTGGACGGCCAGGCTGGTGGCAAACATCAGGCCGTCGTACGTGTAGTCCTTCCGGTTGCGGAACCCGTAGAGGCCGAGCGTTCCCGCGTCGACGCCCGTCGTCATGCAGGTCCAGGCCGGGACAGTAATCGGCGGGTCGCAACTCCGCAGCCGGCCGTACACTCCGCCTTCGACGAGGCGTTTCAGGTTCGGCAAATCGTCCAAGTACCTGTCGAACACCAGTTGCGGCGTGGCACAATCCAGGCCGATGACGGCAACTTGGCGTTTCTCAGGCATTCGGGGCGATGCTCGCATCTTTGAACCGCTCCTGATGGACTTCATCGAATCTGTTATCCGCCTTGATCCTTTGTCGCAGTGTCCTTTCGACGAAGAATCGCTGCCGTGATGGTCGTAATGGCCGTCTTGGAGACCGTAGCCGAGGCGGACACCGTCAGAACAAAGCCCAACAACGTGCAGAATGGCCAAGGGACGAACGCCGGGATGCCAAAACGCCTTCCATCATCTACGGACAACAGCGGCCAACCTCCAACAACAAGCAAGACCAAAACGGACAGGAACGAGACCGCCGGAAGGCATGTGTAGAGCGCCAATAACAACATCTCTCTAGCCTGAAGATGGCGGGCGAACAGGACGCCCCAAACGAATGCGAGGCAGTATCCAAGGATATTCGTTGCCATGCTGGCACTGAAGGCCACACACTCAGTAACGTAAACCCCCAAGACCGCCAGTAGCCAAGAGTTGGCACTTCGCCGAGATTCGGGCCTCGCCGCCAGGCGTTTCGCCAGGGCCCAGCCAAACCCCAGGGCTAAAGCGATGTTCGTGATTATGAGCACGATCGCTGGAACCACAGGACGAGTCTCCGGTTCAAATCCGGAGGCGATTGTCGCCACTTTGAACGGCTCTGTAAAGGCAAATGGCCTCGGCACTTGCCGAGGCCATCAGGCCTGTTACATCGAAGCACCAGTATTTGAAGGTTCCGTGCACCGGCGCGAGAACCGCTGGCCCGCCCACCGCGTCGGCCGCGCCTCCATTAGTTTACCGCGCGGACCGGCTCGCCGCGACCTTCCACCAGGGCGCGATAGGTCTTTTCGATGCGGTCCCAGTTCTCCTCGCGGTCAAGCGACCAGAACCGGCCGATGATTGTAACAAATCGTCCCGTCCCGAGCCGCGCACATTCCTTCTCGACCATCTCAGTATAAACGGCGCCGCTTTCCGGCCGCTCGCCGCGCCGCCCCAGCATGCCGTGAATGTACACCTCCCGCACGTCGATGTCGTGCGCCATCCGCACGAGTTCCAGCAGGTGCTCGACGGAGCCGTGGCTCGAGTAGAACGAGATGATCCCGACGAGGTGCAGGCGCGTCGCGTCGCGCTTGGCGCCCTGGATCGCCCAGCGGAACGCTTCGTTCGCGCGGAACGAGCCGTCCTGGATGGCCTGCTCGATGCGGACGCGGTCGGTGGGGATGACGCGGCCGGCGCCGAGGTGCAGGTGGCCGCACTCGCTGTTGCCGACCGTCTCGTCGGGCATGCCGACGGCCGTGCCCGATGCGGCCAGGATCGTCGAGGGATACCGTGCGAGGAACTCGTCCATTCGCGGCGTCCGGGCGGCGTGGATGAGGTCGCCCTTGCCACCGTCGCCCACGCCCCAGCCGTCCAGCAGGATAACCAGGACGCGCCGTCGATCCGGTCGCCAAAGGCGACTCGACTGGTCGCCACGGCGACTCGCCTGTGGCGAGTCGAGCGGGAGACCGGCGGCGAGCAGGCTTCGGCCGGTCATGGCGGCCGGCTTCTCCAGGCCCATGAGTGCGAGCACCGTGGGGGCCACGTCCGTCAGGGCCCCGCCCTTCCGCACCAGGTTGTCCTTGCGCCCCTCGACGGCGCGGTCGATGAGGACGAACGGCACAGGGCTGTTCGTGTGGCCCGTGTCGACCGTCCCCTCGGGGTAGTACCACTTTTCCACCGTGCCGTGGTCCGCGGTGATGAGGACGGTGACGCCCGCTTCGCGAGCGGCGTCGACGACGCGTCCGGCTTCGGCGTCCACGGTTGCGACGGCCTTCAGGATGGCGTCACGGTTCTCAATGTGGCCGACGACGTCGACGTTGGCAAAGTTGACGAAAAGAAAATCGTGCTTGCCGGCCCTGAGGACACGGACAGCGACATCGGCGACGTCTCTGGCGGCCATCTCGGGACACGCGTCGTAGTTCGCCACGTCCTTCGGGCTGGGCACCACCTGGCGGTCCTCGCCCGGAAACGGGTCGGCGTGCTTGCCGTTCAGGAAGAAGGAGACGTGAACGGCTTTCTCGGACTCCGCGATTTTCACCTGCCGCAGACCCGCGCGTGCGATCGTTTCGGAAAGCGTTTCGTCAATCGCGCCGGCCGGCGGAAAGGCGACCCGAACGTCCAGTTCCGGCGAGTACCGGATCATGGTGGCCCAGTGCGTGCGGATGGGGGCGATCGGGAAGTGCGCGAAGCCGGGCTGGGTGAAGGCCTGCGTCAGTTCGATCTCGCGCTCGCCGCGGATGTTGTAGAAGATGCAATAGTCGCCGTCGGCGATCCGCCCCAGAGGCATCCCGTTGCCATCGACGAGTATTCGAGGCTCCATAGCCTCGTCTTCCTCGCCCGCGCGGTAGGCGGCGCGGACGGCCTCGGCCATGGGGAAAGCCTTCTCGTTTGACATCAGACCCCTTCTCTGGAAAGGCCGCTCGCCGTTCCGCTTGGTTCGCCGCGGGGCTTGCCCCGCGCTGCGAACGGCCAGCGCCCCGCAAGCGGGGCGGCGAACCTTGCGGCGCTGACGACCTTCTCAATCGAGGTAGCCGAGAGCCCGGAGACGCTTCCGAATGAGATCCACCTCTTGCTCGCTGAGGCCTTCGTGGCGTTCCACGTGGCCTCCGGCCACCAAGTCCCGCATCACAAAAACGATGAACTCGGTGACCGAGCCGAAACCGGTGCCCCCGATCACGGTTTGCAGCCTCCGGTACAACGCCCTCGGTATCTTGATCGTAACCTTGTCCCGTCCGGTAACCATCGGGGTTCCCTCGCAGGTGTGCAGGAGCCTTTACAGACTCCAATCACACTCCAGGAAGGATACCGATGAAAGCCCTTCTGTCAACTGCAGCGTGGCACAAAGTGGGTCCGGCCCGAAGGCTAACGCGCGTAAGACTTTGTCGGAGAAGGACTTGCACTCTTTCCGATCCAGGCTTTTTTGGTGCGAAAAAAGCCCCAAGGTTCCCGGCACACCGCCCCTATTTCGGCCAAGAAAGCGATTCCAGAAGCCCTGCCAGCCCGTCCAGCGAGGAAACCGTCGCGGCCACAAGCCGAGGCTCCGATAGGGGTGCATCGCCATACAGACCGTCAGGCCGACGAACCCGGATCGAGGGCAACCAGCCCGCTGCCGCCGGACCCTGGAAATCCTTGGACGGATTGTCCGCGACGTAGACACAGGCTCCGGGCGGCACCCCCAGGCGTTCGGCAAGGTCGCGGAAGGCGCGGGGATGGGGTTTGCGGAACTCGCGGCCGAGCGCCTCGGTCAGCACCACCACGTCCAGCCGTTCGGCAAGGTTCAGGGCGTCGACCTTGACCTGCTGGGCGTCAAGCGGCCCATCCGAGATGAGGCCCAGATGGAAACCGCGCGCCCGGAGATCCGCCAACGCGCGGTCGGCGTCGGGATGGAGGCGGATGTCCGGCCGAACAAAACCGCAGGGCGAGCGGTGGGAGCGGTAGATGCCAACGAGGTCGCGGATGAGTTTCTCGGAGGGCTCGACGTCGAGTGCCTCGAGGACGTGATTGAAGGTCCGCCCGCGGACGCCCGCGTCGAAGGCCGCCTCGAAGTCCGCCGCGACCGGGCGGTCAACCATACCGGCCCGAACGAGGTACGCGGAGACGGCGCGAAAACCGCTGCGCACGAACGCGCGCTCGGGGTAGAGCGTATCGTCCAGATCGAAAGCCACAAGCGAGATGGCGGCCAAGGTCGGGCTCGTCCTGCGCGAGGTCCGCGGCTATCCCTGGAGGCGTGCCAGGCGGAGGAACTGGTCGGCGCGTGCGAAGTCCGGCCGCAGATGAAGGACTTCGGCCAACTCGTCGGCCGCGTCCGCATAACGGCCGCTGAAATAGTACACGTAGGCCAGGAGGAACCTCGTGTCGGCGGCCGTCGGCCTGAGTTCGACCAGGCGCTCCAAGTCCGCCACCTGTCGCCGATATTCACCCTCGTCGCCGTAGAACTCCTGAAGGCGAAATTCGTAGAGCCCCCAAGCGGGTTCCAGCGCGAAGGCTTTCTCCAGATACCGTATGGCCGAACGGTACTCGCCGTTGGCGAAGGCCGCGTGAACAAGGGCGAAGAGGGAAAACGGGTCTTCGGGCCTGTCCTTATGGGCGGCGCGGTACTCCTCGTCCGCCTGCGAGAACTCGCCCATGAAGAATCGAAAATCGCCGAGCCGCATGTGGTCTTCATACGACTCCGCACCCGTCTGAAGGACGGTGATGAGGCGAGCCCGGTCCTCGGGGCTGAGCGGTTCTTCTTCGAGGCCCGTCAATTGCTCGCTCACGCGGCGCAGCACCGAGAGCGTCGGCCGACGCACGGTTTCATCGACCGCGCCGGCCTTCAGGCGTGCGAGGAGATGAGAGGCCACCTCGTCTTGCGGGGCCCATCGGGCCAGGCGTTCCTCGGCGGCGGGCCACTTTCCCTGAAAGAGGTCTATGTAGGCCATCAGAAAATTCAGGTCGGCGTCGTCCGGCTTCAGCGCGAGTTGCGCATCGAGTTCCTCGCGGGCGTCGGCCAAGTCGCTCGCGTTCGGGAAAACGTCCTGGAGGTTCGACCCCGTGATGTGCAGGTTGTCCGGCCAGCCCGGGGCCAGCGTCAACGATTTCCTCGCCTCCGTGGCGGCCTGGCTCAGCCGGCGGCTGGCGAGCAACAGAAGCGCCAGCCCGCGCCGCCGAGTCGCGCTGGTCGCATCGCGGTTCACAAGAATGGTCCACACGTCGGCGGCGGCGGCGTAACAGGCGTTGTTGAAAAGGTAATTGCCGAGGGCGGCCAACTGGGGATCGTAAAACTGGTCGAGGGTCACCCCGGCCGGCAGACTCCGGGCGAAGAGCAACGCCTCGGCCGTTTCCAGGAAGCGCGCCTCGCCGAGGCTCTGCTGGACCTCGGCAGTGAATGGGGCGAGGAAAAGTTCCCGGTCCACGGCGCCGCTACCGACCAGGTCCATCCGCGAAAAGAAGCCGTAGCCCAGTTCCGGCCGGTCCTGGAGAGGAAATGGGAACATCCACTCCCGCAATCCGACGCGGAGGGGGCCGAGGCTCGTTTCCTGAAGTTCGCGGACGCGGCCCGAGAGGGCCAGCATGCTCTCCCGCAACTTGGCAAACCGCGCGCGTTTTTCAAACTGAAGCGAATCAATGGTGCGAAATCGGATCGCGTAACTGGGCGACACGCCTGGGCCCAGCGCGTTGGCGCTCCCGGCACCGGAATACCCCCCGTACCCTTGCCCGCCTACGGGGGCAGTAAACTGCCCGCCCGTCGCGTAACTCCCGGAGTAACCCAGCGTGGTTTGCAGGCGTTCGCTGGGCAGGGTGCGCATGCTGCCGACAGATCCGACATCCCTGAGAGTTTGGGCCTGGAGCGTCCTTGCGGCCGGAAAAGCCAGAAACGCGGCCCCAACGGCCATACGGAGCATCTGGTTCCTCATCCACTGGCGCATTGGGTTCCACCTCCTGTACTCATTATCCTCGCGCGAGGGCATTCAGGCAAGCCCCTGGCCGCCTCCGCGTCCAGCCCGCTTGCGCACGAGATAGCGGTCGGCGGCTGCCTTTTCCTCCGGCGTCATGCGCAAAAACCCGAGCCGCCAGACGACCACGAGCAAGACCAGCGCGATGCCTATGTAAAGAACTGTCGCGTAGCGGCCCCGCATGTACAGGACGAGCATCCCGGCGACCGCGAGCGCCACGCTCAGCACATAGAACAAGCCGACCGTCGAAAGCACCGACAGGCCGAGGCGATCGATCAACTGGTTATACAGGTGGCTGCGGTCCGGCATCATGATGGGCCGGCGGTTCACGATCCGCCTCAACAAGGCCATGCCCGTATCCAGAATCGGCAGGCCGAAGATGAACAGGGCGCCGACGAACCACTTGACCATTCCGAATTGGCTGGCAAACATGATCATCATGGCGGCGATCACGTATCCGATGAAGACGCTGCCCGCATCGCCCATGAAGATCCGGGCGGGGTTCAGGTTGTGCGGCAGGAATCCTACGGCCGCGCCCGCCAGGGCAAAGGCCACCATCATGATGAGCCGCGTGTACTCATAGTCGACCGCCCTCGCGGACCACTGGGGGTTCGCCCACGCCGTCAGCGACGTCGCCAGCAGGAGAAATCCGATGGACACAATCGCCGACACACCCGAGCAGAGACCGTCGAGCCCGTCCAGGAGATTCGTCGCGTTCGTCGCGCCGATAACGACGAAGAAATGCATGCCGATACAGAAAACCCACACGAACCAGGAGTCCTTTACGAAGTTCAGGAGGGAAATTTCCGAGATCCGCGGAAAGGCAAACCAGTAGACGCCGCCGACCAGAAGAATGACGCCGGCCGCCGTCTGGCCGAGCAGTTTCAATCCCGGCCGGATGTCCAGCAGGTCGTCCAGGAGGCCCGTCAGGAAAGCCACGGCGCCGCCGGCGATGACGGCAAGCGTCGCTTGGCCATGGACGGGATAACTCCACAAATAGCACACGACGAGCGGCACGGTCCACGCCAGCCAGATAGCGCATCCGCCGAGGTACGGGATCGGCTTGTCATGGATCTTGACCGCCTGGTCCGGTTGGTCCGAGATCCCCTTCCTCAGGGCAATCAAACGGAACAGCGGCGTGCCCAGGAGACTCAGAATCAGGGCCGCCACGAACACCCAGATCCCGGGAATCCACAACTCCCCGAGCACCTCCGTCCAAGCCGGAGCTCCGGGCGGAAACATGGGTCTCTCCTTTCACTTCTTCAGGGCCCCGCGCGTCGCGGGCTTCTTATAAACGGTCGGCACGCTTATTCTGCCATACCCACGTCTTTCGCCTTGCAGAATACTTCCGCGTCGTAGCGCAGCATCACCAGGCCCGCTTGCCAGCCTTCCGGGTCAATCTCGGGCCGATCTCCCAAGTGCTCCTGGATGATCCATCGGGGGAAGTCCGCCCCGGCTTCGATGGACAGAGGCACCCCGCCGCCGAAACGTGGATTGAGGTCGAAAAACTTGATGGCGCCTTCGGCCGTCAGAAAACACTGGATCGTAATGACGCCGACGCACTCGGCCAGCGCCTCGACGGCCTGCATGCTCTTCCGAATGATCTCCTCGTGGCGGACGGTCCGGCCTTTGGTCACCTCGCCGGCGCGGACTTGAAGCCGTTCGCGCGGCACCGCGACGCGCGGAACGCCGTCGAGCCCCGCGTACACGTCGACCGTGAACTCCGTCCCCCGCACACACTCCTGGATGATGAGCCTGGAGGCGCGGTTCCCGTATCGCTTCAGCCCCTGCCGGTTGTGCACGAAACGCACGTGCCGCGTGCTCGACCCGAAGCGAGGTTTCACAAACAGGGGGAAAGGTCCGTCGGCCGCTTCCTCGTAGGAGAAAACCCGGGGCGCATCCAGCCCGGACTTCACGAGAAACTCACACGTCTTGCGTTTGTCCCGGCAAATTTCCACCACGCCGGGGGACGAGACGAGCATCCGCGCCCCGGCTTCCTGAAAACGCTCGCGCGCCTCGGCCAGCACCTGGAGTTCCCAATCAATGAGGGGAATGACGAGATCGATCTTTTTCCGGCGGCAGACGTCCAGGAGGTCGTCCACATAGTTCGGGGAGTTCACGCCCGAAACCAGAAAGCCCTCGTCCACCCGGTGAAACGCCGGCGCCAGCGGCGACCAGTCCGCCCCGTAGACGTGGCCGCGAACCCCCAAATCCGCCATCGCCCGCCGGAACCCCTCCAGCAGGCTGACCCGCCGGCCCACGCACGAAAACAGGATGTTCAGGGAACGGCCCACATGCACCCCCTCTCGCATGGCCCCGCCTCGGGGCCGGGAGAGTGTCCCTAGCATACCCGCCCGGCGCCCCGTGTCAACTCCGCGGCCCCTCTCAGGTCCATTTCTGGTACACCCGCTCGTTCGGCAGCAACAGCCGAACCGAACCCAGGATGATCTTCAGGTCCAGCCACAGACCCCACCGCTCCACGTACTGAACGTCGAGTTCCAGTTTCTGCTCGTGCGGGATCTCGCCACGGCCCATGACCTGCGCCAGTCCCGTCAGGCCGGGCCTGACCTCCAACCGCCGCCGTTGACGCTCGTTGAACTGGCGCGCCTGGCTCATGTACAGCGGCCGCGGACCCACAAGGCTCATGTCCCCCTTCAGGACGTTCCAGAGTTGCGGCAACTCGTCCAGCGTCATCTCGCGCAGCCAACGCCCGAGCCGCGTCATACGCGCATCCTCCCGCCCCATCGGGCTCACGTCGTACGGGTCGGCGTCGGCGCGCATCGTGCGGAACTTGTACACCATGAACGGCCTCATGCCGCGGCCGGCCCGTTCCTGGCGGAAGAGCACCGGCCCGGGGCTGTCGATCCGGATCAGAATCGCCAGGGCGGCCAGAAACGGCCAGCCGACCGCCAGCGCCGTCCCCGCCAGAACCAGGTCCATCGCCCGCTTGACCGCCTGCCCGGTCGGACTCATGGGCCCTCCCCTGCCGGGCGGAGCGGCTTCACCTCGAAGATCGGCCCGAACCGCTCCAGGCGGTCGTACGTCAGGACCCACGACGGGACATAACCCGCCTCCTCGGAAACGACAAACACGCGCCTGCCCTCCGAGCGGGCGCCGGGCAACAGATCCGCCTTGCTCTGCCAGTACGGGCCGACCGACGCCTCGAACTTCGCATCGTACGGATCGACGATCCGAACGTCCGGCCGGCGGCTTTCAACATCCTGAAGACACTTGAGCGGCATGCTGGAGGTCGTGTCCGGCAGAAGGATCGCGTTCTCGGGCAGAACGGCCAGCACCTCCTCCGCAAATCGCCGTGCACTCCGGTCCCCGCATTTCCACGGCCGCAGGAAATACGCGTAGGGATCGCGATACGGGAGTTTGCGCCCGAAGAAGACGAATCCCGCCGACTGCGCGGCCGACGGAAGCGCCGCGTAAACCCCCACCGGCATGATCGCCAACACGACCAGTAACCAGGCCATCCACCGCCGCCATGCGAGGAGCGCCGCCGCGCCGACGCCGATGAGCAGGCTCCCGCACACGTAGAACGGAACGAAGAACGAATATTGGTCCGGCACTTTGTATCGAGCGGCCCACAGGAAGTAGATCGCCGCCAGCACGAGCACGAGCACCCCGAAGGCGTTGCGTCGCCGCGCCAGCACGACGGCGCCGACGGCAATCGCGGCGACAAGCGGCGTCGGATAGTTCAGGCCGACGTACAGGACGCTCCGTCCCAGGAGCCGGGGCAAATCACCCATGTTCGCCGCCGAACCCCCATGATAGCCGCCCGTCATGGAACGGACCGTTTCAAGCAAGTCCCCTGTCCGCACGTATTCCAGCGCGCCCACAATCCAGTACAGCGTCCCCCCGGCCAGCCAGCACCCCACGGCCGCCGGGACGATCCACCACGGGGCACGCCGGTCGCCGCAGGCGACTCGACCAGGCGAGCGGACGCACTCAACCACCATCCAGGTCCCGAAGACCGCCAGGCTGAAGACCGCCATCATGTGATTGCTGATCGCCACCCCGTTCACCAGGAAAAGCAGCAGCAGCCACCGCGCCTGGCGCCGATCGATCCAAAGCCACGCCAGCAGGCACTCGGCCGACAGAAACGCGGCCGTCCATCCCAACACCTCGGACATGACGGCGAATGTCCAGATCGTGTGCCCGAGCGCAAAGGAGCAACCCGCAAGGACCGCCGGCGCCGTCCGCCCCGTCACGAGTCGGACCACGAGAACGATGTTGGCGGCGGCCAGGGCCATCGCCACGGCCGAACACAGGTTAGCCGCATAGGCGTAGTTCCAGAACGGCACGAGGCCCAGCGCCCTGGCCGTCACGAGAAACCACGGGTGGACGCGGACAGCCTCGCCGGGCCGGCACCAAACGCTCGCGACGGCCGGCGGCCACGAGAGCCTCGCGCTCGTCCA